>WNGR01000088.1_pt1 | contig 85077 bp, 75 predicted proteins | sample 5407581 | NCBI WGS metagenome assembly WNGR01 (sample SAMN13153383, study PRJNA577476) | soil metagenome | isolation source: 80 cm soil or saprolite under Garry oak tree replicate 2 | place: USA:California | collected 2016-06-15
GAGTACACTCTGTCATAAGAAGGGCCGTTCGTTGCGTGGTATTAACTTCGTCTCGATAACGTAGTTATGCCCGAAACAACGGCCTTTTGCTACTCAAATCAACTTCTTCGAACCTACTCTGGTGAGAAATCCGGACTAGGGGTGAGGTGGATTCGGAGGGACTGCAAGAGCAAAGGCAAGAGCAGAGGCGTTGGAGGGGGCGAGGTTTCCTGTTCCCCACACATGCCGAAAGAAGGCATATGTGGGGCACCCGGTTGATTGCTGGTCCACACTTTAAAACAAAATCGAAAAGCAAAGTCTTAACTACTGGAAATTGCGGCTATCTTGCGCGGGCGAGGACGATGGTCATGTCGTCGGGCTGTTCTTCGCCGCCGATCCAGTCGGTGACGGCGTTGAGAATAGCGTCGGAGATGCGAGAGAGTGGAAGATCGCGATTCTCCTGGACAATCTGGGCCAGGCGCTCTTCGCCGAAGTCGCCGAAGTCGTTCTCGGGCTCGGTGATGCCGTCGCTGTAGGCAACAACGATGTCGCCGGGATTGAGGGTGACGCGGCCCTCGGGATAGACCATGTCGCCGAATAGTCCGACGACGGTTCCTCCCTCGGCGAGGAGGTGGGTGGGGCCGTTGGAGCAGACGACGATGGGGGGCAGGTGTCCGGCATTGGAATAGGTGAGCTGGCGGGCTCGCTGGTCATAGAAGCCGAGGAACATGGTCGCGTACTTCTGAGCGGGAGTGCTGCGGAAGAGCTGCTGGTTAAGTAGGGCGAGCACGGTGGCCGGAGAAGGACAGCAGGTGGCATCTCCGTTGAGCGTGCGGAGGGCGACGCTGCCCTGAGCGGCGGCCATGGCGGGCATCTGCTCGGAGAGGGTGTGGGCGCGCACAAAGGCGTGCACGGTGGCCATCATGAGCGCGGCTGAGATGCCTTTACCGCTGATGTCGCCCACGGCCAGGCCCACGGCGTTAGGGCCGACGGGGAGGAAGTCGTAGTAGTCTCCGCTGACGGTGCGGGCGGGGAGGCAGACGCCATGTAATTCGAGGCCGTCGAGGTCGGCGGAATCGCGTGGGAAGAGGAGGTCCTGCACCTCTTTGGCGATGTAGAGCTCGCTCTCAATGCGCTGTTTTTCCTTCTGCTCGGCAATGAGCTTTTGGAGCGACTCGGTCATGGAGTTGAACGAGGACTCAAGCGATGCGAGCTGATCGCGAGAGCTGACCCGAATGCGATGCGAGAACTCACCTTCATTGACGTGCTGGGTGGCTTCGTAGAGCTTGGCGACCGAGGATGTCATGGTGCGGGTTAAGCGCACTCCGATGACGAGCGCAACGATCTCGATGAGAGCAAAGATGATGCCGATGGCGACTAGGACAACCATGATTGCGTTCGTCATGTCACCGAGAGTGCGAAAGAGCCGGTTGTAGAGCAGCGAGGGCCGGGTGCGCACGCTAAGCAGAAGGTTGTTGGGCTTGCCGGTTTGCCAATCAATGGCGCGCATGGTGGAGAAAGGGGCAAACTCAACATCCAGGGTGGAGGCCGGAGAGGGCGTAAGCCCGGCAGAAACCGTGGGAGTTTTGGGGATGTGAGTCTTGGAGGCTTTCACTTGATTGCCGCTGGAGTTTGGGGCCTCTCCGTAGAGGGTGATTAATCCCATGTTGGAGACGATCGCTTCAAGGTGTGGCGAATCGAGCGGGATGCTGGAGACGAGCACGAGTTCGTCGTCGTCAGAGAGCTTTGCGTGGTTGATGGCGCGCAGATAGAGTTGGCCGTCATCGACGATCAGGACGCCTTCAGGCACTCGATCAGGGGGAGGAGCGGGTGCGGGACGCGATCCATCTCCGACGAGAGCTTGAGTGCGGCCCCGGTAATAGGCGGTGACCTGACGTCCTGGGAAGGCTTCGTTGTTGATTGTGAGCTGATCGGGGTCGAGGGTGCGGCCGCGGCGGCGCAAGGCGTTGGCAGCTTCATGGATGAGGGTGCGATTGGCGCTCTCAAGGCGCCGCAATTCGCTGCGCACGTCGGTGGTGACAACGAAAGTGGAGAACTGGCCGGCAAAAAGGTATCCGGCAACAAGCCCCATGGTGGCGAGCAGGATGAGCGGAATGACTCCGATGAAGATGTAGGTGACGATAAGGCGATTGCGCAGCCGCCACATGAATCTGTGAGTGAAGGCCCGATAGCCGAGGACGAGCAGCATACCGATGAAAAGCAGCAAGGTCAGCCGGTAGGCAGCATTCAATCCGTGAACTCCCACCAGAGTCCAGCCGGCTAAGAGCACGGCCAGGGCCAGGCAGAGTCGCGCGAGGCGCGATTGGGGAACAAGTCCGCGATGCGCCAGGGAGTGCTGAACGGATTGGAGTGTCGGATTGCTCATGCTTCGTCAGTCTGCCGCATTATAGCTGTAACCGAAAAAGCAGTTTGCTGGTCCGGTCATTTACAATCCAGCGGTGTGGAAGATTGTGTCTAAATCGACGATGTTGAAGACGCTGGGTATCAATACGCTGCTGTATGGGTTGCTGGTTCCACTGGCGACGGCCCAGGAAGCGAAACCGGCAGAACCGCAGCCGAAAATCCAGGTGAACTTTCTGAATAGCTGCCGCCCGGCTCAGGCCGAGCTGGAAGAGATGGGGCGAGCGCTGGCGAGAGTAAAAGATCGGCCCGCGTTTGCGGCTGATTTTGAAATTTCGCGGGGAGTGACCACGTTGAGCGAGGCGGAGGCACGCGCAACCGGAGTTCCTGCCGGTAGCGGTGCGACTCCTTCGGCATGGGTGAGAATTCGCAAGGAGTTTCCGGAAAAAGCAGTACTGACGAATGCACAATACTCACTGAGCGTGGATGGCGGTTCGACCAGCGAAGTGCTCGCACTGCATTTGCGGGACGGCAGTGCCGGTGAGGGCAAGGACGTTCTGCAGATTCTGATTTCGGATGCGGTAAAGGGCACTCCGGAGCAGGTGGTGAAGGCGGATACTCCGCCGGATCGGATACGGGTCGAGCGCTTTGGGAAGGCATCGATTGTGCTCGCCAGATGCGGGGACATTGATCAAGCGGCGTATGAGCCGATGTTCATGGTGGCGGACGGAATTTTCCAGAAGTATCGCGCTGCGATGGCGGTGAAAAGAGTGGTTCCGGCGGAGTTGGCGCATCTGCCGAGGCGCAAAGAATCCAAAGCCGCTGTGGCGAATCATTAAGAGAGATTGAGAGAGAACGATGACAGAAGAAATTCGTGATGTTGTGATTATTGGCTCGGGATGCTCTGGACTTACGGCGGCAATCTATGCAGCACGCGCCAACCTGAAACCCTTGGTGCTGGAAGGGCACGAGCCTGGCGGGCAGCTCTCGATGACCACGCTGGTGGAAAACTTTCCGGGATGGCCGGAAGGGATTCAGGGGCCGGTGCTGATCGAAAACATGCGCAAGCAGGCGGAAAGATTTGGAGCCGAGTTCCGCATTGGCCACGTGAACGCAGTGGATGCCAGCAAACGTCCGTTTGTGCTTACGGCAGGCAAGGAGCAGATTAAGACGCGCACCATCATTGTCGCCAGTGGGGCCAGCGCCCGTTGGCTGGGGCTGCCGAGCGAACAGGAGCTCATTGGACACGGTGTTTCATCCTGTGCGACCTGCGACGGATTCTTCTTTGGCGGCAAGGAGATCGCGGTAATCGGCGGTGGAGACTCCGCAATGGAAGAAGCACTGTTCCTTACCCGCTTTGCAAGCCGCGTGACGCTGATTCATCGTCGCGACGCTTTCAGGGCCAGCAAGATTATGCTGGACCGCGCCAAGGCTCACGACAAAATTCATTTCATGACCGACACGGTGGTGGAGGAAGTCCTGGACCCGAAGGCGAAGGAAGTCACGGCGCTGAAGTTGCGCAATCTGCTGACGGGAAAAGTGTGGGATTTCCCGACCAGCGCAATGTTCCTGGGCATTGGACATACGCCGAACGCGTCGATGTTCAAAGGAATTCTGGAGAGTGACGAAGACGGCTACCTCAAGACCCGCGACTATGTGCACACGGGCATTCCGGGAATTTATGCGTCCGGCGATGTGGCTGACCGGAGATATCGGCAGGCGATCACGGCGTCGGGTACGGGGTGCATGGCGGCGATTGAGGTGGAAAAGTTTTTGGAAGACTGCGGGCACTGAGTCGCGAGAGTCGAGAATCAAGAAGAAGATCAACAGCCCCACTCAACGAAAAGAACGTTGAGTGGGCCACCCGTGGGCGTCCCGGGAGTTTATGTGTGCGGCGACGTGGCGGACCGGCGTTATCGGCAGGCGATCACGGCCTCGGGTACAGGTTGCATGGCCGCGATGGAAGTCGAGAAGTATCTGGAAGCAATGGGACATTGAGGCGAACGATCAGGAGCTGGCCCAAGGTCAACAACCCCACTCTAGCCGCAAAAGAGTAGGGACCAGGAACGCGCTTCGCGCAGCTTTAATAGAATCCACCTTCGCTCGCTAAAAGAAGTAAGCGAAGGTGGAAAACTGGCAAGCAAAGCATTGAGAGTTCGCGAATGGGACATCGGGCTATCGACTACGGTACGACCGATGCGACAAACGTGCCCCAATTCATAAGTTCTGTACGGCACGGAAGAGTGTTCGCAGAGCAGGAGTTGGGGATGTATTCTCCGGCGAACCAGACTCTCTCGCCGTCCGATGCGGCTGCCGAATGAAAGCCCCATTGAGCGACGCCGGGGCCACTACCCCCGAAGAATGCCGGATAGCCGCTAAATCCGTCTTCGGCGTCCTGCCCCGCACCCGCGATATGGACTTTTCTGGATACATCGCGACCATCGAGAAGCGAGTAGGCAACGGAGGGGAAGTAATCCGGGCCAGCCAGGTTGTACCCGATGGCACCACTGCCGTCCTTATTTACGGCGAAAGCTGGATAGACGACGTTGTTGCCGGCAACCGCGATGTAACCCTGATTGAAGACCTTTCCTTTGAGTTTGCTCCCGTTGAAGAATGGTTTGACTACGAACCAGGCGGCGCCAATCTGGCTTGCACCCGCGACAGTCAACTGTGAGTTGAGCGCGCTGTACAAGAGACCGTCGGCAAGAGTTACCTGTTGCATACCGTCAGTGGCAGGATTCAACATCTCCAAAGGTTCACCCAACGAGTCTCCAAGAGGGATGTGGCCGGACCTTTGAGAAAACGGAGCGGGTTGTCCATAGGTTTCGCTTTGAATCACATCCAGGTCGACGCTGAGTGCCGGAGACGTTGTATTCAACGACTTCGTATTGGTGATCGCCCACACCGCGAGACGATTGTCAAACCTTCCAAAGCCGGGTTGATTTCCAAACTGAAGGCCGCTGAGGAAGTATTCGATTCCGCTGTGTTTGTCTGCATCGGAATCTCGCGATGGGGAAGCGGAAGGAAAGACCGAGTAAGCCAATCCGCCAAACGGAACCAGGAGGGGGCCGACGTCAAGTTGAACCACCAGGGGGAGCGCCCCGCCAGCGGCGGCGGCCACTAAGCCCGGCTTCGATATTGCAAAAATTTGGGCTCCGTTGAACGAACGGCCTTGCTGGTCAATCGATTGGTATATCCCGTTCTGGTCAGCACCCAAGTAAACCCATGTTGAAGTACACAAGCAGCCCGGATGGCTGGGAGTACCGTTCGTACCATCGTCAGTTATGTCGTACTCGAAAACTGCAAAGTCGCCCGTGGGGTTACTCGTTTTACTTACGGCGAGGAGGTTGAAAACGCGGGTGAAATCAAACGTGTCGAGACTCAGAATGAGTTCCTCAGCGCTGACAAACCACCGCTTGGTTGCATTGTCGAAGTAACATCTGGGATCGTTGAGAATAGGCACCGAGGTACCTGGAGGGAATGGAAAGGGGATGACAGTGGACTGCGGGAGTAGGGTGAAGAACGACTGCACGTCCCCTGGGGCTGTGAGCGGATTGCCCCGCGAGTCGAAGACCTGAATGACATCCTGCACCGTTTCGAGCACCTGGCCATTCCCGGCACACAATCCTGTGTTCGGAGGCTCGGTGATGGTGTTACCAGCACTCACAGTGAATTCATCGATGTTGCTCAAGCCTTCAAAACCGCGGAAGCGATTGCCTTGAGAGTTGACGACCGTGCTACTGGCGACGATGGGCTCGGTTGGCGGAAGGGTTTGCTGGGACGAAGAAGCAATCGATGGCAACGCCCCGCGATCTGTATGTTTTGCAGAGAGAATCGAGCTGATGCGGTTTCTCGCTTCTGTTGACAGCTTGGACCGATCCGATGCGGCCATGGTTGACGCTGCTTGGCTAGCGCGAGCCGACGACGACGCGATTGAGGTTGTTCCGAGCAGGGTCAGGTTTTCCGTGGTCTGAGTGGCAGACTGCGCGACTGCAAAGGCAGTCGCAAACAGAAGGACGGCTAATCCGAGGCAGACTGTGATCGGTTTTAATGTGCGGAATGTTGCGACGACTGTTGTTCCAACGGAGGCAGCGATTCTTGTGGCGAGCAAACTTGGTTTCATACGGAATCCTTTTGTCGGATATGTTCCAGTTGGCTTTGTCCAGCTAGGCGCGACTGGTAAGAGACGCGCGGCGATGGCCGTGGAGGGCGATTCCATACTCCTGGAGACAGCTACTGCTTCGCCAGAGACAGTAAGGTAGCCGCGATGCGGGTTGGGGGCATAGTAAAAAAGCGACATTGAACAAGATTTTTCGAGGAAGGTGATACCAATCATCAGAATTCAATGAAGGACAGGTGGAAAAGAATAGGAACCTTACCCTTCGAGCCTCACCTATTGCTACTTCCGCATGAAACTTCCTATATGAGCAGTAGCGGCCTACAACCCCGGGTGAACTCTCCTAATCTATGGTCTTTGGGCCCCCCACCTAACAAAACACAATGCTCGGAAGGAACCTCATGCATAGGTTAGAAATTGCACGACCCAGTCGCGAATTGCTGCGGTATGTGCGGGGGTACGCCCAGCGTAGGACACACATGTCGAGCACAGTGGTTTTCCAGCCGTGTCCGGCAAATTTGGAGACGACATTGAACTTCGAGTTCGGCGCCCCGCTGTGTATCCGGCGTCACGGACGCCAGTTCCAAAGCCACGATGTTGATGTGGTCGGCTTGCAAACTCAAATGTGTGCTGAAGTCGGACTGTACGGCGACATCGACACATTCGCCGCATTTTTCCATCCGGCGGGATTCGGGGCGTTGTTTGGCATGCCGGTTAGCGAATTGTTGAATCAGTCCTGTGAGCTAACGTCTATCCTGGGCTGGCGGGTCCGTAGTCTATGGAATGAAATGGGAGAAAGCTCCTCCTTTAGTGGACGGGTTTGCATCCTGGAGCGATTTCTGCGTGAGCGCGCCAGCTGCGCGCCGTATGGGGACACCATCGTCGTGGCTGCGAACCACCTGATAGCCTCGCACGGGAATGTGCGAATGCCGGACCTCGCCCGGCAATGCGGATTCGGCTTACGCCACTTCGAACGAAGATTTCGCGCGACAATGGGCGTCACGCCGAAACAGTTTGCTCGCGTAGCCCGCTTTCAAACAGCGTTAGATACCAAGGTTGCCTTTCCGCGGCGCAGTTGGCTGGATATCGCACACACGCTCCACTACCACGATCAGATGCACATGATCCACGATTTCCAGAGGCTTGGGGGCGATTCACCGGGCCGCCTGATCGAGCAGTTGGGAGACATGCGCCCCCTGGCCCTGGCTCCCGCCAACGAAAGTAATTCTGATGTCAATTTCTTACTAGCCGCATGACAACGCCTGAACGAGTGGGTTCCAGTGCGTGCTCAAAAACGAAACGAGCCTCGGCATCACTCAGGCGCGGTCGTCTGCGATAACAACTGAAGTGATGAAATGGACGTGGCCCGCGTGTACCCTGCGTGGAAAACGAGAGGAACGGCAACTGCAAAAGCCTGCGGAGCGGAGGATATCTCTTCCCAGGTTATCGCCGAAAAGCGTCGGCGCGAACCTGGGGCGCCCGCCTCTAATTCTTCCCCCTTAAAACCAGTGCCCGGTTACACCTGCTCCATCTTCGCCGTAAAGTGGCGGAGGAAGGGTGGCTCGTAGATTAGTTTCAGGCCGCGGATCTGGTCGCGTTTGTGCCATACCTCGGTGATGACTTCTATCACGTAGTCGATGTGGCTCTGGGTGTAGGTGCGGCGAGGGATGGCGAGGCGGACGAGGTCCATTTTGGCGGCTTTACCGAACATCAGGGAGCCTATCTCGACGGAACGGATGCCGCCTTCGAGGTAGAGTTCGGCGGCGAGAGCTACGCCGGGAAACTGTTCGAGCGGGATGTGGGGGACGAAGCCTCGCGCATCGAGGTAAACGGCATGGCCTCCGGGCGGAAGGACGATGGGTATTCCCTGCTCTGCGAGATGATTGCCGAGGTAGGCGGTGGAGGCAATGCGGTAGCGCAGGTAATCTTCATTTACAGCTTCCTGAAGGCCGACGGCAATGGCTTCGAGATCGCGTCCGGCGAGACCTCCATAGGTGGGATAGCCCTCGGTTAGGATGAGCAGGTCTTTCTCTTGCTGCGCCAGTAGATCGTTGTTGGTGCAGAGGAATCCACCTATGTTGGCCATCCCATCTTTTTTGGCGCTCATGGTGCATCCGTCACCAAGCGAGAACATTTCCTGCGCAATCTGCTTGGGCGTTTTGTCTTCGTATCCGGGCTCGCGGAGCTTGATGAAATAGGAATTCTCGGCAAAGCGGCAGGCGTCGAAGTAGAGCGGGATATTGTGCTTGTGGCAGACGGCGCTGACGGCGCGTGCATTGGCCATGGAGACGGGCTGACCGCCTCCGGAGTTGTTGGTGATGGTGAGCATGACGAGCGGGATGCGCTCGCGTCCAACGCGGGCGATGGTTTCTTCGAGGGCGGCTACGTCCATGTTGCCCTTGAAAGGATGGATGAGGCCGGGCTGCTTGCCCTCGGGGATCACCAGATCGAGGGCCTCGGCGCCGACGGTTTCGACATTGGCGCGGGTGGTGTCGAAATGAGTATTGTTGGGCACCACATCACCGCGCTTGAGCATGGTGGTGAAGAGGATGCGCTCGGCGGCGCGTCCCTGGTGTGTGGGAATGACGTGGGTGTATCCGAAGATGCTCTGCACGGAGTCGCGGAAGCGGATGTAGCTTCGGCTTCCGGCGTAGCTCTCGTCGCCTTCCTGAATGGCTCCCCACTGGTAAATTGACATCGCACCAGTGCCGGAGTCGGTGAGTAGATCAATCAAGACATCGTCGGCAGCGAGTAGAAACAAGTTATAGTGCGCCGCCTGAAGAAAGCGCTCGCGATCCTGGCGCTGAGTCCAGTGGATTGGCTCGACACTCTTGATGCGGAATGGTTCGATGATGGTGCGGATGGTCATGGAATCCTCTTGAGGCAAACTGGACATTGTAATTTGCCACATCGAGGGCTACCTAGTGCAAAACAAATCCCGCGCCAAAAACGAAAAGCCCGTGGCAGAATTTGCTACGAGCTGAGAACTACGAGATAGCTTCTTCTCTGGCTGAGGCTATTCCTTGAAATCGAAGTTAATGACGCAGAGGTCACCCTCGAATTTCGCCTGCTTCACAGCTTGCTGCGCCGCAGATGCGAGCACGGGATTTCCGCCCAGAACCTTTACCTCACGCACATTGCCCGTTGGCGTGAGCTGTAACTGAAGCCGAACGGTTCCGAAAATTTTCATCTTGCGAGCAACATCGGGGTAAACCACCTTGACGGCGCCGCTCTTGCTTCTGCACGTTGGTTCCTGGGCAAAAGCCGAAGCCGAGCAGAGAAGTAAGGCAGCCGCTGATAAAAGGAGAACAGCCCTTTGACCGCTCGTTAGCGATTTCTTGAAATACATAGTCACAGCTCTGATCTGAAAGGTGAGTACCTGAATGGATATTACTCAATTCCGGCCAGAAGGTGACAGTTACTTTAGCCCCGACACTAACGAACTGGATTCCCCCCGGGTGCGGGCGGCGGTTCCTGGGTGATGACGCCGCAGGCGATTCTGTCTCCAGCATTGCCCGCCGGATCGCTGGTCATATCGTCGGAGTTGGCGTGAATCACCAAGGCGGTGCCGCCATTGGCATATAGAGAATTTGGCTTGCCGGGTTCCAGGGTCACGCGTTCGTCGCTGACGGTTTGAGTAACGGTGCCATCGGGATCCACGGTGATGTTCTCCATATCTCCGGCGTGAGGCCCGGCCGGGTTGTGGAGACCATGATGCATGGCCGCGGGATTGAAGTGTCCGCCAGCAGATTTGAAGTCGGGTGCTTCGCATTTAGCATTCTGATGGAAATGGATTGCGTGCACACCAGGGGTAAGATTCTTGAGAGCAAGATGAACCGCTACGCCTTGTTCCGCCGGCTCTATGGTTGCAGTGCCAATCACGGCTCCCTTGGCGTCGTAAAGGACAACGGGTTTGGAAGGCTCCTTCGAGGCCTCCTTCTCAGCGGCAAACGCTCCCACACCCAGCAATGTCAAGACGAGGGGAACACAGATCCAAGTGCGTCGATTCATGGCCGATCCTTTCGAGTGCAAACGTTCACAGTTCACCGGAGAGCAGCGCCTGAAATTGCGCCTCGGTCAGTGGGACGACGGAAAGGCGTCCCTGACGCAGCAGAGGCGAATCATCAAACAATGCACTCTGTTTGATGTCAGAAAGAGCTGCGGGATTTCCGATGGCCTCGCCGGCCTTGATTTTTACGAGGGGAACTTTGGGGTCGGAGGCATCGACGGAGAGCACATGGGCCGTGCCGACCGCCCGGCGCTCATCGCCGGTGTGGTAGATGACGAGTTTGTCGCCCTTGTGCATTTCGCGCAGATGCTTGACCGCGGCGGGATTCGATACGCCATCCCAGATGGTTTCGCGATCGTGCTTGAGTTGCTCGAAGGAGTAGACGGTGGGTTCGGTTTTGAGCAGATAGTACATGGGCAGAAGTTGTAGCACAGCTTTGGCGTTTTGCGCCTGATCCGCAGCAGAATTCGTAAGCAGCTTGCATCGCGGCGCAGATAGGAAATCCACTTGACGCACCGTTTTTATTGAACGGCGCTCTTAGGCGTGGACATTTGAAGTAGGAGACGCTGCACTTGTGGCACCAATATCTGGAGTTGGTTGTCGAGAATTTTCCATTCACGATGCGCGTCCCGGATCCGCTCGCATCGAACCGCTACGTCCAGCGCCTCAGCAGTCATTGAAACCGTTCCGAAGCCGAAGATCATCAGGCAACTGCGCAACTGCTGCACGGCGCGATCTGTGGTGGGATGCTTACATTTGCCAATCGCAGAACGTAACGCCTCGACGCGCATGGGGAGTTCGCCGAGAAAGCGGGCACAGAGCTGGATCAACAGCTCAGGATCGCCACCGGTGTGGGCGAAAATGTGATCGCAATCCAGCGTAATTAGCTCGGTAGCGGCGGATTCTGTTTGCGCGAGCTTTGCAGATGCATGATTCATAGCGAGATCCCAATCCCAAGCGAATAGCCTTCCACTCAGTTATCGGCAGAACTCTGGAAAATCTGAACGAAGGTGGGGAACAAAGAGAATGGTTGTTTCTCTTCTGTTTCGAAACTTTTCTGCCGGTCGTGAGTTCAAGTATTCAACTTCGATTTATTTGAAGGTGACAAAAGTGCTCTTGGAGGTGGCATAGGAACGGGAGTAGTATTTGTAGCAATGGCCGCACAACGGCCACATAGGGTGAAACTGCTTTACAAAGAAATTTGATTCGTGGAGAAGAGAACTTCCATTCTTCACGTTCGGGGTTTTGCCTGCATTGTTCGTAAGAGCGGCACCAGCCGGGCTTCCGGCCATTACGTAAAAAACAAGGAGACAAATCTGTGAAACGTTTGATGACGATTACCGCAATGCTGGCTCTGAGCACGGGAATGATGGTAGCTCAGGATGGCGCAACGCTGTACAAGAAGTGTGCCATGTGCCACGGCGCCAATGGCGAAGGCAAGATGGGTCCCGCCATCAAGGGTAAGGACGTGACCGACGTTCTGACGAAGGGCGGCAAGAAATCTCCGCATGCTGCAAAGTATGCCGGACTCACCGATGATCAGATCAAGACCGTTGCAGAGTACGTCAAGAATTTGAAATAGTCTTTTTTGCTTAACGTTTCAAAGGCCAGTCGGACTCCGGCTGGCCTTCTTAGTTGGTACGCTGGTGGAGGAAACGCCGAACAAAAAAAGCCGGCATCTCTGCCGGCAGCGTCAATTCATGGAGGACTGTTACTGCATTCTTACCCTGCGACTACGCTGCTGCAACAGCGACGGAGGGACGCCGAACTTGGCGCGAAAGAGGTTGGAGAACGTGGGAGCACTGTGATATCCCACGGCGCGACAGATGGCAGACACCGGCGTGTCAGTGGTTTCGAGAAGCTTGTGAGCCATCTGCATGCGGCGCTCGGCCAGAGCGCGTAGTGGAGTGATTCCGTACACCTGGCTGAAAACGCGATGGAAATGGTGAGGCGACATGCAGGCGACGCGCGCAATCTTTTCGAGACAGAGCTCTTCATTATAGGCGTCCTGAATGTAAACGTAGGCGCGCTGAATGCGGCGATAGAGCTCGGCGCGAGTTCCGGGACGAACACTGTCAATGGAATCGATCTGACGGCTGGCGGCGCTGTAGACGAGCACCACACATTCGGCAACGGCGCGGAACTTGTCGGCAACGCTGTCAAAGCTATCTCCGCGCAGGCATGCGCTGCTCAGAGAGCGAAGCTTGGGGCCGATCTCAAATGCCGTCTCGTGCTGAATACATTCAGGGAAGCGGACAACGATGCCGTCACGATCCATGTCTAGCGACGAGGTGAGCGGAGCGCTGAAACTGCGCGCGACATCCGACATGTATTTCTGCTCGAAGATGAGAGACACGGCGCGCGGAGACGTGTTGGGTTCAACCGTGATCTCGCCACGTTGCCCTTCATTTAGAACAATGAAAGTAGTGGGAGAGACATAGTAATGACCGCGGTCAGTGCGGATCTTGAAATGATCCTGCAGTGAATAGCGCAACGAGAGCGGGCTGACGAACGACTGCGTGCCCGGACGAAGCAGGCCACTGGCAAACATGTTTTTGCCCACTATGGTCTGATCGGTCACCTTCTTTGCCGCGTGCTCATCCACACACACTAGGCTCAAATCGTTCATCTGCAGTGCTTCGACTTCAAGTCCGTTCAACATTCCGCTACTCCCAGGCTTATTGAAGTTGTTGATCATGTTCCTACCCATTGGATTGCCGCCAGGCTTTGTCAAAGTTCCCGGAAGATCAGGAAAATGCCATTCTTTACAAAAGCTTTACAAAAGTCCCCGCTATACCTATAAACACGACGGCGAAACAAAAGTCGCTGTATAAAAGACGGCAAAAGCAGAGCTCGGTTTACCAGCGGGCCGATTCAAAACGCCGAGATTTGAAAACCACTCAAAACCAACTACTTAGTGGCCCATGTGCACTTCGCCGGATTTTGGCTTTCGCGCCAGTAAAACCAATGGCATGACTGCAACGATCAGTACCGCCATGATCAGGATAGTGTCGCGGTAGGAAAGCACCGAGGCTTGTTGCTGCATGGTCGCGTAAATACTGCCGTATGCCCGTTGCATTGCTCCAGGCCCGGAACCCATATGCGCCGCATATGTGGAACTCATACTTCCAAGCATGTTCTGCATCTGGGAGGAATTTACGGTATGCGAGGCGAGATTTGACTGATGCACCTGCATGCGCCGGGCAAGCATGGTGACTACGAATGAGATTCCAAAGCTGCCGCCAAGGTTGCGCATGAGGTTGATCATTGCCGAGATCTGGTTGTTCTGCTCCTGCGGCACGCCGATGTAACAGAGGGTATTGATCGGCACAAATAGGAATGCCAAACCTATCGACTGGTAAACGCGATACATCATCGCTGTCTTGAAATCGATACCGAGATAAAGCGAGCTCATGTGAAACATGGAAACGGCCAGAGCTATGAATCCGAAGGTGATGAGCTTTCTAGGATCGACGCGCGAGACCAGCGTCCCTACGATTGGCATCATCGCCATTACGACCAGCCCCCCGGGAGACAGCGCCATGCCAGCAAGTTCGGCGGTGTACCCCATCACGGTTTGCAGGAATTGCGGGATTAGTACCGTGGACCCGTAGAGCACGGCACCGAGAGTGAACATGAGAACGTTGCTGACGGCAAAGCTGCGATTTTTCAGCAAGCGCAAGTTTAAAATCGGATGCTGCTCATGCCATTCCCATATGACGAAACCGATCAGCGCTATCACGGTAACGCTGGTAAATATCTGGATGAAGTGGGAGGCCATCCAGTCTTCTCGCTGGCCCTTGTCGAGCACGACCTGCAAGGCTCCGAGACCCACAGCGATGAGGCCAAGGCCCATGTAATCGACAGGAGAATGTTTTGCACGCTCGCGGGCATCGTCGATCCAGGGTGGGTCCTCAACCATGCGCGAGGTTAGAAAGAGCGAAATGATTCCGATGGGCACGTTGATGAAGAAGATCCAGTGCCAAGAATAGTTGTCAGTGAGATATCCGCCGAGAGTTGGTCCAATGGCAGGCGCGAGAACGACGGCCATTCCGTACATGGCAAAGCCCATGCCGCGCTGCTCGGGAAGAAAGGTGTCGGCTAGAATTGCCTGCTCGCTGGGGCCGAGGCCTCCTCCACCTGCGCCTTGCAGAATGCGGAAGAAAATCAGCATTGGCAGACTGGTTGAAAGTCCACAGAGCAACGAACTCAGGGTGAATAGCAGCACGCAAGTCATGTAGAAACGCTTGCGGCCCATGCGATCACTGGCCCAGGCGGAGATGGGAAGCACAATGGCGTTGGAGACCAGGTAACTGGTCAACACCCATGTGGATTCATCCTGTCCCGCGGAAAGCGATCCAGCAATGTGAGGCAGTGCTACGTTTGCAATCGATGTATCCAACACCTCCATGAACGTAGCGAGAGTTACGGTCATCGCTACAGCCCATGGATTGTGACTGGGGCGCCATCGGGGGCTGGCGCCTACCGGAACATCACTCAACGAACCCTCACCTCTGGAACAACGGAGAGTCCTGGACGCAGACGTCCGTCACCATTGAATTCGCTCTTGTTTCGGTCCTCAAAATCAATACGAACAGGAACTCGCTGCACCACCTTGACGTAGTTGCCGGTCGCATTCTCAGGAGGCAACAGGCTGAACTTCGCTCCCGTTGCGCCACCAACACTGGTGACTCTGCCGCGGAATTTCTGTCCGCCTAGAGCATCGACGCTGACGTCGACTTCCTGGCCGGGGCGCATGTGTTCGAGTTGCGTTTCCTTGAAGTTCGCTGTTACCCAGATGTCTTTGAGAGGCACGATGGAGAGCATCTCCTGGCCGACCTGAACATTTTGGCCGACCTGCGCATTGCGATTGCCAACCACTCCATCCACAGGCGCAACAATCTTGGTGTAACTGAGATTCAGCTCCGCCTGATCGAGTGAGGCTTTGTTCTTGGCTGCTTGCGCCTCACCGGCACGGGCGCGAGCCTGGGTCACAGAAATCTGCTTAGGCGTGACCTGGGCATTGGCAAGGGCGGCGCGGGATTGTCCGAGACGCGCCTTGGTCTGATTGACAACCTCCTGCGCGGAATGAACACTGGCCTGCGCGGCAGCCACCGTTGCGTTGGCGGAAGTGGCAGCAGCGACGGCCTGATCATATTGTTGTTGTGAAATTTCTTTCTTCGCTACCAGCGTTCCATAGCGCACCAGATCGGCATTGGCTGTCTTGGCATTGGCCTGGGCCTGAACGAGACGGGCTTCGGCCTCTTCAACCTGCTTGTTGGCACCGGAGATGCCCGCCTGAGCGTTGAGCACATCGGCTTGCGCGGAGTGGATCTGGCTGCTGGAGCCTACCTGCGAAATAGGCACATTAAACTTTGCAGCTTCGGATCCGGCGACGGCGTCCAGGTAGTCGGCCTTGGCGCGCTCCACTGCAACCTGGTAGTCGCGGTCATCGATTTCCACGAGCACGGTGCCGGCCTTTACGAACTGGCCTTCTTCGACGTTGACCTTGGTGACGTGACCGCTGACCCGGGCACTGATGGGATAAATGTAGCCATCCACCTGCGCGTCATCAGTGTTTTCAAACTTGCGACTGTGCCACCAGTAGAGGGCGGCTCCAATCACAGCCAAGACGACAACAACGCGAAGCACTGTGGAGAGCCACGGCTTGCGCTCAAATAATCCCGCTTTATTTTCGGCCGGGGCTGCTGTGTTCTGTTCTTCGTTCGCCATTAACAATTTCTCCAAAAGCGTTTCAAAGCGGGCTGCCCTGGGGCGCCACGCGAATTCGTTTCTATTTCACTGGGACAGGGTTGGCCTGCACTCCAGGACCCGATTCATCACTGAGCACCTGACGTAACGTCTGCTCGGCGGCGCCCATGGAGCGTGCCAGTAACACCTTGGCAATATTGTGGGAATAGAGACTGCTGATGTACTGCTGATTTGCAGAGGCCAGAGCTTCCTGGGCCTGCACAACCTCAATGTTATTGGTTACACCGGCTGAGAATCGATCTTGCGATTGCGTCAGCGTCTGTTGCGCGTAGTCCAAGGTTGCACGAGCCACTTCCACCTGCTCGGCAGCGGCGGTCACGTCAAGAATGGCGTCGGCTACATCCTGCTCGATGCGACCCTTCAGATCGTCGCGCTGCGCCCGGCGCTGCTGCAGAGCGGCATCCGCCTGGCGAATATCAGCCTCGATCTTTCCACCCTCGAAGATGGGGATTTTTACTCCAGCACCCACGGTCCAGGTGGAGAACGCATTGTTGGGACGCGTACCGATGGCTCCGTAGTCTCCACTGATTCCGAGAGACGGAAGACGCTCGGCTTGCGCTGCCTTCTTCTGCAACTCGGCGGCCCTCACCTGTTGATCGGCGGCAAGGTAGTCGGGACGCGCGGCCAAGGCGCGCTGCAATGCGATGTCTTCGGAAATTGCAGGCAAGGGCTTGTAAGGCACTCGGCTCACCAGCTTGATCTGCTGATGTACGGGGAGTCCGAGCACGCGCAGCAAAGCAATGCGCTGCTTGGCAAGATTATTGTTGGCCTGGATGAGATTCTGGCGGCGCACCTGCAATTCGACGCGGGCACGAAGGGTATCTACGTTCGGGCTGAGGCCGGCAGATTCGCGGTCTTCGGCCAATTGGTTCAGCGCCTCGGCGGTCTTCAGTTCGGCAGCGGCAGCTTCCAGCTGGCTCTCGGCGGAGATCACCAGCAGATAACTGGCGGCAACGGCCAGAGTCACTGTCTCCTTGGCGGAAGTGAAGGTGAATCCAGCGGCACGGACATTGGCGCTAGCGGCGCGGGTGTTTGCAATGTTGTGGAGATCGATCAGGTTTTCCGTCATGGAGACTCGCGCATCAGAGTTGCTGAAGCGGACGGCGTTTGGGATGGAAACTCCTGGAATACTGAGGCTGAACCCCTCTGCCTGAAGATTTGCCTTAGTGGCGCTCTCGCGCAGGTTGCCGTCAATGTGGGGCAGCATATTGCTTAACTCACGCAGCCGGGACGCTTTAGCCTGGGCGGCGGACTGTCCGCTGAGCACGATACCCAGGTTGTACCTGAGCCCGCGGTTGATGGCGTCCTCTACGGAGAGATCAAACACGCCCGGCTTCAGCTTGTCTGAAGGAATGCTGCCGGAAAAGGGACTCTGGTTGCCCGACGAGAGGAGCTGGTCGAGTGATTGCGGAACATTCAGCGGAGACGTACCACCGCTGAGTTGCTGGGCGCTGGCAGGGATGGACAACAAGGAAAACAGCAGCCAGCCGTGAATTAGTCTTACATGCATCATTGAATCTCCAACCAACTTCGACTATCCTAGAAAATCATACGCTTGATTTAATTGTCAAATACGAAAATTTGAACAGCGGCGGAAAATGATGAAGCTTGCGAAAACAAAATGCGCACTGGGACGCTCGGCCTGCCAGGACCGGAGCGAAAGAACTCGCCAACGCCTGATCGAAGTAGCGGTGGAGGTTTTTTCCGAACTTGGCTTTGAGGCTGCGAGCACTCGAATTATTGTGGAACGGGCGCAGGCAAACCTGGTGTCCATTCCCTACTACTTCGGCAGCAAGTTGGGGCTCTACCACGCGGTCGCCGAGTACATTGGGTCGAATATCGCGGAGCGGTTCAGGCCTGCGTGCGAGCGTGCGCGGCAGGGCTTGCTGAAGCCCGATCTGACCCACGATGAGATTCTGAAGATGTTCACCGAGTTCATGGTCGAGTTTGCCCATATTATGTTGGGCGAAGAGACTCCCCGGTCTTGGGGACAATTTATCTACCGCGAGCAATTTGATCCGACGGAAGCCTTTGAAATTATTCATGCAAGATTCCTGCCGATGCTGGAAGTTGGTCTTGAATACGTTTCCCGGCTGACGAATCGGCCGGTAGAAGCTCCGGAAACCCGCATCCAAGTCATGGCGATCCTTTCGATGGTTAAATTCACGCGGGTAGATCGCGCATCTGTGTTCCGGACCATGGGCTGGAAGAACTTCGGCACTGAAGAAACGCGAATTGTGGAGAACATGCTGCGCCACAATATGCATGCACTCTTCGCCCATTCAGTCTGAATTTGCTGGCATTTAATCCCGGATTCGCCTGCCGGATTATGCATCCGCTTCCGCTGGCACCCGAATCAGTTACCATACATATGGAGGATGTCTCTCGATGGCAGTTCCAGTTTCTCAAATGTGGGCGGTCAGCAGCTATGTGCTCAAGAACCGGCTCCAAGGGCACAAACACTACCCGCTAGTTGTGATGCTGGAAGTGCTGTTTCGTTGCAATCTTGCGTGCGCCGGTTGCGGCAAGGTGCAATATCCCGCACACGTGCTGAAAAGCCAGCTTACGCCGGAAGAATGTTTCCATGCAGTGGAAGAAGCAGGCGCTCCCATCGTGAATATTCCCGGCGGCGAGCCCTTGCTGCATCCCCAGATTGGCGAGATTGTGCAGGGCCTGATCGATCGGGGCAAGTACGTGTACCTGTGCACGAATGCACTGCTGCTCAAAGAAAAGATGCATCTCTTCAAGCCGAGCAAGTTCTTCTCCTTTACCGTGCATCTGGATGGGGAACGGGAGCACCACGACTTCTCTGTCGCGCGCGAAGGAACCTACGACATTGCTGTCGAGGCGATGAAGGAAGCGATTGCAAAAGGGTTTCGCGTAACGACAAACACCACTTTGTTTGATGGTGCAGACTCGGCCAGCGTGCGCCGCTTCTTTGATGAAATGATGGAAATGGGAGTTGAGGGCATGATGCTCTCCCCCGGTTACAGCTACGATAAGGCTCCCGATCAGTCTCACTTCCTTGGCAAAGATCGCACGCGCGAACTCTTCCGCCAGATTTTGAGCAATCGGAAGAAGAGCTGGAAATTCAACGCCACGCCTTTGTTTTTCGAGTACCTGATGGGCAAGCGGCACTACGAATGTACCCCTTGGGGCATTCCAACCTACACGATGTTTGGTTGGCAGAAACCGTGCTACCTGCTGCAGGATGGATACGCCGACACCTTCAAGGAATTGATCGACGAAACGAACTGGGACGGATACGGCGAAAAGAGCGGCAATCCGCGGTGCGCCAACTGCATGGTGCACTCAGGCTTTGAACCTTCGGCGGTGAACCACACATTCGGTTCGCTGGGCGGAATGCTTGCTACGGTGAAAGGCATGCTCTCCACCTATAAGGACCCCGAAGCCCTGGCAGCCGTTGAAGCTCCGCGCAAGCCGAGCCCGCGTGTGCCGCTGGTGCAGATTCACTCCGACAGCACGGCCCAGGAGACTCGATGAGTACGCAGGAAACAATCATCCAGGAGACGGACACGATGACCCGCGAAACATTGCAGGGATGGGTTCCCACACTGGCCGCAGAGAGCGAATTGCGGAGCGCGCTGGAACAGGCGTTTGACTATCGCGGTGACGTAACCATCACACTAAAGAACGGTGAAACCGTCGTGGGATACGTTTTCGATCGTCGGCCAGGCAAGTCACTCGTCGATTCCTATGTACGGATACTGCCGCAGGACGGCTCCGCGAAACATGACATTGCCTACGCGGAGATCGCCGGACTGGCCTTCTCAGGACGCGATACCGCTGCAGGCAAAAGCTGGGAAGCGTGGGTGAAGAAGTACATGGAGAAGAAAGCCGCAGGAGAAACCAATATCGGACTGCATCCGGACGAGCGCGAGTAAGAATCGCAGTTCTGCACAGCTTTGCGTTAGGCTCTCGTTTTGTTATATTGAAGCTGGTTGTTGTGGCGCTATCGTCTAGGGGTTAGGACGTGAGATTCTCAATCTTAAAACCCGGGTTCGATTCCCGGTAGCGCTACCAAATGAGTTTAAAGACCGCCCTGAATGGGCGGTTTTTGTTTGGAGTGATGGTTCGACTATCCCACATTCGCCAACTGCAGGCGGATATGGACCACCCGCGAACTTCCTCTCACGGCGTTGCGCCGCACGTCGCAATTCACAACTTCGGACATCCTCAGCAGCTCTGGATTCAGTAATCTGACTTAGACGTTCGTAGGGTGAAAACCTTTTTCGGAATAGGCATTTCCGTGGCTGGGGATACCTGCTTCGAGCCACTACTCTCTCCATAGGTCAGCAAGCTCATCGTTTCCCCTTGGAGGGTTGATTGAAGAAACATCTACAGGTCGCGCTCAGCACACTGGTTTTCGCCGCCGCATCGTTTGGTGCAGTGAATTATCCGATTCCACCGTCAACTGCAATCGTATATTCCAATGCTCAGACCAGGACGAATACAGGCGTTTGCAGCGGATCGAATTGCTCAGGCGGATCAGGAAGTGGCGTGGCGTGGATAGCTCCGAATCAGACTACTCCTTCGCTCTCGGGGCGCAGCACGGAGTTCTATAACGCGGGTAGCGGTTTCGATACGCTCTGGTACTGGCATGTTGGCGCGCAGGATAAAGCGACCCATATCGAGTTTTCGTTCAATTTGATGGTGGATAGTAACTCCCTTGTCGAAGGACAAGCGTTTGAAAACGGCCCACAGCAGTTTGTGGGTGGGTATAAGTACTCGATGACCATGCAATGCGAATATCCGAAACAGATTTGGCGGGTTTGGAATCAGGCAGGACACGGATGGAAGGCAACGACAGCGCCTTGCCCGCACTGGACTCCAAACGTGTGGCACAAGGTGCAGATGTACATCACCACCAATCACACGAATCACACCGAGACCTATCACACGGTCATCGTGGATGGTAAGGCCTATCCGCTGGAAGTTACAGTCGGGGTGACGAACGTGGGCTACCACGATAACCTCGGCTTCCAGTTCCAGATCGACAACAGAATTGGCACTTGGGGAAGCGGAATCCACGAGTGGGTGGATAACGTCAAGCTCGCGGTTTGGTAGTGGTGTTCGCGGCACTCGGTTACTCTTAACGGCGTTGGGATAGCCGCTAGAAACATTGTTTCTGTCTGTAAGCAGCAGGTGTGCGTTCCCGCAAAAGGGACCGTATACCTGCTGTTAGTTTTTGCGTTCTCGCGGCTCGGGCCTGCAATAATCTCCCTTTCTTTGGAGGTGCAGCGATATGTGGAACGATCGCGACGCGCAGTAAGGAAGGAATGCGTCGCTTGGCTTGCTTGCGCTTGGGACGCTTTTAGCCTGGGAAGTGGAAGCGCAGTTGCCGCCGCGAGGCGATGGCGTATCCGTTGACCTTTGCGGGGACAAAGATCCAGCGGCGAAGAGTCTGAACGATTTCCTCCTCTACTCCATTCCCTACCGCCTGCAGAACTGTGACCTGCGCGATGGAGCCTTGATCGTTTATTACCACTTCGAGGACTACGTCTTTACCGCGGGCAGGTTCGGGGACCTTGCCGTGCAGTATGGGCGGGTCGGGGGTGAAGATCGGAAGGGCGCTCTTGATTTGGTGGTGAAAGACGGAAAAGCTGGTGGGCGCGGAATTCATGCGCCAACTGGGAAATGGCACCAGTCCCTGACCTTCCTCGTTGCCTGAGTCGTTGCCGGCCTCGGAATCGGTGGCGGCTTCGTCGCCGGTGTTCGATGCCTGCTCGGCCACAGGCTTGATTTTGGCTGGCGGCTCGGGAGCAGGATCAGCGGTCTCGGGCGCGGAGGCTACCGCTTCTTTCTGGAAATAAATCGGCGTGACAGACTTGGAGGCCGCTGCGGTGTGGCGTATCGAGGGTTCCGACATTTGGGAATAAGGAAGGCTGCAGAGAATGATGAGCGCAGCAGATTGTATGCCGAGAGAGGCAACAAAAGATGCCGTTTGCTTTATGTTGGAATCACGATCTGCGAACGTAAACATATCGAAGTACTCAGAAGTATAAAAGCGACCCAGGAGCGCGAAAATCAGCGCTTCGCCTGAGAAGAACGCATGGTGAAAACATTAATTGCGTGTAGAACCAGTGTAACTCCTCGGGTGCAGGGTGGCGCAATAGTGGAAAGCGGTTAGCGTGCCGCTCTTTTACGGCGCGGAAGGCACTCGGAAAACGGGGATCAGCCTTTGGCAGCGTCGCGGGTGCGTCGTGCCTCGTAGGACTTGAGATGGGCATAGGCGACGCGCAACAGTGGGCTGGAGACGCCCTTTTCTTCCCCGCGACGCAACAGGTCTCCGAGCATGTGATTGGCTTCGGTTGGAGCGTGGCGCTCGATGTCGCGGAACATCGATGCCGCTAAGCCGGAACCTGGGGCGGTCAACAGAGCCTGGCTTTGTTGGAGAGATGCTGGGCTTGGCGGAAATCCCTCGCTACCGGCAATCGCCGCACACTCACTCAATAGCGACGTGGAAAGATCGGCTGCGCCTGCGGTGACGATGTCGCCGATGGGAGCGCGCATGAGGCAGGTGATTCCGGCGCAGGTGGCGATGAATACCCACTTCTCCCACATCTCCTGAAGAATGGCTTGGGTGAGACGCGAGGTGAAGCGAGCGCCGGAAAAAGCGGAGGCGATTGCCTCAACGCGCGGCGATCGCGAACCATCGCGTTCACCGAAAACCATTTTATCGAGGTCGTTGAGGTGGGCGATGCGTCCGCCGGGTTCGAGTACCGTGGAGATCATGGCGAGGCCGCCTAAGACCCGCTCGGGGCCGAAGCGCTGGTCTAGGACATCGAGATGCCTCATTCCATTCAGGAGAGGAAGGATCGTGGTATTCGGGCCGGTTGCTGGGGCGAAGGAGGCGATTGCGTTGTCGAGGTCGTAGGCTTTGCAACTGAGCAGAACGAGATCGAAAGGGGTGTTGAGCTTTTCGGCCCCCACCGTGGATGGATGCGCGATGTTCACGTCTCCGTGATGGCTCTGAATCTGCAGTCCGGAACGGGCAAGTTCAGCGGAGCGCCTCGTACGGACGAGGAAAGTGACATCCTGTTTTGCTTCCAGCAATCTGCCGCCAAAGTAACCGCCGATAGCTCCGGCGCCGACTACAAGAATGCGCATTGATCGACCCCTTACAAAGAGAGATTACTTCTATGATCGCCGACGGATTGGGAAAGATTCATTCTTCGCTGAACTAGACGCTAACGTGAAACATGTGGTCCAGCAAAAACAGCAGGGCTACTCCGACGAAAAGCAACAGCGGCATGCTGATTCCGGGCTCGCGATTGACCTCGGGCACAATATCGGAGGCGGCGACGTAGATGGTGACTCCGGCGGAGATGGGTAATCCTACGGCGACGCCGTGGCGAACCACAACCATGGTGAGCACGCCGAGCAAGGTTCCAACGCCGAGCACGACTGAAGCGGCGAACGCTCGCATGGAGCTTCGACCGCTGGCCAACATGACTGAGGAAACGGTGAAGCCTTCGGGAACCTTGTGCAGGAAGATCGCAATGAAGACGATCCAGCCCAGCCAATTGGAGACCAGAAAGCCGGAGGTGATGGCAATGCCATCGAAGAACGCATGAATGACGAGGCCGAAGAGCACCGTTGTGCTCGTGTGGTCATCGACGAATTCGTTGTGATGCGTCTCCTCGCCGAAGTGGAAATGGCCGGAAACTACGTGCTCGCAAAAGTGAATGATGAGGTAGCCGAGCAGGACGAGGAATCCGGCGCGCCCGCCGCTGCCGCCCTCCATGGTGACGGATGCCGGCACCATTTCGGTGATGGCCGTGGCGAGCATGAAGCCCGCGCCGAGGGCCATGAAGTACTTGAGATAGCGCTGCTCCCATTCGCGGCGAGCGAGCAGCGCGCCTCCTGCAATGTTGGCGACTCCGGCGGTGAGTCCGAGAAGAATGCTTAGGGCGATGGGATTCATCGCCTAGCCGCTGTGCCGGATGTGAAGAATGTCGCCATCCTGCACGATGTATTCCTTGCCCTCAAGGCGCAGCTTACCAGCGGCACGCGCGGCAGCCTCGGAGCCAAGTTCGAGCAGGGTATCCCAGTGGATGGTTTCGGCGCGGATGAAGTGCTTCTGCAGATCGGTGTGGATGGCACCGGCGGCGTCCTGTGCGCGAGTGTTCTTCTCGATAGTCCAGGCGCGGCATTCGTCTTCGCCGACGGTGAAGAATGACATCAGGCCGAGCAGTTCGTAGCTCTTGCGAATGAGGCGGGTGAGACCGCTCTCGGTCAATCCATAGCTGCCGAGGAATTCAGAGGCCTCTTCGTCGCTCATGTCGGCCAGTTCAGCTTCTACCTTGCCACAGATGGCGCTGACGCCGGTATTTGGCTTTGTGGTGTAGGGAGTAAGCCCAAACTTTTCTACCGCAGCATCGAGATCGACTCCGAGCGTGGTGCTCTCGCTGATGTTGAGAACGTAAAGGATGGGCTTTTCCGACAGGAACATGAAGCCGCGAACGATCTTCTTTTCATCCTTCGTCATCTCCATCTCGCGCAACGGGCGTTCGCTTTCAAGGAATGCCTTGGTGCGCTGCAGGAGTTCGTTTTCCTTCTCGAGCTCAGGAGTCTTCTTCTTGAGCAAGTCCTTCTTCATGCGCTCAAGACGCGACTCGACCTGGCCGAGATCGCTGACCATCAGGTCAAACTCCACGTTGGAGATGTCGCGAACAGGATCAAGCGTGCCGCCAACGTGCGGGATGGAGTCGTCCTGAAACACGCGCAGAACGTGGACCAAGGCATCGACGCCGCGGAGTCCTGCAAGATAGGCGGTCTCCTTCAGCGCTTCCTGGCCGATGGCGCCCACGTCGGCGTATTCCACCTGGGCGTGAACCAGTTTGCGCGGGTTACATTGCGCGGCGAGCCGGTCGAGGCGGTCGTCGGGAACGGTGGCGACACCAATGTGCGCCTCGCGCGGGTTGGAGCTGCGGTGAGAGATATCCGCTCGGGTGAGAATTTTGAACAGCGAAGTCTTGCCCACCTGGGGCAGACCGATGATTCCAGTCTTCATATTGATATTTATCGATTCCGCGTAACGGTTAGCCCGGACTTCCTAGCCCAGTTAACAGACCTGCAAAAGAATGGTGCCATTTCCATGATAAACGACTGGGAGGAAATGCGGGCAATCGCGGGACGGTCGTGACTCATATCGCCTACTCCTGCCACGCCAATGTGACTCCCGGAGCCGTTGCAAATTGATCTTTTGAATCCTGACTAGAATCGTCTCTCGTTCTTTTCTTCCTCTCTCACTTCGAGAAACAGCAGCACGATTCCGAACAAGAATACCGAGCCTTCCAGTTTCGTGGACCACTTATGCAGGCGGTTGAACTGGACACGGCGAGAGTCGTCCTGTGAAATCGTGTCGATTACGCCCATCTCCGCCTTCAGCGAATTCATCCGCCGCTCGATGCCAAAGTGGGTTCCGAGCGTGATGAGCAGCATGACAACCAGCAAGAGATCGCGCCGGTGAAACGGGGTCGGGCCGCCCTCGATCAATGCCAGCAATACGGAGCAAATCAGAAACACCAGTCCGCAGACGATGCCGATCCAATGCAGGCTTGACAGCGAATGGCTCACCACGATCCCGGCCAGGTTGCGCGTGGGTAGCACCGAAAACAGCGTGGGCGCCACCACGGCGGCGAAAAAGAATATGGAGCCTATCCACAAAGCGAGCGCAAGGAACTTAAGATAACGCAGGATCGTCAAGGTCGAGCCTCCGAAAACGCGGAAGATGAAGGATCTAAACGGGTACGGGTACGCTGTCCACAACTTCGCGGAGAATCTGCTCGGATTGCTCGGCACGCTTGAGCGTTGAAGTGTAACGCGCGCTGATCACGAGACGGTGCGCAAATGTGGGCACGGTCAGTCGCTTGAAGTCATCGGGGATGCAGTAGTTTCGTCCCTCAAGGAAAGCCATGGCCTGCGCCGCGTGATAGAGCATGAGCGAACCGCGAGGAGAGACTCCGAGCGAGAGTTGCTCGTGGTGGCGAGTGCGCTCGACGATGGCAAGCGAGTAGTCGATCAGGGAGTCTTCTACGCGTACGGCGGATACTTCATCCTGCAGGGCGAGCACCTCTTCGACCGACAGTACAGGCTGCATCTCATCGAGACGCGCAGCTCCGGCATTGCCTCGCAGAATGTCGCGTTCGCCGCTTGCCTCGGGATACCCCATGCGGGCGCGAATCAGAAATCGGTCAAGCTGCGACTCGGGAAGCGGATAGGTGCCGTGGTGCTCTACCGGGTTCTGCGTGGCGACTACAAGAAACGGATTAGGCAGCGGATGAGGATGGCCATCCACCGTGACCTGGCGCTCGTTCATCGCTTCCAGCAGCGCGGACTGCGTCTTCGGGGTGGTGCGATTGATTTCGTCGGCCAGCAGGATATTGGTAAAAATGGGACCGCGCTTGAACTCGAAACGCTCCTCGGATGTGGAGTACACCGAGATGCCGAGCACGTCGCTGGGCAACATGTCACTGGTGAATTGAACGCGACGAAAATCGCAGTCGATGGCGCGGGCGAGGGCATGAGCCAGCGTCGTCTTACCGACGCCGGGAACGCCCTCAATGAGCAGGTGTCCACGGGCAAGGATGGCGACCAGAGCGAGCCGGACTACATCGTCTTTGCCGCGGATGATGGAGCGCAGTGTGCGTTCCAGTTCAGCCGCGTGTTGAAGTGTGGAACCCGATGCCTGCGACATTTACCTTGATTGTATCTGCTCTGAACCGCCCACGAAAATACAAATCACTTACGAAGGCTGTTGGCCAGCCTGAATCAGAAAGTTCCAGGATGCATCTGGGTGAGCCGCGCGATGCGCTCAGCCGTGGGCGGATGTGTGGAGAACAGGTTTCCGAAGCTGATGCCTCCGAGCAGCGGCTGAATGATATACATGTGGGCCGTCGCTGGCGAAACCTGCATGGGAACCCGCGTTGCATAGGTTTCAATTTTGCGCAGAGCACTGGCCAAGGCGCCGGGGTTGCCTGTGAAGTGCGCCCCAGTGGCGTCGGCCTGGTATTCACGCGAGCGCGAGACAGCCATCTGGATGAGCATGGCCGCAATAGGCGCCAGGATCATCATGGCTATTGCGCCGAGAGCTCCGCCGCCGCCCTCGCGATCGCGGTCACGCCCACCGCCGCCGAACATGGCGGCGTATCCCGCCATACGGGCCAGGATGGTGACCGCTCCGGCAAAGGTCGCGGCAATGGAGCTGATAAGAATGTCGCGGTTGCGGACGTGGCCAAGTTCGTGAGCCAGAACGCCTTCCAACTCGTCATCGGTCAGCAGATCAAGAATGCCGCCAGTGACAGCGACCGACGCGTGTTCGGGATTTCTTCCGGTTGCAAACGCGTTGGGCGAGCCGGTTGGGATCATGAAAATCTTGGGCATCGGCAGCCCGGTTTTGGCGCAGAGGCGCTCGACGATCTGATAGACGCGCGGTAGTTCTTCACGCGAAACAGGCTGCGCACCGCTGGACATGATCGCCAGCTTGTCACTGAAAAAGTACGAGAAGAAGTTCATCGCCGCGGCGATGCAAAGCGCCATCACGGCGCCGTTACGGCCTCCGAGCGCCTGCCCGACGAGGACTAGAAAGACGGTCATCGCCGTCAGCAGGAATGCGGTTTTAAGATTGTTTCCCATGATTGTCTATGTAGATGCTAACGCAACGCGGTTCGACGCGCCAATGGGCGTTTCCGTCAACTGCGGAGCGCTAGCTGACAACCGGGGATAAGTTCTTTGAACTTAGGCAGCGTGTTTGCCCTGCCAACCGACCTCCATCGCATTCGGCTCGGACTTGTAGTCAGTGAAGCCGGACGCCAGAGTTTCCGCAACGGCAGTCGCCTCGAAGAAGCGCGCCTGAGCTTCGTCGTCAAAGCGCATGAGTCCGGGAATAGAGGCCGCTATTCCGGCTAAGCCGATGTCGATTCTGCCGTGAGTCTCAAAGCTCATGGCCGGAACCACTCCTCCGGGATAGTCGGTGAAGAGACTGTTGAGCAGGGTTCCAGCTCCGCACAAAATCGCAGAGATGGAAGCACTCTTGTGACGGCTCCAGAACAGGGCACCGGCGGTAAACAGAAGTGCGGCAACCGAGTAGTCAACAATGGCGTGGGTTCCTGGGCCAAGCACTTTTGGCAGGCGGTTGGAAAACATCGAGGCACTCTTGTGCAGCAGGGCCATGGTAGAAAAATCCTCTGCCAATGAAAGATGCAGAGGGCAAGTGAGGTGTTGGGCGAGAATTCTGCAGAGCGCGGGTGCGTGGCAATAAGGTGCCGTATTCAGCAGCGCGGCCCTTCTACCTTGTAGCTACAACGTAACTTCAAGGCAAAGGGCAGCGCTGTAAGTCCCTAGGTGCTTCGAGTGCGGGAGAGTGCGCGTTGAAGCGTCTGCTCCAGAGCAGATCGCGCCTTCGCGTATTCCTCTGGCGTGATCTTCCCTTGCTGTCGCTCGACTTCCAACTCGAATAGCTCTTCCTTGAGAGCGGCTAGGAGCAGGTTGGCAGGAGGCGTTACGGGTACAGCCGCGGCATTCTGCGTGAGAGATGCGGAGCGCGACGTTGGCTGCAGAGCGGATGCCACAAGATGCGCGACGGGTGCTTCCTCAGCTTCGGCCTGCTTTGTGCGCTCGTGCGTCCAGATGCCGCCGCCTACAAGAATCGTGAGCAGGAGTCCAAGGATGTACCAGCGATATTTTGCGAGGCCGTCGGGCGCGTCGATAGGCTTACCAAGTCCGCCGCCAGGGCGATTGTCGTTTGCTCCGCTGCCGCCCATTGCGGGTGCGCCCTCGCCCGGTGACGCCTGGGCCTGCTCATCCTGAATGGTGCCGGTGCCGGATACTGAGTAGCTGAGATCCTGTCCGGCGTGGGTTCGGAGGCTGACCTGCACGTTGCTTCCGGGCTGATCCTTCATCGCCTGAAACTGCTTGGCATCTTTCGGCGAGAAGCTCATGGTGGAGGGCATGACCAGCACATAGTGATCGAAGTCGCGAGTGAAACTGGGAGACACCGCCAGCTTGCCGCTGTAAGGCATGTGGTAGGAGACCTGGAAACGGGTCTCGCCCGGCTTAAGCGGGTAGGAGAAGGTGTAGTGATTCTTCTGCTTCGTGGGCGTCGTGGTGGTGGTGATCGGCTGCCCGTTTGGGCCCTGAGCGTCGGCACCGTCGATCTGTGCACCGTCCGGAAGCACGAACTCAAACGTGGCGGGCGCGGCCAGCGTCTTCGGCGGGCTGCTGGCGTTCCGGATGGCAAACAGCTCAATTCCCTGCAGCGTGGAGCCGTCAGACTGAAGACGAACCACATCGGCCGCTCCGCTAATGCCTTCAACCGAGGGTGCGGCGTCGTACACGGTTAGATCGACATTTGTCGATCCTGGGGGAAGCATCTTGAAGTAGTTGACTCCCCCTCGCTCGGCGCGCACCAGGCGGGGACCCTGCCCGGCGGGAGCATCAATCTTGAAGCGCCCCTGTGCGTCGGTCTTTGCGCTCCCGATTTCGGCCATACCACTTGTGGGATCAACCAGTGTGACTGCGGCTCCGGCGGCGGGTTTGCCGGTTGTGGCATTGTTCACAGTGCCACCAATGCTCTCAGCGTAAGCGCCCGTGGCCAGCAAAAATAACATCGAAAGCAAGGAAACCAGACGAGTGCGGCGCATCAGGCGATTACCTCGTGGCTGGTGCCGGTTTCGTGCTCAATTTGCTCAATCTCGGCCAGGATGTTAGCTGCCTCCTGCTCCATGGAGTCGCGCATCCCACTGAAATCGGCGTCGCTGAGCTTCCCTGCCTTGTACTCAAAATTCAGATCGCGCAGGTTCTCGAACGTCTGCTCCTTGCGTTCGTAGAGGAAGGCGAGGCGCGTCTTCTCCACGGCATGCTCGGCGCGCGCGGGTTTGAAGATGTAGATGAAGATGGCGATGGCGAACAGCACAGTGGCGAAGAGGAAGAAACTGCTGCCAGTCCCGTCCGGCGGATTGGCTTGCATTTGCAGTATTGCGATCAAAGTGTTGTCTCCTCACGTGCGCGGCGGCGGAACTCGTCCAGCTCGGCGGGAGCAGAGCCCGTGGAATCAGAAGGCGGAGTTGGGGGCCGACGCTTCCAGGCGCGCACGACCAGAACGACGGCAGACAGGCCGGCGATGAAGATCACAACCGGCATGATCCAGGCGACACGGTTGAACCCCGTGGTCGTGGGCGCGGAGAGCACGGCGGGGCCGTATTTGGCTACGAATCCGGCAAGAACCACGTCGTCGGAGTCGCCTCTGTCCATCGACAGCTTCAGTTCCTTCCTCATCCCTTCCGAGGTGGAGCAGCCAACGTGGTTGCACTCCAGCAGGACCTGGCCGCAGCCGCACTCGCACATCAAATTGTGGCCGAGGCGGTCAAAGCGCTGGCCAGTGCGGTCTCCCGAGGCACCGACGAGGAGCAGAGTGCTGGCGAACAGCAACAAAAGCGTCCAGCGGTGAAGCTTATTTCGAGCGAGAGTTCGAGCCATCCTCATCAATCCGATCCGGCCTCCACCGGTGCACGGCTTTCTATTTCGCTATCCACCAGCGCACGCGGCCGCTCGCGCGGAGAATCCTTCTTGCGCCTGGCCTGCATGTTCGGCACTAGAGCTATGAGGGTGCCCACCAGGATGAAATGCGCTCCCGCCCAAATCCACCAGACCAAGGGATTCAAGTGCGCCTTGATGATGGGACGGCCGTTCTCAGGATTCTTTCCGGTGTAGACCAAGTAGAGATCTTCCATGATGGTGGAGCGGTTCGCAACGATGGTCGCGGGCTGCCCGCTGGCCTTGTAGAAACGCTGCTCCGGGAACATGGTCGTGATCTGCTTCCCATTTTTGTAGATGTCGAGAATGGCCCACTCGCTGGAATAATTTGGTTTGTCGTCCTGGGTGTAGGAACGGCAGACCAGCGTGTAGGGACCAATCGACATTTTGTCGCCGAAGCTCAGCTCCTGCTCGGTGTTCTGGTAGAAGGCGACTCCGGCAAAGCCGATCATAGTGACGATAACGCCAAGGTGAACGATGTATCCGCCGTAACGGCGCGTGTTGCGGCGCGTCAGCAGATACATGCCGTGAAAGACATTGCTGTTGTTGTGGCGGGCGATCACCAGTCCGCCGCGAATGAACTCGCTGCCGATGGTGGCCGCTACCAGCACGGAAAGCATGATGGTCATGAGCGCGTAGAAGTAGCTCATGTCGATCCAGGGCTTCATGCCCCTTACGGTCAGCACCACTCCAACGGCAAGCGCGATCAGCGCAGGAACGAGGAAGTTGCGGCGGATGCTCTCGGTGGAAGTCTTGCGCCAGGCCAACAGAGGCCCCACGGCGGTAAGCAACAACAGACAGAGAGCGATGGGAATGTTGACCTTGTTAAAGAATGGCGGTCCAACCGTGACCTTATGTCCGGTAGCCCATTCGCTGAGCACCGGGAACAGCGTGCCCCAGAGCACGGCAAAGGCCGCAACCAGCAGCAGCACGTTATTGAACAGGAAGCTCGACTCGCGCGAAACCAGCGACTCGAGCTTGTGTTCACTTTCGAGATGCGAGCGGTTGCGCACATAGAAGAAGGCGCAGGCAGCAAAAGTCAGCGCGAGGAAGACGACGAAGTACGGGCCTATGTCTGATTCGGCGAAAGCATGGACCGAACTGACGACACCGGAGCGCGTGAGGAAGGTGCCAAAGATTGCCAGCAGGAAGGTGGAGAAGATCAGCCACATGTTCCACACCTTCATCATGCCGCGCTTTTCCTGCATCATCACGGAATGCAGGAAGGCCGTGCCGGTAAGCCACGGCAGCAGCGACGCGTTCTCGACGGGGTCCCATCCCCACCAGCCGCCCCATCCCAGAACTTTGTAAGCCCAGTAGGAGCCGAGGAAGATTCCGCAGGTCAGGAACAGCCAGCCGACCATGGTCCAGCGGCGGGTGATGTGAATCCATTTTTCGCCGGGATACTTCATGATGAGCGCGGCCAATGCGAAGCTGAAGGGCACGGTCATGCCGACGTATCCGAGGTAAAGCATCGGAGGATGTATGACCATCTCGGGATACTGCAGCAGCGGATTTAGGCCGTTGCCATCGGGCGGAATCGTACCAGCGACGAGGGCGAAGGGGTGCGCCGCGAAGTTGACGAGCGCCAGGAAAAATATCTGCACCGCAGAGATGACAACCGAGGCATGCGCCACTAATCGAGTGTCCACCTTATGGCGGAGCCGCAGAACAAGACCATAGGTAGCCAGCAGCCAGCACCAGAAGAGCAGAGAGCCCTCCTGCCCGGACCAGAGCGCCGCAAATTTGTAGGGAGCAGGCAGCGCGCGGTTGGAGTGATGCAGGATATAAGCGACCGAGAAATCATTCTGGAAGGCGCAATAGACAAGCACCGCTGAAGCCGCGGTAACTGCCAGAAAAACCGCAATTCCGGCACGACGGGCTGTTTCACTCAATCGGTCATCATTGCGAACGATCGCAAATAGTCCGGCGGCGAACGCGTAGACGCTCAAAGCTAGCCCGAGCAGTAAAGAAAAGCTTCCAATTTGTGGCATTTTTGTGAGGGACAACAAATCTGGAGCTATTGTGCACGATAACCAGACAACGTCACAAGTGTAGATGCCAAACCGGAACAGTTCGATCCAAGGTTCAGTTTGAAAACGCGAAGAAAGTATTAAGGCGGAATTCGGATGGAATTAAGAGGCGAAAATTTTATTCTGGGCAAGTCATCATTAACGGTCCCCTCCCCCGAGGAATCCAGTATGAGACCTCCTGATTGCTAGAGTTCGCTCCATGCGAACTCTTTTTTATTGGCCGTTATCCCCTGCAAGCGACATCTGGATGATGCGGATGAATTTCTCGGGAGGAAATGGTTTCAGTTGAACATTTACGTTCAGACCTTCGTACTCCTCCTCGATTCCCGGCATGCCGCTCAGTACCAAAACCGGCATTGAGGGCGCGGTCAAGCGCAACTCGCGAACCAGATCCGCTCCGGTGCGTCCGGGCAAATAGTGGTCCGTCACCACGACCCCAATCTTGCTTCCCATGGAGCGCAAAAAGGCCAGCGCGCTTTCGACGTTGGTTGCAACGTGAACTATGAATCCAGCGCTGCGAAGGATCGCTTCCCTGATCCGTAACTGTATGGGGTCGTCATCGACCATCAATACTTGGAGCATGGGAACTATGCTTTGTACTTCGCGCGCACTTCGGACTCAGCGCGATGCCAGTCTGCTTCGTGCGAACCATGCTGGCCACCGCGTGCACGGTAGAACTCATAAGCACGGCGGCGAATTTCGTCATACAGCTCAGCAGGCGAAGGTTGAGCTGTACGCGCAGACGCGGAGCTCGACATCGGCGCTGGAGCCGCCTTGGCGATCTCTTCAGCAACAGACTTCCTCGGAGCGTCAGCCTTGGGAGCAGCGCTCTTCTTCGCAGCAGTTTTCTTTTTAGCTTTATCGGCAGATTTCTTTTCTTTAGCCATTCGTTCTCACAATCTCCCAATTTTGAATCCAGGCAAATGGTGACGTCGTCATTCGCCCTTGCTCCCTTTACTATAACGCTTGTTGACCGCATGGAATGGCTCTTCCAGCGAATTTGCGGCATTTCAGACAATGCAATTCCTTGCAGCATCCCTGTTTCCTTTTTGCACGTCCGCCTCTACATGCCTCATTTGTGTTACAACTTTCGCGCGAAGCGGATGATGAATCGACACATTGTTCGACGATCTTGTTCGACGATCGAAATAGTGTTTTGCTCTTGTATAGTTTTTCATCTGGAGGAACTTCATGCACTTGCGCTTGCTTGCTCTTCTTTTGGTTGCAGTTCCGCTGATGTCGCAACCCGGTGCGGTGAAAGCTTCGGACGCACATATGAATTTCGACCAAGTTGCGGCGCAGTACATGTTTGACGCGCTGGCCCTGTCACCGGTTAACGCCTCTCAGGCCGGATATCACAAGCATGTCGCGAGTTCGGGAAAGACGCTTGAGCTCGATGCCATTCTTGATGACCTTGGGCCACAAGGAGTGGCAGCACAGAAGACCTTTTATCAGCAGTGGCAGCAACGCTTCCACGCCATCGATCGCAGCAATCTCGATAAGGAACAGGCGGCGGATTGGCAGCTCATCGACGATCAAATTGGATATTCGCTGCTCGAACTGGATCGCATCCAGAGCTACCGCCACGACCCCACAATTTATGTTGAACTGATCGGCAACGCACTCTTTCTGCCGATGACGCAGAGCTACGCGCCAGCCGAGGTACGGATGGGACATGTGCTCTCGCGTGTCGAGCAAATTCCTCGCGCGCTGGAACAGGCGAAGCAAGTGTTGAGCGATGGCGATCCGATCAAGACCTCAACCGCAATCGATGAGAATTCCGGAAACATTGACCTGATCCAGACCACGGTCAAGGCCGCGATTCCGGCGGGCTCACCTCTGGAGGCGCGTTATCAGACTGCGGCCCCGAAGGCGATTGCGGCGCTCAAGAGCTTTTCGACATGGCTGCATGACGTGTACGGGCCACGCAAGAGCGCTATCACCTGGCGGCTCGGCACTCCTCTGTATGCGGAGAAGTTCCGCCTGGTAATGGAGACACCGGTAACGCCCGAACAGATGCTGGCCGCGGCAGAGCAGGAGATGCGCGACGTAAGGGCCGACATGCTGCGTCTTGCCGAACCGATGCACAAGGAGATGTATCCCGCACACGGTGGCCACACCGAACTGGCGGGCGAGGATCGCGAAAATCTTATCGTGCGCGAGGTGCTCTCCCGCATCTCCGACGAACACGTGAAGCCCGCGGAGTTGCAGAGCCACATTGAAGGGGACCTGAACGGCATCATCGCCTTTATCCGGGAGAAGAAGATTGTCGATCTCGGTCCGCGGAACAACTTGAAGGTAATTCCGACGCCGCCGTTCATGCGCGGCACGTATTCGGTGGCGGGCTTTCATGCACCTCCGGCGCTGGAACCCGGGGCGGAAGCGCAGTACTGGGTTACTCCAATCGATCCCAGTACGCCACCGGAAAAGGCCGAGTCCAAGCTTCGCGAGTACAACAATTACACACTGCTATGGCTCACCATCCATGAAGCGCTGCCGGGTCATTACGTGCAAGGTGAACACGCCAATGACGTGCAACCTGAGTCGCGAAGGCTGCTGCGGGCAGTGTTTGGCAATGGCGCATATGTGGAAGGATGGGCCGAGTACATTGCGCAGGTCATGATGGACGAAGGCTTCGTTAACAACGATCCCAAGTTTCGCCTGGTCATGCGCAAGCTCCGCTTGAGGGTTCTATCCAACACCATCCTCGACATTCGCATGCACACCATGGGTATGACGGATGAACAGGCAATGGAATTGATGACCAAGCGGGCGTTCCAGACGCAGGCAGAAGCGGAGGGCAAACTGCTGCGTGCCAAGCTGAGCTCTGTGCAACTGGTGACCTACTATGTCGGCTTGCATGACTGGCTGGCGCTGCGAAAGGATTACAAGGCGCAGGCCGGGGCCGCGTTCAGCAATGCGGAGTTTCACAATCGTGCCTTGAATGAGGGGGCGCTGCCGATCATGCTGCTGCGGGGAATTCTGCTGACCGGAAAATAGGCACACGAAAAACCGGGAGGGCGCGTGCGGTGCCCTCCCGGTTTTTCAGACGTCTTTTAAATCACGCCTAGAAAGTTACGGTTTTCGGTTCACGGCAGAGGTTCACGGCTTCTCGGAAAACTCGTTCCAATCGTGCAGCCGCCGCCGGATCGCCGTCGAGTTGCAGCAGGAACGACTCCACCCGCTTCTGGCTGGCGGTGGCACAGTCGGTGATCATTCCATTCTTGGTTTTGCGACTGCAGGTGGAAGTGGAGAACACACACTTCTCTCTGCCGGCACAAGGCAACTGCAACCAACTCTTTTGAAGCTCGATGCTGAAGGGTTCCAGAGCTCCGAGCGAGAAATTCACGGTCTCAACACGGACAGTGTTGTCTCCGAAATTGCTTGTCACTCGCACGGAAAATTCGGCGCGACAGCCTGAGAACCTCTCCAGCCGCGTGCTCCAGCTATAGGTTTCATGGCCGAGTACGCGATTGCCGTGGTTTTCGAGATCCGTCTGAATCGTTGCTCCCAATCGATCGAGCGAAGCTCCTCGGGAGGAGGCTTTTCCGCCAGGTTGCGCAAGCATCGAGGTAGCGAGGAATAGCAACAAGAAGACAAACAGAAGTAATCGCTTCATAGAGTTCAGTCCGGTGTCACTTGAAGAGACTAAGTGACGTTACTCGGACTTGGTACCCATACGGAAGATTACGCGAGTTACCAGATAAACATTACTTCTGGGGCGAGCGCCTAAGCAGTTCGAGCCAACGAGGTCATCGCGCTGATCTGCGTTGGGAGCGCAGACAGTCCGTTGGGCTTGGCGCAATATCCCTGGAACGCTTTGGATTCCTCGTGGGGAAGGCTCGGGGTTCCGGAGAACAACAGCTTGGGAATTTTTGGCTTGATGCGCATCATCTCGCGCGCGAGTTCGACCCCATCCATCCCCGGCATCTCGTGATCAAGGATTACAGCGTCGATGGGGCAGACGGCGAAAGCTTGTAGGGCTGTGAACCCGTCGCTGGAGGTCAGCACGCGGTACCCTTTGCTCTCAAGCGCCACTCGAATCAGATCCAGGATCTCTTCATCATCGTCGACACAAAGGATCAGTGGCTTGTAGAGTTCGCTCCAGCTCAACACTGTATTCGGCCCTCTTTCTGCTTGCAACTTCAACTCAATTGAGAGCACTTTCCTCTCCATCGTCGCAAAAAATCGGTAGGAGCTTTCAACCCATTAAATGCACGAGGTTCGAAAATGGAGAGCGGCAAAATCCATCCCAGCCAGCCGCGTTGCAGCAGGGCAAATCCTACAAGGGTGAGAGTTCCTTACACGATGGTTGTGATGCACCTCATTGCGGAGCGATCCGTGGCTCCGTGTATGATGGAGACATACAGAACAAATAGAACCGGGCGATACACAACTGCCGCCCAGGTAGTAAATGCAAGGCGTAAGCTATGAAGGGGGCGCACTCAATGGACCACGAACGTGACCGGTATGTGGTGTCGATTCAAGCGCAATCTTTCCGCAAGAAAACTCGCTATCACTGGATGATCTGCTGGGAAAATAATCCTGAGGAATTAGTCTCCTGGGGTCACGCCCCAACGCAGGAACTGGCAGAGGCCGAGGCCCGCAATGAAGTCAGGGATCTAATATCCGGGCTCACGCAGGGCGGTCGAGTTGAAAGCACTAGCTATTCCGCGATCCACCACTGCTAAAAAGCTGAACGGACCCTTTTGTAATCCCTCTCCGCAGCCGGCGGGAGCAGAACTGCCGTCGGCTGGGAGATGAATCTACTCCAACACCTGCACTTCGATTCCCGATGCATGACCGCTCTCGTGGTAAACGCGCTCGGTCGCCTTCTTGAAATCTTCCGGCTTCGCCTTCGGGATTTCCACGAAACTCTGCGGGTTCATATCCACCAATGGGAACCATGAACTCTGAACCTGGATCATGATGCGATGGCCCCTGCGGAAGGTGTGGTTCACGTCGGGCATGGTGAAGTCGATCTGCTCCACTTTTCCGGGCGAGAACGCTTCAGGCTTTTCGAAGCCGTGGCGGAACTTTCCTCGGAACGGCTCGCCGCGAACCAACTGCTCCCAACCCGCAAGATCCGTCTCCGGCACATCCACATCCTTTGCGCCGCGACGATGGCTCTCCTCGGGGTCCTTCTGCGGATAGACGTCAATCAGCTTCACGATGAAGTCGGAATCGGTCCCAGTGGTGGATACGAATAGCTTCGGCGCAACCGGTCCGGCAATTGTTACGTCGTGCTCCAAGGGCTCGCTCTGGTACGCGAGGACGTCGGGACGACTCTCGGCAAAACGCTGATCGCTGACCATGTATTCCGGCGGAATGTCCAGCGTCTGATATCCCACGTAGGGCACGGGCTTCGCAGGATCACTTACGTATTCATCAAAACTTTGCTTGCTGGCCGGAGCCTCAAATGTCAGTCCATTGCTGGCCTGGAGGTACAGGGTGCGCTTGACAGACTTTTTCGGCGGCCAGGCATCGTACTTGCGCCAAATGTTGGTTCCGGTCTCGAAGACATATGCTTTTGGGAGTTCTTCGACCTGCTTGTCCTTCAGGTACTTTTCGAAGAACGGAAGCAGGATGTGTGCACGGAAAAAGTCGCCGGTGTTCTGCGCGAAATCCGCGTTGCCCAACTTATGACCGTCCAGACGTGACCAGCCGCCGTGAACCCAAGGTCCTTCCACCAGCAGGTTCACCGTGTTGGGATTCAAATTGCCAATGGCCTTGTAGAGCGAGAACGGTCCCTGGAGGTCTTCTGCGTCAAACAATCCACCGACGGTGAGCACCGCGCAATGCACGTTCTTCATCCGAGGCGCCAGATCGCGCTGCTTCCAGTAGCTGTCAAACGTCCAATGATTGACCTGCTCGTTCCACATTGGGTTTTGGCCCTTGAGATACTTGCGGTCGAGGTCCTGAAGCGTGCCCGCCTTTAGATAAAAATCATATCCGCTGCTGGTTCCAAACTTCAGCCCGGAGCCGTCCTGATCGGTCGTAGGATTCTTCTGTGGGCGGAAGAAGGTGTAGAAGCCGAAATTGCCTGCCAGCATGAAGGCGCCGTTATGGTATGCGTCGTCTCCGTGATAGAGATCGACCATGGGAGCCTGAGGCGAGGCCGCCTTGATGGCCGGATGCGAATCGATGATGCTGGCCGCGGCGTAGAAGCCCGGGTAGGAGATGCCCCATATGCCGACCTTGCCGTTGTTGTTGGGCACATTCTTCAATAGCCACTCGACGGTGTCGTGCATGTCCGTCGTCTCATCGACGTCCTTTGAACCCTTGTTCTCCTTGTATGGAGACACCTCGACGAAGTTGCCTTCGCTCATGTTGCGGCCGCGAACGTCTTGCGCAACGAAGATGTAGCCGGCGGTCATCAACTCGTCGGGGCTGAGCCGCGGAGGATAGTTATCGACGCCGTAGGGAGCCACGCTGTAGGGAGTTCGGTTGACGAGGAAAGGCCAAGCCTGCGACTGATCCTTGGGCACATACACGGCGGTAAACAGCTTGACTCCGTCGCGCATTGGAATCTTGTATTCGAACTTCGTGTAGTGCTGGTGTATGTCATATGCAGGCGGCTCTGGTTCGGCTGCAATCAAATGAATTGAGCCCAACAGCAACAGAAGACAAACAAGCGGGGCAATCCTAAAGTTCTGGCGCAACGTTCACCTCTTGATTTTTATTGGTGACGATAATCGAAGAGCGGCCACCGGGGCCGCCCTCCTCGACGAAATAGAGCCCTTTCCTATTCGACCTCGTGCTTGGCCGTGTAGCCCTCACGATAGAGCACGAGGGGCTTCAACTCTTTACCCTTCTGATCTTTCACGATCAGCGGCTTGTCGGTCCCCGGTTGAACCAGTTCGACTTTCAATTTGCGGAAGCTGCCATCCAGCTTAGTGTTGGTGGGGCGATACGTAATGGTGTACTGGTTGCGCACCGCTGATGCAATCTCGCGGAAATCTTCTGGAAGCTCGGCTTCGAAGCGTGGGTTGAACCAGCGTCCGCCGGTCATTTTGGCAAACGTACTCATCTGGTTGTCGCCCTGCAGAAAATCCAGGTTGCGCATGGAGGCTCCCATGCCACTGCTGCGCGACTCCATGTAAGTGCGCCAGAGGAAGCCGGTACTGATGGCATAAATCGTGACGTTGGGCGTCGCTTTGATCTTCTTCAATATCTTGTCGTAATTGATTCTGCTGAATGTATCCAAACCGCTGCTGATGAGGATGACTTCCTTGCGGCCCTCGATGCGCTCCAGGCGGTCGAGCGTGTCATAGAGTGCATCAAACAGATTCGTTTCGCTGAAGCCGGGGATGCGCAGCGTATTCAGCGCTCCGTAGATCGCCTGCTTGTCCGAGGTGAAATCGACCAGTATCGTCGGCTTCATGTCGTACTGGATCACCGCGACGTAGTCATTCTTCTGCAACTGGTCGGTGAATGCATAGGAGGCGCGCAACGCGTCATAGAGAAACTGACGGCGGCTGACCTGGAAAGCCGGCGTGGAGGCAAACTCGACCAGTAGCACCGCCGTAAAGCCTCCCTTGGTGAGTCCGAAGCTCTGGATCGGCTGCGGGACATTGTCTTCCAGCACGCGGAAGTGCTGCTTCTGGAGTCCGGGAATGAACTGACCATCCTTGGTCAAAACGAGGGCGTCAACCGAGACGAGCGGAACATCTACGTTGATCGAGTAGCTCGGCATCCCTTCGGTGGGCTTCGGTGCCGGAGGCGGAGCGGGCTTGGCCTGCTGCTTGTCAGGATTCACCTTTGGGATCGCGTAGGGGCCGGTATCGCTCTGCGGACCACCTGCCTCCGGCGGGGCCTGTTGCTTCTGGCTGCTCGGATTCTGAGTGCTGGTGGAATCCTGAGAGGAAGGACCGGTCTGTGCAATCAACTCTCCGGATGCAAGCGCCAGGCAGAGAGAGATGAGAGGCAGCCACCAGATCGGATTACGGTGTGCAACCCTGGTAGTAAGGCTATTTCCTGCAAACATGAGGTGTGCTTCCCACAGACTCTGGCAGAGTCTTTGTTATTATAGATGCACCTTTTCGAGTCACACGATCTCTGTAGAGCGCCACTTCACAGGGTTCGCAATTGGAAGTAAGCACGCCGGGGCAGGAAGCCGTATGATCGCCCTAACAGGGTGATCTCCTGAGGAGCACCAAAGCATGCGCAGTTCGGGCCCATTCTCTTTCCATCTACAACGTGTTCTGCAACCTGCACTGCTGCTTGCGTTGGCAGCGGCAGCGTTGATCGTTTTTCCCAACATACAAACTTTGAGAGCACAGCAGGTCGTGGCTCATCAGCCTGCGACTGCGAATTCTCTGGGTGTGCCGATCATGCCTTTGTCGCAAGTCAGAGCCGGTATGACCGGTGAAGCTTACACGGTATTCCAGGGGACCCGTCCGGAGAAGATGGGAGTCACCGTGCTGGGGATTCTACGCAACATGGCGGGTCCCAAGGGCGACGTCATTCTGGTCCGGCTCACGGGGGAGAAAGCTGAATATACCGGCGTAGTCGCGGGAATGAGCGGCAGCCCCGTCTACATCGACGGCAAACTGGTGGGCGCACTGGCCTATCGGATTGGCGAATTCAGCAAAGAGCCTATCGGTGGCGTTACCCCGATCGACTCCATGCTGCAGATCAATGAGTTCGACAAATCTCCCTACACGGATCAATCCGCCTCTGAGCAGCAAGCCGCGAACTCACCCACGAATGCTGCCGCACCTTCGGGCGGTCCCGGAGAGCAGCCCTCCCTTTCGGCATCTCCATCAATGGGGAGCTACCTCAAGCCCATTGAGACTCCACTTGTGTTTAACGGCTTCAGCGAGGAATCGATCCGCCGCTTTGCTCCACAGTTTGCATCGGCCGGAATTGTTCCGGTGATGGGCGCGGGCTCCAGCAGCGACGCGCCGCAACCTGAAACCATTGAGCCCGGCTCGTCGGTCGGTGCCGTCCTGGTCCGCGGCGACATGGATATTGCAGCCACCTGCACGGTTACCTACATCGACGCCAATCATCTGCTGGCCTGCGGCCATCCATTCCTCAATTTCGGCCAGGTGCAGATGCCGATGACAAAGTCGACTGTGCTCGCAACCTTGCCGTCTACTTCAAATGCATTCAAGATTGCGACCACGACAGAAACCATCGGCTCATTCGTTCAGGACCGCCACACCGGCATCCTGGGACGCTTCGGCAAAGCTCCGGAGATGATCCCTGTCACCATCAACTTCCATGGCATCGCGCGTCCGCGCAGCTATCACATGGAAGTGATGAACAACGCGCGCCTGACTCCTGTGGTGATGATGAGCAGCGTGTACAACGCAATTCAAGGCATTAACGAATATGGCGAGGACACCACGTTTCGTGTTTCCGGAGCGATCAGCGTAGCGGGTTTCCCCAAGCTCGAAATCAACAATATGTACGCACCCGGCGATGGTCAGAACCCGACGGCTTCAGCCATTGCAATGTCGCTGGGCGAGCGTTTCACTCGAATCTTCGACAATCCCTATGCGCGTCCGGACATCACCGGCGTAGTCTTCGACATTGATCTGGTTCCCGAGCGCCGCGTCGCCCGCCTGGAAACGGCACGCACCGATATCACCGAGGCTCGTCCGGGAGATGAGATTACGGTTGAAACCGTGCTTCGTCCTTATCGGGGCGAGCGCATTGTTCGTCAGATCCCGGTGCGTATTCCAACATCCACGCCGCGCGGCGTTCTCCGCATCCTGGTCTCCGACGGCGACACGCTCGACAAGGGACGTCGCCCCGTCCCGGGCTTCGCGCGCAATTACGATCTGGCGTCCACCATTGCACTGCTGAACAAGGATCACTCGAACTCCAGCCTCTATGTTTCGTTGCTCGAAGCGAGCCCGCAAGCACAAGTCGGCGACAAAATAATGCCCACCTTGCCGCTCTCTGTTATGAACGTGATGGAAGGCATGCGCGGCACCCAGGATATGGTTCTGGTCGGCGAATCCAGTGTCAGCGAGTCCTCTGCCCCAATCGACTATGTCGTCAGCGGCGCCCAGGTCATCACTGTAAACGTCCGGTAGAGAGCTGCATCAGCGATAGCTTGGAACCCCGGCTCACAAGCTCAGGGAATCCCCTGCTCCCGGCGAAGGCATCCTAAGTCATGCGCCTCGGGCTCTCCCGAGATGCTGTTAGGAGGCTTCATGAAAGCACGCTGGATTTTAGTGGCTCTTGTCTGCACGACTCTGCTGCCGTTCACTGCAGTGGCCCAGTACGTAGGTCCCTCATCAGTTCCGCAAGATATGCCTCGCGACCATGATGATCATCGCGATATGGACCGCGACCATGACCGCGATCGCGGTATGGATCGCGACCACGATCGGGACCGTGACAAGCGCTTTGAGGGGCGCAATCCAGGGTATCGGCAGGGTTTCGGCGATGGCTTTGGGGATGGCCAGAATGACCGCGAGGCTCACCGCCGATGGCGCTACGGCCTTGGCTACAAACATCCGGATCGCGGATATCACGATAATTTTGGAGACAAGAACGCCTACAAGCGCGAGTACCGAAAGGCATACGAAGAAGGCTATAGAGAAGGTTTCGGCGAACGCCGCTAATCACCTTGCTTTTACCAGGAGCCCGCCGTTTACACCCACGGGCTCTCAGTTCACACTGTTCCTTCTATCATCGACGTCATTGGGACGCGATCATTTTCGCGGAATGTCCCGGTAACGTTCCCTTCCGATCACGGGAAATAATTTCCTCAGCGTTTGATCGATTCTGTTGGTGCATTCCAGCACAATCGTCTTGTGTTCGCAGTCTGTCTCGCTATAGTGCGCCAGCACGATCAACTCCAGCGAATTTCTGATTGCATGATTCAGTTCGGCGACCCGATGCAACTCATCGGCAACCATCTTGCGCCGTTCGATGATCCCGAGCAGCAGCAGCCAAAGCGAAACTCCTGCCCCTATTCCAACAATGCTCGCCTGTAACGCCGCATGCAGGTTCGGCGAGATATTGACGCCGATGAACCAGCGGGAAACGGCGAATTCGAAAAGTCCGAACAGAATCGTGGTACACACGACCGCAAACCACATTCGACGCCGGTTCTCGAGGACGAACAAAAGTGCTGTTGAAAGAGCCAGGCGCATATGGCCCCTCTTTAATCAGGACTTCCAACTGTGGATGCAGGTGAGGTCCTGCGTATGCACTCCGTGAATACTGCAGCCGAAGTTCCGAGTCATCTCCCGACTCGGGAGGTGGTCGATTTTCACTCCGGCAACGACTTGCACAAGATAGCATCTTTATATCGGGTTAGCACTAAAGTGTCGGTGACAAAAATCACCCCAAAGGGTGATTGGGGGCTCTCGTGATCAAGCAATGCTCCAGGCGTATGGGCCTGGGCGTGCTTTCCGCCGTTGCCGCGCCTCTGCTACTCTTTCCATCACCTTGTCTGAATGAATACGTCTCGATGAATACGTGTCGATTGAAAACTCTGAATTCGATGTCTGCCGCACTGCTTCTGCTGTGCATCTCTGCCTATGCGCAGACCACGCGCACGTGGGAGCAATCTTCCTTCGATGACTTCGAGAAGGGCACGTCGCGCGGAGTGGCGATCCGCAGCGATGGTGTACTTGAACTGGCGCCCGCTTTCCGTGCGATCGCCACAACTCCATCCACTTACATTTGGGCTGTCGCCAGCGACAATGAAGGCAATCTGCTGGCCGCTACCGGAGCGCCGGCCCGCGTTTATCGCGTGACACCGCAGGGTCAACTTTCCACGCTTCTGCAGCCTGCCGAGTTGGAGGTGCAGGCTATTGCCGTGGCACGCGATGGAACGATCTACGCGGCGACATCGCCCGACGGCAAGATCTATCGCATTCAGCGAAATTCAGCGGCTCGTCCGAGTGGCCCCGGCAAACCGGCGAAGAACTCTGCGGCAAAGAGCACGGCGGCCGCAAACCCTTCAGCCGCAAACTCTCCCGCCGCTGAGGCGCCAAAGCTTGCGATTGACCCTGGCTACACGGCAAGCGTGTTTTTTGAGCCTCACACGAAATACATCTGGGCGCTGGCGATCGATCAGCAGGGACGGCTTTATATCGCAACCGGCGATCGGGGCGAGATCTATCGAGTCGAGCCCAGCGGCACCGGCTCCGTGTTTTTCAAGAGCGACGAAGCTCACATCCGCTCCATAGCATTCGATAAAACCGGGAACCTGATTGCCGGCTCCGATGGCTCCGGACTCATCTATCGCATCTCTCCCGCAGCCGAGGCGTTTGTGCTTTATAGCGCGCCCAAGAAGGAAATCACCGCTCTCGCTCTGGATTCGCAAGGGAACATCTATGCCGCTGCGGCGGGAGACAAGCGCGCCAAGGTGACTGCTTCGAACTCGGCCAACGCACAATCCCAGCCCAGTGCGGCACCGGCGGCGACAACCTTTGCGCAGCTTCCTCTTCCTGGTATTGGCTCCACGGGATCAGAGGTGTACCGCATTGCGCCAGACGGTTCACCTCGCCGGATCTGGCAGTCGCGCGATGACCTTGTGTACGCACTGGCCTTTGATCCGGCTGGGCGCCTTCTTGCTGGAACCGGCAACAAGGGAAAAATTTATGCGCTCTCGACCGGGGAGTCACGCTTCACCGACCTGCTGAAAGCCAGCGCTAACCAGATCATCGGCTTCGCGCCGGCGCCCAACGGCGGACTATGGGCAGCCACCAGCAATCTCGGCAAGCTGTTCCTGCTCGAAGAAGCCGCCGAACACGAAGGCACCTTCGAAAGCGATGTCTTCGACGCGAGGATTTTTTCACGGTGGGGACATGTGGAACTTCGCGCCAGCGGCAATGTCGAATTATTCGCGCGTAGCGGAAACGTTGATAATCCAGACCGGAACTGGAGTCCCTGGCAGAAAATCGACCTCACGCATAACGCCGCACTGCAGGCTCCTGCCGCGCGCTTCGTGCAATGGCGCGTGGTGTTGCATTCGGGTCGTCCGTGGCCGCAACTTGGATCCGTCACGCTCAACTATTTGTCCAAGAATGTAGCGCCCGAGCTGGACGATGTAACGGTGTTTGTCGGCCACAAATTTCCCCAGGCCCCTCGCATGGTTTCCGACGTCTCCAACGTAGAACCCGACACGGCCAATGCCGAAGTTCAACCCAGTATTAGTCAGAATCCTCCGCAGCCGCAGCGCGACCGTGAATCGATTGCCGTGCGCTGGAGTGCGCGCGATAACAATGATGATCACCTCAGCTTTTCGGTCTATTATCGCGGAGAAAATGAGAGCCGCTGGCAGCTTCTGAAGTCGGGACTGGCCGACAAGTTCTACTCCTTCGAGAGCAACCTGCTCCCCGATGGACGCTACACGATCCGCGTCGTTGCCAGCGACGCGCCTTCCCATTCCCCGGAGGAGTTCCTGACGGGCACGCGCGAAAGCGCAGCATTCAATGTGGACAACACTCCGCCCGTGGTTGGTGGACTGGCCGCGCGGATCGATGAAACCGGACTCCATGTCACCTTTCGCGCCAGCGACAATTACTCGATCATTCGTCGCGCCGAGTTTTCCATCGACGCAGGAGACTGGCAGTTCGTCGCTCCGGTCGGCGGCATTTCCGACGCGATCAATGCGAATTACGACTTTACGGTTCCAGTCCCACGCAACACCAGTACCGCGGCACAGGAGAATCTGGAAGCCAGCTCTCCTTCAGCCGCTCCTTCACCGGCCGAAGAAACCGCCGCGCGCCGCACCGCGGCTGTCGAGGAGCACGTCGTCGTGGTACGCATCTTTGACCGCGCCGATAACGTGGGCACGGCCAAGGTGGTCGTCCGTGCCGGAGGCAGATGATGCAACAGCTTCGGGTCATATCGTGGCTTACCTGCGGCATCTATGCCACGATTCCCAGCTACTGGATGATGGTGCACCCCTTTGCTGCGCGCTGGCGCACGGCGCGCTATAAGCTCACGCTGCTGGCTCCGCTCTGGGTCGGAATGTGGTGTATTGCGTGGGCGGCGTCGTATCCGTGGCGCGAGAAGCTGCTCTACCGGAACGCGGGGACCTGGGCCGCAGCTCCGCTGCTCTGGGCTGTCTCTGTATTCATGTATGTCAATGCAGGACGCGAACTCTCGCTGATGCGGGTGATTGGGCGGCATGAGCTAGAACCAGAACGTCACCCGCACACACTCATTACCGATGGCGTTCATCAAATCGTGCGCCACCCCATGTATCTCGGCCACCTTTGCACGATGCTGGGCTTCGCGATCGGCTCCGGCACCGTCGCCTGCTACGCACTCCTGACATTTGCGGTTGTGACCGGAGGGGTGATGATTAGCTTCGAAGAGCGCGAATTGCATGCCCGCTTCGGAGTGGCATGGGAGAAGTACCGGGAGAAGACTCCGGCAATTTTTCCGCTCCCCGGAAGTTGATGCCCGGCAGTTCTCGACTCAAACGCGGGAGGCGTCGTGCCCTTCGGAATCGCGCAGAACGCGTTTTGCGGATCGCTGATCGCACTCCTCGCGAATCTTCTGATAGTGCTTTGCCAATTCCTCGAGTTCGCCATCGCTCAACTCTTCAATGTTGATCATCTCGTTGTGCGCGAGACGATTCGAGCGAATGATTTCGTCGAGCTTGAGTTGCAAGGCGCGGGCGTCGCGATTTTGGGTGTTCTGAATAAGGAAGACCATCAGGAACGTAATGATCGTGGTCGAAGTGTTGATAACCAGTTGCCAGGAGTCGGAGTAGTGGAAGTAAGGCCCGGTCAGTCCCCAGACAATGACACCTCCGAGGGCGATTATAAACACTCCACTGGAGCCCATAACCGCCGACGTGCTGGCGGCAAACCTTGAAAAACTTGGCCCGGAGCTTGCGCCGGAGTGCATCGGCGGTGTTTGATCGGCTGACTTATGCATGCCATGAGAGAAGCCAAACCGAGCGCAGGAAGTTGCCTATCAAGCGAGAATGCGCGCTGCTGTTCCTCTCACCTTCTATAATCCTTTCATGCGCTTCGAGCTTTTCATCGCCGCCCGCTATCTCCGCGCCAAGCGCCGTCAGGCGGTGATCGGAGTGATTACCGCAATCTCCATCATTGGCGTGGCCGCCGGAGTCGCTTCCCTCATCATCGCCCTGGCCATCAACAACGGATTTCGCCAGGACATGCAGCAGCGTCTTCTAGGCTCCACGTCGCACGTCAACTTGATGCGAGTTGAAAACGATGGCATTCACGACTACTCCGCACTGCAGCAGCGACTGGAAAAGCTTCCCCACGTGAAGGCCGCAGCTCCGGCCATCTACGAGCAGGTGTTGATCTCACGCGGAGCCCGCGCCGGAGGTGCGGTTCTAAAGGGCATTGTGCCCGCTGACGAGCGCAGGGTCACCGCTTTGCTTAACACCGTGCATGACGGCAGCACCCAGCCTCTCACCGATGCGCAGCAACCTTCCGCGGCAACACCTCCCGAACCGAGCGCGCAGGATTCCAATCCGTCCTCTCTCGAAGGCGCTGCCGACCGCATCGCCGCCATGCCGCCGATCGTTCTCGGCAAGGACCTGGCGACCACGTTGGGAGCAAGCGTTGGCTCGGTCGTTCTGGTTACGAGTCCCCAGGGTGAGCTGACGCCCTTTGGCATGGTTCCGCGCTACATGCGATTCAAGGTCGCTGGCATCTTCCAGTCTGGCTTTTATGATTACGACTCGACCTGGGCGCTTTGCTCGCTCTCTGACTCTCAGCGGCTGTTCAGCCTTGGCGACATCGCCAGTGTCCTCGAGTTCAAGGTGGACGACATCTACAACGCCGCCGCCATCGGAAATCAGATAGAAGCCGCCGCCGGTAAAGGATTCCAGACCACGAACTGGATGGACCAGAACCGCGCTCTCTTCCGCGCCCTCCGCTTGGAACGCGTGGTCACGTTCATTACCATTGGACTGATCGTCTTCGTAGCCGCGCTCAACATCCTGATTTCGCTGATCATGATGGTGATGGAGAAGACCCGGGACATCGCCGTACTGGTTTCGATGGGGGCTCGCCGTCAACAAGTGCGGCGGATATTTATTTGGCAGGGATTGCTGATCGGCATCATTGGTACGGCTTTGGGACTGATCGTCGGCTACACGGTGGCCATCCTCGCCGGGCGCTATCACTGGATCACGCTTTCGGCAGAGGTTTACGCCATCGATTATGTGCCATTTGTCCCGCGAGCCATCGATGCGGTGCTCGTCGCAATAGTCTCGCTGGCGATCAGCTTCATTGCCACTGTTTACCCCTCGCAGTCTGCCGCCCGCGTGTTGCCGGCCGAGGCGCTGCGTTATGAATAGGACTTGTGAATAACTCCATCAGCAAACAAAGGACAGTTGCCGCAACCGCGGTCTGGAGTGGCAGGCAGCTCCGTATCATTTTGAGGGAACTAAGGACAAAATCCGATTGTTCGGAACCAATATCAGCCGCAGCATCACCGGAACCCAAGCTCCCGTCGTGGTCTAATTGAACTTGTAAGCTACAGTTCAGAAACGAAGCCGCAGGTTCACCAGTGAAAACAATCGCTTGCGCTGCTGTGAATTTGCACCAGGGAGAACGCAGGGTGCATCCAATAGTGAAAGACGAGATCCTCCGAGTTGAGGGTCTCCGTAAGGTTTACCCTTCGGGGACTACGGACCTTGTGCTCTTTGACAACCTGTCTTTCCGGGTTCGTGAAGGTGAAATGCTGGCGATTGTTGGCCAGAGTGGCGCAGGAAAGTCGTCTCTGCTCCATATTCTGGGCGCGTTGGATACGGCCAGCTCCGGTGAGGTTTTCTTCTCTGACATTCGTCTGAATACTTTGTCTGAGGAGGCAGCCGCGGAATTTCGCAACCGTCAGATCGGGTACGTATGGCAGTTTCATTACCTGCTTCCCGAATTTACGGCGCTGGAGAATGTTGCCATGCCTTTATACCTGCGAGGCGAAAGCCGTCGCAAGGCCGAGGCAGCCGCAGCTAAGTGGCTGGACGAAGTAGGCTTGGCCGATCGCGGGCACCATCGTTCCGGGGAACTTTCCGGGGGTGAACAGCAGCGAGTTTCGTTGGCTAGAGCCCTAGTCACCGCTCCCAAAATGTTGCTCGCGGATGAACCGACGGGCGATCTCGATAATCGCACGGCGGAATCTGTTTTCGAACTGATTTCCCGGCTCCACGCCGACTACCGCCTGACATCGATCATCGTGACCCACAATCTTTCATTCGCAAGACGGTGTGGCCGAGTCCTTTCATTGCAGGGCGGCGCAGTCAGCGAAATTAGACCCGAGTCATTATCGCCATCGCAGGGTTAATTCTTTTAGCTTTGGCAGTCATTTGGTGACATAGTGGCGTTACCGACACGAACACTGGCACGAGAGCAAGACTAGCCGCAACTTTTCGCGGCAGCAGAAAGACAGGGTGTAGTATTTTTCCGTTCGGCATTGTAGCCGTCCGGTCGGAATCCGGCATCGGATTCTGTCACGGTCCCCGGTGGATTGGTTCTCCGGTGGTACCAGGGGTGAAGCAGGGAGAAAGTCTCCCGTCATCGGTAACGGCCGGGACGGAGGGACTTGGAGAAACAAAATGTTCGAACGGTACACCGAAAAAGCAAGGCGCGTGATTTTCTTCGCACGTTATGAAGCCAGCCAGTTTGGCTCTCCGTACATTGAAACGGAGCACCTCCTGCTCGGTCTGTTGCGCGAGGACAAAGCGCTGACCAATCGCTTCCTTCGCCAGCATTCGTCGGTGGACTCTATCCGCAAGCAGATTGAAGCCCACACGACCGTCCGCGAGAAGGTATCGACCAGTGTCGACCTGCCACTCAGCAATGAGTGCAAGCGCGTTCTGGCGTACGCCTCCGAGGAGGCCGAGCGGCTCAGCCACAAGCATATCGGTACAGAGCACCTTCTACTTGGCCTGTTGCGCGAAGAGAAGTGCTTCGCCTCGGAGATTCTGGCCGAGCGCGGGCTGAAGCTTGCCGCTATTCGCGAGGAATTGCAACGCACGACGCAGGAAAAGGTGCAGCAGCAACCGCAGCGCGCCGCCAACCGCGAGTCTTCGCTGCTCGCGGAGTTCTCCCGCGACCTGACGCAGGCCGCGATGGAAAATCAGCTCGACCCGCTCGTAGGCCGGGATGGCGAAGTGGACCGTACGATTCAGATTCTGTGCCGTCGCACCAAGAATAACCCCGTACTGATCGGTGAACCTGGCGTCGGTAAGACCGCAATCGTCGAAGGTTTGGCACAACGCATCGCGGACGGCGAAGTTCCTTCGTTCTTGGCCGACAAGCGCGTGCTTGCCCTTGACCTTTCGCTGATCGTTGCCGGCACCAAGTATCGCGGCCAGTTCGAGGAGCGGCTCAAGACCATCATGAAGGAGCTGATCGAGAATCAGAATTCGATCATCTTCATCGATGAATTACACACGCTGGTTGGCGCCGGCTCCGCCGAGGGTTCGCTCGATGCGGCCAACATCCTGAAGCCAGCCCTGTCGCGTGGCGAAATCCAGTGCATCGGAGCCACGACGCCCGGTGAGTATCGCAAGTCGATTGAAAAGGATCGTTCGCTTGAGCGCCGCTTCCAGTCCGTCAAGGTGCCACCGCCAAACGAGCCTGACTCCATCAAGATTTTGATGGGCATCAAGGACCGTTATGAGAAGTTCCATGCGGTCAGCTACACCGATGAGGCCATCAATTTCGCGGTCTCGCACTCGAACCGCTACATTCCGGACCGGTTCCTTCCGGATAAGGCAATCGATCTGATCGACGAAGCGGGCGCACGCGTAAAACTGCGTCAGTCCGCACTGCCGGAAGAAATTACCGAGGTACAGAAGCGCATCAAGTTCATCGTTCATCGCATGGAAAACGCCATCGCGAACCATGAATTTGAGAAGGCCCGCTTCTATTCGGACGAGGAACGCAAGGAGCGCGAGAATCTGCGTGCTCTGCGGGAGAAGTTCCACCTCGACGAAAGCTCCACGGGAATCGTGCAGCGCGAGGACATTGAAGAAGTGGTATCGCGTTGGACCGGTGTTCCGGTGGCGGCGATCAAGGAAGAAGAATCGGCAAAGTTGCTGCGCATTGAAGAGGAACTGCACAAGCGCGTGATCTCGCAGGCCAAGGCCATCTCGGCCCTTGCCCGTGCCATCCGCCGCTCGCGTGCAGGACTCAAGAGCCCGCAGCGTCCTATCGGCTCGTTCCTGTTCCTTGGACCGACGGGCGTCGGCAAGACCGAAGCTGCGCGAACCCTGGCGCAGTTCATGTTCGGCAGCGAGAAGAGCCTGATTCGCTTCGATATGTCGGAGTACATGGAGAAGCATTCGGTCAGCAAGTTGATCGGTTCGCCTCCGGGATATGTGGGCTACGAAGAAGGTGGCCAACTCACGGAGCGTGTGAAGCGTGCACCGTACTCGGTGGTGCTGCTCGACGAAATCGAGAAGGCGCACCCGGATGTGTTCAACATTCTGTTGCAGGTCTTTGAGGATGGACAGTTGACGGATGGCCTCGGCAATACCGTGGACTTCAAGAACGTCATTCTCATCATGACCTCCAACATCGGCGCGCGTCACATGATCAAGCGCGAGGGTCTCGGCTTCTCTTCGAGCAAGGAAGAGAACATCAGCGACAAGGTCGAGGAGATGGTCAGGAGCGAGGTCAAGAAGACCTTCAATCCCGAGTTCCTCAACCGCGTCGATGAAGTCGTGATCTTCAACGCCCTGAGTGAACAGGATCTGAACCAGATTGTGGAGTTGATGGTGACCCAGTTGAACCACAACCTCGCGCAGCGAGCGATCACGATCACGGTCACGGAAGACGCCCGCAAGTGGATTCTGGAGAAGACCATCACCGATCGCAGCTACGGCGCTCGACCTTTGCGCCGCGCCCTCCAGAAGTACGTGGAGGACCCGCTGTCAGAGGCGTTGATTCAGGGCAGCATCAAGACCCGTCCGGCTTTTGTCGAAGTCTATCTCGACAAGAACCAGCTCTTCTATCGCGAAGTCGGCGAAGAGAAGACGGACGGAGCTCTGCTCTGCAACTAACCGCTCGATGCAAGTAACAAGCGCCGCCGGCTCATATCCGGCGGCGCTTTTGTATGCCCTGTTTCTTGCTGGTGCACTCTCCTGGCGAGACTTCTTTCAGACTTCTTTCACAAGCTAAAAAACATCCACACTGGCGCGGTATTTTGAAACTTCTCTCATCTAGAGTCATCTATTAGGTATGCAACTGCTCGTCTATTCGGCTCCTTGGTGCTGCGACTGCCGCGAAGCTAAGCGCTTCCTAGACAAACACAACGTTCCGTATCAGGAAATCAATATCGACGTTACGCCCGGCGCGGCCAACGATGTCATTCGCAACACCGGCAAGCGCGCCATCCCTCAGTTCGTGGTTGACGGTAAGTGGGTACAGCCTTATCGCCCCGGCAAAGGGTTTCTGTACGAAGAGATGAGCGAGTTGCTCGGCATCTCCGAAAGCAAGGCTTCCAGCCTGCTCTAGGCTCAAAAAGTTTGCACGTACCGGTTCCCTTTTCCGCCGGCACCCGACAAGATCAAGAGAAAAGGACCTCCTGTTTGAGGCCGGGACGCCCCGGCCTTCTTTTTTTGTCCACAGCAATGTCCATCTCCGAAGCGCTCACATTGTTACAATATGAAGTTCAGCTCTCAGATAGGAGTTCGCCTTGATCCCACGCTATACCCGCCCTGAAATGGGCCAGATTTGGAGTGACGAAAACAAGTTCCGTACCTGGTTGCAGGTTGAGGTTGCTGCCAGCGAAACACTGGCCGAAGCCGGAATTGTGCCGAAGTCTGCTGCCCGCGCCATCCGCGTCAAAGGTGCGGCATTTGAAGTCGCCCGCATTCATCAGATCGAGGCTGAGGTGAAGCACGATGTCATTGCCTTCACCACCGCTGTCTCTGAAAAAGTTGGCCCTGAGTCGCGCTGGTTGCACTATGGACTTACCTCCAACGACGTCGTGGACACTGCGCAGGCGCTGCTCGTGCAGCAGGCTTCCGTGCTGTTGCGTGCCGATATCGAAAAGTTCCTCGTAGTGCTAAAGCGGCGCGCCTTGGAGTTCCAGCACACACCTCAGATCGGCCGCACTCACGGAGTTCATGCCGAACCCATCACCTTCGGATTGAAGATCGCCAACTGGTACAGCGAAATGCAGCGCAACCTTGAGCGTTTCGACTTCGCCACGGAACAGATGCGTGTAGGCAAATTGAGCGGCGCAGTGGGCAACGGCGCGCACCTCGATCCCAAATTCGAAGAGCTGATTTGCGAACGTCTCGGCCTCAATCCCGCTGCCGTCTCCTCACAGGTGATCCAGCGCGACCGCCATGCATTCTATGTAGCCACGCTTGCGGTGGTCGCCTGCACGCTGGATAAGATTGCGACAGAAATTCGTCATCTGCAGAAGACCGAAGTTCGCGAAGCCGAAGAATTCTTCAGCGAAAAGCAGAAGGGTTCCTCCGCCATGCCCCACAAGCGGAATCCCATCACCTGCGAACAGATCTCCGGTCTCTCTCGGGTCATTCGCGGAAACGTTCAGCCCGCCTTTGAGGACGTAGCACTCTGGCACGAGCGCGACATCTCGCATTCATCGGTCGAGCGCGTCATCCTGCCTGACTCCACGATCTTGCTCGACTACCTTCTCGCCAAGACCACCAACCTTGTGGACACCATGCTCGTCTATCCTGAGCGCATGTTGCGCAACCTGCACTCGACCGGCGGCTTGGTTTTCAGCGGTCAGCTACTGCTCGATCTGGTGGAGGCCGGCGTGCTACGCGAAGATGCTTACCGCATTGTGCAGCGCAATGCAATGCAAGCGTGGCGCGAGGAGAAAAACTTTCGCGAACTCGTCTCTGCCGATCCGGAGATCACTTCACGGGTGCCTAAGAAGACGCTGGATTACGCATTCGACCTTACTCGCCAACTGCGTAACGTGGATAAGATATTCAAGCGCGTTTTTCCCAAGCAGAGATCAGATGCAGGGCAGAGCCGCGCAACATCCAAGGCGGGAACCAGAACCAAGGGAAAATAAGCGTCTGACACGGAAAGGCGCGAGCCATGCGCCTTTCGTATTTCAACTAAAAAGCAGCCGTGCAGAACGGCATTAGGCAGTAACATAGTCGATCAGCATGACGCAGATTCTTGACGATATTCATTCTCCCGCCGACGTAAAACGCTTATCGCTCCTTGAGCTCACCCAGCTTGCAGAGGAGATTCGTAGCGAGCTCATCACGGTGCTTGCTCGCAACGGCGGTCACCTCGGCCCCAACCTTGGGGTTGTCGAATTGACGATCGCCATGCACTATGTCTTCGACACGCCAGAGGACCACTTTCTCTTCGACGTAAGCCATCAGGCGTATGTGCACAAGCTGCTCACGGGCCGACGCGACCGCTTTGCGACCATCCGCACACCCGGCGGACTGAACGGCTTCATGCTTCGCACGGAAAGCGAGCACGACTGCTACGGCGCGGGGCACGCTGGCACCGCGCTATCGGCTGCGCTCGGCATGGCGGTTGCACGCGACAGACTCGGCGGCAAAGAACACGTTGTTGCACTGGCCGGAGACGCGGCTTTCACCTGCGGCATTACGCATGAAGCGCTCAACAACATTGCTTCGCAGACCAAGCGCCTAATCATCGTGCTCAACGATAACAAGTGGTCCATCGATAAAAACGTAGGTGCGATTGCCACCTACTTCAACAAGATTGTTACCTCGCCGCAATACCACCGTCTCTATGAACGCGCTGCCAAGCTGGTGGAAAAAGTAGGCGGAAAGTCCGCGGCCCAGGTTGCACGGAAGGCCGAAGAGGCCGCCAAGAGCATGCTGTGGCCCTCGATTATCTTCGAAGAATTTGGCCTGAAATACTACGGGCCGACAGACGGACACGACATTGCTACGCTGATTCGCACGTTTCAGTTTTTGAAGACACTGGAGCGCCCGGTCATACTCCATGTAATCACGCAGAAGGGCAAAGGCTTTGAGCCGGCGGAAGAAAAGCAGAAGAAGTTTCACGGCCTTGGGCCATACAATCCCGAGACCGGCGAAACCAAGCCGCTGGCGCAGCGCACCTACTCAGAGGTCTTCGCCGATTCCCTCTCAGAGCTTGCAGAGGACGACGACCGCGTTGTTGCGATTACGGCGGCCATGCCCAACGGCACTGCGCTCGACCGCTTCCGCGCCACGCACCCAGACAAGTATTACGACGTGGGCATTGCAGAAGAGCACGCCGTGCTCTTTGCGGCCGGAATGGCCACCAAGGGATTCAAGCCCTTTCTCGCCATCTACTCCACTTTTCTACAGCGCGGCTTTGATCAGATTGTTCACGATGTCTGCCTGCAAAACTTGCCGGTGACTTTCTGCATGGATCGCGGCAGCCTCAGCGGAGACGACGGCCCCACGCACCACGGCCTCTTTGACATCAGCTATCTGCGCGGCATTCCCAACATCGTCCACATGAGTCCCAAGGACGAGGACGAACTCGCCGACATGCTCTACACGGCAATGCAGCACAACGGTCCAATCGCCATTCGCTACCCGCGCGGAGTCGGTCCGGGCACGCCGATGAAAGACGAACCTGTCGCCATTCCTATTGGCCAGGCCGAGTTGCTTGAGCACACCGACAATGATCGCGTCGCGATCTTTTCGCTTGGTGCCATGCTACCTATCGCAAGAGAAGTCGCAGATACGCTGTCCACTGAAGGCGTGCCTGCGGCGGTGATCAACGCACGTTTCTCCAAACCTCTCGATATCGAAATGATTGCGCAGTACGCGCATTCGGCTGAGATCCTCATGACCCTTGAGGATCACGCCCTCGCCGGAGGGTTTGGCAGTGCGGTGCTCGAAGAGCTGAGCCGCCTGGGAGTCAGCACGCCCGTCGTCCGTATCGGGTGGCCAGACCAATTCATCGAACACGGCAAGCCGGATGATTTGCGGAAGAAATACGGACTCACAGCCGAAGCAGCGCTCGCGCAAGTCCGTCAGCACCTCGGCACTATTGTCCAGGGAATTTGAAGGGACAATCAGAAACACACAATTTCACTCGGACCGCCAGCTTATTAGAAACGCGGGCGGTCCTAAACATCTTCAAGTCACTCAGAGTTTCCCCGCGATTCAGTGCTTACTGCCGATATGGTTCCAAACAAACCATCATTCTCATCATTTGGTCCAGCAGTGAAGTAGAGGCTGATTGCAAGCCCATTGCGTGTGGCGTCGCCTCCGAAACTGAGCGCCCATAGTCCGTCGATCATTATGTTTTTTCCGGTGGCATCAAGCAGCGTTCCCTCATGCAAGCCGGTGATAGCGTTGTACGCCTCGATTGTTCCGGAACCAAAGTTCCCTATCAGAAGCCGGTGGCCGAACACTCCAAAATCGGAAGGAGCCAGCGCTACGCCCCAGGGAGCATTCAACCAATTCCCATGCTGAAGTCGCAGAACGCGCCGTCCGAGAGGATCAAACACGGCGACATCTCCAAATCCGGCACCATGCTCTTCGTCTGTCGACCCCGGATGCTTAAATGCAAAAGTAACTACCAGGCTGCCCCCGATGTTCTGTATGTTGAACGGGGTCAGTTGCAATCCATTCCTGTTCCCTACGCCCTCGTTGTTGAATGCACTTTCGTTGGTAGGAATCTGATTGAACGTCGAGTCGAACACTTCCACCCTGCGCGTCTGGAAATTCGTGGCATAGAGTCGCGGACCGAACGTTGTCATCACGATCGCGCAGCCTTTGTAAACTGCCTTCCCCGAGCGATTGACTTTGATTACAGCTGTTGTCGGACTCACGCCTGGATTCCAACCCAAGATCGTTCCATCCTCGGTGACGAACAAAAAGATGGCTGGTTTTCCAGGAGCCAATTCAAAGCCCGTTGTTGAATTGAAAACCGTTCCAGTCGGCGCCGAAGACTTATTTCCCGAAGGAGCCGGAATCTTCACGATCAGACTTTGTGGAGTCCCTGTTGCGTCATAGAGTGTGGAGAGCCCCGTGCCATTGTCTGCCACCCACCACGGACTAGCGCTACCACGTGCAAGGCCCCAGGCGTTTACAAGGTTAGGATCGACATGCGCTGCCGTTGGTGACACTCCAGCAGAGTCAGTCGTCAGGTCAGTGCGGACGTAGTGTTGTGCGCTGGCGAACTGCACAATCCCCAGCAGAAAAATTACGCTGGAAACTGCGCGCTTCATAACTGAAATCTTAGACATTCGACACCTCGCGTGCGAAACCCTGGACACACACCTCACCCCGGGATCGCTCGTGAACTCTAGCGTTGAATGTTGATATGGGTTGTCACGGTTTTGTCACCAAACGATCAATTATCCTGCCACTCGCCCGGCCAGATCTGCAATGGCCCACCGGCGTTTCAGCCACACAGTTATTGCACATGAAAGCTTCGCAGCATCGTCTGGAAAGTTTGCTTCATCTCGGCATAGTCACGATCGGGAGCGGTGAAGATCAGTGCCACGATCGATCCATCTTCACGAGGCACCGTGACGAGCCAGTCACGTTCGCGTAGCGTGTCTTTCCCCCCACGCGATGCACGCACCGGGCTATTTCCGACCAGGTCATAGGCGATTGCTTCGACTCCATTCACCCGCAGGCGATTGGGCCCGCCTAGAATCTTCATGCCGGGATTACTTTTCACAATGTCTCCGGCGAGTTCACTCGCCACCACGCGCGGGTCTCCAGATGTGCTTCCTGACTTTGTGGCGTGGATCGAAAGCCCGTATGCAATAGCGCCGTTCGACGAGACTCCGGCGGGAGGCGCGACAAGAATTCCACCTTGATAGTTTGAAAGTTCCCAGTTCGCCGGATAGTCAAAGGCGAGCCCGCCCTGCCTGAACTGGCTCCAGGAACCGGATGGGCGAACCTGCTCATAACTCACGGCCTCAATGGAGCCCATGGTGGCGGAAGTGGAAGCCGAATTTGATCCCCCAGCGGCCAGATCCCACGGTCCTTTGTGATGCGCTATCTGCTGGGCCGTGTAAGCCTGCATACTGTCGGCCGCGCGCTTCATTGCCACAAATTCCGGACTGTCTTTCCGCGGATAGCTCTTTTGGGGAAATTTCTGAATCGCTTTGCGAACGTTCTCTGCGCGATTTCCCGGGTTGGGATGATCGCTCAGGAACTGAACGCCACCGCTGCCCCCCTGCTGCGCGAGCTTCTGAAAGAACTCCGCCAGAGCGTATGGATTGTAACCGGCGTCGTACATGATCTGCGCGCCCAGCAGATCAGCCTCGCTTTCGTCCGCCCGGGAATAGCTCATCGAAATTGCACCAGCACCGAGCTGAATGGCTCCAGAGGCGAGATTGCCTGCCATACCGTTTCCCAGAACCACTCCGGCAATGATCGCGCCCAGCGCTCCCAACGTCTGCGTCGTCTGTTGCTTTCCGGCATCACGGGCAGTGTGCTGCATCACCACGTGCGATATTTCGTGCGCCATCACACCCGCGAGTTCATCTTCATCGGCCGCCTGAATGCTTCCGAGATTAACGAAGATTGGGCCGCCCGGCAGTGCAAAAGCATTGATCTCCTTCTGCGCGATGACATGAAACTCAAACGGCCACCGCGTACCGGGAGCCTTGTTTGCAAGCCGCGCCCCCATGCGCTGCACGAAGCTCGAAACCGGGTTCGAATCGGAAAGCACCGGCATCTGCTTGTAAACTTCCGCAGCGTTTTTTGTCCTAATTTGATCTGCTCCTGCGGACTCAGACGGACGCCGCTAAGCTCAGGGACAACTCGACCATTGGCGTCCTGACGAATGTGTTGCGCCGTCGCAGCCGGAGAGGCGAGGGATAGAACGAGCGCCAAGGCTACTGCCCGGAAGGAGTCAGGACAACGGAGCCTTATCTCGTTCAGTTTCACTTTTCACACCTCCCGAAGACATCGGCAAACAAGAAATGAGGGAATGGCTGCGGCCATTCCCTCAGGATACTCGAAGCGCGAACTTTACTTATGATCGAGCAGCGGACCACCTGAGGCGGCAACGTCACGACGAGCGGGACGGCCCACTTTGGCCGCGTGCTGCGACGCGAACTCGGGACCATACTTCTCCAGCAGCACCGGCACTAAGGCGCCCTCTGCTTCCTTCACAAACGTCATGGTGCCGCTTTCATTGAGGTCGATCTTGATGAAGTCTCCGAGCTTGACCTGAGCCGTCGCCACCAGATTCGCAAGCGGAAATACGATGTTCTTTTCAATGGAGCGTTTCAGGTGACGGGCACCATACTTGGGGTCCGTTCCCTCCTGCAGCAGCAGTTGTTTCACTCGTGGTGTGCAGCTGAAGACAAACTGATTGTTGCCCGTCGCCTGCAAAATGCGCTGCTGCACCAATCCCAGTTCAATTTCCAGAATCTTCTCAAGATGTTCTTGGCGTAATGTCTTGAAAACTACAACCTTATCAATGCGATTCATGAACTCCGGCGAGAACTTCCGTCGAGCTGCATCAATCGCCGTGCGATTCATCTTGTCGTCGATCTTGTTGTCGATCTCTCCGCTGGGCTGCGCAAAACCCATGTTGCCGTTCAGCAGCTCGTTCATCTCTCCCGCGCCGAGGTTCGAGGTCAGAACGATGAGGCACTGGGAAAGATCCACGCGGCGGTTGTCGCCGAGCGTAAGAGTGGCTTTGTCAAGAATGCCGAGCAATAGCTGCCAAAGCGCGTCGCTGGCCTTTTCGATCTCGTCAAAAAGCAATATCGATAGCTTGAGCCGGTCTGTATGCCACTGATTCAGAGCCTCCTGCGTGAGCAGGGGGTGCGTCTCACGATGCCCGAGATATCCCGGGGGTGAGCCGATCAGTTTGGCGATCTCGTGGGAATGCTGGAATTCCGCGCAGTCAATCTTGACGATGGCGTGAGGATCTCCAAATAGTGCTTCAGCGATCGCTTCCACCACTCGGGTTTTACCCGAACCGGTTGGTCCCAGGAAAAGCAGGTTGCCGACCGGACGTCCGGGCGCGTTCAATCCCGCCAGGAACATCTGGTAAATTTCGGTTACTTTTTCGACGGCATCATCCTGCCCCACGATTTTGCGCCGAATGGCAGTATCGAATTCCTGCGCGTCGCTGGAGCGACGGGTGGGGTCAAGAGCCGCATTGAGTCCGGTTTTCATAGTCTTACCCTATTGTTAAGGGACAACCTCCCGCATAGGAGGTCATGTCCTGAGATGGAAAATGGGAGTTCCGCGTTGTATCAGGGCACCACCCGGTGTTGAATACATCCTGAAACAGGAACTGCAGATACTCGCCCCAATCCCCTCATTGCTGTTGTTAGATGCAGACGCGCGGAAAAGGAATCTGGGTAGGTCTCGACTCACGCGATTCGTTGCCGCTGGCCCGAACACACTTGGTTACTCCGTAAGAAAAAAAATTCAGGAACTCAGGTGATCTACCTTCATCTCTGGTCGCCGTTGCGTGCTAGTATCCGCTCAGATTCAACTCTGGATTGGCTAACATGTCTCGGAAGCAAGTCGCGCTATCAGTACTAACCTCCGCCGTTGTCTTACTTGCGGTGTTTGCAGTCTTTCAGAAGTTTTCGCTCCGGGCTCATACCGTAAAAGCGGCAACCTCGGCCCCTGCGCCCGCCGCGCCTCCCGCTCCGGCACCTGACATCAAGGCCACGTCCGCCTCCGTGCCTCCCGCGCGAGTCGTGCCGCCGGATACGAAGATTCACACGGTCGCCAAGGGAGAAAGTATGCCCGCGATCGTGCATCATTACCTGCCTGTGACGCGATTCCTCACCGGCAGCGAGTTGGAGAAGGCGATCCGCACCGCGAATCCGGAGATCAAGGGACTCTGGCCCAAGCCAGGATCCGATATCATGATTCCCTCCTACAAGGAAACCTGGACGGAGAAGCCAATATTGATCTCAAAGAACTTCGAGGTCCGCGCCATCTACCTGACCGGCACCATGGCAGGCAGCGCCAAAGGATTGGACATCGTTCGCAAGTGGCGCGAAGCCGGCGGCAACAGTGTCGTGTTCGACATCAAGGACTCCGACGGCTCGGTCAGCGTCCCCACCGGACTGCCCCTGGCCCCGGAGCAGAAGAGCTATCCCATCCGCAACTTGCCGAAGTTCACGGCCTTCCTCCATGCGCAGGGACTGCACGCCATCGCCCGCATCGCGATCTTCCGTGATGACGCGCTGGTCACAAAGCATCCGGAACTGGCCGTGCAATCGCGCAGAGGCGGTGCATGGCGCGAAAACGGAAAACTGGTTTGGACAGACTCCTCGAACCCGAAGGTGTGGGATTACAACATTGCGCTGGCAAAATTCGCCGCCGCCAGTGGAGCCGACGAGATTCAGTTCGACTACGTGCGCTTTCCCGCGGAAGGCGACCAGAAGGACGCGAAGTTTCTCTTTGAGTCACAGCATCCCGATTGGAAGCGCCCCGATGCGATCACGAATTTCCTGAAGAAGGCGCAATCCGAGCTAAAGTCCTCGGGCGTACTCTTCTCGCTCGATGTCTTTGGAGTGATGGCGTGGCAGAGGACCATCGACTTGTCGCACACAGGGCAGGATATTCCGCAAATGGCGAAGTACTGCGACGTCATGTCCCCCATGATTTATCCTTCGCACTTCTATGGGATGGACGGCTACACGGCCCCCGGCGACGCCCCGGAACACTTCATCGGCGAATCCATGGCTCGCTTCCAGAAGGTGACGGCTGACAGTGGCGTGGTGCTGCGTCCGTGGCTCCAGGCATTTGGCTGGAAGACGAAGACCTATTCTCCGGAATACATTCGCATCCAGGTTGCGGTTGCGCGCAGCAAAGGCGGCAACGGCTTCCTCTTCTGGAACGCCAACAACGATTACAGCAAGCCCTACTCGGCCATGCCGGAAATGCGACAGGACAAGGCTAAGTACTTCCGTGGCGATGAAGTGCAGAGTTATGCGGAGAAAGCAATCCCAGCGAACAGCAATCGTACGGCTGGAAATTAAGTTCACTTGATCCCTTCAGAGTGCAAGCTGGCAGATGCCGGTTTGCACTCTGGCCTTCCACGCCTATAATTGACAGGTTTGCTATGTCTTGCGACCAAGTTCCCGTCCAGTACGCGCTCGTGGCCTATGTGAAGAACGCTCTCGGCGAGTTTGTCGAGGAGCTACGTCGCGAACTCCATCCTGCTCATGCGCATCTGCCGACCCACCTTACCGTGCTGCCGCCCAGGCCACTGCAAGGATCGGTAGAAGACGCGATTGCGATGCTGCGGCGTCTGTCGGCGACGGTGGCTCCCTTTGAGGTGGAACTGGGCGAGGTGGAAAGCTTCCTGCCGATCACGCCCACGGTCTTCATCCGGGTCAGTTACGCGGGATACAGGATGCGGGAACTGCACGATCTGCTGAACCGCGAAGGGCTCGCCTACACCGAACCGCTTCCCTATATGCCGCATGTCACGGTCGCCAAGTTGGACAGCAACGAGCACGCACTCGAGGTCTTGCAGACCAGCAAAACGCGCTGGGCAAATTTCCCAGGCTCGCATCGCATATCGGTGAAGCACCTCACTTTCGTTTGCGGCAGCGCACACACCTGGACGGATCTAGCCGGATTTGATCTCGCAGGCCTACCCAAGTAACTGCCCTCCCGATTGCGGGCCACCGGCGCACGAGCGTACATGGCCGTCTTTCACATTGCATATCCGATAGATACAAAGCTAAATAGACTCTACGCTACGCTTTCTGGAATTTGCCGGAACCCTTTATGGGCTCCGCGCAACAGTTGCCAAGGCGGCGGCGAGTGAGGCTACGATGCAAATTGTCGTTTATGGCGCTGGATACCTCGGGACGGTCCTCTCGGCTTGCCTTGCGGATTTTGGAACGCCAATTGTTTGCTGCGATTCCGCCAATGACAAGCTTCTAAGCCTCGCGCAAGGACGCATTCCTTTTTACGAGAAGAATCTCGAAGAAATTGTGAAGCGCAATGTGCGCGCTGGACGCCTCACCTTCTCGACTGAAACCGATGCACAGGTCTCACGCTCGCAGGTGGTCTACCTGGCGCAGGACGATCCCGAAGAAACCGAAACAGTCGCACTGCGTCTCGCTCCGAACATGCTGCCCGGATCTCTCATGCTGATCTGCACGCCGACACCGGTGGGAACCGTGACGCAGATCGCAAGAAAGATATGCGCGCTAGGTTACGATCTGGCCATCGTTTCGCACCCGCTCTCGCTCACCGAAGGCTGCGCCGTAGAGGACTTCAACTGGCCTGACCGGCTCTTATTTGGCACCAGCAGTCCGCAAGCGGTGTCCACGCTGAAAATCATCTACCGGCCACTCGTCATGCGTGGCACTCCCGTGATTGTGACCAACTCGGAGACTGCCGAACTGGTCCGCGAGGCTGCGACGGCCTTCATCGCAACCAAGATTTCCTTCATCAATGAAATGGCCGCGCTCTGCGAGCATGTGAATGCCGATGCCCTCGACCTCTCTCTCGCGCTTGGTCTCGATAAACGAATCGCGCCGCGCTGCCTGCAAGCAGGTGTGGGACTCGGTGGAACCTATATTGAAAGCGACATTTCCAGCCTCAGCGCCCTCGCCCAACGTAAGGGCGTGCAACTGCAGATGCTGAATGCCGCGCAGGCCGTCGCCCAACAACACGCCGAGCGCACTCTGCGTACGATCTCCGGCGTCATGCCGACGTTGCGAGACAAGCGGCTTGGACTTTTAGGACTGGCCATCAAGCCGCATACCAGTTCGGTAGCCGGCTCGGCCTCAGTGGCTTTGGCTCGGCAACTGGTAGAGAACGGCGCTGTCGTCCGTGCCTACGATCCATTTGCGATGGGCCAGGCGCAACGGGAACTGGAGCAGGCGGTGTCGTTCTGCGATTCGGCCTACACTGCGGCGGAAGGCGTGGACGCGCTGATTGTTGCGACCGGTTGGCCTGAGTTCCGCAGCCTCGACTTCGTCAAGATGAAGCCAATGCTGCGCCGTCCCCTGATTGTGGATACGAAGAATTTGCTCGACCCCGAAAGACTCCGTGGAATCGGATACGAGTACATGGGAGTCGGTCGGATGCACTCTTAACGGTAGCGGGCCTGTGCGGTCCTCCAAACCAAGCTTGTGAAACAACCTGAATACTGGCCCGGAATTGGATCCGGGCCTTTTTTACGTGCTCCTACCGCTCTTTTTTCTTTTCCACAAGATGCCGGATGCAATCCTCAGTGGGATCAGTTGCGTCTGCTATAATCAGTTTCGGTTCCATGGTGGGTATAGTTCAATGGTGGAACGCCGGTCTGTGGCACCGGATGGTGTGGGTTCGAGTCCCACTACCCACCCCAACCGAACCTTCTATTTCCAGCCGTCTAGCTTATCGATTCCGCAAGGTCTTCATTAGTCGCCCGGTAAGCACCTCCGATACAATCAGGTCACTCCGATAAAGTTCGGGCTTTATAGAACTCGCATCTCACGGCCTCTCCGGCCAGGAGTGCTTTGGATAGCGGCGCATTAGCTCGCGTCGCACCTGGGGATAGAGTCGCTCCCAGAATCCCGCAAGATCTGTCGTCGTCTGCACCGCCCGATGATTCGGAGCAAGCAGGTGAATCACAACCGGAGTGCGGTTAAGCCCGATGCGCGGTGTGTCGCGCATCCCGAAAAAATCCTGCAGGCGCGACGAAATCCATGGCGACATGCCGCGCTCGTAGTGGACCTTCGTCTGCCGACCGTTCTGCAGGCCGATGCGTGCGGGAGCAATCTCGTTAAGCCGGCGCGAGCCCAGCTTATTTTCGAGCACGGGAACCAATGTCGCCGCGGCAGTTTTCAACTCGGCGAAACTCCGCAACCCCGTACACAACTGGCGTAACGCCTCCGGCAAATCCGGCAGTTCAAATCCAGCGAACTCCATCCGCGCCATGAACTCTTCCAAGGCATCCATATCGACGAAGCGTTCGATCCCTGCTTCCAGTGCCTTCTGCGCGAGCAGTTCGGCTGCGGCTTCCGCATCCGGCACCGCGCCTCGTGATTCCTGGATCACCAAGTCGTCGTACAGCAAAGCGCTCACCGCGTCCACCCGCGACGCCGCACGATTCCAAATCACATCGGACTGATCCCTCACCCGATCCGGAAACAGATCGATCAGCCACTCCGGCTCTACGCGCGAAGTCATGCGAACGAGCGGCAAGGGCTTTTCTTTTCGATCTTCCGCATCCAGCGCGACCATGAATTCATAACGGGGCGGATCGCCCGCAACCTCCGCCGATGCGCCGGACGACAACAGCACCTGGTTGCCGTTTCGCCGCCGTGCAACACGGTCTGGAAATGCCGCGAGTACCGATATCAGCAGTCCGTCGTCGCTATGCTGCTTCTGCCCCGATGGACGCGCAATCCTGCGAAGTTGCTCGATGTTCTGGCGCGTGTGGAAGTCCTGCTCCAGGTCCATGGCATCGAGAAGATCGCTCACTCCAACTTGTCCATCCGAACCGAGCAACGCTGCGGCAATGCAACCATCCTCGCCCACGCCGCGCTCCATGGCTTCAACCAGAATTCGCGAGAGCCGTGGGGGCAGCGGATACCGCGCCAATCGCTGCACCATCTCCCCTGTAGCGCCGAGGCGGTCAAGCAGCGACTCGGCCCTGTCCACCGCTGCGTCGGGCGGAGCATCGAGCCAGTCCATGTCGTGAATGCCGTTGATCTGCATGGCTCGTAGCGACAGGCAAAGTTGCGACAGGTCGCTGCGCATGATCTCCGGAGCGGCTTGTTCCGGACGACGCAGGTAATCTTCTTCCGTGTAGAGGCGAATTACGCGCCCCGGAGCGGTGCGTCCCGCGCGGCCAGCTCTCTGGGTGGCCGAAGCCTTGCTCACCCGGCCCACGTGGAGACTCGGCAACCCAGTCCACTGGGAATAGGTCGCGAAGCGCGCCAGACCGCTATCGATGACAGCCGTCACTCCCTCTACGGTCACCGAGCTTTCCGCGACGTTTGTTGCCAGAATCAGTTTCTGCTGTGAAGCCGGCGAAATCGCCCGATCCTGCTCTTTGGAAGACAACGCGCCATACAGCGGCAACACCAGCACCCGAGCCTGCCGCGCGACCGGCGCGCATTCGCGCATCGCCCTTCGAATCTCCGCCGTCCCGGGCAGAAAAGCCAGAATGTCTCCTGGATGCTTCGAGCCAACCAGCAACTCCAACGCATGATTGACTCTTGTTTCGAGTGACTCTGGTGAGTACGGCTGATGTTTAATCGAAACGTCGAAAAGCTTTCCCTCAGACCGCACTGTGGGACAAGCGTCCAAAAATCGCGCAATCGGATCGGCATCGAGAGTAGCCGACATCACTACGATCCGCAGATCGGGCCGCGCGCGCTGCAGTCGTTTCAACAACGCAAGAGCAAGATCGCTCTCCAGATGGCGCTCATGAAACTCATCCAGCACCACGGCACTCACGCCGCTCAGCATGGGATCTGAGAGCAGGCGCCGCGTCAATATGCCTTCCGTCACAAATCGGAGCCGTGTGCGCGGGCCAGTCGCATCTTCAAACCGGACCTGGTAGCCGACGGTCTCGCCGGGCTGTTCGCCCAACTCCCACGCAACCCGCCGGGCCGCCAGTCGTGCCGCAATCCGGCGCGGTTCCACCACGATCACTTCACCGCCAACTTTGAGCAGCGCGGGCGGCACCCTGGTCGTCTTCCCCGCCCCGGGCGGAGCCTCGATCACGAGGTTAGGATGGCGATTCAGGGAATCAATAATCTCCGGCAGAATCGCGTCTACCGGTAGAACAGGTTTGCGGTTCACGGCTTCACGGCTTTCAATGGCGTCAACGCGCCAGCGGCGCAATGTGCAGCAACCAGGCCGAAGCTGCGATCAGTACCGCGTAATACAACTGCACTGTAACTGATCCGTCCGCCGGAAACTCCTTGCGGAATAGCTGCCATCCGAAGCCTGCCGCCACCAACAACAGCGACCCTTCTCCGCTCCACCAGAACAGCAGAATGCTGAACACCAGAAGACTGCCGCGACCGACTCTGTCCAGAGGCCGCACCGCTCCTGCTCCATCCAGTATCCACACGGGAATCAGGTTCAGAAGATTCAGCCACGCTCCGGTGTGAGCCAGCGCGGCCCAGAGAGGATTCCCCGTCCGCCAGAACAGCATTGCAGCGACGAGAGCTGCAGCCAATCCCGCCGCCGGTCCGGCCAGCGAGACCAGCGCGCGCACCTCGGTGGAGACTCCCAACGCCTGCCACTTGACGTAGGCTCCCAGGCCGGGAAGAAACACCGGCATGTCGGCAGGAAGTCCGCGCCGTTTGACCTCCGCGAAGTGTCCCATTTCGTGCACCAGGATCATGATGGCAAAACCGATGCCGAACCACGCCCCGTAAAGCGCCCAGTAGAGTCCGAGAAACGCCACAAAGCTAAAGAGAAACTTGAGTTTGAACAGCGCGAACAGCAGCGTCTTTCCCTTTGCCAGCAGCAGCACAAGCGGCGCCAAGGGGCCCAACCGCTTCGCCCACGGATTCGATTTAGCGGGAGCGACGGTCACCGCCCCGGTCTGCTCCAGAGCTTGGATGTGATTCTCAATCCACTGTGCCTGTTTCGACTCTGCCGGCAACAGTTGCCATGCATTCCGCCACGCTTCGCGCGCCTTCAGCACTTCCCCCTGCCGCTCAAACCCAAGCGCCTGCGCGCGCAACTGTTCCAACTCCGCGGCGTGAACCAGAGCGTGACATTGCGAGCAAACCTTTTCGTCAGGGAGTAGCGGCGCAAGACAACGACTGCAATTCAAATTCGACAATTCGATCCGATCCTCAATACGGTCCTTCGATGGCGGGCATCGGCCGTCCGGCTGTGATTTGCCACGCAATGCGCACACCAATGAGCAATATGAACAATCCAATCGCACCATTTAAAGGATTGCTCAGCAGTCCGATGAATGGGGACGTCAGACCGTAAAACACAAGAAGTCCCAGGAGCATACCCAGCTTAACAATTGCTGGCTTCTTTGGCGCAAATGCATCGGGCTTGCCCTGTTGCGTCCCTTGCCCAGCCGCCTGCGGCGCGGCGGAGGCATTGCCTTTCTGAACCTGTGCCATATGCGCGCTCGAATGGGAATACTGCGCAATGGCGACCGGTACCGCCGAGAGAGAGACAGCAGCGTAGGTCAGCACAACGGCGATCCACTGATATCGGCGCCCTCCGATGTTCCCTGAGCCTTTCATCATGGTCTTGCCCACCAGGTAGCCGACTGCGAGCGAGACGTATCCAATCTCAAGATGCAGCAGAATCCCCACGCCGGAGTACAGAATTAATCCCAGCAGCGCTCCTCCAAAGCCAAACAGGATCGCGCGCGAGTAAGCGGCGTGTGTGTCCTTCGGCTTCTGGGCCTTCACCCGCTCCGAACACTTCGTGCAGGCTCTCGATCCATTGATGCGGTAATACGCGCCATAAATGTGCTGGTGACAGATGCAGCACGCGTCTGCACTGGGCTGCTCATGGAACTCAGCCGTCTCGAACTGCGGTACGTTCTGCGGATCGTGTGTCTCTGACATGTGGCGAACGCTAACACAGCCCAGGCCTAAGGTGAACTGAAATTCTCGCCTGCTGGGGAGGTTTTTGTGGATGTGCTGCTAGTTCATTCCGCAGCCACCGCCGCCGCAGGAGCCCGGAGGCATTCCGCAGGGCATTTTGGGCGCAGCGCCGGAAGACCTATCCGTACCATGCGCGGCAAATGTGGAGAGCTGCTGTTCCAGCTCGATCCCCTTGCAGGCAGGACACTCAGACTGCTTCCCACCATAGACGATGGCCTCAAACTTCTTACCGCAACCCTTGCAGATATATTCGAAAATTGGCATAACGACCTCCGCGACACCGCTATGCATGTGGCAAACCACTGGCTGCGGCGAAACTGATACATTCATTATACGGGTGCGTTCCGCCCACACAGACCCATGTTCAGCAAGGAAATTGCCCATCCCGCGAATTTTTCTCCCATAGCCAATGACTTTGTGCCGCGCCGCTTTCTGTGCGGAGGACACCTGCAGACGATAGCCGGGAATTTCATGCAGCGCGTCAGCCTGCTTCCCCAGTCCGAGGAGCGCCTCTTCCAGATCGAGGAGGATGTCCAGATTATGTGCCATTGCCACTGGCACCCCGACCGTCAACAGCGCTTGACGCTGATGATCGTCCACGGTCTGGAGGGCTCCAGCAACTCGCACTACGTCATCGGAACCGCAAGCCGCGCCTGGACCCAGGGCTGGAACGTGGTGCGCATGAACATTCGCGGCTGTGGCGGCACCGAGCATCTTTCCTCTACGCTCTACCACTCCGGACTCTCGCAGGATGTCGAAAAGCTCGTCGCCGAGATGATCGCCACCGATGGCCTGCAGCGCGTGGCGCTGGCTGGATTCTCCATGGGAGGCAACCAGGTGTTGCGCGCCGTCGGCCAGTGGGGCATCCAGGCTCCGCCACAGGTCATCGCCTCCGCAACGGTCTCACCCGCCTGCGACCTCGCCATTTCATCGGATCAGATCCACGCCGCAGCCTACTCGCTCTACGAGTGGTGGTTCCTCAAGTCTCTGCGCCGAAGCTTCCGCCGCAAATCCGAACTGTGGCCGGGTCAGTACGATGCGGAACTGCTAAGAAACGTACACTCTGTTCGCGAATTCGACGAGCACATCACAGCCCGCTACATGGGATTTGCAGGTGCCGACGACTATTACGACAAGGCCAGTTCGTCCCATGTCCTCGACCAGATTGCGATTCCGACGCTGGTCATCCACTCCCTCGATGACCCGTTCGTCATCATGTCTCCCGCGACGCAACGCAAGTTGACCGAGAACCCGAACATCACATTTCTACTCACCAAACACGGCGGCCATTGCGCCTTCATCTCCGAGCCCAGCGCTGATGGCAGCGACGATGGACGCTGGGCCGAGCGCAAAATCATAGAATTCCTGGCGCAAGTGCAAAGTGCCCCGCGCCCCTGAACCGGTTGCCAAACGCTTTGCTGAACCGCAGCAATAACGGAGAACCTATTGGACGCCGATAGCAGCATCGAGCTTGGTCCTTCTGCTCCTGCCTTGGAAGTCCCCTGGCAGAACCCCGACGGCCATCTACATTACCTCGACCTGCGCAGCGCCCCCGGCACACTCGAACAAAACGTCGTTCGCATTCCCGAAGCCCTCCACTTCCCAGCCCTGCGAAGATTCCTTCTGGACCTGAATTCCCCTCTGAGCCCATGGCAGACCGCCAAATGCGACGTGTGGCAAGAGGAAGCGGATGCTGCGGAGAACCTCTACAGCGCCGCTATCACCCAAAGTTCTTACGTCGACCTGGTGTTTGCCGAAACAAACGCTGGCCTGCGCGACAACCTTGAACTTCACCGCCAGATCGCCAGCGACTTGGCGCGCCGGCTCGAAGAAAACGAGACGCTGGAGGCATCTGCTGAAATCGTAGTGCGCCGCTGCTATTTCCACCGCGGCACTTCCGCGGAAGCAATGAGTGAGTCCGATCCCGGGTATTGCCTGACCCTCTTCCTCACCGGATACGGCGCATCGCCCGCCGACGCTGCGGAAAACTGGGATCAGGCAATAGGATTTACTGCCGTCCGCTTGCTGGAATTGCAACCGCAATGAGCGCTTCGCGAAGTGTTCTTCTGATGCCACCTTCCGCGCCGCCACACGAAGACCACCCGCAACCGCTAGAACTCAGCTAAAATAAACTACGGGCGTCAGCCCAACGATTTATGGGAGCGTAGCTCAGTTGGATAGAGCATCTGCCTTCTAAGCAGAGGGTCGCAGGTTCGAGTCCTGCCGCTCCTACCAGTCATCCTTAACAAATGCCCGATCAGCAAAGCCCATCATTCTAGGAATGAGTTCATCTTCAGCTACTTTGGAGAGCCGCGATGCGATTTCTAGGCTAGTTGCGCCGCTTCCACGGAATCGAAGAACTTGAAGAACTTCTCCACTCCCGTGACTTTCAATGAGTCGTGGATTCGCGCAATCACCCCGACCAGCGCCAGGTTGCGCCCGCTGTTCTGGCGTGTGACGTACGCGCCCACCAAGGCTCCAATGCCGGCAGAATCGACGTAGGGAACGTTCGTGAAATCGAGGATCAGCGATTGCGACGTATCCTCTCGAATCGTGGACTGGAAGGCAAACACATTATTTAAAACAAGCGGTCCGGAGAGGCGGAGAACACGGCTTCCGGCTCCATTGACGGGCTGTTCTTCGATACGAAGAGGGTCGTTCCTCATGCGCAAGATAGTAGCACGAGTCCTCCGCCAAAGAGGGCACAGCGGAGCAGAATTCATCGGCCGTTAACCGATTGCGGTCATCTCCATCACCTCCGTGCTTTGCGCAATCGGATACACTAGCCTGTTGAATTTACAGGTGCAAAGGGGAGAGGCAATGGACGAGGCTCTAACGGCGAAGGTGATTGCCGAGATCGCCGCGGTCAAAAGAATTCCCGTCGAGACGATCACGATCGACAGCACGTTCGAAGAACTTGCGATGGATAGTCTTGACGCAATGAACCTGCTGTTTTCGTTGGAAGAACAACTCGGCGTCTCCATTCCGGACGAGGCCGCCAACTCGATCAAGGATGTGCGCAGCGCTGTGGCGGGAGTAGAGAAAATCCTGGCGGAAAAAGCCGAGGCGCAGAGTTGATGGTGACCGCCCGATGATCGACTTCCCTCGGCGCGTGGTCATCACCGGAGCAGGAATCCTCTGCTCACTCGGGTCCAATGCTGCCCAGTGCTGGAGCGCGTTACGCGAGGGCCGCTCGGGAATTGCGCCGATTCAGTCCGTCGATATGCAGGGCCTCCGCTTTCAGAACGGCGCTGAGGTCAATGAATTCAACGCCACCAATCACTTCGACCCTTCGCGCTGCGATCTGATCGACCGATTCGCACAGTTCGCAGTTGTCGCAGCTCGCGAGGCTGTAGGCGCAGCAGGATTTGATCTCTCCAGTTCTCAGCCACTGGACAAAATCAGTTCAAAACTAGCAGTGATTACCGGCACCTCAATGGGCGGGCAAACCAGTCTGGATCGCGGCTTTGAGGCGATCTACAAGCACGGCCGCCCACGACCGCACCCATTCACCATCCCCCTTACGATGTACAACGCTGGCGCCAGCCAGATCTCGATGGACTTGGGAACTACCGGTCCGGCGTTCACCATCTCCACAGCCTGCGCTTCCGCAACCCATGCCATTGGCCAGGCGTTCTGGATGGTGCGCTCGGGTGCCGCTGAAGCAGCCATTTGCGGCGGCAGCGAAGCACCATTCAGCCCCGGAATTCTGCGCGCCTGGGAGGCCATGCGCGTGGTCAGCCCCGATGTCTGCCGTCCATTTTCGCGCGACCGTCGCGGTCTTACCTTGGGCGAAGGCGCGGCCATGCTGTATTTGGAGCCGCTTGAGTCGGCCGTTGCGCGAAATGCGCCGATACTCGGCGAAGTGGTCGGATTCGGTATGTCTTCCGACGCCGGACACATCACTCAGCCGAATGTGTCAGGCCCCGCGTCCGCAATAGCAGCGGCTCTCGGCGACGCACACATCCCGCCCGAGGTGGTCGGATACATAAATGCACACGGCACCGGCACGACTGCTAACGATGTCACTGAAACGCAGGCCATTCGCGAGGTGTTCGGAGCACATGCCGATACATTGGCAATCAGTTCGACAAAATCCATGCACGGACATGCGCTCGGCGCAGCCGGTGCGCTAGAAGCGTTCGCAACCCTGATGGCGCTGCGAGAGGGCGTGCTTCCGCCCACCATCGGATTCAACGAGCCCGATCCAGAATGCAACCTCGACGTAGTTCCAAACATCGCACGCCAGAAGCAGGTTGAGTTTGCGCTATCAAACTCCTTTGCCTTCGGCGGACTAAACGCGGTTCTAGCCTTTCGCCGCTGGGAGAAGGATCGGGAGGAAATTTGAAGCGGGTCCCTCAGCATGAAGTGTTGGACGGTGACACGGAAGCTCCAGAAGCAGTGCTCGAATCTTTGGGCGACCTGCGAATGGTCAACCGATGGTTCGGCGGTGTGCAGACCACTGCCTTCCTGCTTCGGCGCGCGATGAAGGCGTCCCACCTGCGCTGTACCTCCGTGCTGGAAGTCGCAGCCGGGGACGGATACACCATCGCACAAGCCGCGGATCGTCTAGGACACGAAAACCTCAACGTAGAGCCGGTCTGTCTTGATCGCCGGGAGTTGCAGAAACAGGCATACTGCTGCAAGCGTGCCGTGGTAGGAAATGCGCTGGACCTGCCATTTCCCCCCAATAGCTTCGATTTTGTGAGTTGCGGACTGTTCGTGCACCATCTTGCACCCAAGGAAGTGATTGCCTTTGTCAACGGAGCCTTGGCCGTAGCGCGTCACGCCGTGCTCATCAATGACCTTCGTCGCAGCTCCATTCACCTTGCGCTGGTCTACGCATGTACGCCGATCTTTCGCAGCCCCATCTCCCGCTTCGATTCCGTAGCCTCGGTGAAGCAGGCCTACACTCGCGACGAACTACGCGAGTTGCTGCAGCAGACCAATGCCGCTCGCTTTGAGATCGGCTTGCGCTATCTATTCCGCATGGGTGCAATCGTCTGGAAGTGAGCCAGGACCGTTTTGTGCTCGGCTAAATTCTCGCCGATGGATGTCATGATCTGCACCACCTTTCGTGCGATAACTCCGCGATGCTTTTCCTCAAGCCGTCCGGTTAGAATTGACAGACATCATGTCTGAACTAAAAAGTCTCTCCCCGGAAATTCTGCTGCACGTTTCGCAGACGATCGATGTTCCCCTGCGTGGTCTGGTCTCAGTCATTGAGTTGCTCGACGGCGGTGGCACAGTGCCCTTCATCGCGCGCTATCGCAAGGAAGCCACAGGCAACCTAGACGAAGTAAAAGTTCGCGAGATCGAAGAGCAGCTCGCGTATTTCCGCGACCTCGCAGCACGTCGCGAAACCATCCTGCACTCCATCGAGGAGCAGGGTAAGCTGACCGACGAACTCAAAACACGCATCGAGAAGTCTCTCGATAAAAGCGAGCTTGAGGATCTCTATCTCCCTTACAAACCCAAGCGCCGCACCAAGGCCACCATCGCGCGCGAAAAGGGATTGGACCCGCTGGCGCAGTATCTATGGACGCAGCAGCCGGCCGAACTTTCGCTTAACGATTTCGCTGCGAGCTTCATCAGTGAAGAAAAAGGCGTCCCCAGTGTAGAGGAAGCGCTCGAAGGCGCACGTCACATTGTTGCTGAAACCATTAGCGAAGATGCGGATCTGCGCAAGGCCCTGCGCCAACTTGTATTCGATGAGGGCGTAGTCACCAGTCGCAAAGCCACCGATGCCGTTGATGAGCAGGAAAAGTTCAAGATGTATTACGAGTATCGCGAACCGGCCAAGACCATTCCCTCGCATCGCATGTTGGCCATCCGCCGTGGTGAGGCTGAAAATGTTCTGTTCTTCCTGCTCGAAGTCGAGTCGCAGCGTGCCGTCGAACTCCTATCTTCACGCATCCTTCGCAATCAGGGAGACTGGACTCCGCAGCTCACGCTTGCCATTGAAGACTCCTGGCACCGCCTCTTGAACTCATCCATTCAGGGCGAGATTCGCCTCGAATTAAAGAAGCGTTCCGACGCAGACGCCATCGCAGTATTCCGTGACAATCTTCACAACCTGCTGCTCTCTCCTCCCGCTGGTCCCATCTCCGTGCTCGGCATTGATCCGGGCCTGCGTACCGGGTGCAAGCTTGCAGTCGTCGATGAAACCGGAAAGTTTCTGGCCCACGACGTGATGTACCCGTTCACCTCAAAGAGCGGCCTTGAGCAATCGGCAAAAGTCATGGAGAAGTTAATGGCGCAGCACAACGTGCGCGCCATCGCCATTGGTAACGGAACCGCCGGACGCGAGACCGACCAGTTTGTGCGCGAGTTTTTGCGCGAACGCAAACTCGACAGCATCTTCGCCGTAACCGTCAGCGAAAGCGGCGCCAGCGTGTACTCTGCGTCGGACGTCGCGCGCCAGGAATTCCCTGACCTCGATCTCACCGTTCGTGGCGCCATCAGCATTGCGCGCCGATTGCAGGACCCGCTGTCCGAACTGGTGAAGGTCGATCCGAAATCCATCGGTGTCGGCCAGTATCAGCACGATGTCGATCAGCGCAATCTGCAACAATCGCTCGAAGCCGTCATCGAAAGTTGCGTCAACCGTGTCGGTGTCGATCTGAATACATCTTCGTGGACGCTCTTGCGTTATGTCGCCGGAGTCACCGAACGCACCGCGGTCAACATTGTGAAGTATCGGGACGAGAACGGGCGCTTCCACTCTCGTGCTCAACTGATGAAAGTTCCCGGCGTCGGCCCCAAAACCTTCGAGCAGGCCGCCGGATTCCTGCGCATCCGTGACGGCGAAAATCCGCTCGACATGACCGCCGTGCATCCCGAGTCCTACCCTGTCGTAGAGCAGATCGCCGCCTCGCTGCAGACTCCCGTACGCGAATTGATACGCCGTCCCGAGCTGCTGGAGAAGGTAAACCGAGAACAGCTCACGGTGGGAACATTCACACTTAACGATATTCTTGACGAGTTAAAGAAACCGGGCCGCGATCCACGCGACAAATTCGTAGCTCCCAGCTTCGCAGAAGGCGTTCGCGAAATCGCAGATGCACAGCCGGGAATGGTTTTGGAGGGCGTTGTAACGAACGTGACGAAGTTTGGCGCCTTCGTCGATATCGGCGTACACCAGGACGGATTGGTTCACATCAGCGAGCTTTCCAATCGCTACATCAAGGAGCCGAGCGAGGCCGTGAAGGTGGGCCAGATCGTGAAGGTGAAAGTGTTAAGCGCGGATGTAAAGACCCGGCGCATTGCTCTTTCCATCAAGGCACTGCTGGAACCAACTCCCCGCGCGCAGTCACAAAAGCCGCAAGCACCCAAGCCGCCACAGAAACCGCAACTATCAGTCGAACAGAAGCTCTCAATGCTCTCTTCGAAGTGGAAGGTGCGCTGAGGCGTTCGGCGGGTCCAGACGCAATCAAAAACGGGAGTCCTCGGGGACTCCCGTTTTTATGTTGCCGCATTGCAAAACCCGTGCGCTATTTTCTAGTGAAGGGTGAGCCAGATGCGAGCAAGACTGAACAATGCAATCGTTACGCCGAAGAGGAAAAACAGGTTGTGCGCTGCCCGTTTCGGCAGAGGCTCGGGGATAGGAACGCCCCGTTCGCGGAATGCGGCACAGAGCACCTTGTCCTGCGCACGTATGAAGTCGGCCAATTGAGCATGAAACAGCGCAATCGTCAGCCCCACCAGCACGCGAGTAAATTCCATCAGCATATGACGAATATAAGCTCGCTCCGCCTGTGCTTCCATCCGGCAAAGTCCTTAGTTAGCGCTGGGAATAACCTTGCCCGCCCTGACGTGCTAGAATTTTCATTCCAATGGGCTTGCCAAAATTCATGCCAACTGATCTTGAAAAGCTCGTCGAATTACAGGGAGTCGATCTCGAAGTTGCTCGGCTCAACGCACAGCTTGCAACCATTCCCAAGACGATTGCTCGCATTGATGCCCAATTGGCCACCGCCCGCAAACGCGTGGAAGACGCACGCGCCGCCATCAAGGCAGGAGAGGCCACCAAGCGCCAGTATGAGCAGGAGATTCAATCTCTTAACGAGAAGATCTCCAAGTTCCGCGGACAGTCGTCCAGCATAAAGAACAATGAGCAATACAAGGCGCTGCTCTCTGAAATCGCACACGCCGAAGGCGAAATTGCCACCTGCGAGGAGAAAATCCTCGAAGTCATGATGAATTCCGATTCGCTGCAAGCACAACTCATCGCCGCCGAAGCCGCCCTCAAAGCCGAAGCCGCCGAAGTTGAGGCCCAGAAAGCAGCGGCCGAGAAAGCCGGCGAAGCCGACCGGACCGCCGCGGCCAAAGCGCAGGCGAGAAGTCAGTCCCTACGCAAGAACGTGGACGAAACCATTCTTGCAACCTACGACCGGATTTTAAAATCGCGCGGCTTTGCCGTTGCCGAGGTTGTGGACCATCGCTGCACGGCTTGCCAGTTCATGTTGCGCCCCCAGGTGCTCTCGAATGTCCGCGCCGCTCAAGAGGTAATCCACTGCGACTCCTGCGGACGAATGCTGTATTACCTGCCGGAACACAACGTAAAAACCTCTGCCCTCAATGCGACAGGGATCGCCCACCAGGCCGAGCGCGAATGGATGTTTGTTCCTTCGCTGGGCACCAATGGCGCATTTGCCGTATTCATCAACCACAAGGGCAACGCGACCATGAAGGCATACGACGCTACTACGGGCAAGGCAATCGTGCGCCGGGTAGAGAAGAACGCAGTTTGCCAGAGCATCTTCGCCGAAGAGATTCGTGAAGCGCGAAACCTCTTTGTGGACGAGGCCAACCTCGAGGACAAGTACAAGGAAGAGTTGCCCCCCGAGGTGCTCGACGACCTTCGACATCAGCTTCCTAAATCATAGCCTTCGCGCGCTCGCAACCCACGTTCGAACGCGCCCGGCGCAACTCACCGCATGAAAGCCAAGAACAAAACATCCACGGCACCCATAGCGCGCGTCCTCGTAAACGCGCATGCCGTGGCTCGTCTGCGCAGCGGCCATCCCTGGATCTTCAAGTCCGACATCGAGCGCGTCGACCAAGTGAAACCGGGTGCGTTGGTGCGCGTCGAAGACCAGCGCGGCAAACCGTACGGCTCCGCCCTCTATAGTTCGAGTTCGCAGATCGCGCTGCGAATGATCGCCCCAAACCCTGTCGATCCCGAAAAATATCCTGAGCTACTGCGCTACCGCATTCGCCAGGCCATCGCCTATCGCATGCGCGTGGTGCACGACTCCGACGCCTTCCGCGTATTGTTCAGCGAAGCCGATATAACGCCCGGCCTCATCGTCGACAAATACAACGACGTAATCAGTTTCCAGGTGCTGACCCAGGCCACGGATGCGCCCTTCGCCCGTGAAATCCTGATTGAAGAATTGAAGACTGCGTTCAAGCCCGAGACGATTCTGGAGAGGGTCGATCCCCGCATTCGAGAGCTCGAAGGACTGGACACGCGCGAGGATCAGCCCGTCTACTCGCGGCTGAAGAAGCCCAAGACTGCGACTCAGTTCCACATGAACGGTCTCACCTTTCACTATGACGGCAGCGCCGGACAAAAGACCGGAGCCTTCCTCGATCAGCGTGAAAACTACGCCGCCGCCCAGCGCTATGCGCATGGACGGGCGCTCGAAATTTGCACCTACCAGGGCGGTTTCTCCTTGCACATGAATCGCGTCTGCGAGCAGGTGACCGCCGTTGACATTTCGTCCGAAGCGTTGGCCGTGGCAGAGCAGAACCGCCAACTCAACGAGCAGAAGGCAATCGAATTCGTAGAGGCTGACGCATTCGAGTTGATGCGCCAATACGCAGATGCCGACCGGCGATACGAAACCATCGTGCTCGACCCGCCCGCTTTTGCGAAATCCAAAAAGAGTGCGGAAGATGCGCTCCGCGGATACAAAGAACTAAACCTGCGTGCGCTGAAGATGGTGCGCAACGGCGGAATTCTCGTGACCTGCTCGTGCTCCTTCCATGTGAGCGAACAGGATTTTCTCGCCATGCTTTCCAGCGCAGCTCTCGATGCTCGCCGCAACCTGCACATCATCGAGAAGCGAATGCAGTCCGTCGATCATCCCGTGCTGCTCAATGTTCCCGAGACACACTATTTGAAATGCATCGTGTGTTCGATTTTCTGAAGCTGCACTCAGCAGAAAATATAAGGCCGCCCTGGATTCGGGCGGCCTTCGCTTCCTGTTGCTCTTACCTGCAGCGGAAGCGCAACCTCGATGTTATTGAGGGAGTGTCTTAACCAATCTTTCCATGACGGTGCGACTTGCGCATCTGCTGCAGCTTCGTCATCTGGTCAGGAGTCAAGATGGTCGCCAACTGCGCCTTCGTTGTCTGGCGAATCTGCGTCAATTGCGCCATCTTCTGATCGTTGCTCAGCGAAGCATTCTGCAGTACAGTCTGCCGCTGCTGGTGAGTCGATTCGAACAGCGCCTTCATCTTGCTCTGTTGATCGGCTGTCAGGCCCAGTTTTGCCGCGAAACGTTCTTTGGCCGCGGCGCGGCGATTGGCAAACGCAGCCTGTTGCTCAGGCGTCAGCACCGTCTTCATCTGCTGGTGTATGCTGGCGCGCAAGTCCTTCAGCTTCGCCTGTTTCTGTTCCGGGGTCAGCGTCTGGTCGTTGCGGATAATCGCAGCCTGGTCACGCACGTTCATACGCATGTCCATCAACTGGTTCTTTTGCTCCTGGGTCAGCTTAGCTGCACCAGTCGCAGGAGCGGCGCTCTGGGCGGCCGTTTCCGGGGGCGGCGTTGTCGTTTGCTGCGCGAACAACGCGGCGCCGGTCATGGTCATTCCCAGCAATAGCACCGTGTTCTTGATCCAAATTCCTCGCATTTTCATTCTCTCCACTGTGGGTCGCCAAAGGACTTTTCTTAACTCCGCGCCCGTATTCGAATAAAACACAGAAGCGTGTCAGTAGTTGCGCCAAGGTCGAGACGAAATCGCTTGAGCAACTTACAGGAACCCCACTTATTTCCCGCCGCATCCTAGACTGGGAACCCCCGGCTGTGCTGCAATGAAAAGGCCCCTCTATGCGAAGCGAAGTCTCAGTTAGCCTTTCCGGCGGTCTTTCGCCAGTACCCACCGGCGACCTGGTGGTGCGCGCCCTGCCCTCGGCAGAACGTCTTGCCTTCTCGCTCGTGGTGCCCACTTTCAACGAGAGCCACAATCTCGTCGAGTTGATATCGCTACTCAAACCGGCCATTGAATCCCAAGTGGGAGACTCCTACGAAATCATCGTCGTGGACGACAACAGCCCCGACGGAACCTGGCAGGTAGCCGCCAATCTTGCTGCCCACGATCGCCACATCGTCGCCCTGCGGCGCACCGAAGAACGCGGATTGGCCACCGCCGTCGTGCGCGGCTGGAAAGCTTCCCGCGGCGATCTTCTCGGCGTGATAGATGCCGACCTGCAACATCCTCCAGAAGTAACAGCCCCACTCATTGCTGCCATGCTGCGCGGTGCCGACCTTGCAGTTGCAAGCCGCGACGCAGAAGGCGGCGGCACCAGTGACTGGAGCGTGCTGCGCTTGATGATCTCCAGGGGCTCGCGTGCACTCGGCAAAATTTTGCTGCCCGGCGTGCTCGGCTCGGTTTCCGATCCGATGACGGGATTCTTCATCGTCCGGCGCACGTCAATTCAAGATGTGGTGATGGCTCCGTGCGGATATAAGATCCTGGTGGAAGTGCTGTTTCGCGCGCGCCCCAAGAACATTGCCGAGGTTGGTTACGTTTTCCGTTCGCGGCAGCGCGACGAGAGCAAGGCTTCCATCATGGTTTTTGTGGAATATGTCCAGCATCTACTTCGTCTGCGAGCTACATCCCGTGCGCGCGGAGCCGCTCAGGAAGCGGGTCGAATGCGAACCGACGCGGGCCAGGAGTAGCTTCGGCGAATCTCTCTGCTCTGTAATTCCGAACTACTGCGGTTCCGGATCGTCGTGCGCTTTCGTAGAGTTTGCGCTCTTCTCGCGTGAGCGTGCAGCCGCCGCGGAATTCTCTCCCTTACCTGCAGCTTCTTTGCTTGCGACCGGTGCGTCTTTCTTCACCGGCATCTGCAGCGTGTGAACCGACGAAGGATCATCCCTCAGCTTCACGTAAAGCAGTTTCCCCTTGGGACGGGGAACCTCGATCTTTACATCCATCGCGTTTTCACTGACGGGCGTCGCGTGCTGGAACTGCGCGTCGGATGCGACAGCTTCAATCAGGAACAGATTACTTCCACTCAACATGCAGGGCTCATCCTGTGCCGCCGGGCAGTGCAACTCGGTCAGCTCAGGCAGGCGCACCAGCGTAGCCAGTTGCTGCCAGTCCCCTTTCACTCCGTCTCCAGAAACCGGACGGAAGCGTAGCGCACCGAACGACGAAGCCCCGAAGCTCTTTGCGATCTCCAGCGTTGCCATTACCGTATGCGCGTTCTGCCGAATCAAGCTGTTGTTATCCAGGCTCAATTCCGTGTGATAAAAGCCGTCGAGGCTTGCCACTTCCACTTTCTCTGTCTTGTCGAATGTTCCCGGCTGCTCAGATTTCAGGCGGAAGTGCAGCCGCGCATCGACCGGCAAATCGTCCTGGCTATCCAGATGGATCGGCGAAGCTGCGGGCTCAATCACCTTGCTCACCAGCGACAGCTTCGGACGCGCCGCCAGCACCCGCCCACGCACATCCAACGCGCGTCCATCTTTCAGAAGTACGTGCGTCGCCAGCGCCTGCTTTTCATGTAGTGCCAGTTTTTCCGGCTTTTCCGCGCTCATCTGCAACTCATCCGGAGAGTTAGCGGCAGCGGCCGTCCAGCGCGCTCCACCGGTTTCCAGGGAAACCACCTGATCGAGACACGTTGTCCCCTTCAACGATCCCTGCATGTCGCCCGCATGTACCGTGAACTCGTCAAACCGGCACGCTTCCTCATAAACCCGCAGCGGAAGCTCAGCCGCTTGCGCCACGCCGTATTGCTTCACCAGCAGCGCGCTCTCTCCCGCCGTCGAATGCGCCAGCGGCAACTGCACTTCCATCTCGCTCCCGGAAGCCTTCCATTCCGCCTTCCTGACCTCACCCTTTGCGCCTCGGAATCCGATCTCCTCCACGCAAACGCTATTCTCGGAATGCAGGTGAAGAGCCTTATCGTGCCCCGCAATCGATGCGGTCTTTTCCTCGTCCGGAATCACCCACGTTGCTGAGGAATCCGAGCGCTGCAGGTTATACGTCGGACCATCGAATGGCTCAAAGCCCCACTGTCCATGCACCTTTCCGCGAAATGAATACGGCAGCCAACCCAGCTCCGGTATCGGTGATGTGGGGACAAATCCTCCGAGCAGAGCATTGGCAACCACCGGAATCTCTATCGATTTCCCCTCTTTGTTTTCCAGACCCAGCGACAGATGATGCGCCAGGTCCGAGGAGAACACCAGCGGCGCGCCCTCGGCTCCCATCACCAGTTTGGGATTCTGTGCGCAGTACGTAGGACTCGGCGGAACCGGTTGCAGCAGCGGCGCCACCGCCGCCTGCACCGCCGGAAGTCCAATCACGATCACCGACTGCGGCTTATGAAAAGAAGGCGGATAGTTCAACCGGAGATGCAGTTCATCTCCCTGAGGCAAGGCCAGTGCTGAAATGTACTGATACTTGGCGGTATGCAGGTCTCCCATCAGTCTCGCCAGATCGACCACCACGCCGACATAAGGACTGTAGGCTCCTCCACCGGCAACCCTCGTAGTGCTGATTGCGCCCAGCAGGTCTGACCCAGCTCCCTGCGTCAAGGTGGAAACCATCGATTGCCCATGCCCATCGTCAAGCACAAGTTGATCGCTGTTCTGCATCAGGCAGGAAGCTTGCTGCAACGTAGGCTTGTTAAAACACTGCTCATCCACCTTGATGCTGAGGCTGCGCGCCAGTGTGAGTGCGCGATCATGTAGCGCCTTGGGATCACGCTCATCCGATTCGCGAATCGCCGCCAGATACTTCTCAAGCCGCGCCCGGTTCAAACCGGCAAGTTGCAGATCCTGCGCGGCCCGCACGAAAGCTCCGGGCTTGCCCTGCACCGCCGAACGCAGCGTGCTGAAATCTCCCCCTGTCTGCGGCGCCAGGAAGATCAGTGCCTGCTGTGCATCCTTGGGCACGGGCACCACAATCCCTTCCTGCCGAACCGTTTTGCTCCAGGTCTCCACCCGTGTAAACCAATCGCCCGGAGGCGGATTCGTTGCCCCGCGCAAAAATGCGACCACCATCAGGTAGCGGGCTCTCTGATCGTCCGGCAACATGGGATGAATCCACAGGCGGTCTCCGGCCTGCAGGTTCGGAACCTCCGCTATCGGCAGCGTCGTGCGCCCGCGTGTCACCGTCACCTCCACGCGAGGCCCGATCAAATCGAAAGCGCCAGCATCCGCTCCCCATGCAATCCCGGGAACCAAAATCAGTGTTATCCAAACCAGCCAGTACCTCAGAACTACCAACCTGCGCATCTCCTCCATCTTTCTATTTTCTATGATATTCCGAGCTGTGCCCTCCCACTTACCTGCGCCTCAAATTTTGAAATTCCCACACCTGGGAGACGTGGGCAAACCTCACCCGAACCGATCTCGCAGGTGTCAATCACCTATAGCTCAGGCGAAAAGTCGATATGCACCGCTCACAATTGGCAGCTATGCGGCCGCTGTGCGATACTAATCCTGCTCAGGAGCACTGCGGCCATCTTACAACCGCCGATGCCTCTGAGCCGACCTCAGCAGTGCCATTGAGATCTCCGTAAGCACCTCAGCTTGCGGCAATTGCAGTGCAGAGCCGGGATGGCGGAACTGGCAGACGCAGCGGACTCAAAATCCGCCGATCGCAAGGTCATGGGGGTTCGATTCCCCCTCCCGGCACCACATAAGCCATTGATTTATTGATAGTTACATTGGAGAGGCGTCGCCTTCGAGTGGAGTCTGGTAATCGCGTGGGCTCTCTGCGTGCCCTATTCGTGACTTATCCGCCAACAGCCTCTCACTTTCTTGCAGCTTCTGCATGGCGTCGGCAATATCCATCCGATTCACAATTGCATAGCGCTCGAACACGCTTCGTGTTCGCCACCCGCCGATCTTCATAATCACGGTTTCCGCAATGCCGGCCCGGCGCAGATTTCGTGCAGCGGTCCGGCGAAGGTCGTGGAAAATCAGGCCAGAGTATCGACTAGTTTTTGAACCGCAGCGCTTGCATTTACGTCCAGAAATTGCCGCCTCCCCACATCGCGCGCAAACCACACTCCCTACGCCAGCGCGTACACACGCATTCTCCCAAGTTGTCCGAAAATCCCGGACTGGTTTCCCGTCCGGACGGGTAAACACGTACTCTTGCCCCTCTTTCCCCCGTACACAAGCGCCGATGAGTTGAGACATGCTGTTAGTGAGGATCACCTCGCGCCCATCGCTGTTCTTCGTCGTGCCTGGCTCCAGTCGAATCACCCGCTGAATCAGATCGACCTGCCGCACATGCATCGTCAGGAGTTCAGAGATACGCCAGCCATAGGTGCGCCCGCATTCGACCAGTGCGCGAAACCACATCTCCTCTCCCTCAACGATGCTGCGAAACTGGTGGTCTTCGAGAAATCCTTGACGAATGTTAATTTCGGCGAGATGAGGGAAATGGGGAAGGCGCATAACCTTGGCGGGGGTGGATTGCTGTCCGATGTGGAACATGCGCTTCAACGCCGCCAATTCACGGTTGATGGTGGCATTCTTCGCCCCTTCCTTTTGTCTTGCATCAACATATCGCGCCAGCCGTTCGCTTGTTACATCAACCGCTCG
>WNGR01000089.1_pt1 | contig 84968 bp, 111 predicted proteins | sample 5407581 | NCBI WGS metagenome assembly WNGR01 (sample SAMN13153383, study PRJNA577476) | soil metagenome | isolation source: 80 cm soil or saprolite under Garry oak tree replicate 2 | place: USA:California | collected 2016-06-15
TGGTGGGAATGTCAGACAGGCCGAAGATGAGGTTAACGTCATCCACGCTGACAGTGCTGACCGCTGGTCATGTGGGCGGATGCTCGACTTCTTCGACGAAAGGGTCACAGAATGGGACCGTACTCGAGCCCCCGGGAGACTCAACAAGAGACCGTCGAGCGAGAATCTGACATTGAGGTCGTCGCTGACCGACATCTTGGACGCTTATCGGTTCGCCGAACAGGATGGCACAAAGCGGAGCGTTCCCATAGACGACGGTGATTCGATGCAAAAGCGGGCCTGTGTCAGTCGGTATGTGGGTCTTTATTTGATATTCATCCATCGTGAGCGGCTGTCTTAACTTGCGTGTGGTGTGGATGACATCGTCAAAGGACCCATTATCAGCTAGCAACGTAAAGAAAGCTGAACCCGTTGCTCGTAGCTGTACGTTGTCGGGGTATAATCGAATTAGAAGCCTTCGTGTGGGTGGGAACGCGAGTAAAATCCGGATTGAGAGGCCGGTTTGGGAAACGTCTACAACGCCGCCCAACGTCCGATGACGCCTGTCGACATCCCATCGCGCTCAGGTCTGCCACTCGTGGCGTTGGCGACACTCATCTCCCACTTTTGTCTATGAACATTACTTCAATCATTAAAAGTAGTCCTGATCACCCCGTGATCCCTTCCGGGGCCCGAGAAACGTAGTACAGCGAAACTCGGTCTGGACTCCGACTGTCAATGTTATTCGATGTAGGTTCAGTGGCTGGCGTCTCGATCACACGTTCACGGCCCCTGCACGTTGACGCCGCTGGTATTTCGAATCGAGTACACGAGGTAAAAAGTTGTTGTGCAATATATCTGATTAGCGAGCATCGTTCCAGACTTGGCCGGTAAATGATCCTCGAGATCCAAGGTACGGTACACACTCATACTGTTTGGTCCGGGATCATTATTCGGCCGCGTCTTTCCACTCACGCCTATGCTTCTTATTACATTCAGTGCCATCTCAAAGGCAACTACGTTTCCGTTCACGACCCAAGTGGCCATGGTAGCGTAAAAAGTGGAAGAGCATGCGATGCCTAGTATTTGTCCTTTTCGAGAAAACCGTCGATACATGCGTTGCATTATCCACCCCTCCAGATTATGAACGCTGCTTCCCATCCGTTTCCCCAGAAGCGTCTAGAAACGATCCTCATCCCCATGATATGCCTTGAAGAGCGGACGGAACGAAGATTGAATAGCGGTGTGCTGCTAATAATTCGCCATTCGGGGTAAGAGTTTTGTGGGGGAATGACGGCTTTATACGTCGACTGGCTTCTAGGGAGTTTCTCAACATCGTTCTGGACGTTTTCAGGGTCGCAGATGAAAAGGCTCTCGTCGGCATTTTCACCACGAGGCGGTGGGTACGTTACCCTGACAGGTTTTGTAACGCTGTTGTGGTGAGGCTTTCGTAATCTGCGCCGCACATAAGCCAACAAAACAACCAATTACCGATTGGCTACGAGTGTCTCATGATTCCCGTGTGAAAAATCATATTTCTAAGACGGAGATCGCATTGCAGGGTTAACAGCTAGAACGCAGTAGGAATGATTGGTTGGACAGGTCATGTAGCTTGTTGGGACATCTTGTGAGAAGAAGAGGTAGCTTGTGACAGATGCATGCGGGGAATTCCCACACCAGGACGCAGACACATTGCACCCGGATGTGACAGGCGGACAGCGAATCCGAAGACAAGCCTTTTGCGGTGTCACCAAACAGGAAAAGGGAAAAAATACCTGTTGTCGCGATAGATGTGCATATTAAGGGGTTAGGCTTGTCTCGTGTAAAACCGAATTTCGCCGGAAGGGAAGATGACAGCTTGAAAGCGAGAAGCCATCCGACCAACTGACCGCACTCTGCAGATCTCCACTCCTACACCATCCATCATGCCTTCGCTTCCTCTAAAACCCTCGGGCGACTCTTCTTCCTGCGCGCTTCCCCCTTCCTCCCCTCTATCCCCCCCTCATCCCTTTCCCTTTCCCTTCCTTTCCCCCTTCTCCTCCTCCCTCCTCCTCCTCCCTCGACATGGCGCACCACAACCCACCCCCTCGTCCGTCCTCATCACGGGATAAGCAACCAAAGACATTCCGTCTCACATTACAGGCCCTGCTTTCTTTACCCGTTAGTATTCATTCCGTGTACACTTGTTGACCACCTGCTATATGCCCCAATCCTCTCCACAGTATCGTCTTTGTAATCCCCCTCCTGCTGTTGGCAAAGTTCGGTCGTGTAAAGGTCGGTCTATCCCCTCGATCGGGCCGAGATCAAACTCAAAGCGGCGCACGTAGTCACGCCCATGTTCAAGGTGAAATTGGACGATGTTCTCAATCGAAAACACCTGCCTCCACTAGGTAAGCATTCCCACCCACCTTCCGCTTCTCTCCAACCAATTAAACCTTACTGTAGGCCTCAAAGACTTCGAAGAATGGCTTCTGTTCGTCGAGGGTTGTCCCGAGAATCTGTTCGTCTCCACTTTGCGTCTGCTTAATAATGCTTGTATAAACTTATCCGTCCACAGTTACTTTCTCCTTTGGCTGAAGGAATACGCGGCGCGTTATGATCAATGGATGGCTCAGACCCGCCCAGCGAAGAGTGACGTCAACTCTAAAGAGCAGTATCGATTCTCAAATCAAGTGCAGCACTCCACCAGCCTCACTCTCTTCTACCTCCGCGCCAAGCAGACTTTCTTTACTCCTGGTGCTGAATATGAGCTCAACATTCCGTCTGATGTCTTGTCTCCCTTTCACACCGGTCATTTCGTTTCCCCGCACCCAGACCCTATAGTCTTTCGCGACGTTGCATGGCAGGTCCACGATATGCTTAAAGAGAGCCTCGATCGCTTCGTGCTCGCCTCATACTACAACGTCGGCACAAATCGCGCTCTTTGCGGCATAATCGGTGGCACTGTCATCGCTTTGGCCGGATTTGTCCCGCCTGTTGCCGTCAACTTAGCAGACCAGCACGCGCGATGGCTCCGCCTACTCGCCCTCCCCGGCTTGTGGCTTGGGCTCACTGTGATAGTCGCAAGCATGCACGGGGTTAGATTCGTCTCGTCTACCTCCGTACGTCCATATAGGTGCTGATCTCCTCGGACAGGTGTGCATGATGGTTTATATCTTCGGGGACCTACGTCAGCTGCGAAAGTTTGAGCTTTCCCGGCCACGCATCTCTGCGCCGAAGCCTCTTGACACGTCTTCCGTGCGACCGCTCATTTCGCCCCCGGTCCCTATCTACCGGTCGGACTCACATTCATCGAATTCTTTCTTACCTTCAATCGCCTTTCGACGTTCTCGTCCCACGGTAGCCCAGCTCAGGCCCGTCGTACCTTCTCTGACTATCACCATACCAGAGAATCCTGCTGCCGCCGCTATTTCACTGAGGCAACGAGATTCACTGGCCGGCTCCATCGCTTCCACTCCTTATGACACAGCCTCGCAGTACTCGTCTTCAAGTTCTTCCTACAACGCTGCCCTTGTTGATGGAGGAGAACCCGAGATTACTGTTTCCCCGGCGTACTTCGACCCAGATCCCGCTCCGGAAGGTCCTGCGACACGAACGGGACCCGACGTTCACCCTTTCATCACGGATGGTATCGCCGTCCCCAGCCCTTCGTATAGGTTTGGTATGGCCGGCGTGCATACCGAAGAGTGTCGTTTCAATCGGGCCTGCTCCAGCAATACCACAGCAGGTTTCATTGCATATGATGATGATGACCTCTATGAGCGACCGACTGGAAGGGCCGCTGAGGAAGGTAGAGCTGGCGCTTTTGACTTTGATTCCCTCCCGGTTCGTGATAGCGAAGACGCACCGTGCATATGCGCAACAGTCCCCGCCGCGCCGTCATCTGTTGCACTTCCTTTGAACCACCCGGAAGAAAAGCAGCCGGACTTCACCCAACCGTCATCGCCACCCCCAGCATTCATACCCCCGGCACTTCCCGATGAGACTCAATACACGGAGCTCAAATCGCCGGCTGCCTTTCTTGGTCGTGCACAATACGAGTGTAACCGTAATCCCGTCGTCGGCTCCATACCGGCCGCACCAGCGAACCAGACGTACAAAAGCCAAATTACCAGGCCGCAGGTTACGCTGCAAACAATCGAAAATCAATATCACCGCGTACGCGGTGTTCCTGCGTTCGGTCCTCTGACCAGGGTGGTGAGTCCCGTTGTCACCCGAGCGCAGTGGGAGATTGTTGTGCGCAGCGCATTCGTCGCTATGGTCATGAGTTTTGCCATCGTTGGCAGCTTGCTCGCGATACCAGTGCGGCGTTGAGCTCTCCGCATCGCCCTTGTGCAAGCTTCGGACTATGTTATTTTTCTATCATCCATCATATCTTGTTCGCAACACATTGCTCGCGCTCGCGGGTTTCACACTCCTTTTTGCAGATGCAATGGGGTACATTTCTTCCCCAAAGTAGTTTTTTTACTGTCACCATTTACTCTTGCTGCCTCTGATCCACGCGATCCACACGTCCGTTCCTTACTCTTTGTATCAGTTTTTGAAAGTATATTACCCCGTGAAATGTATCTGTACGCTGCGGCACGGGTAGTTTCTTGTTGAGATGGGCGCTTCGCGAGAACTCAGCGGCACCTTTTAAAACCTTAGAGACTCGACGAGTAATTAGAACGATAAAGTTGTCCAGTAAACCGAAGTCGTCTAGCTAATGGAGTAAAGAGCACGCGGAGCTAAAATGCTCAATTGGTCACTTTTGGAAATCGAATACCTTGTCTTGCTGCCGAGTCTCGAAGCAACTGCCGCACGTCCTCGATCCGCTCTGGTCGCGGCTCCCACACGCCCCCTTCCTCGCTCGGCTCGCCCCAGTGGAACGCGTGGAATGTATCCACCTCTCGGCCTTCAGCCCATTTCCCGCGCACAAACTCCGTGTCGAATGGCCGCTGCCATATCCACCACTGTGGAAGAAAAAGAGTCATGTCAATTTGGACACATACCAAAATTAGAGGAAGGGGGAAAAGGAGAATGAGGAGGAGCCTTACGTGGTCGACGTAGAGGATGTCCTCGTCGCGCGGTAGTGCGAGATGCAGCGCGGTGGGTGCGGCGATTTCGAGGAAACAGTCCGTTTGCAAGAAAAGGGCGAGGACGGACATGAAAGTCTCCCTGTGCCGTCCGGGGATGTACATCGTGTCGGCGGAGCCGCCGATGAGGCGATCGCGTTGCCCCGTCAGTGCAGCGAGGCGGTCGCGCTGAGCCTCGGACACCTTGTTGAAAGCCGGCATGCACACGGGCAAACCGACGTACGGCGACCTTTCAAGACAATACAAAAGAAATAAACAAAAGGATGCTCGGGAACAAGATGAGAGCGTGTTTAGCTTACCCCCACCTATGGCGTCGACGCAAAAGAAAAAGAAAAAAAAAAGTTGAGTGGCGATGATGATCAAGATTCGTGTATTTTTACGTACCACCAATCCTCACCCCAGCCTTTCCAGGGTGGCATGTCTGCAGGGTCGGGAGAGATGTTCGCCGGTGGTGCGTGCAGGCTTGCGTTGCTCATAGCCGAGGGATCGAACGCCGGGTTGGGCACATAGCGGCCGAACGGCGAGTGGTACCAGAACCTGTTCTGATCGAACAGTTGGAGGCGCGGCACGTTGAGCAGCGTGTCAAAGGGTGCCCAGAGATAGCCGTCGTAACACGGGTGCTCCTGCATCGCGATGTAGAGCATGTGGTGCGCCATTCGCCCAGCCATCTTGTATTCGTCAGGATTGCTCAGATCTTCTGCGGCGTGATACGTGTCCACGAACACGTCGTACGAGTGCTCAAATCCAGCGTCTTCGCGGTTCGCTGGGCCGATAAATAGGATCTGAAGGGGGTGAGGATAAATCATCATCTGTCAGTGTCAAAGGCGTGCGGTGAAAGGGGCGTACATTAGGAAAGTATTCCGAGTATACATCGCGGTAGGAGTCCAAGTTGGTATCGTAACGTGCGTGGCTGAAGAAGACGATCAGGAGAACATCGTCGAAGTGCCTGTACTTTCGGCTATCCGGGTCGCGCGGAGGCGAAAACTGTAGCGGTCGGCGCTGACAGGCGGGTCCTGCTGGCGAGGACAGAACATTTGAGGGGAGAATAGGATGTTCTGAACGGAAGAGTATTGTCTCACTGGCCCCAATAATGGAGCCGAGACCAAGGACGGCGAAGATGGCCCCAGCTATAGTCCGCCGGCGACGCGTCGGAATGGAAGACTCTTTTTCCTGCAGACAATCAATCATTCACCACAACGAAAAAAGAGGCTATACTGTAACTATATACGTACGGGCGTGTCATACAAATGATGACTTTTGTAAAGCTCCTCTGATACGTATGAAATGGACGTCCAAAGAGCCACACTGGAGCCTGCCAGGACGGCAAGAGAAAATGACGAGTTCAGCGCTGAGCTTACTAAGAAGAGCAGTGCCAGGCTAAGGGAATACAAGACCCTTTCGAGGACGGCATCGTGGTCTTGTGAACAAAAACAAATCAGAACTTGCGCAGAAACACTTGCAGGGGGGTAATACTGTACCGCGGATGACAGACAGGATTGTCCAATCGAGTCGCGCTCTTATGATAAGCGCGGATATACGGTACAGGGTCCACCCTGGCACAAGCGCCGTCGGAGAGGTGGGTGCAAAAATTGCTTGGTATATGCAGACGACAACATGAAGGCAGAGTCCAGAAGAAAATAAGAGCGTGTTGAGCCTATTAAGTAGAATCGGTGCATGAGAGCGATAAATCTATGCACGATGTCAACACTTGAACAGGAAAAAGCAAGTGGCGTTACGTTATGAATGACGAAGACGTTGCAGGCGCTAGTGAAGGTAACGGAGAGCAAGACGAATGGCGACGTGAAATTTGATTTTGAAGGATTCGATAACGCGACTTTTGCGAGCGAAACCCCGAGAAGCTAATCCCGGTGATGTAGCGTGGACAGACACGTATAGAAAACAAGGGGACTGACCTGAAGAACGGTGCTTTGTAAGACCGGCGTACCGATATGCTGCCCTGCAAATGCATAAAAGCCGTACAAGACGAAGACAGTCGATGCTGCGGCTGCGAGATGCACCGTCACTGCATCAAAGAAAAACAGGGCGGAGGAAAACTGTGATGTGCACTCTAGTTCTATCAATTGTTTTTCATTCGATCTGTTAGACCACGCACCGTATATGCAGCACTCGCCCATACAACGGAGGCAAACACGACCGCTAGACATGACCGCACCGCGAGAATAGCATCCGCGGGTTCCTGGCCGACATCCTCCCTTGAACAGACAACACTTCCGTCACTGTCCTGATGACAGGCTAGGCCTTGCAAAGGCTGTTCCTCGACATCCTGTGACGTATCCCATAACGCAGTTCGACCCTGCGGTTTACGGAAGAGACCCTCCCCCGACCGGTATCGGATGAGGACATTGGAAGCGAGCTTCAGGGCCTCGACGACAGCCAGCTCCAAGGAGGTGATCGGTATGGCATCGGTGCTCGGGCGAAGGCTACTGACGAATTGAAGTGAGAGGAAGAGAATCGGATATGCGACCTAAAATGGGAAGCACCGGAGGTAAGTTACAATAGGATGACACCCAACGTGCTGACGATATACGTACAACTGAAAGCCAATTTCGGGTCTGCAATTTAAAAGTGGACAATGCGACGGTGGCCATAGCACATTGTAGCCGCTGGCGGCAAGACGTTGTACAGTACAGTTCCCTTGCCGCTACAGTAACTTTACTGTAGGCCGGGCGCCGGTACGCAACCAATAGTACAGTAAGCGCCACGCTCTGCACCTGCGACTCGGAGCTCCCATCTTCATGCACCTACATGCCAGCTCCGTGGCGGCATTGACCCACTCATCCATGTTATCCCCCACATCTCCGGCGCCATGTATGCTAATAACCTCGTCGTTATCGTCATCGAAATTCAAGGCAGTACACATTTCTCGAAGTATAGCATCTCCATTCCTTCGTCCCAGGGCTTCCAATGTATCCCGTACGTGCAGTCGGCTAGCCTATGCTCTGCTGAACCCGGTAAAACCTCAGTAGCGGCCAGACGGGTAGGCCCGCTACGTCTCTAGGCGTCGTAATGCCAGCAGTGGACCGCAATAAAATAGTGAAGAGGACTCGACACTGGGATCAATTAGGCCATAAACCAACCTCGGAGATACTGCACAAGAATGTCCGCCATACGTCTTACCTTGCATACCAACGTCCTTGGCGGGGCTCTTCTAGAACTGCAAGCCTTGGCGCACTCGGGTTCCGGATCGCTGGACAAAACAAAACACTTCTCGGTCGGGCGGCTCAGAATCGAGGAGGCCTACTGACACTGTGGGCATTTCACAATGTAATCCTATTCAGTTCCAAAAATCTGACCAATCAGATTTCGTGAAATAGCTGACTGAATTGGATTACATTGTGAAATGCCCGCAGTGTGAGGACATCACGAATTGTTGAAGAATTCGACAAAAGCTTTCGAAGCCCAAGGCACCTGTGCGGGATGGTCTCTCACTGCGCTAAGGAGAGAGGGGGTGGAAATGTGAGAGTTGCTGGATCGTTCCCTTTGATACACGGCAACTCGTCAGCTCTACGGTGGGTTACCGGCTCACGTCGAATGCAACGCATTTATTGAATACCGCGACACCCTCCGATCCCGACTTCACCTCTCGCGAGTAATAGTTACTTTTGGTCTATGGTAGACATGTGCTCTGACACATAGCAGCCACCGAGCTCGACCTTGACTAGAACACTGGCTCACTGACTCGGGGGTATCGGGACTTACATTGGACGCTGCTCGACTGGTGTTCGTGATCTTTGAGACCGAAACGAGGCAGAGGCGCCACTGGTTCAAGCCGATGACACTGTATTATGGTGCTTGACATGAATGTACAGTACACGCCCCCTTTGCCTAAAGGCCGTGGTTGGACTATTTGTAGACTCCAAGTCGTAATCGGTGACTAGCTTGTTCTATCGCACGGTAAATATCTGACGCTGCCGACTCGGGTAGCCCAAAGAGCTCAAGTATCTGAGGTACCGCTTCGCGCCGGAGAAGTACCTTCTTTTCTTCTTTCTTGCTCCGTTCCTCTTCCTCCTCCCCGACTCCAGATTTTATCGCGTTGCGTAAATTGTCCGTAGGTGCGTGCGTTACATAAATGTCGTCTAGAGTTGTGCTGGAATGTGGGACAATTGCGCCACGTTGCAAAAGTGAATGGAGATAGTCCGATGCTTTATAAGCTGAAAAAATGTGTTTAGAAAGGACTGTGTTTGAGAGCGAGACAAGGTATGGCACCTCTATAATGTGACCATGACCGCCATACGCAAAAGAAAAATGGCAGGTTGGGTATCACAGCTGTGGGCGGAGCACATTAGACGACGTGCGACGAAGGCAGGTCGAGACGTACGGATCAACATAAATGGTGCAGTCAACGGTGCCAGGATCATCCATGTGTAAAACCCCTTGCGATGTCGTGGCGTTCGTCTTGAGAGGAGTGTTTCTAAGTGAGCTAGTAGTGGGGTACCAACAAACTCAGGATGGACAAGCGGAATCTAGCGCGAGTGAGTACTCAGTACTCAGTGCTTACGAGTCGGCACTGGTGAAACTCACGACTGCTCCTTTCTTTTGCTCCTCACTTGGGCTTCTCGGGTGCGAAATTTTAGGACCCATGGAGGGATCTACGCCCTTCAACGCTAGCTCCTCAAATTCGACGCGATCCACCAACCTCTCTCCATACGTGAAGACCTTGAACTACGCTCTCATTAACGACGCTCAAATCCGAAGAAGCAGTCTAGAAAACCAGGACAGACCTTCCATGTATTCTCCGGTGCTTTTCCAAACTGTGCCCAAAGGCTAGAGGCTTTGCCTGTAGCCCAGTCCGCCCATCCGTTCCGCGTATTTTCTGTCTTGGGCGGCATCTGGAAGTGATAATAAACCAATGGGGAGGGCCCTTCCGCGTGTCTCGTGCTGCGCACAGAGCTTGTCAGAGGTAGGGCGATGATGCGCATGGGCAGCCTGGACTTTGCTACGATGGACATGGTTACGCGTCCTTGCCGAGGTCTCGAATGCAGAGAGGAAGAGCGTGAGAGGGACAATTCAGTTGTGTCAGGATCAGGATGAGCGCTCCGACTTCCGGGCCGGCGTGATGAGCGATCGAGGCGATGGGCGAGGGATTTGGGTAGCCGTCGCCATCCTACTATCGCATAGTGCTCAGCCATGCATTCGCCTTTAGAGCTAGCATCCCCCGCCTCTTCATCGTCAGAGTCTCTTACAGATGATATTGCCACGCAGGAGTACCACTTGTCGGCTGCTACCGAGAGGGCTGAAAGATCAGCTTACGGAGCCGGTCATCCCTCGACCAAAGGTGTCGCAAAACGCCGCCTTCCCGGAGGGTCCACCAAGACGACTGGTAATCGTGACTCCAAAGCGCGACGTAGGGAAGAGGGTAGTTATGGAAAGGGAGGGCCACCTGATCGGAGGGACCCTACAAAGGGCAAAACCGACCTCTTGGATGTCGCCCTTTTCGATGCCTTGAGGAAAAGTATGCTACTTTAATCGATGGGCTCCACCGTCCTCACGACACTAAACAGAGATTGGAGACCCATTCGACGATGATCTTATCAAGCGTGCTGCTTGAGTGCCACGTCGCACATGACACTCAACTCACGATTGTATGTATTATATCAATGAGGAAGCAGATCACTTCAGTTATGGGATGAAGGCTTTCTGTGGTGATGCATATTACTGTATTATGCAATTGAATGAGCGAGGTTGTAGCGTCGTTCGGTTCGCGCGCGCTACCCGGCATTTGGGTTAGACAACAACTAGCACCATGTCTTCGTTATACGTCCTTTGCACCCTCTCTGCGTTGCTCGGCCTTACTTCCTTTGCTGTTGGCATTCTCCCACTGTCGTTTACATTCTCAAGTGAGTACGTGGAAAACCTTGGACGGCCCCCGTCTTGACTCGTACCGGTTAAAGGTGCCCATATGTCAAAACTCTCCTCCTTAGGGACCGGTCTCCTCCTGGGGGCAGCGCTAGGAATTATCATACCTGAGTACGTCTGTGAGTTGTTCGTCATCGTATCACCGGACATTGTAGCCCGACTTTGCCCTCAGAGGAATCGAAACGCTCGCGCGCAGCCAACCGTCCACCCCTTTGGAGGGAACTTCAATTGCCTTGCCCCTTCTCTTTGGCTTTACGTTCATGCTCGTCGTCGAACAGTTCAGCTCGTCACATGCCCACCATCACCACACGCACCGTTTAGGCCATCATGCCGGTGTTGCTTCGCGCGACTCTATCTTCGATGTTGAACTAGCTGGGTTGGAAAGCGAGGAAGAAGATATTCCTCATCACCGACGTGCTAGGTCCCCAAGGACCAACACCGAAACCGACTCGCCGTCACCCGCATACCCGATCACCATAGGTTTGGTCGTCCATGGCCTCGCCGACGGCCTTGCCCTCGGGATGTCGGTGTTATCGAGCGATGGCTCGTCGTCATCCTATTCTTTGTCACTGGTAGTGTTCGTGGCGCTTGCTGTACATAAAGGTACGCATCGTCGCGAGTGTTTTTTTTCTCGTTACTCATGTTGGTGATTGTCACTGCATCCGTGCAGCTCCCACGGCCCTTGCTTACACCGTGTCTCTCATGTCAACCTCTCTCTCACGGGCCGACTGCAAAAAGCATTTGCTGCTATTCAGTGCGTCGACACCAGTCGGAGCCATTGCTTCCTATGCGTCCTTTTACTTCTTCGGACCGAAGAAGGTGGATGGTGTTGGCACCGCGTTACTGGTTTCTGTGAGTCCATTCGATGCACTGCACTGAGTACACGTAACGATCCTGTTTCAGGCTGGGAGCTTCCTCTACGTAGCAACCGTATTACAGCCTGTCTCCCGCGATCACTCGTCAACGGAAGGGGTGGGCACGAAAACGCGAATTTTTCTCCTTGTGTTGGGGATCTTTACGCCATTTATACTGGGTAATTTACTCGATCACGGGCACGGTGATAATGCAGTCGGCGTCCCACCATGATAAGGTCTTTTCACGACTTCCTAGGGATTCACTCTTTTGCGTATTTTTGGGAATTTCACTGCTCAGTGGTATTGACAGTAAAGACTTTCTGTGGATATACAGTTCATATGTGTGGATTTTTCGACTAGTGTCTATGAAGTACAAGTGTCGTTTTATCCATTGTTACAAGGTGAGCCAACGGCGGTACAGGTCTTCTGCCAAAGTACTCGCGCCAGTCGTGACATATATGAGGGATAAGTTATAAGCAGCTTCTCTGGCCAGGCCGACGTCCTGTGGTGAGTCAACATTATCATCACCTGTTCGCAGTATAGATAAGATAAAAGATCCACCCACTTCCGGATTTGCTTTGGTTTTCCTCTCCACTATTTCGAGCACTCGTTCGTAGTGCTTGACGGCGAGACTGTGAAGTCCTGTGAAGACGGTGAGAACACCAGTGTCGTCGAGGGTGATGATGGCCCACCAAGTTGTTGAAATGCCCGACCAAAGTTATACTCAACTTCGTCCGACTCAACCATGTCTGCCAGTCGAAGTTTGCGGTACCGTGTGAAGAATGCCATTGCCTATTGCACTGCTCAGCACCTATAAACAAAGTACGGATGTCCCCGTTACCTGAGCTATAAGGTGATGCCTATTGTCAGATTGTCTCTGCATAGCGCGTCCCATCGAAGCGATTGCAAGTCCGAGGCAGATCATGGGGTCATTTGGACAGTAGTCGTATGCGTGGAGAAGGTAGACTGAAATCACGTATCAGCCAGTATAAGATGAGGGGGGCAGGGGCAGAAACACACAGATTGCACTTTGGTAGCTTTTTCCTGCCAAACAAATGTGACCGTACAGCGCAAAAATCGTAGGGTTATCTTTCGCCGGTAACTGCGGTACTGAAGTCTTCTCGTCGCCTTCTGCACCTTCAAGGTTGGGTTCGTCCTCCACGCCTTCGTCCACTTCACCGGCTTTACTTATACCCCAGCGACGGGAAACGGCGTTCCATTTCAGGGATTCCTTATTATGCACAGCCGCATCACATAGCCTCATCTCGCGAAACAGGTGCTTCTGCAAGGTAGAAGCTATAAAGGAATCCGTGGCACGATGACCGCTCGCGAGGAAAGTACACAGCATACGCAGGGGTTCGTTGTTGAACTGGTGAATGACAATAAACTTGCGGCAATGCTCAACAACGGCGGTATACCGTTGAGCGTGAATAGCACAAGCTGCTTTGGTTCGTGGTGGTGGCCTCTCACGGAGACACAGAGGCACGCACCTATCAACCCAAGGCGGATGGTGTCTTGACTCTGACGATCCATATATGCATTCGAAATTAGGATATGACTCAGAACTTCGTCTGCGAGTTCATACTTTCCGCGCTTCGTAAGGAGGAATGCATACTACAAAATCAGTAAGCCCATGTGCGATATATGTATGCGGAACTTCTCACTTGCATAAACAACCGGAGCCAGTTGTCGAAGGTGACGCCGCGAAAATTGTCAACAGCTTTTGCTTTGCCACTCTCGTTCGCGCGATCGTGGGAGAGCCTCACCCTCTCTGTATGTCGATTAGCTATGGACACCGAGAATCCACAGGCTAATACTTGCCGAGGTCTAGGTGTAGACGAGATACCATTTCGTCTTCGTTCTCTTCAGTATCTTGAGCTGGCTGCTTCACTTTCCTGGGAAGCATGCCCCGGAACGGGTTGCTCTAGATGACACGATGGTCGTATTGGAGTATCACAAGGCCAGGTAACTCACTCTAGACGTCCGGAAAAGATTCCTGGTCTCTCTGAACATGTCGACCAGTTTTTCAGCTTCGAGGAGCCACTCTCGCTCCGCGAGATCCTGACCATCGGCACCATGTGGAACTAGCATCTTCGGCCAGAGTTCGCGTAAAAGCATGTATCCGCGCTTCACTTCCTCTTCCTTTTTTCTCTCCAGCTCATGTAATTCTGGTAGCGTCAAGCGGCCTGCTTTCGACAACGCCTTGCTCTTCTTTTTGATAACCGATTCTTCAAACAGCGAGGAACTTGGCGCATCCGCGGGGTGTGTATCAACTGCGGCATCTCTGGGGCGTCGTTTCCGCGAGTCAATCACTGAAACACATCAAACATGCGGCGCCCAGTCAACAAAACTTGTATCAGACACACCTTGATAGACGAGGTCCAGTGCTTTGCGCGGCTCATTCAGCACTTCATATATCCCTGCCAAGCGCATCTTGACATCATTCGAGAGTGGGTCCAGCGAGAGTACTAGAAGCGAGATGTTTCGCTTTGGGCGAGAGAGAGATGGCTGAGACGTACTGGTTTCGTACACCTCGGTGGCATCCTGAAGTTGTCCAAGCATATGGTAGCATGTCGCGACCTGGAGGAGAACATGCAAGCTACTTGTCTGGGAAACGTAAGCGATGAAACGACACGAATATGGTGGGCAGCGTACTCCAGCGTCTTGTCCAAGCATTTCATAGATTGGTCGAGCTTGAGCATACATTTCTCGATCGAAATATGCATCCGCTATTTCGACAAACAGAGGAGCATAGTCGACTATGTCCTGACTCAAAACAATACCGGCATGGGCCTATAACGCATTAGTACGAAAGGACCCTACTTGAATATCACGCACACACCATACCCTCCTCAATATCGCCGACCTTGATTCTGGCGATGGCCAGCCGGTGTCGTGCATTTACATCAAGAGGATACTTTCCGGGGAGTAGCTCGCGTTCACGTGCGTTTCCTGCTCTCCAATCTGTTTCGTCGTACTCTCGGTCGTCTTCACACGAGTCCCATAACTTCTGTGCGCCACGTCCTTGAAGCCAGCGGCATCCGCGGCGTATAACGGGGATGGCCTTGTCGTGATCGCCCATAGTGTTATACAGATCGGCGAGGACCAGGATTTCCATGAGGCTGTATCCACCTCCTGAAACTTCTTGGCCGGTTTCGGGATCGACACCATGTCCCATCGGAAAGGTTGCCATGTAATGCGCAAAGGCAGCTTCATAAAGCTCTGCACACAGTGTCAAGTCGGAAAGTTCAATGAGGATAGGCCGAAGTTCCCCAAGAACGGCCAGATTTTGAGGGACGCGTTTAAGCAACGCCAGCAATGAGTTTCTTGCCTTAATCCTGACTCAACGTCATGCTACCCAGGGTAATGAAAGCCCTCACTGTTCTGTTGTCACCAATCTCCTTAGCAAGAGCCGCGCGGTCCCAGAGTGCATTCAGGTTAGAGGGATCTAAACCGTAGACTTTCCCGTAGCAGTACAACGCTTGCTGGTTGAACCCCAGTTCCCTGAGGTTACCACGTATGTCCAAAGAAATTGTCAATCCGGTGCCCCACGCACCTTGATTCCTTTGCTAGACGTTCCCACTCCTCTGAGTCATGGTGAAGATGGGCACCCATGATACGTAGCTGTAATGCTTTCTGGGGCTGTCCGAGATCATGGTGACAATTGGCAAGCACAGACCACGCCGACATGGCACGGGGCTCTATTCGAATAACCTCTTGCATGATCCGAATGCTCTCCTGTATCTTGCCGTCGATATATGCTTGATTTCCCTCACCAATAAGGGCTTTGACTTGCTGAGAGAGCACCACCCCAGGACGCCGCCCATGATGCTGTGACAGGGGCCAGTTTGGCGGCCTCTACTGCGAACGTTGGTGCAACCATACCTTTTTCCTCCTTTTACCAATCCCGGACGCGGCACGTAAGTCGTCTCGAAACTGTTCCTCGATGTCAAGGTCCCAGTCTTTGCTCAACACACCAACAGCGGACGAGTCTTCCGCCAGTCTGATGTTTTGAACCAAACGACTTAAAAGAGACGCCCATCAAAACGAGCGAAGAGGCGAAAAGAAAAATCTTGGTACACACTTGAAGTCCCCCTCTATACGAAGTTGGGCATCGAGGTCGTCCTGTTCTCCTTCAGAAGAGGATGAGGAGCTTCCGCCTGCACCTACATACAGCTAAGTTAAAGTAGAAAAAAAAGTGTATAATTATAGACAAACTACGCGAAGAGCCTTCTTCGAACTCGGAGTAATCGCTACCGTTGAGTTCAGAATTATCCTCGTCCTCGATGGAGGACATGATGTGAGTAAGCCGAGCTGAGTCGGAGGGATTGCCTCTTCAGGCTCATTCTCCCGACGCGGACGCGCTTCGACACTCAGCCACGCTCTCCCTATTGCACAACTCATGGATCCCCGAGACCTTCATTATGTCTCTGGCTCAGAGTCAGATGCGGACCACAGTCAACGCCCACAGAAACGCGCTCGGCGTAGCCCTTCCTCAGATCGTGCCAGAACAAACACCAAAGCCGCTACCTCATCCATCTTGCCACCACTTTCCCTCTCTATCCTTGGGGTGGAACCCCTAGATGAGTTTATTCGCGAAATTGCGGACTTCATTCACCACTTAATTACCACGCGGCCTCCCGACTTACAGGGAGAGATTGAAGTTGAGGCTAAGATAGGCGTAATCAAAGACAGAGGAACAGGTAGCAGGCTTCAATTACCTGTCCTTGTGGAGACGAGTGTGATTACCATTACTTGGTGTCTTCAGGAAACTAACCATTCTGCGCAGTCCTCACACCAAAAGTCACTGATTGTCACTTCGAATCTAACATGACCGCAGTGAGTCGTGGACACGAATTCGGTGTTTCCCCCGTTGCTTAATGCTCGTCTTCTAGATGCAGCACAAACACTACAACGTACTTCTTAATAGCCTCAAAGAGGCATCTGACAAACCGGGCTACCACTCATCACCCATTGCTTACACTCATTCACGTCTTGTCGACTCATTCTACGCGGGGGATAGAGACAAGATTCGAGTTACACGTAGCGACAAGACCGGGGAGGTCCTTGCAACGGTCAAGAAGGTGCGCTTGGGCAACTTGGATGTCTACAATCCGAAACGAGCCGCGGACTGGCGCGTCAGTGTAAATGTTGAGGTTCCAGGTACGTATAATCATTCCTGCTGCGCTTGAGAGAGAGCTCCCTTATGAGCATTCTTTTCAGTGCCTCACCCTTTGGGCTCACCGACGCATACACGTCGAAAAGACCGTATCAGCTACTCCCACGAAGAGTTTAGCATAGACCTAACACAAGTCGCATCCTACGGTGCTCCAGGCTCTCAGGTAGGTCTTATCAAGTTGGTTGAAGCCAGTTTCTCCTTAACTTTTTGCAGACAGAACTTCTCCATGAATTGGAGCTAGAGTTCGCCAACTCACAGTTACTCACCGCGGCTGCAGCAAAACGAGGGGACGATAATAGTCCAGAACCGGAACGATCGGCGTTTGACGAGCTCGTTCGAGCTTTCGTAAATAATGCTCGAATACTAGCTCGAAATGCGGCAGGGGGCTGGCAGTGACTCTATACGATTAGGTCTTCTGTTGCGCCCTGTGTGTTTCTTTACTTATGTAGGCAATGCCACCCTCATGGCCATACTACTATCATCAATCTTATCTCAGTCTAATGTCACACCTATTGAGCGGCCAAAGCGAAAGTAGAGTAGAACTCCAGAGACAGTGAACAATGGTATGCATATCAAAGCCAGAAGCGCAATCCACGAGTGCCATTACAAACCTGTGACCTCGACCTGATCTCCATCTTCCAGGTCGGCCTCGGAAATTGGTGTATCTGGGTCCATCTGGTCGCCATCAATCATAAGTCGTGGCCCTCCAACAGCACTCTTCTTGCGGGAACTCTTCCCCTCAGGGTACCTGTCTGCAATCCCCGCACGCCTCAAGAACGCCTTGACGATAGCGCCGCAGCTTGTTGTTGGTCGCACCTTGAGCGTAACGTCTTTCGTCACACCCGATCGCACGACCAGTTTGAATATGTCGTCATCCTCTTCTGCAACCGATTGGACATCCGACTCGGATTCACCGTCCTCTGTGTTACCTGGAGGCGGGGTCCAGCTAGTGGATGAACCCGCTACTGGGGGGTGGAGCTCATGTCGCTGTTCACGAAGGTGTTCGAAGGTCGTTACGTCAGATGCGTCTAGACGCAAATATCAGTCACATGAACACTCGGACTCTGGAGACAAACGTGCCCATTTGTGCTTCGGCCCAGATTTTCAAGCTGTGCGGTGTTGCAGACGCGAATACGCGCGCACCACTGTGAGTCAGGACAAGAGACCTCGTGAGAATACCAGCTGCGTTGGCGACATCTTCGAATAGTGCGTGGAAAGTGTCGTGCTATAGGGAAGGGGTCACTAACATTTCATGGGGGTGACAAGACAACAACAATACCCTCTTCATTTCGAAGGTCAGAACGTCTGCACGACCGTCGCTGTTTTGTGATTGCCGCAGCCAGCGTACTTTAATTGTGACAATCTCTGGTCCGCCGCCACTCTCGACGTCACCTCTACGTTTGACTCGAGCCTGTACTTCGCGAGCAATGGAAGCAAGATCTTCATCAAGCACGATGGTATCGACCGAGTCGTCGATGAAATCATTGGTTGGAGAATCGGGGGGTAGCGAACTCCGTAGTGTTGTGCTGCGAACCTCCCTCTTAAGACACAACATCGGGAATTTCTATGGTGAATAGGTTACCTAACAACCTTCCGTACGTTCATAATCTGTTGCATGGATAGCCCAGGTGGTGGGGTCAAGGATCTTGATCGGCTACGCGCCCGCTTATTGGCGCCATTGGCTGTAACAGGGTGGGAATCGTCCACCTCTTGAGAAGCCACGTCAAAGACTTCCAAGTCGCTCTCGTCGTCGGGGGCGAGTAGGCTAGGTGGACATGGGAATTTCGAAGGTCAGCGGAAGTCTTCGCAAGTAATTATGGAGACAGAGATGGTAGCATTCGATGGTCCCCTGCGGCATAAGCTCACCAGTGGGACGGTCGACTCGGAGTGTAGGGTGCGGGTTATATATATATATATATGCTGCAGACTTGATATGAGAGTGATGACCTGACTTACGTGACATCGGTCTGCCTTGTCCATTCTGGGAGTTCGGAGCCCTCTCGTTGTCTTGCTCTCCTTCGCTTCCTGGGAGAGCCAGAGGTATCATCCGAAAGCTCTTCTGCGTCCTCGTCCCTCTCCAAAGACTGGCTAGCCTGTTCTGCAATACCACATTAGCCTTTCAGAGAATGTACCAAGAAGCATCTCGAGGCTCGCCCTTTGCTAGTCTATCCAGTCTCTGCCAATCCTTGGCAGTCCTGTTTCTGTTCCGGATGAAGAGTTCATCGCCTTTGTCTAATTCCAGCTCCCTTCCCGTCTTGGCGGTTGGTACAGGTTTGGAGGAAGAGGTAGCATGCTGGGTTGGACCACTAGCCTGACGGTTGGCTGGGCGTGGGCGAGGTCGAGGGGGCATGGCTTCGGCTGTGGGATGAACGGTTTCCGTAAAGTATCGTGGGAAAGTCAGCCAGGCAGGGAAGCGTGTCTGAGGCGCGACGCGCGACGGGACAGATGAAGCATGTCAGACACTCCCGTCATCTTCAAACGAACTAAATCTAAAGCAAACCAGAGAGCAAGAGAAGAACCACAACATGATGAGCGAGAGCAGCAAGTACAAACAATTGAGCCATCCCCCAGCGCTGTCGCCTCAAAAGTAAGGAATAAAGCAAAACAACGCGCCAAAACCAAGACCTCTTTGAGTTTCGGGGCTGAGGAAGAGGTGAGTCAGTACGGTCCTCGTTCCTGCCATGTTCACGGTCAGTCATAGGAGGCCATCGAGCAAGGCTTCAAAATCAAGAAGTCTAATCTTAGTCAGAGGTTGACTCTTCGGCAGCTTCCAACATCTTTAGGGTGAGATGACCCCTGTTGCGGTTTACGTTTCGCGCTTATAACGGGGTTGGGGACCAGGACGCTCCCATCCAATGTGGACCAAGCCAGTCTTTCCCATCCGACCACTAGCAGCCCCGTGTACGATGAAGCGCATCTAAACGAGTTGAAAGCGAGCACTCCTTCTTTTCGTCCATCCATCTCGACAGGTGACGACCATGATCTTGACACTCCAATGATCTCGGCGCCAGGAAATTTGGTAACGGAAAGTCTCGCAGACCCAGGTAATCTACTCTGTGGCCTTTCTCCAGATCTCTTCTGTTGACTTTTCGTTTGCTTCACAGACGCTAGAGGAGTGATCATACCCTCGCAGTCATTTGTTCTTGCTGCCAAGGAGAAGCGCGAACGCTTGCGCACCTCTAGCCCTCCAAGCCCCCATACTGAAGACTATATTTCTCTATCATTGACTAAGCGCAATGACGAGTATCTTGGCCCACATCCTGAGAGCCGTCTCATGCGTGAAGACGACGATCTCGGCCAGGGCGACGATGGTGTGATTGGTCAAATTAATTGTTTATCCCTAGATTTGACTCTCGCCCCCCAGATTTTGCCGAGTACACAAGTGCCAAGACGCGAATAGCCCTGGGCAAAAAGGCCAGAAAAGCAGAGGCAGATAAAGTTCGCGAAGAAATGCAAGATCTCATTGCCGATGCGTTCGTATACATCGTTCCACCGCCAAATTCACTTCTCACTTATTTCCATTAGAGAAGATATTGATGAAGAGACGCAGGAATGGGAACAGGCTCAAATCAAGCGAAGCGGTTTGCGGCCAGACGACAATTTTTCTACTCCCGTTGCGGCATCTGTCTACAAAGCAACGCCAAGTACGCAACTCTATCGTTCTTAATCTTAGAGCGTGCTCTTACCAGAAGTTAGTTCCTCCTCCAACCGAAGTACCCAGTTTGGAATCGTCTGTCACGCGCATCTCTCAAACCCTGGTTTCCATGACGGCTTCACACGCCCAGAATACCGCCTCGGTTTCCGCCCTATCCGTAGAGCACGACCAGCTCGACGGCCGCGAGACCGAACTACGAGAAATCATCGCGAGGACCGAGGAAAAAAGGCGCTGGTTTGCTGATTTCAGAGACTGGTTAGAGAATGTTGCCACTTTCCTCGACGAAAAGGTACGCCTTATTATATCCTCGTCTTCCTATTGTTGATCTCTTGGACGTTAGTTTCCACAATTGGAACAACTGGAAGACGAGCATATCTCCATACTGAAAGAACGTCGCGACATGATTCGTTCACGACGTCGGGCGGAGAACGAAGATGACCTTTCGTTGTTTTTACGTTCCTCTACTGTCCCAGCGGCGGGACCAGAAGACCTGGACGAAATGGGACGCGACATCCCTCGATCTCGATTGAAGGTTACACGAGATGACCGACAACGTGCGCGTGCTGCGCGGCGCGTCACTCGACGAAAGAATAGCCGTCGGGGCCAAGATGAGGAAGGCTACTCCACCGATGCTACGCTTCCACCTTCTGACGCTGGCGATTATCTTGCTGCACTTGAGCTATTGTCTCGTAAACGTGGTGACATTCTATCAGATGTAAAAGCCAACGAATTCAAGGATCCTAGTGTCGGCATTGGCCTAAAATTTGCCGACTGGCGCGAGCGTTTCGAGGATAGTTATCAGGGCGCATGGGGTGGACTGGGACTGGTCGGTGCCTGGGAGTTCTGGGCCCGGCTTGAAATGTTGGGCTGGAATCCATTCGAAGTAATTCACGATCAACCGTCGATCCGAGAGTCATTTCTCATGTCATTTTACTGTCAAGGACTCTCGAACACTAGACAGCTATCATTGGCACGGTAGCTTGTACAAGTATTCCAGGCCAATCCAATTCGATGAGGACGAAGAACTTCAATTGGGACCGGACGGCGATCTAGTTTCTGCTATTGTTTCGACTATTATCCTCCCTCGTTTGAGTAAACTTGTTGAAGAGGGTGCCCTCGACCCTTATTCGAGCAAGGACATCCGACGTCTTATCCATTTAGCGGAGGAGATTGAAGTCTCCGTGGAAAATAACCATCACAAGTTTCAGGTGATTATCGTTTACTCACACCGATGAATGCGCCTGACCTAAACCGCCCAGATCCTTTTCAAGACCGTTCTAATCGTTTTTCAAGATGCCGTAAATGACCTGATGTCCTTGCAGGAACCATTCTCCGCCGCAGACGGCGCTCCCTTCCATCCTGGAGCTATTGCGGCTAGAAGCCACCTGCTGGCACATCAGGAGAAGCTGTTGATCAACATTCTTCGGTGGAGGAAATATACAAATTCGCTATTCGGTATAGATGAAGTCGCAAAGAATCTTCTAGTGAACTGCATTCTCCCTATTGCCAAGACCGGATGGGAGGTAGGGGGGCAAGTATACGTCCACAGGGTAGGTTTCTACGAGCAAATGACAGATCGTGTCTAACTAAATGTCGTCGCTCCAGATCTCCAAGCAATTGCCGAATGAACTAGCTACCTTGGAGACTAAAGCCGAATTAGGTATCTTGGAGTCTTGAGTGATTGTGCCCCCCATCTCCGCTTCGCAAATTTTATGCACCCCGAGAGCACCCTGCCTATCAGGATCGCAATGCAGCAGAATCCCTAACGGGCTGCCTCCTTACATTGTGATTTTCGGAGCTTTCGGAACAGCGATAGTTGAAGCTCTACTGACCCGCCCGCCTTCCGTACTGGAAAGATGCCGCGTGGTGAGGCTCGTTCCGCTGTCAGACAGTTTCTTGGTCAAGCCTAAGATCTTATCACGTGTTAAATTCCTCCCCTCTGTACTGAAAACCGAATATTGGATTCGGTTGGTGTCCCCTCGCCATGCAAGTGGTCCCCCACGTTATGGTATATGGTATCCTGTCAAGATGGAGCGTGGCTATTAGCAGCGCAGAGCGGACTACATACTCCGAACTGGCCAGCTCACGAATGATGATTGAAATTCATCTCGGGAATGAGTTATTGTGTCTAGAGCTCGAGCTTCCATTCTACAGTCGATTGTACTGTGTTTTTACGTTAGAGTTCATATCTTGTACCCTATCCGATTTTACGTTCCAAGCGGTCGTAAAAGGTAACAACCGTCTTTTCATTTCGATGCGAATTAAACTTGCAAAGAAATCTGGGAAACAAAGTCAACTTGGCCATGTCTGACTTTCTTGTCCTAAGCCTTGTCCTAAGCTGTCTTCCGTCGCGAAGCCCGAGATTTTACGACACGTTCGAACAACTATATCCTATTCCTCCGGGCGTGAACAACTCTAGAACGAGCCGATGTTACGTCGAGATATCAATATATCAATGCCAGTGAATTTTACTGTAATAATTCTCAACAGGTCCGCGGTAAACCTTTGTCAACGTAACCCGGATCACTCCGAGTCGAGATTTGCGCAGTACATTTTACCGTAAACACGCAATAAAAAACGTCAAAACAATCGTCGAACCGCAACCTCGGATGATTAAAGACTATAACGTTTTTTGGTGCAAATAGCCGATGGATCGGGTAAGTGCAAATCCCCTATCGAGGCCCCCCATGGGGCCTGCATCGAATGCGGTTTGTTCGGATATCGGTATGGTGATAAGCCCCTTCCGAGTTCCAGAAGTCCAAGTATCCGTGAGGTCGGGGCGTGACTTACATGGTACAGGAGAACCACGCCAAAGGCATGTTCAGATTACGCCACTCAAAAGAAACACTTCAACTTCTATGGATTGCACAAGGTCTTGTTACGTTTGACGGGCGTAGCAAAGGTCATTGGTGGAGCATTTATGGGCGCTAGATCGTCGACCGTGATTTCTGCAGGTCGATATGCTCTTGACTGCGTCTGGCCACCTGAGAGCGCTGAATACTGACAATTAACGTAGTCATCACGTCCTCATGAGTTCTTGTTACCGCGATACGTTCACTCCTGGCGACACTTCTCGAGAATGGTGTAATGCTCTATGCGTCACGGTCTACCTGCGCCGATTGCTTGCATGTCTGGCATTTGAGTGCCTGAAACCGGGTGTCTTCCGCGGTCACCCCAGTCGAATCCATCACCCGATTAATCTACTTGATGAAGAGAGGATATGGAATGTATCATGTATCGTCCTTCAAGTGGCGTGTCATATGTCCTGCAAGCGGTGTCCTGCAAGCTACCGCCAGGTGAGAAGAACGCAACTTCTGAGACATATTGACTCCGCTGTGCGGCGTAGGCTATCTCATGACTAGGCAACTCGGAACCCCATCGTCGCCTGTGTCCCGAAGGTCGGCTATGTCACCAGCCGTGACCATGAGCCGACCAGAGCAGTGTTCGCGTCCGTGACTCTTCTCGTTCTTACGTGCTGTTCCAGTATCCCGGCGACATTATTTTATGGTACGAATAAAAGTGTTGGTCCTCAAACGCTCTTATATACGCCCTCTTAGCTTGTTCACTTCGCCCAACTTCCTTCCGTCCCCTCTAAAGCATCTTGCAGCTACTGAGCTAACTATGTCTTCTACGCATAAACCACCCGCCCATCATCGCCATAGCTCTAGCATTGATGCATTGAAAACCGACAATGTAACCCTAGGACGTAGCGGTGAGAGCGCTGAACTTGAAGCTCTCGCAACTCGAGACTATTACACCCGCTACCCAAACAATTGGGCCAAGATTCGGTCAGCTACGAGATGCTTATCCCAGGCTCCGGATGCTCATGGATCTAACAGGGAATTAATACGCGAGCCCGCTGCCGAGATGCTTGGAACTATGATCCTTACTCTTTTCGGTACTGCGGGTAACTGTCAAGTTGTGCTCGGTGCGAACACGGGTGTGGCCTCATCGCCGAAGGGCGAATACCTTTCCCAGGCCATTGGATGGGCTTGTGGTTAGTCGATTGTGTTCTTCCACCGTACCTCTGATCAGGAACGTCGACACAGGTGTTGGCCTGGGTGCTTGGATCTCTGGAGGTGTTTCCGGAGGCCACGTTAACCCTGTAGTACGCTCCCTTTATTGGCCCCATCGTTGTTCTTCAGCTTAGAACACACATACAGATTACTGTATGCTCTGCCATCTTTAGGGACTTCCCGTGGCGCAAGGTTCCAGGATATGTACTTGGGCAGCTCATTGGCGCTTGGGCTGGGGCAATCATCGTCTTTGGTAACTACTTCCATGCCATCGACATTGTCGAGGGGGGGAAGGGTAAACGCAGTCTAAAAACCGCTGGACTCTTTGGGACTTTTGCGGTTAGTGGCGCGTGCCCCCCCGCGTGAGTCATCTCACCCGCTGTGCAGCTCGATTACATGCCTTCAGCAAATTGCTTCTTTGACGAAGTAAGTGTGTGGTCACGGCATAATGAAATTCCCGACTAATGGAGCGAAAGTTCATTGGTACCTTTATCCTATTGTTGGTGGTGTTTGCGGTCACCGACAAGAGAAATGCTACGCCGCCTGGCTTCGTTCCGCTGATCGTGTTCCTCACTATCCTTGGAATTGCCACGTCGTTCGGCATGCAAACGGGCACGTTTTTGCTACCTTTCACCCCATCCATTCTAACCGAATCGTCGCCATAGGTTTCGCTATTAACCCCGCGCGTGATTTGGGACCTCGTATCATGACCGCGATGGTTGGATATGGGCGACAGGGTACAGCTCTTCTCAGCTATTCAGTTGTCGTCTCTAATCCTTTTTTTTTTTTTGATGCAGTGTTCAACTACCGGAGCCAGTACTGGATTTGGTCCCCCATTCTCGGCTCTTTCTGTGGAGGACTGGTTGCTTGCTTCCTTTATGACGTCCTCATCTACCTTGGTCCAGAGAGCCCCATTAATACCCCGTGCGTAACTACATTTTTGCCACGTATTCATATTGTCTGGGACTCAATGTTGTCCATTCAGGAATGAAGCCGCTCGTCGTTACATCGCGGGCAACAAGAGTGCGGAGAGTCCGCTTCCTTCGGGTAGCCAAGGCGTCCAGGAAGTCTGAAATTTCTACTGTAAACCTTTTTTTTTCTCACGAGATGATGTATGTTTTCTGTTTTGTTGGTAGTGTTACGCCGGTTTCATAACGAGAGAGTAAACGGATTCGGAATCGTCATGTCTTGGAAAGATTAGATAATCCTGTATTTGCTTTCGGTATCAATCGGAAGATTTTGGCCAGGTTTATCCGCCGCACACTATGTCTTCCAGCAGGCGTTCATCTACTAGCTCAACAGGTGGCCTTGTCAGCCCACAACCCCCTCCGGAGTTGGTTCTTGTCAACGAAGTCGACCCTCCGAACGAGGAGCTGGATTTTTCGAGCGACGATGAAATGTCTGACGATTTTTCTGCGCGACTCGACCGCCTCAATGCATCCGCTATCCCACCTCTTTCTCCTACACTCGTTTTGCTTTATCTTTCTGTTCCTTATCTCAAGTCGGGACCCATGTTTTTGGCTTTTAGCGACGCCCCACTTTCTCACACCATCCCTACGTTGATTGTGTGCGCACTTTTCGCCGCGTTCACCCGTCAAATGTGGTATCTGCTAGCCAGGTATCTTCGAAAAACGGACACAGAAGATGTCATCCTAGATATCCTCGCGCGAGGCGTAGGCAAGGCGCGTACACGGTTCCTCCTTCGCATTATCGTGAGGGTTGGCACCTCTGCCTTGCGGATTCTTCTCGCTTCTGTATATCTTCGTGGTTCGTTCTATATCTTTTGATGCCTTATAGCTCGAAAAACTTACCCGTCACAGCCTCAGTGGATGCGCTGCTTCCCTTCGTTCCCTCACGCTTTCAATCCATCGCTCGAGGGCTCCTCACGAGTGCTCTTGCTCTTTCATTACTTCCTCTGTATGCGGCACCGTCACTTGCCGCGAAGCGCATTATATTCGCGACTTTGGCATCCCTCCTGGCTTACCTGACATGGCTGGGCGCTGTGTTACATGCTCGCATAAAAGGGACGTCGACCACAGGTCTTCATTGGGAAAGTTTTGGCATCCTTTGGCAGGGAATCAGTTAAGTGCTGCCCACGAATGCTCGTATCAATTTTTTTAACCATCTCAGTAGCCTCAACTGCGTTTGTTTTCTCGTCATCATGGACACTTCCTCTCTATGCCGCTCTCCGAGGTTCTGTGCCCCCGACAGTTACGAAGCGACCTCGTCGCCGTTCCTTCAGAGCATTGATCGCCGCTAGTGTTGCAGCCGCTGTTGCACTTGTATTACCCTTATGTCTAGTTGCTCTATCGGATAACTCATCTGTAAGCACCTTTCTGTTCCGCTTTGACACGAATTTCACCAGTTTGAAATGTAGAGCACTCCAGGCCAAGGAGAAAATGCGCTCATAGCCATTTCGAGTGCAGCCAACCTTATACTGATCATACCCGCGATACTCATCACCATCCCATCTACCCCTTTGCCGCGTTCATTACGCCGCGCAACAAATCCGACTCTATCTAAGATTGCTATTTACGCAGCCGTTATTGCGTTATCGGTACTGCCAAGTAACGTGACTGCTGTCCTTGGAGATGCCTTGCTTGTTCTCTCGTTATCGAGTACATATGTTCTTCCTGGTAAGTCCTATGCAGTCTCCGCAGCACAGCATATTTAATCATTTTCTAGCTATCTTGCACATTACTGTACATTACTTCAAGCGGCCGTTGTCTATCGTACTACCCACCTCACTCACGCGTGCCGAAGTTGGCGCAGCTGGCGAGAGTGATGAGCTTTTACAGCGAAAAGAACGTAGCCTCCAGCGGAAAAGACTCGGCCGTCGTCTGGTATGGGACGTTGTCGCCTGGGTCTTGGTTTTACCCATTGGTGCTGGCGGATGTGCGTGGGCTATCGGGAGGGTGTTAGAGAAGTGGTAGGTGGCGGTCTGAGCGATTTATCTGTACACGTAGTCTCATCATTTCCCCGTCTGCTTACACTGGCGGTTACTGTAGCCATATTAGCAGAACTCTTTACCATGATAAGACCCGTGACTGCACGTGAGTTGGCAGAATAAGACGTCCAAGTCTGGCCTTTCAGCAGCACGAAAGTACGTTCATGTCTTCATGCTCTAGACGGTCAAAACCTTCTCTTAATCGCGGAGAGTTGAGCTCGCCGGTGGAGGATTGGCAACTAAGAATCCTTTGGGAATGGCAGCAGCAACAACCTCCGAGTTACCCAAGCCTCGAGCAGAGGAAGTTGCTAGCCACACAGACGGGCCTGTGAGTGGTCTCTGGTTTCGGCAAGCTCGACCCACTTACCATAAGAACTTGGACGGGCTTGCAGCAACATCAAGTGGATTTCCAGCTGGTTCAAGAAGGTTAACGGTGTTTCTAAGAAGAAAATCGAGGCCGCGGCAAAGGGTGCACTCTCAGGGACCCCGCTTGTCGCCGCAGCTACTCATGGACATGGCTCCCCGAGGCTGGCGGGCCTCGCAGAAGCGATACTGCCCAACTCGACAGGTGCGCCGCCGAGCGCTGCGGAAGACCCCCTTCAATTCTTCCAGTCTGATGTCGGAGTCAATGCTGTCTCAGAAAGTATGAGATCGTCCATCGCTCATACAAAACACTCGTCGACCAGGGAACTCCCCGGCGCCGCAGATCTAGTTCTAGTCTCCGACTCGGACTTGCAAACAAATCGTGACCACCTCGTGCTTTGCTCTTCGTCGCACGCCGGTGCACGCTTGGTTCAGGTTTCTGAGTCGCCCTCGGCCCTGCTGCATTCCCAGCGCACTGTGAGCTCTTCCGGAACCAGCTTAGGTTATGATTTTGCCTCTTCCATCCAGCACGTCAATTCTTCTGGCAGCTTGCTCTCAGGCTCGCGACCTCCCAGCTCTTGCGGCTCTCATACTCCGCACGCGTGCGTGCAGGCTCATCACTTTCACGCGACTCTCGGCGACTCTCACTCTGTGGGTCCAGCATACCCTAAATATTATACCACACATGACTCGAGGCCAGCTTCGGCGTGCATGCACCCTGATAGCTCAGTTCCCACGTCTCTTCCATCTCTCGTTCCGCTTCCGAGCATATACTGGCTTCTGTTTGATAGAGACGAACATCGTTCTATCGGCGGGCACAATAGCACCCTCCGTGGTACCCCCCCTTTCTCCGCCTGGAGAGCTAGGTGGTCCTGGCGTTGCGGCGGTATCGCAGGCCAGCGCTACGCCCGTCTCGTTCTTGGCAAAATGGGAAGATATACTCACGCTAGAGCGTAGCGCCCGCTCGTCTTTCGTGAAGAACTTGTCGCGGGCGAAGTAATCCCAGTCCCCGGAAGTGACTCTGACGAGCTCAGGTAGGTGTTTCTGTGGGGGCTTCTCTGCGCCACAGTAGAGGGACTCATGCGTCTATTTGGCTTGGCAGGGGCACAACGCCCTAACCCTGACTTATCCCAGGCATGCTCTATCCAGTAGCAGTACCGATGAGTAGCAGTTCATCCCAAAGAGTTCGTCGTCTAGTGTTTTTTTTTGGAGATCCGTCCGATGAAGACACCACCAGAATCCGGGACTATGTGAACTATGCTCACGTACACCGATGAGGCTTCTCGTCTCTCCGGGGGCGCATGGGGGCGGTGCGCCGGTTTTCTGGGACGAGTTGAACGTCTCTTTTTGCTAACAGCTACGCTGCATCGCATGAAGTATGTCACGTTTATACCCTCGATCCTGTAGTAGATACCCTTAACAGTAAAATATTGTAGCCATCCCTGAGTCTCTTCTCTCCTCACACACCACAGGTGGAATGTAGGTGAACGTCCCCGAAATACTCGAGTACCCCTTCCATCTTCGGAAGATGGAAGTATGCACAGTAAAAAAAATGAGGGTGGGTGGTTTAGCGCCTGTTTTGGCATGTGAACGGGCGCGTATCTATCGATTCCTGTGACACAGCGTGCTCTGTACGGACGTCATGTTTCGTCTGCAACGCATTATCCAGGGATTTTTGAAAAAAAAAAAAAATCCATTTCCGTGCGCCTTGGGGTGCAGAACCTCATGTAGCACTTCACTCTTGGTATTACCAATAATCCCTTACCCATCACCGTAGTAAACTTCCTTCCCTTCCACCTATGGTCGTCCAAGGATAAATCTGTGTAGCCCGGATCCTGACGTAGCAAATAAACACAATTCGTGTCCGACCTGTGTGACCTCAAGTGAGGTGATCAGCTCTTCAAACATTACGGCAAATGGCGAGGTTGGGGTGTCTACGGCGTGCATTTGATGGCCGGAGATCTCCACGGTGGAAAATGGAGAGATAGCGGGGCATGAAAGAGGCTCCCCGGTGAGAAGGGACCATCCACGAATGCGGCCATCGAGGCCTGCAGCGAAAAAGTGGCTTTGGGATGGGGTGATAGAGTGAGGCTGAGGGGGAAAAACATCAGAAAGGGGTCTTGGGGAGTACCTTCGGCAGGGTGGTGCTTACGAGTTTAGGTTGATACGCATTAACATGCCCAAGCAGCGCCAAAAGTGGATGCGACCCTTGCAGGTAACGGATATCAAAAATTTCGATCTAGTCGGATTGGGGATAACTGTAAGCCTCGGCCACAGGAATAGGGACGGAATGCCCGACGTACGGATCCGCGTATGGTGCTGACCAGGAGCTGCCAGTCCTTAATAATGTTCAAGTATGTTATAGAATTGGACGACTTGGTAAACACTTCGCTAAGTAGAGTTGGCCCCGGTGCTCGTGTCCGGGTGTCGAAGCGTCTGATAGAGCCATTGCGAGAGCCGGTATACACGAGGTTCTGATTGGGCAATGGAATTATACCTATTTTTATCCACAAAATGTATGGACACACACCTCCTCTTGATGGAGTGCGAAGACATCACTTTGGGTCTCCAGGCGCCGAGCATCTCGCAAACTTTCCAAATCTTGCATGAGCAAGGCTCGTTGTCGCACACCTAGCATCTCCCGTGAGCTATGACGATGTCGAATAAGGGACTAGCCACTACCTAACACGAGGCTGCGGTCGCGCAGATTGCTCGTCCAGATGTCGCACGCTAAATGAGGTGAAGGAGACAGCCTCACCGTACTTCCACAGGGGTCAGAGGGAATGCCAGACTGCGATGTATCCGGAGTTCTCACCGAGTCGAAGGTAAGTCATGGATAAGGATCGAGGAGCTAAACGAGGTTGCACTGCATTACGGTAAACCTTGGGGCCGGTAGAATCAACAAGGTTGCGAGCTCACACCCATCGAGAGCCTGAGGAACAAATGGAAGAGATCTATGTGTTGTCAGAAAGACGAATGTAAACGGTTCAACGTTCAACATTCAACCCGCGTGCTCTCGTGTGCACCTACATGTGAATCAAGTTGGTAGCCTCGGGTCCATGAATGTTGGAGAGTATGCTCCGGCACAGACAAAAAATCGCTGATCGGTGAAGGATCGAACGCATGTATGACACCATAGCTGTCACCAGCAAGGGACCACACCTTACTGTCATAAGTTCCTGCCTGGCAGCGAGCATTTCATTTTTTTCACGATCATGGAATTTTCAAGTCGAACACGCACGGCAAAAGCAGTGAGGGTTTGTCCAGTGTACACAGATATAGGTATGGCCTGATATGCTCTTGTGGCTGCGAGCTGGGCTGTCATCACTTGGCTAATGCATCTGGCCAGTGAGAATTGGGGCAACTAGTTGCTGGCGACACAAACTGAGTAGCGGCTATCCCCTCCCTTTGATGTCTCGCGAGACGTGACCGTTGAATGGCATGCCAGACGCTTGGAGAGCGGCGACATGTCTGCGAAAGCGACTTCGGTGGCGATGATAATGGTTTAGGAGTGTGTTGATGAGTAGTTCGAACTTCTTGAAAGTGAGGCTTGGAAGAACGGACTTCCCCGACTGGTTTCGAAGACAAAGGGAAGTAGCGATTTTTCTCTGCGTCGAAGTAGAATCCCGGAAGTTCCTTTGGCATCTATAGGGCACAGAGCGGAGACAATATCAACGAGAGCAGTGTCCTGCACCCGTCTTTTGGTACTGTACTGTATCTCGCGTCGTATCTCGCGTCGGAGAAGAGTTCAACGTTCAACTACTATACGGGTGCATTATTATGCGATCTACGTTTTTTTCTTTTCTTTCCCCTCACAATCACCGTTTCATGCCAAGGTACGTACAGTACTGATAGATGGGGATCAGCGCTTCCAAAGGTGCAAGATACTGTGCGCTGGCAAGAGTATTCCATCCCCCCTTCCCCCATCAGTGAACCAAAAGTAGATAAATATGATCCCTGACGCCTCCAGTTTGAAACACTGGTGAGAACGTACAGTGGCTGGCGGGATGACGGCACACTCTCCCTCACAGGGGTATCGAAGGGGCGTCACGTGGTAGATATAAACCCAAGAGTAGCTGTCCTTATAACAACGGAGATACACAAGTGAAAACCCTCAATGATTGACCCTGAGGAGCTGATGGGATTGAGACCAAAGGAGATGCTCTGTGGAGTTAGCCGAGAGACTGCCAGTTTTGACGTAAGTAATAGACTTGGCAATAGATGCCAGTTGTGTTTGAGGTGCTGCGACGAAAGCAAAAATCTATAAGGGTGGTATCGTCTATAGAGCGTATGCGAATTGTCGTGGATGTGGAGTATAATGAATGGCGAGCGGTGATTCTGGGGAAAGATGGTTGAGCGGTGGTTGTTGCTTAGCTACGGGTAGCGATTAGTCAGCTTGTTGAGGAAGCTGATCACTCGGTGTTTCGGACTTTTTTGGCCCACTGTTGACCTAGAATATGGACGTCCACATACCCCAGGAGGATATAGGGTACGTATGCCCAGCTTCCTTCAATGAAGCCCCCTAACTTATATCCTTTTCACCCCTCAACGGCCTCACCAACCGCTTTTGATCAGCCCTCCCTTGGTCCCGATTCACTTTCACCTTGATCAGCCGTTCGAGGGTCCCTTCAATCTCCTCTCTCATAAGTGGGAATCCTCCGGCTGTACCCTGGACACGTCTTCTTCCGTGTGTATTTTTTTTTTCTTTACCCCCGGAATTTTCCTTTCTCCGTTTCCTTCTCGTCCGCTTTGCTAGAGGCGCCGCTTCTCGCCGTGCGTCTACATCCGCGTCTCGCGCGTCTTTCTCGTCATCATACCCCACAAATGCGTTTGCGGATATCTTACGTTTATTCACTCATCATCTCTTATTTTTCTAGTCCGCTCGTTCGTCCGTCCTCTCTACCCCGCCGTCTTCACCAGCTCTCTGCGACACACCGACCTCCGACTTCGATGCAGGTCCCCTTTATTTAGACCCCGAACAAGACTACCTAGCATATACCCAGCAAGAGTACAGGATGCCGAAAAAACGCGCCTCTTTATCGTCTATACTTATACCTCCATTTTTATTATACCCGCTTCCCTCACTTTCCGACATCTCTGAATCTCCCCGCTCCTCCACCCGTGCACGATCGTCATCCTCTTCTCAGGGCAGCGCGCATATTCGCACGTTGTCCCCTCAACTCAACGAGGCCGCATCTTTAGCCTCATCGCGAAACTCTCCTCCTCCCGATTTCTTACTCGACGATGATCCCTTCGCGAATTATACCGGTGCACGTCCCTTGCAGCTTCACTACGGGTCTCCCACTTCTCCGCATTCTCGGCAGACGTCGCTCTCCAGAAGGACGTCCACCAAGCAACCGCGCTCGCCTTTGGCGACTGAACCGTCTTCCCCTGTCATGTCGCCATCTTCGTCACCCCCGCCTGCCCAGTGTAGCCGGTCGGCTTCAAGTCCCACTCGAACTTCGTCTGGTTTACCTGTCAGTGGGCGGCAACTCCGCCCTGCGTATACGCGTCCGGCATTTGCGGCGCGTCCGTCGCTTCCGTCTTTGCATACCCTCTCGCAAACCGACTTTATTTACCCTATCAAAGTGTGTTAGCTTTCGTTCTCCTCAACTTCTTGGATGGTTGATAGGACCCTTAGGCACGAAAAGGGACTCTAGGGGCGCGTCTTCCCCTCGAGCCTTGGGATGTTAGCGTTGGACGGGATAGGGTCTCTCAAGCGCCGTCTTTTCATGACCTTGATCACGTTACAGACCACCTTCATTCTTCCGAGTACCCGCTCGGCCCGGAATCGTACATCAGCGTGGATGAAGACTTGCACACAGGTGACACACCCGACGATACGGCTGAGGCACATAGACTATACAAGGATACCCATGTGTTGGATGGTGAGGCACAATTCCTTCAGTCTCCAGTCTCTCCCGAATTCGGTCCAGAGGACAACCCCCACATGTTCGCATCGTTGTTTGAGGTCCTGTCGACGTTCTCGCCATCCTCACTGTCCCTTTCGTCGTCGTCATCCTCCACTTCCTCGCCCGTGCTTTCTCCTGATCTCCGTGGCGGTGATTCTCTTGCACAAGGTTCCAATCGCTCATCATCCGAAGAGTCTGCGCCTGCTGATCTCCTCTTCGACGATGATATAACCCATCCATCCACGAGATTCGACCTTGATGATTTCCAATACTCTCAAAGTATCGACTATTTTTCCATGCCAGGAGGCTTTTCTGAGGCCGATAGCTTTCAACCGGGTACATCTGCTGGAACGATACGTCCCCTTGTCAATTCAATAATTTCTGATGGGATTCCCTCTCCTCACCCCGACGACGACGATTGGCCATCGAATTATGGAGACTATGCTACTCCGGAACTCGATGAAGCAGACATGTTCGGCGAACGCACTGAGGATATCTACGAGGCTGTTGACGGCAATGACCATGATAATCGCCATCATCGAAGAACTCAGGGTTATGGGGAGCGTCGATCTTCCAACGGGTACTCGAACGACAGTCAGGATCAGCGACAAACTAATGGTGGTGGTTTGCACGGCAATGGGCGGCAAGGTTCTGGGGGTGGTCGCCGTGGTGGCGGAGGAGGTGATGACCGCCGGAAGGACGAACGTGATTGGAAGGCGGCCTCGACCTTCTCAACGCCAAGTGACAGTGAGGACGAAGAGAGTGAAGAAGAAGACACGAGGCACCCTACGCAGCAGTCACATCCAGCTGCGCCAGCGGAAGTTTCTTCCTCTGGAGATGATGTTCCACTTGCGCAAAGCATTCCTACAGCGTTGCGTGCTCAGCGGACGATTCGACAGCAGGTACGCGATGAAAAGGATGAACGCAGGAGGTTGCGTGCCCTGCGTCGACAGCAACAACAACCCCAACGGCACGAGCGACAACAAACGCCCACACAGGTCTTACCAGATGAGACTTTGCGGCACCATACGATGATGAGCTCAAGCACTCAACATATATCCACCCAACTCGCACCCTCATTTTCACACACGACCCGATCGCGCACTAGAACACTTCCCAGTAACACTGCTAGACCCATCGTTGCCGAGGATCTCGCGAGACGACTGAGAGACATTCAAGACACGAGTGCTTCTTCGTCCCTTTTGCCTAGACACCAACCATCGCCCTCAGATTCTACTCCCCACTCGGACCAACCCGTGCGGCGACCTGGGGACCACGTGCGTATTCCGAGCGTGAGTGGACAGGACAGGACCATTCGGCCTACGCGATCGTTTCATCGTCCGAGCACGGCGGATACAGCACAAGTCCAGCCTGTGCCTGTGCCTCCCCTGACACATGATATGCACCGACTTGGCCGCAGCGCTACTACCGTATCACGTCCTACGAGGCAGCACGACCCATTTGAAACCTCGCGTTCCGCCCCTTCTGCACACAAGTCTTCCAGGCGTCCTCAAACAAGTGATGGACATGGACCATCGACGACCCCCTTCAACTCTTCTGTGTTCCAGCGCGTATTCGCACCATCTGCCGACACTCCGGATCCCTCATCGCATTCTCAAGTTATTTCGAAGGAGAGCAAACAAGTTTCGTGGCAGCAGCGTGTTTTTGTTGTCGACCTGCAACGATTCAACACAGTTACGATGAGTCCGTCGACGACTGCGAAGGAAGTGATAGATGTGTTGGAAAGGCAGGGTCAACTAGCCAACTGGGTGGGTGTGGGTGGATGGATGTTGTTCGAGGTCTCCCAGGACTTTGGGATGGGTGAGCCCTATTCCACTCTGGCGACGTATTTAACACCTTGCTAATGCAATGACCTGTCATAGAGAGGCCCATCCGGCACTTCGAAATCGTTTCGGATGTCATCAATTCTTGGGACAAGGACAAAAGTGTCAACCTTTTAGTAGCGAAGAAAACACCGCTGGCAACTTTACTGCATCTATCCGTGAGGCTGATTCCCTCGTGTTCGTGATTTACAGTAAATTAACCGCCTGCTTGACAGGCCATACCGTCTAGTTCGCCCGTATTCTCCACCTACGTCGAGTGGGAAAGCAAGCCTCGGAAGTGGAGCAAAAGGTGGCTTGAATTGCGAGAGCAGGGTCTTTGGCTCTCCAAAAAGGATAACGTGATTACCCAATCTTTAACTTTAATATTATACGGATGGACCTGATACTACCCTTTTTCCTGTAGGGCAAGGACGAAACATTTTTATGTTCTCTGGCCAATTTCGACGCATACCTCGTCACAAGGACACACAAGCCCCCGAAGCCTTACGTTTTTGCCGTCAAATCCACCGATAACCTTTCCTTCTTCGAGAATGCAGCAGACTACGTTCATGCGTTCTGTTGTTCAGAGAAGGACGGGAAGAAATGGATGGAAAGTGTCCTCCTGGCACGTGTAAGTGATCGAGTATACCTCACACTTTCTCTGCATCTCACCGTCTTGTTCTAGTCCTACTTTATCAACCAAGACCGCAATACTCTCTTTGTGGCAGGTGCTCAGGCCTCGTCAGGCAAATCTCTTTCGCGTTCGGGCACACGAAAAGGGTCGCGCAATATACAACAGCCACTAGTGCATGTTCCCGCGCCGACCACATTCGAACCGGGATCGCTGCTGGCCAAGCGATAGTCACACCATTCATTCATTACCATCTCAGTATTATCTACAACTTTCACTTTTTTTTGAACACTGTACCCTACGTTTCCTGTCCTTACTCTCTTGTATATCCTTTGAATGTTGTCTGTCCACTCGTTATTGTTCACTCGTTATAGATAGTGTCTTCATCCTAAGTATTTGTATCTGTATCTGCAGATCCTAGTCGTCATGTACCTCCTTATTTTGAGGCGTTTTCATTTAAATTCAGTATGTCGATATATTGTCTACTAAAAACAGAATCACAAAAACAAAACGATGATATGTACTAGGTCGTGGAAAGGGTACAGCAATCATTCGATGGCAGGAACTGAAGAGGTTTATTCCCCCGCCTTCTTCTGCTTCTTTCTTGCCGGCTCGTCCTCTTCTCCTTTCGAGGCTTTTGTGATGGCCTTCGGTTTCGGTTTCGGTCTGGGCTTTGGCGCAGGCTTCTCTGACCCCGAGTCGATCTCCATCGCCTCGTCGCCATCTCCACCTTTCTTGGGCTTTGGCTTGGCTTTGGCTTTCTTTGGCTTGTCGTCATTACCGTCATTGTCACCATCCGCCTTTTTCTTTTTCTTCTTCGCGGGAGACTTTTCACCACCGTCCTTGGCCGTCCCCTTTGCCTTTGCCTTTGCCTTCTTTTTCGGCTTCATCATATCGCGGTCGCCGGACGCATCCGACGCGGTCGCACCACCTTCCGATTCTGAGCTCGTGTCGGTCGGCGAACCTGCGTCCGAGGAAGACGCCTCGAAGTCCTCGTCTAGGCATTAACGGGCGTGGCATCAGCGGACAAGCCCCACAGTGGGAGAGGGAGAGATGACCATACCGTCTTCGCTGTCGTCATCGTCATCTCCGGTCCGTCTCACGCGCGGTTCCTCGTCGTCGTCGCTAGCAACGCTCTGCATCTCTTCGTCCGAGTCGTCTCCGGCCGCGGCCAATAGCAAATCGCCGTCCGGCACCATCTCATTCTTCACTCGGACCTTCTTGTCTTTGAGATAGGCGTCCGTCGGCTCGTGCTCCTCTTTATTGATCGACGTGAACGTGTACTCCGGGCCGTGCTTCGTGACAATTTGCATGTCGAACGTCCGCGCGGTGGCAATGCCCGCTCCAACGCGGGAGAAGACGACTTGGTGGATATCGGAGATTTCGATGAGCACCGGCTGCTTGGAGACGAAGAAGATATATTTCTCGAGCATGAAGAGGTCGCCCTGTACGGCTTTCAGATTCGCTTTGAGCCCTGGGTGCCCATTTCGGCTGGACGCACGGGACATCAGGTCGATGATAGATGGGGAGCTTAGATCGGACGTACCTCTGGAAGCTGCCTGCACTAATGATTTTCTTCTTTGACAGAGCCCGGAAGACGCTTGACACGACCTCGAACGTAGGGTCCTCGTAGTGTTTCTTTAACCGGTCGTACTTTGCGATTTCTTCTCTAATAATGCAAGGATCAGTTAGGAGAAAAGCGTAAACGAGGGGGACACGCACTCGCTCATATTCAGCTCAGCGGTGATTTCCTCCTCACGACTGAACTGCATAACCAGGTACTGATAACGGGTCTGACCCTGCCGGATGGGAACATTGAGACCAAGCTTGAGAGCAAGAGTTAGCAAGACAAGCAAGTAGGAGTCTTCATGATGGCACATACGATAAAGAGAATGTGCAGGTCGTCCTTTGGCAATAAGAACAATTTTGATATGCTCGAGTACACGATCTTGTAATCATACGTTTTTCCGCGCAGTCGTAAAAAGCTGGGGAACATGTCGACGTCATATCGGCCTCTGGGGGTTAGGACAAGGACTTCCTCGAAGCTTAAGATGATGTCGCCAGACACATGGCCGAGCTCGGCCTTTTCTTTGACGGCGTCGTGGAACGCCTGGGCGGCGCTCACCTCCTCGTCATTGTCATTTTCCTCGGCGTCCGACTTGTTCGAACCGGCATCTGAGCCTCGCGCTCGCGTGCTTTGGCCAGGGACAAAGAAACGTATCTCGACCATTTCGTCGGGCTGGCCCTTGGAAGGCTTTTTCCCGGCGGAATCAGAGGGCGCCATAAACTCGAGAGAGACCTCGGTGCGCCCAGCGATATTTGAGTTGGCGACATATTGAAGAGGTAGCTCAAAGGAAGTTTTATTGCCGACGACGAAGGCAAGTTCGTCGCCTGGTTAGAAACGTTGGTTGAGCACTCGGATCTGTTGCTCATAACACGTACCACGGAAGTCAGTTACACCCCAATTCCAACCTCTGAATGAGATGTCCTCGGTTTCTAATGTGATGGCGAAGTGCTGCTTCAACAAGCCGGCGAGTTTGTCGTGATCCTGGACGCAAAGCGTCAAGGGAAAATGGCGCTGCGTTCGCACTGATGAGGACTCACATCACGCTCGAAACCATCAAACGCTTCCCGGCGGCGATCTTTCAGGCCCACACGAAGCTGGAAGCCCCTTGCTACACGAAGCCACCGTGCCCACTTTATGTCTGCCGAAGACATAGCATTGACATTTTCCGTTTCCTCGGCTTTCCAAGCCATGCCGGAAGACGCCACGCGGAACTCTGGTGTAACATAGTATTAGTTGGTGCTTGCGGGCGAGTTAGTCACTGTATTACGCACTTCCTGACTCTGGTGAAAGACCATGATATATCCTGTCGAACTGAGTTGTCATCTTGGAGGAGAACAGTAGCAGGGACGAGTCAGCGCCCAAAGAGGACGCGTCTGGCGGAGTGTAAACACGCGCACGCGTTGCTCAGTGCGGCCACTTGTTCATCTCGGCTTCAGCGCTCTCTCTGATCAGACGGTTTGCAATCAATGGATAGCCTCGAAACGCTCTCCCGTAATACTCAGGAGCGGACATTCTGCAAATGGTGCAGCGCACCCTTATGCTCGACGTCCATCGTTTTTATGAGGCTATCCCAGGCTAAACACCAAGCTTGAGGCAAACGGTTACCCTCCGATGACCTCCCTCGTGAAAGACCTTTCCGATGGCGTCAGGCTCATTCAGCTTATGGTGCGTCTCTGATTTGCTTCCTTTGCTTCCTTCCCCAACCGTTAGCGTCCAGGAAATCATGGGTATGTGATAGCATCCTCATTGGTCCTCCAAACCGACCCCCATTATACTCAGGCGATACCTCTCTTGGCCGCTACAACAGAAACCCGCGCATGCGCGTGCAGAAAGCAGAGAACGTGAACAAAGCACTTGAGTTCATCACGTCTCGCGGCGTCAAGTTGACCAACATTGGACCCGAAGGTAATGCTTGGTGTTTCTTGCCGATTTTTTTCTAATCAACCCTCCTTAGATATCATCGATGGTAACCTGAAGCTCATCCTCGGAATGATCTGGACGCTCGTCCTACGATTCACGATAGCAGACATCAAGTGCGATATTTTCCCGGTGCCGCATCTATTCTTTGACAGAAGCGCTGATCGTATTTGTACCTTCAAGTGAAGAAGGCCTCTCCGCCAAAGAGGGCCTGCTGCTCTGGTGTCAGCGTAAGACGGCGCCGTATAAGGAAGTCGATGTCCAAGATTTCTCAGTCAGCTGGTCTGACGGACTCGCCTTGTTTGTCACTTTTGCAACCCTTTTCATCGGCCGTGATTCGATCGTGTCATCTCAGATGCGCTCTGATTCACTGCCACCGACCGGATCTACTAGACTATGATAAACTCGACAAGGCAAGCAGGCTACTTTAGCAACGCCTGCATCTGGTTGACCTTCCGTAGTCGGATCGTCACGGCAATACCCAGCTAGCATTCGATGTTGCTGCTCAGTCGCTTGGGATCCCGGTCTGTCTCCCTGTCGTCTCCTGAGATAAACCAATGCTCACGTATTGTGAATAGCAACTATTAGAAGTTGCGGATCTCTGCGATTCTGACAGACCCGATGAACGTAGTGTCATGACCTACGTCGCGAGTTATTTCCATGCGTTCTCGTCACAAGGTGCGCATTTTTATCTCGGGGTACTCAGGGTAACGAAGGCAATCTCATCGTTCACATTCAAACAGACCAGGCGGAGACCGTTACCCGTCGAATCGACAAGTTCGCAGACCTCATGCGGTCCATCTGGGTTAGCAGAAACGACTACGAGCGCCGTGTTCGAGCCGTGCGTGATTGGCCACATGTCCCGAGACATTAAGATGTAATGGCATCGTAGCTTCTTGCTGCTCTCACAGCGACGCAAGAGACGTGGGCGTCGGTGAAATTCGCCGGCACTTACGCAGATGTGAAAGAACACGCTGCAAAATTTGCAACATACAAACAGACAACGAAGAGAACGTGGGTTACAGAGAAGCAAGATCTGGCCACCCTCCTTGGTAATGTTCAAACAAAATTGAAGACCTACAAGCTGAGACCTTATGTACCACCTCCTGGTCTTTCCCTCTCCGTTAGTCTGTCACCTGCAACGATTTGCAGATCTAAGCTGACGTCTTTACAGGACATCGATGATGCATGGGAAGTCCTTTTGGCTTCAGAGGTGCGGCGCTCGAGGGCTATCAATGCCCAAATACGAGAGTGCGCGTTTCGCCAGATTTCGCAGCCCCCGGTAACTCAAGTTTTGAGCAGGATTCAGGAAACTCTACGTAAGAAGTTCGCAGCGCTAGCAGACGGTTTTCATGAGCGCTTGCGTGCCATCTCTCTGGAGTTGTCTGCGGTGGAGGGTCCTCTTGAAGAGCAACAACGCCAAATCGAGGAGATTCAGACTCGAATAACTGCACTTTCGGGAGTTCTAGAAGTGGTAGAAGCCGCAGAAGCCGAGTGCGTTGCAGCAAAGGTCGAGGAGAACGACTACACCGTATTCTCGTGCCAGGATCTAGAATTTGAACTCGAGTTGGTCGTGCAAAGCATAGCGAAGAAAATTTCTTTCATCGATAACCAGGCATGTTTCCACCTTCCATCGGGCGTTCGTAATTGACCGAATGTATTTGCAGATCGTCTCGCGCAACATGTCCAATCTGACTCCAGCACAGATCGAACAATTTGAGAGTACCTTCCGGTACTTTGATAAAGATGAGACAAACACGCTTAATCTCTCCGAGATGGCTGCCGCACTGGCTAGCTTGGGTATTGTCTACGCGGTAGGTCCTTTTCTGGCCTCGCAACGCTGCCTGAATGACGCTCTCTCGATGAAGGACGAAGATCTTGACATCATTTTCGATCAGCTGCTTCAAGAATACGGCGCTATCACCTTTGAAGCATTCATAAACCTGCTGGTATGCTCTCTTCTCCTTTTTCCGATCTCAGGGCTGATCTGATACTGTATAGGTTGACATCACAGAGGATCAGACATCACCGGATCAGTTGCGTGAGGCTTTCCAAGGGGCCGCGAGCAATAAGGTACGTTTTTAGAGGTGTACTGTTTCTTCTACCTTGGGGAAAGTGCTGATGACCGTGTACACTTAGCCGTATGTGACGGAGCTAGATCTACGCCTGGCGCACATACCCGCTAGCGCGATTGACTACTTGCGTGAGGTGATGCCGTCAACGCCGAATGACGCGGGCGAGCGTGAATATGACTATGACGCGTGGCTAGACAGTGTGTTCGAGTAGAGTAAGTACTGTAACAGATGGCCGATAAGGGCAGATTGATTATCCAATGATGGCGATTGCCGGGGGCCACCCACTTATCGCGATACTCGTCCGAGGCGAACCGCTTGTTCTTTCTCAACTCCTCTCTCCTTACACCCCATTCCCTTTCACTCCAATACAGAGCAGAGATGGTGCGAGAACTCGCCTCTCTTTATCTTGCTACCGGCAGATTCAATATATGATACCCTTCCTAGTCGTCCGGGGTCGGCGTGAACCCAGAGTGCCTGACAGCATACCAGGAGCTGAAACTTGGCAAGAAGACCAAGTACATTATCTTCTCACTCAACAAAGAGAAAACGGAGATCGTCGTCGAAAAGGTGTCGAATGGGGGTGACTATGATGACTTTGTCGAAGATCTGCCTGCGCTCGAGTGTCGCTGGGCCGTGTACGATCTAGAATTTGATACGGAAGAGGGCAAACGCAATAAACTCGTCTTTGTCTCATGGTACGTTCTGACACCCTTTTCATTTCTTTTTTCACAAAAAGACACCTTTTTTTGTCGCATGCGCACTTGGGCTTGTGATCGCTTGCAATCGCAGGTCACCCGACAGCGCGAAGGTCAGGGACAAGATGGTGGCTGCCTCTTCCCGAGACGCGCTTCGGCGCTCTCTCGTCGGTATCGCGGTGGAGATCCAGGCCACCGAATTCAGCGAAGTGGCTCGCGAGACGGGTACGTCCCCCCACTCGCGCTCAGTCAGCAACAACCCATTTCTTACTGGTAACTCTACCATAGTCCTGGAAAAAGCAAAGAAAAAATGATTGATCTATCGTGCCCACTTCCCTATGGTTTTTATACGACCTTAGTCCCAATCCCCACCTCCCACCCCCCAAGTATTGCTTACAGAAGAGAATGAAGTTTCGCTGAACTACGGTTGGAAATAAAGACCTTAGCACATTACTAAACAATTTATACGACTTGTTTTGTTCTCTATAACCAACGGCTCTAAGACCTGATTGATTGGGAGATAGCACACTCGCAAATTAAGGAGGATGTAATACGTTGCTTTATTCACGAAAGAATAAGGTATGGACAATTTAACAACCTCATACCTAACGCGAATGCTTACGCCTCGAAGACAAACTGTGCGCCAACCTTGTGTGCAGGTCCTGCATGACCCGCCTCGTTGAGCCGTTGTGTGTCAAGAGCAAGACCGAAGGAGGCCTTGACACCGGGACGGAGTGCTTGAGTGTAACCTAGGAGTCATAGTACCGTAAATGACTGCATCTCCAGACAAAGGTACGAGGAATGCAGACCAAGAGCGAGGACACCAGAGTCATTAATTTTAGCCTTGACGAAAGCAGCCGAATCGAGGTAACTAGGAGATTGATTCGAATCGACAATCAAAGAGAATATGGCCGAGGATATAGTTAAAAACTTACGCCTTGGTGCCGACCTCGAGTGCGACGCCAGGAGAAGTCGCCTTGGCATCGTATACGGCCTTGGCACCAGCTTCGACGTCCGGGCTCACGCGGTGGTAGTAGCTCGCGGCAAAGGTGCTGAAGTTGGAGAGACCGTGGAAAGTGACGGCGTACTCGGGCGCGGAGAAGCCGACGGCGGCAGAGTACTTGGTGACACGGCCTTCGGTGACGTTGTAAGAAGCTTCCGCACCAATGAGGAAGCCGTCACGTCCCAGCACGGTGTCGGCGGTAAAAGTGGGGCCCTGTGTGGAATGAATGAAAGTCGTGAGCCCGTGGGGAGAATTAGAGAAATAGGAGGGAAGGTGTACGAACCTTGAAGACGTCTAGGACGGCGCGGGAATGAAGGCCAGGTTGCTTGTAAGCGGCATTGAGAAGCACCGACTTTGTGCTCTTCTCGGGATGGAGGATGGTGGTGGTGTCGAGTTTGAGGCCCTTCGCGATCTGGTTCTCGAGCTCGATTTGGGTGCGGAGCGCATTGGAGGTGGACCAGGCTTGCGTGAAGGTGAGGCCGTGAGCCTTGTCGGTGTACTTGCCCTCTACGTTGCCAGCGACGAGGGAATTTTTCGAGTCGCGGTTTCCGTCGACCTTGAAAGTGACGTTGGAGGGTGTGGCGGTCTTGACCTCGAGGGAAGTGCCATGGAAGTGGTAGTCCTTGCCGAGGAGATCGTTGGAGGACTTTCCAAGGTCCTGTATACATGACGTGGTAAGTAAGATAATTGAAATAGAACTTATTATTTATCAAAAAAAACGAAACAAAAAAGAAAGGTAAAGAAAACAAACCTTCCAAGATGGCGGAACGGGTTGGGGAAGAGACATTTGTTGTGATGAAAGAGAACGAAGATTATGCGTTGGCAGGCGGACCGAGCAAACAACATTTATCCCGCGTCGGTCTTTTGGCCGTTTAACCGTGGGAAAACTGCGGCTGCCGTACTTGAAGCATGGCCGCCACGGCCGTCAAGTACATCTCTGCCGACGTACGTCAACTTGAGCCCCCTCCTCGCCTCTCCTTATATTTATGTGCATCCATCTTGCAGGAACTCTCCGCGATCATAAAAAGCAACAAGCTTCCTCGGAAGGACTACCTTGTCGTGGACGTCCGCGATAGCGACTTCATCGGAGGACACATTACAAACTGTCACCACACCCCCTCTACAACCTTCTTAGACAAGCTAGATGATTTAGTCAAGGATACCAAAGATGTACCGCAAGTTATCTTCCATTGCGCTCTCTCGCAGCAACGGTGGGTCTCAATACACACACTTTCTCTCGCTGAATTCCCTTTCATGAATCTGACTTTGCAAGCCCTGTTTAGTGGTCCCAAGGCGGCACGGGTGCGGGGACAGTCCCAATTTCGGACCTCTGACTCACTCTGACCGTTGTCTTCAGCAATACAACGACCGGCGTAACCAGGTGCGGGATGACAATGATACCCTACACGAGGTTCTCATCCTCCGCGGAGGGTTTACTGAATTCCAGGAGAAATTTAAGGTAACACCTAGAATACTCCACACTTGTCTTCCCAACTCACCGAAGGTATGGCCCTTGTAGGGTGACCCACAGCTGGTTGAGAATTGGAACAAGGATATCTGGGAAGTTGATTGGTCGCGATGAAAAGTCACTCAGTTGCGCTATCATGACCACATCTCAGTCAATTTGCCAAGTTTAGACCAGATTTGGTGATGTATTTGCTCTTGGCACGAGTAAAGTGTTGCTATAGATGTACGACGCATGTTTTTCGAGTAGTGAATATACCATTTGTAGGTTGCGCTCCCCCATCATGGCTCCTCGGAATCCTCGGACGGCTTCGCTATCACCCGCTGGGGAAGTTGCTCGACGATGGTCTGCACGCGGCGCCGCTCCTCTTGAATATTCCGTTGGCATATCGTCCTGCATTATGATAAGCCGCGTTCAGACCATGCCCGCGTGCCCGTGTCCAGAGCAGTAGACAAGGAACTTACCAGGTCCCCAGCGAAACCAGCATAAACGTCCCCATGGCCCAATTGCTTGCCGCGAACGGACCTATAATCCCCCCCGCGCGCGCCTCTTCGCGTCAGTACGTTTGTCCGGCACCCACCCCGGGTACGGAGAAAAATGGGGAAGGAGGGTAATGTAAACAACGTACGGACGCTGAGCCCACGTATGACGCCGACGCCGACTCCACTCGCAATCCCGCTCAAGAGGCTGTTCCGCGCGCATGGAATTTCGCCGATGCGCTGTACGTCTTCCCGTGGCGACAATCTCTACTAGTGCACCATTGTGTCAGTCAGAGCGTAAGAAAGAGAGAGAGAGAGACGGTTGTGGAGGGCGCGTGGGGGTCGGTCGAGAGAACGACGACGCACCTTGAATGCCTCGCGCACATCGGACCAGTAATCACCTGTCGTCTCTGTCTGGAAGATTGGACGGCGCGGCGTCGAACTGGTCGTTCCAGGGTCTTCAGAGGGTTGTCGCTCTGGATTCGCGGTCACGGTCATGGTCCTGGTGACAGTCTCGTTATGGCAGTTGATAACGTGACTTCTTAGCACCTTCCTTTCTGGGGTGTGACTCTGCGCAACTAAAAAGTCGCAACTAACTTAAGGATGGACCCCGTCCGATGTTCGGGTTTAGGCAGTACCTGAATTCGTCTTGCTTCTAGTTCGTAGGTCCTGTCCGAGGTTCGCATCCAGGACAATACCTGAATTCAGTGGGTTGTGTCTTACTTCCAGTGGCGGAGGGAGATCGGTGGCCCCGATACTAACAGAGGGCTCACGTCCTCAATACGGTCTCTGTAATTGCGAACTATAGCAGGCGGGGACTGTCAATGGGCGACGGATTTCTCAAGTTTCGGCTCCAGTGTGATGTGCAAGCCATTCGACTGGCAAATAGACTGCGCCGAGTTTGCGCGGTGCAGATCTGCAGCGCGCTGACACCTGCCCTGTCCGGTGTATCAGCGCTCTCACTCTGCCTTGAGGGCGGAGGACGTCGACCGAACGTCGCAGCCATCGGAATTTGCTCAAAGGCTTTCTACTAACCTGGTCTAACCATTTTTTTTGTTGTGTTGTGTTACCAGTCTCACACGCGTGAGTTCCCCAGTAATCGCACAGATGGCATGAGACTTTCTCGCCCCGCTACCATGGGGACCCCTGTCCCCGTTGAGTGACTTTTTTCCACCCACAACAAATCTGCAGACACACGGTCATCTACGAAGGCAGAATCCATCGCAAGGTTCTATTTGCAAAGAAATGGCTTCAGGATCCTGCCATTTTTGAAAAGGTTTCCAGCACCAGATATTAAACTGTTTGTAGTTTTTACTATTTACTTTGCTCATATAGTAAACTGAATGGTTGGATCCTTATGGTACGTGCATGAAACAATTTGTTGTCTCCTTACCCATTCCCGTAGCTTTTACGCCTCTTCTTCTGTGACGTCAGTACGATTTCTACTTAAAAACATGTCTCTTGCACCTTTATGACTCTCCAGCTGAAAACTCCGCGCTCAGTGGGAAGCTGGGACTTGCAAAGTACACGGTGCCCGCCAACAGGCTTATGGTCTTGTACGACGGCCACCGGTTATAGCACCACACAAGCGTGCTTCACCAATTAACCGTTACTCAGTTCGTGTGTTATAGTACACCTCAGAAGGAGGCAGGCCGACGCACATCAAGGCTGAGCTTGAGCATCCGTTGAGGCGGGTGATGTGAAGCCCTCTGATGTCTCTTCAGGATGCAACTCCACGGCGATCATCTCAAGGGCTTCGTTGACCATGTGTGAGTATTGGACACGGAGTTCTGTCTCTGTCGGAGACGCTTTCCGGCGCAACATCAGCACTCTGAAAGGAAAAAAAAGAATGTTTGAACCAGCAAGGACTTTTCAGAGAGCATCATACGTACAACCGACATGACTAGCAAGAGGTGCGACGATAATCAACAAAGCGAACGTAGCTGGGAGAGAAAAACCAATCACCAGAGCGGAGGGTAGAATGTACGCCAACCAAGGACCAAGGCCTTTAAATTCATGCAGTAGCCGTGAGCTACGACAAGACCTAGTCAATCGATCGCGGACTGGGTGGTCTTTGACGACGACTCACCCGAAATAAGTTCCAACCGTCAACATATTCAATGCCGTCATGATGACGTAGACGAATATCCCTGCGTGACCAGAACCAAATAAAAATGACAGACCGTCGAATATGCGTTGGACAGATCAAGACCTGCCTTGTTTCAAAAAACTCTGGCCGAGCGGGCCAAGAGTACCACGCTCCCGAACGCAGTGCTGTACCGATTTACTGTGGTTATCATTCACGTGGACAAGGCAACGGTCATCAGACTCACCCGAAAAACAACGAACATGTTGAAGCAATCGAAAAAGGTCGTGAGTATCTAGTAGAGGCTTGGTTCAGCCAAGGTGATAGCAAACGATAAGTGACATCGTACCGAGATCATCTGAGCAAAATTAAATCTTATGTCAGTACAATCAGACGAGCGCCAAAATCCTAGACGCACTGCTAAGTGATAGGCAAAGGGCATGTGTACTGTACTCATCCCATGTACTACACCGAGAGTCGGTTGATCCGAAATGGCGAAACAGCCGGTGCGTTTGAGCAGAATGAACAAGAGGGACACTGCGATTCCATCGAAGAGTCAGGGATACACCTTGATAAACAAGGTCTTCGGGACAGACGGGTTAACTGTTTGCTCATCACCCAAATAATAACGCCGAAAAGACCGAAGAAGGTGATTGAAAGAGCTGCAAGAACCTTTGTTTTCCTCCCAGAGAACGCATATGTACGCAACATTAGAATGACTGAGTTGACATGACGGACACGAGTGTAAATAACAGCTTGTGAAGCAAGTGGACCTAGTCATGCTTACATTGTGCTGACAACATCTATAATTAAATCATGAGGAAAGATTAGAAAGGAACCAGGAGTGAGCGCACCGTAGGCACGGTACAAGCATAAAGAGCGGGATAGTATGACTCGCAAACGCGTTGCTCATGGTCACCGACAAAACCCCAGAAGTGGAAAGGTGCGATGGCCAGTGGGTAATAGCGGCAAAATAGATATGCAACTTTCACAGCATTCCACGGAGCAGGGTATATCTGTAAGCCAACAATTACGGTATTTAATCAACCATTCCTCGGCACATGAAGATGAAAGTACATGCTTACAAAGGCGACTTCCTGGTCCAACCTAAACACCGAAGTCAAAATAAGCGTTCTCATTCCAAGTCTCAAAATGAAGCGTCAAGATTCAACGAACGATATGATCCAATCATAGAAGCAGGCAGTGTCTATTGTATCAATTATCAGGGACACCGGCGAGACGCCGAACCTCGGAGGGGAACGTACAGGCAGCTAGAACGGTCTTGATTAATCGACTTTGACAGCACGAGGGAGGAACGTACTCACCTGTGATGCTGTAACGCCCGCTAGATGGCATGAACAGGTACAGCCTCTCCGTCAGTACATCACTTGCGAGAAAGAAATAGGGACGTACACAGCCAGTGTATTCAAGCCGGATGCCAACCGTCGCAGCGTAAGTGACAGTTGTCCCATAGGTGTAGATAGAGGACGGCACCGACGCTGCCAAGTGGAGCAGCAGATCAATATGCCCGAGCCTACTGGCAGCAATGCTATGAGCGGAGGTGTTGACAGAGGAGCAGGTCGATGGCGTACAACGCTTCAAGCTTCAAGCTTCAAGGGTTGTCTGAGGTGTCAATCGGGGCTGGGGTTATCGAGAGAGAAAGGAAACACTTGGTGGGAAAGACAAGTAGCAATGGCAGAACGTACGTGCGAGAACTAAAAAGGATTGCCCTGTAGTGTGACGACACACATAATAGTTCAAGTTGTCCAAAAGTTTTTGAGTTAGCTACAGAAAGCGACCGTCGCTCGTTTCAGTGCAACAATTTGTAGAGAATCAAGATCCGGGCGCTGCGGGGGTATCTGTCTGTCCTTTCGAGCTTCACGGATTTCCTGGCGCGACTTGGGTCGGTTTACTCTAGCGCCTTCGCATACGTGCCTCCCATTTCAGTCCCGTTTTACCCGCCCACTCCAAGCGTCCCGGTCAACTGTTCGCAGAGCATTCGCCTCATCTTCCCTCCAAGGAATTACTTGCGGTCGTTGGTCATACACATCCTACAGTGAAGGACCTCCAGACAACTGTTGCTTGTTAACATTAGATCGCTTCAAATTCAAATTGTGGCCCTCACCTCATGCGATTTGCACATAGTTAAACTTCGCGCTCAACGTCAGATGAGGGACTTGACGGGGGCTTGGTGACAGGCAGTGTTGTCAAGGTCGGAGTGACCATGGTCCCCAATGGTCGGTGGTCGGTGGTCCATCAATTTAGACCACATAGTTTGTGGCCGGTCGCTAGGGTCTGACAACTAAATCAAATACTCGTTCCTCCCGGGAAAAAGCGATAACGTACAAAAAAACCACCAGAAAAACTGCCACAGAGCACGCCTTTGACTCAGAACAAGGGAGACGTTCGTCAGAAATTGATGTGTGCAGAAAGCCAAAAAAACCTCCCAATCCACTCCCTCCCCTTCAACATCACAAATCCAGTCTGGAAAATGTAAAGCACAAACTTCCAAGGATGAGGTGGATGACGACGTCTAGACGAAGCAAAATTTATACTGTATGAAGTCAGTGATGGCCTGACTGCAGTCTGACTCAGTCATGCGCTGACTCGCGTCAGCCGACCATATTTTAGTCATTTAGTCAGATGCTGGTCAAGGGTCCGTGGGAAGCCACCCAAAAGGGAAATGACATTGTGCTGCATCGCGTTGTGTTAGTTTCGGTCTACTTTCAAGTAGATCAAGGCCTTGTGTGGCCGTAACAGAGACAATAGAACGTGAATTGAGAGCTCCGATATAAATGAGCTTGAATGTAACTATCCTGCTGTGCAAGTACTTGCTGCAGGGGTAACGTTTGATCGTGTATCGGATTCCCCAGCTTCCCCCAGCATGTCTCCGCCACCCCTCCCTCCTTGCACTCCTCCTCTAGAGTGGCAGGTACAAGACTAGGACTTGAGGCTCAGTCATGCACAGGATCAGCCAAGAAAAGTGAGGCTCAGACAAGGTTTAATTATGTGATATGTACAGTATTCAATTTGCGTGGCCACACTAAGTAGGTCAGTAGGTCTCAGGCTTGAAGTAGGTGACACTCTGCCATCACTGGATAACTTCCCATAACGATTTGGTGCACCAAATATTCTCCAAATTCATGTTACGGCATGTTAAAATATTATTAATCCAAATTTTAGAAACCCGTAACTTTGCTGCACCAAATCTACACTGCCAGAGGTCCCGGGACCTTCTGACGGGGGTTCAGTCGGTGGGCACTAATTTGACCACGTGTCAGCCTTATTTGAGGACTGTTACCCGGTCAATTGAATGTTTTAAGTCAGCGCCGAGCCAACCTTAAACAAATCCCGTCTGAGGGTCCGGGCTTGTGATGGCGTGTTGTCTGGACCCTGCTCCAGGGTTGGGCTGAGGTTGGGGTCTCTCGCGAGCCCGTGAGAGCTGATTATTTAAATGCTTTGGCAAGCTCTCTGACTTCACGACTTTTTCAACTTACAACTTCCAAGTCCCCGTCCACCTTTCGTCGTGTTGTTCCTCTTTCTCACAAGTCACAAGTTCCCGACCATGATAACAGGCCTCCTTCCCACTGCATTACTACTCTCACTGTCACCACCATTATTACTAACACCATCTCCCATGTGTGTGACGAGCAGACTCGGAACTTGAACTATGCCACCACAATACCTCGCACCTCCCCCCACTTCCCCTAGCCGATGACCCCCACTGCCTCCCATACCACATATTGTGCGTTGCGCCTAGTAGCTTGTATCTATGCTACAGTAGTAATAAAATATCATTGCTTTCTGGATGTGCGTGCATAGATACAGTTGGTTTGCCTGGAACCAAAAAAGGAAATTATCGCAGATTCCGCGCAAACGACCCAGCCTCGGCCAGGGCTGGCACTTATCGGCTGACCCTCTCATGAGCCTAAATTGGGGTCCCATGGACCTTGAATTACCGAACCCTGCGACAGGGTCCAGGGAAGTGCGGCAGTGTAGAGTCCAACAACAGATTACGTAATCCACATTTGCTGTAGTCGTGCAGAACCCACCTCCACTTTACATCTTGCGACCGACCACTCATTTAACGGCGACTACATGCGTCAATTCAAAAAGTATTGGTCCTCGACCTCATCTACGAGTGCGGTCACGAAGAGCGAACCCACTACATCATCTTTTAAACAAAAATCAATCACAACATCGTCTTGTGCATTCTCTTCCACGAGGCCCACACCTGATTTTTGTCTTAACTACATACTCCAGATTCCGGAATAAATGTATTCAAAAAATTAGTCTATGCGAAGGTCCTGTCCGTTCTGGCAGCCCATCATGTGTGAGGTGCATTGCAGATTCTATTTCATTTACATGATCGCGCTTAAGTCCGTCCGCCATGAGCGTAACCTCAGGCGAGAGTTTGTCACTGCCATGCTTCTCCCAATCGACAGCAGTCGTCGAGTCTTGGGAATGTGATACTCGACTTGTACTGCGCGCAAGATTACGGAGCGATGCGGTAACAGCGTTCGACCCGTGGGGACTACTGCAGGCGCTAAGGTCGTCCGAACTCGAGCCGCCGCCGCATCCTCCACGACCAGTCGAAGCTGCAGTCCTCCTCTGTGAGGATGTCATACCGTGAGCAGTTTGCATAACGCTGGTGGCCACGGCCGACAATTCTGAGCAGCCCATGGGCAACATAAGTATCCGCAAGCCCTTCTCGTTGCGCACCGACAACGGGACGGCCGTAACTGAGTGGGGGTGCTCCTCATCGTCATCGAACGGGCTGACCGAAGGGCCAGACCAGGCGTGCCAACGGTGCAAGCGCCACACTGTCAAGGCCATGCCGGCTGCCAACCCAAGCGTGCCGAGTCGGCAATGGCAGTCATATTGGACTTTCCACTTTTGAAAAGGTTTGCAGCATCAGATATTAAACTGCTTATAGTTTTTACTATTTACTTAGTGCTCATCTGGTAAACTAAATGGTTGGAACCTTAGGCCGCCTTACTGTACTGTATGGTACATGCACGAAACAGTCTCTCGCGCCTTTATGACCCTCCAGCTGAAAACTCCGCGCTCATTGCGAAGCTGGGACTTGCAAAGTACTGTACACGGTGCCCGCCAACAGATTTATGGTCTTGTACGATGGCCATCGGTTATAGCACCACTCAAGCGCGTTTCACCAATTAACCGTCACTCTCATATGCTTGTTATGGTACACCTCAGAAGGAGGCAGGCCTACACACATCAAGGCTGAGCTTGAGCATCCGTTGAGGTAGACGATGTGAAGCACTTTGATGTCTCTTCGGGATGCCACTCTACGGCGATCATCTCAAGGGCTTCGTTGACCATGTGCGAGTATTGGATACGGAGTTCTGTCTCTGTCGGAGATGCTTTCTGGCGCAACATCAGCACTCTGGGAAAAGAAAAAAAAATAATAGAATGTTTGAACAAGCAAGGACTTTGCAGAGAGTATCGCACGTACAACCGACATGACTAGCAAGAGGTGCGCCAAGAATCAACAAAGCGAACGTAGTTGGGGAGAGAAAAACCAATCACCAGAGCTGAGGGTAGAATGTACGCAAACCAAGGACCAACGGCTTTGGCTTCATGCATTACCCGTGAGCTACGGTAGGACCTAGTCAACCAATCACGGTCTGGGTGGTCTTTGACGACTTCTCACCTGAAAAAAGTTCCAATCGTTAACGCGTTCAATACCGTCATGACGACGTAGACGAATATCCCTGTGACCAGATCCAAATAAAAATTACAGACCGCGCCGGTGATGCATTGGGCAGATCAAGACCTGCCTTGTTTGAGAAAACTCTGCCCTAGCCGGCCGAGGATACCACGCTCCCGAACGCAGTGCTATACGGATTTACTATGGTTATCATTCACGTGGACAGGGCAACGGTCATCGGACCCACCCAGACCACGACGTACATGTTGAGGCAATCGAAAAAGGTGGTGAGTATCTAGTAATAGCTTGGTTCAGCCAAGGTGATAGCAAACGACACGTGACACCGTACAGAAATCATCTGAGCAAAAATAAATAAATCATATGTCAGTATAATCAGACAAGCGCGCCAAAGTTCCAGACGCACTCCTAAGTGATAGGTAAAGGGCACCCGCACTACACTGCCTTTCTGTACTACACCGAGAGTCGGTTGATCCGAAACGGCGAAACAGCCGGTGCGTTTGAGCAGAATGAACAAGAGGGACACTGCGATTCCATCGAAGAGTCAGGGATACACTTTGATAAACAAGGTCTTCGGGACATACATGTTAACTGTTTGCTCATCACCCAAGTAATGACGCCGAAAAGACCGAAGAAGGTGATTGAAAGAGCGGCGAGAATATTTTTTTTCCTCCCAGAGAACGCATACGTACGTAACATCAAAATGACTGAAAACATGACGGACACAAGTGTAAATAACAGCTTGTAAAGCATGTGGACCTAGTCGTGCTTACATTGTGCTGACAACATCTATAATTAAAGCGTGAGGAAAGATTAGATGGGAAGCAGGAGTAGGCGCACCGTAGGCACGGTACAAGCATAAAGAGCGGGATAGTATGACTCGCAAACGCGTTGCTCATGGTCACCGACAAAACCCCAGAAGTGGAAAGGTGCGATTGCCAACGGGTAATAGCGGCAAAATAGATATGCGCCTTTCACAGCATTCCATGGAGCAGGGTATATCTATAAACAATTACAGTAATCAACCGACAACCCCTCCGCACATGAAGACGAAGGCACACGCTTACAAAGGCGACTTCCTGGTCCAGCCTAAATAGTAAACACCGAACAAAATAAGCATTCTCATTCCGAATCTCAATGAAGCGTCAAGATTCAACGAACGATATGATCCAATCATAGAAGCAAACAACGTCTAGGAGACTAATCAGCAGGATACACCGGTGGGACGCCGAACCTCGGAGGGGAACGTACAGGCAGCTAGAACGGTCTTGATTGGTCGGCTTTGACAGCACGAGGGAGGAACGCACTTACCTGTGATGCTGTAACGCCCGCTAGATACCGCCAGCACAGCATGTAAAGCCCATCTGCCAGTAAAGAAATAGGGACGCACATAACCAGTTTAGTCAGGCCGGACACCAAGAGGTGCTGCGTAAACACCAGTTGTCCCATAGATATAGATAGAGGACGGCACCGACGCTGCCAAGTGGAGCAGCAGGTCGATATGTCCGAGCCTGCTGGCAGCGATGCTATGAGCGGAGGTGTTGACAGAGGAGCGGGTCGATGGCATACAACACGCAAGCTTCAAGGGTTGTCTGAGGTGTCAATCGGGGCTGAGGTTATCGAGAGAGAGAGGAAACCCTTAGTAGGAAAGACAAGTAGCATTGGCAGAACGTACGAGCGAGAACTAAAAAGGATTGCCCTGTGGTGTGAAGACATACATACATAATGGTTCAAGTTGTCCAAAAGTTTTTGAGTTAGCTACAGAGAGCGATCATCGCTTGTTTCAGTGCAACAATTTGTAGGGAATCAAGATCCGGGCGCTGCGGGGGTATCTGCCTGTCCTTTCGAGCTTCACGGGTTTCATGGCGCGACTTGAGTCGGTTTACTTGGCGCCTTCGCATACGTGCTTCACAGTTCGGTCCCGTTTTTACCCGCCCACTCCAAGCGTCCCGGTCTGTTGTTCGCAGAGCATTCGCCTCGTCTTCCCTCCAAGGAATTACTTGCGGTCGTTGGTCATACACATCCTACAGTGAAGGACCTCCAGACAACTGTTGCTTGTTAACAGTATATCACTTCAAATTCAAATTGTGGCCCTCACCTCGTGCGATTTGCACATACTTAAACTTCGCGCCCAACGTCAAATCAGGGACTTGGGGCCCGGTCGCGCACGGCATCAGAAAAGTGGGGCTCAGACAAGGTTTAATTATGTGATACGTAAGTTACAGTATTCAATTTGCGCGGCCACACTAAGTAGGTGACACTCTGCCATCACTACCGTCACGAAGGACCCATACCCCTTATGTAAGCCTTAACCCACTCTCCTATGATAACCTCTCTTGCCTTGCTTGCTCGTTTACAGCCAGTCCACTGCCAAATGTGTAATGAATAATTTGTACATGCCTTGGTTTTGGTCTTCGCCAGCCCCTTTCCCCTGCGAAACTTCTAAGTCAACTAGCCCCCCTCATTCTCACTCAGACTCAGCAACAACTTTCCCCTTCTCTCCTTTGCTTATATCCACTCTGTCTACTTGTTCCCACTCACGCACTTTCGAGCATATACACTATTAAGCAACTTTTTTCCACTCACAACAAATCTACGGAGACACAGTCATCTACCAAGGCAGGATCCTACCGTTTTTGAAAAGGTTTTCAGCATCAGATATTAAATTGTTTATAGTTTTTACTATTTACTTAGTGCTCATCTGGTAAACTAAATGGTTGGAACCTTAGGCCGCCTTAACTGTACTGTATGGTACATGCACGAAACAATTTGTTGTCTCCTTGCTTATTTCCGTAGCTTTGCGCATCTGTGACGTCAGTATAATTTCTACTTAAAAACATGTCTCTCGCACCTTTATGACCCCTCCAGCTGAAAACTCCGTGCTCATTGGGGGGCTGGAACTTGCAAAGTACTGTACACGGTGCCCGCCAACAGATTTATGGTCTTGTACGACGGCCACCGGTTATAGCACCACTCAAGCGCTTTTCACCAATTAACCGTTACTCTCATGTGCTTGTTATGGTACACCTCAGAAGGAGGCAGGCCTACACACATCAAGGCTGAGCTTGAGCATCCGTTGAGGTAGACGATATGAAGCACTTCGATGTCTCTTCGGGATGCCACTCTACGGCGATCATCTCAAGGGCTTCGTTGACCATGTGCGAGTATTGGATACGGAGTTCTGTCTCTGTCGGAGATGCTTTCTGGCGCAACATCAGCACTCTGGGAAATGAAAAAAAAGAACAGAATGTTTGAACAAGCAAGGACTTTGCAGAGAGTATCACACGTACAACCGACATGACTAGAAAGAGGTGCGCCAAGAATCAATAAAGCGAACGTAGCTGGGGAGAGAAAAACCAATCACCAGAACTGAGGGTAGGATGTACGCAAACCAAGGACCAACGGCTTTGGCTTCATGCATTACCCGTGAGCTACGGTAAGACCTAGTCAACCGATCGCGGTCTGGGTGGTCTTTGACAACTTCTCACCTGAAAAAAGTTCCAATCGTCAACGCGTTCAATGCCGTCATGGCGACGTAGACGAATATCCCTATGTGACCAGATCCAAATAAAAATTACAGACCGCGCCGGTGATGCATTGGGAAAATCACGACCTGCCTTGTCTCAGAAAACTCTGCCCTAGCCGGCCGAGGGTACCACGCTCCCGAACGCAGTGCTATACGGATTTACTATGGTTATCACTCACGTGGACAAGGCAACGGTCATCACACCCACCCAGACTACGACGAACATGTTGAGGCAATCGAAAAAGGTCGTGAGTATCTAGTAATAGCTTGGTTCAGCCAAGGTGATAGCAAACGACACGTGACACCGTACAGAGATCATCTGAGCAAAAAAAAACAATATTATGTCAGTATAATCAGACAAGCGCGCCAAAGTTCCAGACGCACTCCTATGTGATAGATAAAGGGCACCCGCACTACACTGCCTTTCTGTATTGCACCGAAAGTCGGTTGATCCGAAATGGCGAAACAGCCGGTGCGTTTGACCAGAATAAACAAAAGGGGCACTGCGATTCCATCGAAGAGTCAGGGATACACCTTGATAAACAAGGTCTTCGGGACAGACGGGTTAACTGTGTGCTCATCACCCAAATGATAACGCCGAAAAGACCGAAGAAGGTGATTGAAAGAGCGGCGAGAACCTTTTTTTTCCTCCCAGAGAACGCATATGTACGCAACATCAGAATGACTGAGGACATGATGAACACGAGTGTGAATAACAGCTTGTAATGCACGTGGAGTCGTGCTTACATTGTGCTGACAACATCTATGATTAAAGCGTGAGGAAAGATTAGAAGGGAACCAGGAGTGAGCGCACCGTAGGCACGGTACAAGCATAAAGAGCGTGATAGTGTGCCTCGCAAACGCGTTGCTCATGGTCACCGATAAAACCCCAGAAGTGGAACGGTGCGATTGCCAACGGGTAATAGCGGCAAAATAGATATGCGCCTTTCACAGCATTCCATGGAGCAGGGTATATCTGTAAATCAAACAATTACAGTAATCAATCGACAATCCCTCCGCACAGAAGACGAAGGCACACGCTTACAAAGGCGACTTCCTGGTCCAGCCTAAACACCGAAGTCAAAATTAGTATTCTCATTCCGAGTCTCAAGGAAGCGTTAAGATTCAACGAACGATATGATCCAATCATAAAAGCAGACAACGTCTAGGAGACCGATCAGCAGGATACACAGGTGGGACGCCGAACCTCGGAGGGGAACGTACAGGCAGCTAGAACGATCTTGATTGGTCGACATTGGGGGTACGAGGGAGGAACGCACTCACCTGTGATGCTGTAACGCCCGCTATATGGCGCCGGCACAACAAGTAAAGCCTATCTGTCAGTACATCACCGAAAAAGAAATAGGGACGCACATAACCACTGCGGTCAGGCCGTACGCCAACAGGTGCGTAAACACCAGTTGTCCCATAGATGTAGATAGAGGACGGCACAGACGCTGCCAAGTGGAGCAGCAGATCGATATGTTCGAGCCCGCTGGCAACAACGTTATGAGCAGTGTTGACACAGGAGCGGGTCGATGGCGTACAAACCCTTCAACCCTTCAAGCTTCAAGTTTCAAGGGTTGTCTAAGGTGTCAATCGGGGGCGGGGTTATCGAGAGAGAGAGGAAACCGCTGGCAAGAAAGACAAGTGGCAGTGGCAGAGTGTACGTGCGAGAACTAAAAAGGATTTCCCTGTGATGTGAAGACATACATACATACTGTAATAGTTCAAGTTGTTCGGAGGTTTTTGTGTTAGCAATAGAATGTGATCGTCGCTTGTTTCAGGGCGACAAATTGCAGAGAACCAAGATCTGGGCGTCAGTATGTCCTTTCGAGTTTCACGGGTTTCCTGGCACGACTTAGGTCGGTTTACTCTAGCGGCTTCGCATGCGTGCTTCCCAGTTCAGTCCCGTTTTACCCGCCCACGCCAAGCGTCCCGGTCTATTGTTCGCGGAGCATTTGCCTCCATTCGCCTCATCTTCCCTCTAAGGAATTACCTGCGGTCGTTGGTCATACACATCCTACAGTGAAGGACCTCCAGACAACCGTTGCCTGTTAAGGGTGAATTAAATCGAGTTCAATTTCAAATTCTGGCCCTCACCTCATGCGATTTGCACGAACTTAAACTTCGCGCTCAACGTCATATCAAACCCTCTAGGGACTTGGGCCCGTTTGGCGCATTCGTTGTCGCGCGCAGCATCGGCCAAAAAAGCGGGGATCAGACAAGGTTTAATTATGTGATACGTACAGGTATTCAATTGCGCGGTTGCAATAAGAACTGACACGGGTTATATAATCTTCTAACCCAAGGGGTTGGTTACGTACTCATACCAAGGGACAAAATAATTCCAAAATAAATCTATTGTCTTTAGCTGAATACTCCTTTTCACTTCAGGAATCATTTTAGGGGGCAGTGTGCGATGTCCATGGTATTTTTTGTTGGCCCAGACTGCTTGTGCACCTGTAAGTCCTCTGCATATGCCAAGATGAAGCGTGCAGAATGTTTGGGAACCTCTTGGGGAACCTATAATTGCATCTGAGCTGTAAGAAAAGACTCAGTATCGCATGGTGAATATCACGTGATCTCTTGGCACTTGCCTTTTTTAGCACATATATGCTGGATGCGGAAAAATGGCAATTCCACTCGTGACTTGGTGACTGCCTGGGTGACTGACTTTACAACCTTTAACTCCAAAACTATCATAGAAAAGCAAAATAGATGTATAAAGAAGTGGTTGAGAACAAGTGTACTCCGTGGGTATGTCTACTCCCACGTAACCCCCTTATTGCACAGCCGACATGCGTTCGTTCATTTGGATTCCTCGCCAACTGCCACCTCCTTTGGCGTACTCGCCTGCACAATCAGGTCTATCAGTTTGTGCGAATTGACGAGAGCCAAAGAGACGAAATGTACCTGGGTGCTTTGCTCAGGCGCTTCGCTCAAGTCCGGAGGCGGTGGCTTTGCGTCCTCATCGCCCTGAAGAGTGCCGGCATGCGGCTTTTCGCTCTGCTCATGATCGGTCTCGGCCTCGCTCGTTTGGCCCGGAGCTCCGTCGTCAGATTTTGGGGATTCGGCAACGTCAGCTTCGGCCTGCGCTGCTTCCTTTGGGGCATCTTGTGTCTGCGACGCCTCAGTGACCATGGAGTCAAGAGGAGAGCAGGGATAGACGTACAACAGCCTGGATGAGGGAGGCCTTCACTTCTTCAACCGGGACTTCCGTACCTTCGGCGTCCGCGATTGTCGCTTCGCTCTGGAATTGGAAAAATCATTGGGACATGCACACAAAGTTTGCATTGTAAATATGGCATACTTCAGTTGGTTCTGGGGGAGGAGGCGTTTCGGGGGCGCTCTTTGCGTGAGCGTGAGGCTCGTCATGGCCAGTGGCACTATGCGCCTTATGCGAATTGGAGTGCGCAGAAGGTGACAACAAATATACGATCTAAAGAACAGAGCGTAAGTGTCTAGGAGGTATGGGGATGTGACACGTAGCCAATGTTGGGAGACTGACCGTTGGGACGAAGACGAGTGCAGACCCAATCTAACCGCGACGACGCCAGACTGAGAAACCAATCAAGAAAAGGACGGAAGGGCATACTATCCATGGCGTGTCGCCACTGTTCGACGCGCCGTGTGCGTCGGAACTGTATTGCCTACGCGCGGCTCCATGTGCGTGCCGGTGCACGACACGACGCAGAGCCGGAGCAAATGCGCGAGCACCTAGACGAGAAGCCATTATGGGCAGTCAATGTCTAGACCGCTTGTAAGGATGTTACGGCGCGGGGATGTGTGGGGTCGAACAGAGAGACAAGCGAACGGGAAGTGACGCCGAGGAGTCGCCGGGGTGGGCCGGAGTTGCGGGCAGGCAGGGGAAGTGCCGAGGATGATGGGGATGATAGTGATGACGTCGGCATTGGCGTGATTTTTGCACATTGGAGGTCTGCACTCGTATCGCGTGTCCGTTTATCTCTATCAATAATAATTGTTTTGGCTTTGCCTCGCACATCACAGGCGGGCAGAGTTTGGTAGACAGACCACGTAAGGATTGCCGAAGGGGGCAGGCAAAGGCAGTCTTGCGAGTGCAAGCAAGCAAGCTGCTGCCCTGGGCTGCGAACCGTTTCCGGAAACCAGAGCCAGAGCTTGCCACTCCCCAAACCTGTCCTGACTTGTCCTGACCCGACCCGTCCTCTCCACCACTCACTCTGTCTCCACCCGTCTCGGACTATATACTCCTTCGTCTCTACTCACTCACACCCAGACCCAGACCTCCTATTCGCTACTACCTCTCGACCTCTATTTTTTCTCCCCCACAATGGCCGAGCCTTTCCTCGGTGAACCGAGCGAGGCGCACACTACGCTCAAGCGAAGAGCTTCCTCCACCTTTGACGCTCGCGGCGACAACTCGCGCAAGCGACTGAAAGAGGACCTTCCCCCCGACGAGGCGACCGATCCACAGGCGCCCGCACTCATCTCGGGTAGTCAACTTGCCGATGACCTCGAACAGGAGCTCCTCTGTGGCTGCTGTTCAGCCTTGCTTTATCGCCCTGTCATCGTCTATCCGTGCCAACATTATTTCTGCGGCAGGTGATGTCGATCATCCTTACGACGACTCTCACTGACTCGTAAACTCGATTATCAGCTGCTGCCTACTCTGGGTTCGCGTAAGTTTCTTCCCCGAGTTTGCTGTTTCTTCTCAAAACCCACTGCGCTTCATGTGCGAGTGTGGTGTCACCAGGGGTTGACGGGGTGCACGTTGCAAAGATCCGTTCTTCAGACCACCGTGCTTTCTTACTAATCGCCCTTCTTCCTTTGCTATGCAGAATGGTGGCACCAATTGCCCCGCGTGCCGTAGCACCTCGACCAGTGTCTCCCCTTCGCGCGTGCTTCAAATCATGGTCGATGTCCTCCTTCGCGCCGATCCTTCTCGCGCTCGAACTGACAGGGAAAGGCAGCAAGCAGACGAGATATACAGGCCAGGACTGACCTTCCGGGTTCGCATACAGTCGTTCCTTCTTTTCACAGACCACCTCGTTTACCGAGCTGGGACGAGCAGATACCGACTCCGCGCGAGGCATCGCCCGAGCCCGCCATCCCTCAAAGTGGAGAGTTTGCACGTCCATGTCCGCACTGCTTACCGGGAAATCGCTACGGGTGGCAATGCCCAAATCCAGTGCCAGACCCGGCTTCGGATCCAGAACACGCGTGGCCCATGGAGGAAGGTGCACCGCCGGGACACGCGTGCTGTGGAAATTGGTCCGCCCCTTTCTCTCTCTATCCTGTGCTAGTTACTGAACCAGAGAATCTTCAGCGAAAATTTGCTTGGAATCGACGCGCCTACCTCGACAAAGTGCGACATGTGCCAAGTTTACTTCTGTGGCATAGGCGTGCAGCATCGTTGCGTCGCCGTTCCCCTTGCGAACGCGCAACCACATGGGATGTCCGACGTGGCCGACCTTATTCAGTCCACCGAAGTATACGAATGTTTCGACGGGAATGCGGTCGAGGTAGAGATCATGTTAGACTATCTTAGCAACCAACACATCACGCCACGGCATATCTACGGCGAGGCTAGTCTTCCTTTGTTGTCCTTCATAGGAATATTGACCCGACCAACCCGTCACAGATCGTACAGTATATACAATCGCAGCCGCGCACGTTCGCCCCGCTGATCGAGCTAGACTTGTTTTTGGACGTCCATAACGTGCCGCCCGGCCCCGAACCCGGCCTCGATGCCCCGCGCCAGCGGATCTGCAGGATGTGTGCGACGGAAGTGCTTCTGTACGGCCTGAAGGACTGGTGGGTCCGCGAACGAAATAAAGGTTTCCTCGACGCAAATGTCGCCGAACGACCAGACTGCCCCGACGGTCCAACCTGCCGGCGGCAAAAGGAGCATGGTATGTTCTTCTGCAAATTCCGTTGCAGATCCAGCCCACGATGCTCATTTTTTGTCAACCAACGCGTTTTTAGTACACGCAAGAGAATGTACGTTGTTATTATTTTCTTGGCTTCCTATTTCTCGTGCTGAACGGCGATCGGTTCGCTTCTTGTAGTCAATCACGTATTCGACTCCACCATGGGTGAATCGCTACTGGAACAACCCTCGGCGTCTTCGCCGCCCCCCTCAGCGCTACCCGAGGGAGACGCGCCCGGCCCGTCCTCTTCTCAAGCGTCTCGGACCATGCGCTCGCACGCCAGCCTTGACTCAGAGGGGATGGTCGACGCGGCGCTCACGGGTATGATGCCTGAAGAGCCGCCCTTCCTTCCGCCGTTGTCGGACCTTGTCGTTGCTGCTGCCGCCGCCGCCGCCGCTATCGATAGTCCGACGCACGTGCATACAGTGCTCGACATCTTTGACGTTCTCTAGTTGGAGTAATCGCTCCCTCTCACCCGTCGGGAATGGTGGGGAATTAAACTCGGAGAATGCCTTTTTTATTTTATTTCTTTTTCTTTTGTGAGCACAGAAGTAGTATCAACCGCAGTCTTCTCTTCCTGTACATTGCTCCCTCCCACTCCCTCTCTCATTTTTCTCCAACTACAAGACCACCTGTCTCCCGTAATCACTTTCTTTTCCGTGTTTTTTTCTCCCTCTAGCTCACGTCAATCACGAATAGATACGTCTTTTTGAAAATTCAGTTTCAAAAAAAAGAAGTATATGTACAACATACAGTTCGTACGACGGCAAGGAATACTAGTTGTTGGAGATAGTTTAATGATAGAGGTACAGTGTCCATCGTAGATCTGAGCATGTAAGAGCGACAACAACAAAAAAGATGATAGGTTAGGTTAGTCAAAATGTGCGGACAAAAGTTGAAAAAGGATGGCCAATCATAGTACCCTCCAAGCCCCAAAAGTATCCATCCCAGCCATATGCGACGACGCAATCAAACAGAACGAACGCTCTTACATCGAAGCCAGGCTTCCATACATCGCGACGTCCTCCTCCCACGTATACGGCTTCCGCATCCTCTCGGAGCTCCTCGCCGTATACAAGCTAGCGTTGTCCGCCTTCGCACGCCGGGCCTCGGTACGCCTCCTGAGTTCCACCGCGAGCTGTTCCTTGCGCGCTCTCGACTCCTCTTTCTTCCGCTTCTTCTCTTCCGCTCTCTGCGCCTTTGTCAACGGCACGGCAAGCGACGTCTTCGACTTGTTCCCGAACGGCCAGCCGATCCCGCTGCTGCCGCCGCCGCCCGAGGACGACGTCGTCGTCGTGAACGACGACTGCGATGGCGACGCGGGGGTAACTGGTATCGTCGCGGTGGTGGGTGATAAAAGATCGGTATCGGTGGAAGCGGTGGGGTTGAGGATGACGTTGGTGATCGTTCCGGTCGGCGAATGTGTCTCGGAAGGGTAGGCGTGGATATCGAGTCTGCGGGGCACACTGCGCGGAGTGATGGTAATAACTTGCCCCTCGCTTTCGTGCGCCGGCGCGGACGACGACGACCTGGGCCGGTCCATCCTTGCGGGCGGCTGGAGCGTCTGGGTACTCTTGGCTGGCGCCGAGTGAAGGGACAGGCGATGTAACTGGTCCTCGGGGGTATTGACTTCGCTGATGACCGATAGGTGAGAGCTAGGGGTAGTTGATTCGGTGAAAACAAAAGAATGCGCAGGCGGGCTGTGTGGTGGGGTATAGAGGCCCGAAGTTTGGCTGATGGCTGAGTTGCTGTTCAGTGAGCTGTGTGATGGAGAGGTCAAGGGCGGTGTCTCGGCACCCCGATCACGATACGTGCTAGCGCGTGTCCGGTGAGGGTGATGGAAAGAAGGGAGCGATGTCACCGGGCGGACGACCCTGCCACTCTGTTTCCCGTCCCCGTCTGATTCAGAAGTTGGGGTGGGGGAGAGCCTGCTACTGCTCGCCACAGTCGGTGGCGGCGGAAGAGAAAGCACGTGACTACTTCGCTTGTTCACGCGGCGTTCCGGAACCTTCAAAATCGAAGGGTGGTGGATGGGATGGGGATATTCGCCGCTGTCCATCACGTCCGTTGTCGGGGTTCTGATTAATGGCGCATGCGATTCGGCAACGAACGCTAGCTCCTCATCCATCACGCCAAACTGACTTATCGATGATCTATCTTGACCGCTTGACTGTTTGCCGAGGAACAACCGCGAGGGCTTTGACCCCGATGCAGTTCCGCGAATTATACTGTCCGCGTCTTCAAGTGGACATCCTCCATTAATTACTCAACCATAGATCGATTCCGAGGTAGGCAGCCTACCGTCTTTCGTAGTCGTAGTCACGTTTCCCCGAACTACACCCCCACCGCCTGTCTGTCTCGGTTCCGATGAGAGCATAAGGGCATCTGACATACCCCGCGGACGTGCGGTCGAAGCTTGACCTCCAGCACCACCGCTTCCTGAATTTCCATTCATGTCAGGTGTACGACTGGGGCCACCTTCCCTGTCTTGACGTGGGCGCGCTGATGGCCGTTTCTGGTTATACAACTACAAAAAAAAAAAGCATCGTCAATGCACGCAAAGATAATCGCGTGACGAGTGTCGAAGTACCATAACAGTCTTCAGGGCCCTAAAAGTTCACAGTTAGATCCACCGTAACGCCAACGGTTAGACACGTGCCTTATTTGGAGGCTACGGCAGCTACACAGCGTAGCGACTTCGTAGACACCGACAGACGTGGAATTTGACAGCGCGCGATGCATCGCGTGCTTAACGAGGGATTGCAAATGCCCGAGGTCATAGTTGGTGGCCAAGACTAGCAATGCACTTAACACGGCAGGCGCATGTTGCAGTGGGGTGATAAGAGCGAGGGAATAGAAATACTGGACAAGGGCGAGAGTGATGGGATAAGGTTCTGATAGAGAAAGTTGGCGTGGGGCGAGGCGAGGATCCAATCTAGGTTCTTGCGTGGTGCTCGGAACGTCAGGGAGGGCGACGTGCGTCGCAGAGAGGGGAAGAGTGTCGAGAGCTTTGGTGGTTGCTTGGAGGAATAGCCGTCTTTGTTCTTTGAACCACGGCCACCGGTCTTCAAGTAGTTTACGTGAGCACTTGACCTTGCGGTCGTCATCGCAGACGATCTCGAAGTCCGCCAGGATGCCCTCTTCGAGAGCGGCTAGCCCCATCTCTTGCATCCTTATGTCCAACTCTAGACTCGGTGGTTGGTAGATACCAAACGCCTCCAAATCGATCATCGCAATGTGGTCCCAACTCAGAAGGCGACGATTGTAGTCATCGACAAGATTTCCTTGGCGGTTACCGAAGACGATGAATTTGTTTGCTTTCGCCCACAGGCCGCTGCGGAACCATGAACCAGTGGTAAGCGTGCTTCCCGGATCAATGCGAGTCCAGCTCATGTCGATCAGATTAAGTGCCCAAACAGAGAAAGATTGGAAGCTGTGCGCGAGGTATGTTCCTGCGATGATGAGATGCGTTCCAAGAATGGCACCGGCAGGAAATCGCAAGCCTGGAGGAAAAGCGGGACCGTTCATATTTGACGAGGCATCTCTGACACTAAATTCGCCATTGGGGGACGGTGTAAGTACCTCGAGTTCACGTTTTACGTCAGTAAACTAGCGAAGACCGCGGTGAGCAAGAGCGATGCGGGAAAAAAGATACGCAAACAATTGACTTACGTTGTAATTGCTGTATAGATAAATCTCGTTAGGGAAGTCGTCTGTAGACTGTGCTGAATAAGGAAGGTGAATCAGAGTGTCCCGTGATGTCAGGGAGGCCGGAGCCAGGATCTGTTGCCCGGTGCGGAAGAGTGGCTGTCCGGAAGGCGAATGATTACGAGACCCTTCTTGAGGAAGGTGGACACGCAAGTCCGCGGAAACCGCCACACTGCGGTATGTGCCGCAGTGGCGGGGGTAATCGCGTCTAAGCACCCAAGTCCTAGCGGGCAAGTCAAAGGTGTAAACATCATCGAGCCAGACACTATCCAAATCCTGACCGCCAATGATGAAAAGTCTATCCCCGGAAACAGAAGAGAGATGGGCATAACGAGGTTTGGGAAGTGGGACGAGAGGGTTCTCCTTCAGTGACCAAGATGGGGGCATCCAACGCCTGGCAGGGATATCGTAGAAGCAGACATCATTCAAGACGCAGAGATCCTCCGTGCCTTCGTCGGCTTCTGGCTTCAACCCCATGCCACCGAATATGATGAGGTATTGGTTCCCTGGCAGCGATAGTCATGCACAATACCAGTTCAGTGGAAACTTGGGCTCACAAGAATCTGCGCTATGGAAATAGCGTTGGGCCGGGGTGCTATCGTCGGTAGGAGCAACGATCTTTTCCCATATTAAAGTCTTGAGGTCGAAGACATACATGTCTGTGACCATTCTGCGTTCGGTCACCAAACGGCCGCCCTGCGGTATGGACACGAGATAAGATCGAAGCAATGGATATATGGGAGGCATGCGTACATAGAGATAGACCTTGTCTCCGACTACTGTAGTCGACGCGCCCTGTGGGTGATAGAAAGTGAAAAGAGCTAATGCGGAGTGGGCCGGAATGATGCGTACGACTAGTTTCGGAGGGACCTCACCAGAGGTTTTTCTGGAGAAGGTAGTGAGATCTGAGACAGAGTGCATTGTCTAAATGCACTATATGCGCCGGACGCGTTGGGAGTGGGTGGTCGTGTAGTGGGTGTAAGAGAGGGAGAACCAATACCGAAAACCTGATTGCTTTGGCCGTAACCGGTGCCTATTTCCGGTTATTATTTTATTATTTCTAAATGGAGTTATTCTCTCTCTTATTGCCCCTCTCCGAGCACTGCTCCAGCTCGCCTTGCGACATCAATTTGCTTGGTCTCACCCACCGCCATGCGTGAGACCGCGTGAGAGTCCGCGGCGCTGGATATACCTCGGCGACACATTTCTCCCTTACTTTCACACAAGTCGTTTCGTTTCACGGTTTCCTCATGCCAACCGCCAAGAGCCGTGGAGATTGTACCCACCATCAACGCGTTGTGTCTCCTGCTTGTTCGGAACATCAGCGGTTGACTACTGGTCGCGTCGCACATCCAACTTCGGAGCAGCTTGGTCCTTTAAAACTCCGCATTGGTCGCTTGTCATGTTCTTATCTTATCGGTTCATCCAGTGCCGGGCCAGTGTCCCTATTCGTAGCGCACCACTAGCGCACATCCACTTTCACATGGACGCCATCATCCAGTCTTCCCCTGACAAATTATCGGTACTTGCTCATCAGCAGTACGATAGTTCAGAGAATCTCTCCCCTTTCAATGTTCCCCCCAACCCTCTCGATCTCTTTCGCCAATGGTTCACATCAGTGCAAGGTACAGTTCACGAACCGGAGGCGATGGCCTTGTCAACCGCCTCTCCAGAGGGCATTCCTTCCACCCGGATCGTGCTACTCAAGCAGGTCGACAGTCGCGGCTTCGTCTTTTACACTAATTACGATTCTCGCAAGTCGCGCGAGATGGTTGCGAACCCATACGCATCGCTGGCACTCTACTGGCGTGAGGTACACCGCCAGGTGCGAGTCGTTGGACGAGTCGAGAAAGTCTCCAAGGAAGAAAGCGAGGCCTACTTTCGCAGTCGCCCGTTGGGAAGCCGAATCGGCGCGTGGGCTAGCAACCAGAGTTCGGTGATCGCTGAGGACGAGCTCGATCGCAGAATACAAGACATAGAGAGGCGTTTCGCGTTGAAGGAGGATGGCACTGAGGCAGAGATCCCTCTTCCTGACCATTGGGGGGGTTGGAGGGTCATCCCAAGGTAAGCCTAACTCACAGATCCATTGACCCAGCTCAGGAAGCCGCGTTCTAGTGAAGTGGAGTTTTGGGTCGGTAAACCGTCTCGGCTGCACGACCGGGTCCGGTACCTGCTCCATCGTAAAGAGGGCTCACCGTCTGACCCACCAGAGTGGAAAATAGATCGGCTATCGCCTTGATCATTCAAAAGCTTAGCGGAAACGACTGACTATATGAGGGCCGATCCATCGGAAGTTCTCAACCCTCGTGTGGGGGTCATGGAGCGTTGTGCAGGAAACGGGAATTATGTGGGGTAGGCGATCTATTCAGGGCGCATCCCGCCCATTATTATCCAGAGTGCACGTTAGAAGTTTGGGAATGTCAACGACACCTCCCGTCACTCGGTTATGCCGTTTCCTCGCAACATCGGAAAAGAGTCGTTTCTGCCCTTCAAATGTATTTTTCTGAGTATCTGTACAACTATTCGTGCGTGCACCAGAATGCCCTGATTATTTAGCTACCTGAGGAGTATTCTTCTCCTCACTAATATAGGTTTTTTTTTAAATGCATTTATATTCCGGAGCATGCAAAAACTGGTCGGCCGTGGCCATTTAGGTGCGATACGTAGGGGGGGCCTCAAAATATAGTACTGCGACAGTGCTAATTATGCGAAACGCCCGGGCCTTTATAGGGCTTGCCGCGATAAGTTAGTTGGTGTGGTTCCGGAAGGCTGAACCGTGAAACATGAAAGGTAACTTAAGTAATACTGTCATCCCAGAAAAAGCAGTCTGAAGCAGTATCTAACTTTGGGCTTCGGGATTCCTGGCAACTAAGGGGCTCTGGCTGGTTTGTGCGCTGCGTGAGCCGACTCCAGGAAGGTTAGAAGGGCAGCGGCTCCTTGACAGGTCGAAGAGGTGGTTCTGTCCGCTCTGAATCTGAGGAGGTATCGGATGTCGGAGGAGAGGATGCAGTGGAATATGATGTGGTGGGTAGCCCTTTCCTCTGCACCGCACTCGCATATGACGTCGAGTGGGTCCAGTCTTTCTCAAAGCGTCGAGTGTAGTCGGCGTGAAAGGAGTAGCCGCTAGCGAAGAAGAGTGGTGCAGAAGGTGGACACTAATACAGTATAGGTTTGTTTTGCAGTCGTGGGCGGGATGACTCGGAGGTCATAAACTGGGCTTACGCTTCCCGATCACGGGGGAGGGCCCGCATGCCACAGACAAAACTGACTTTTGGTTATCATGATCAGTGCATCGGTTGACGGCAACGTTGGCATTTCTGATCCGATTATCACCTCTTTATCAGGATCAGTTGGTCCCACTGCTCAGTGTGCCGCAAGTTGGTAGAGGACGGGAAGCTGAGATCGAGAAAAAAGGAAATCAGGGCGCTGGTGGCGGAGGTGGCGGAGCAGTTGTGTATGAACACGTGACAATGTATTGATGTGTTGTGCTTGGCCCTCCGACTAGGAATATCATGTGTCCGACTAGGAGCGTTGCCGGTCGCCGAGCGGAAAATCTTTGCTGGTCTCCTCTAGCAATAAATGAGAGCAGACAGCTCACCGGGATGAACCATTATCTCCCTCGTCACTCGTCACTTGCACTGCTAACCAGCAAAAGACCTGGTACGCTATTACCAGTACCTCGTACAGTAAGTCCGATCTATCTCCTTCCTCTTTAATCCCTACCTTTTCACTTTCCCTACCTGTACCCTCACCTAGAATACAATGCTGAATCTACGATTTTCTAGATCACTCTCCCACAAATCTCGTCTTTCGGTATGATTTCCTCGCATTTCTCACTATGCCTGCACGCGACTGATCTCCGTGGAACAGCGCTCCATAATGATCGTTCAGCCGCGGTCTGCATACTCCAGCTCTAGTAGCTCCAGCCTCCCAGAGGGTTACAAAGCCGACCCGAAGCAAGACCCAATGCTCAGATACCAGGCCTCGCTACCCCGCCTCCCCGTACCGCCGCTGTCATCCACCCTCGCTAAATACCTCGAATCCATTCGTCCGCATCTGACCTCCGCCGAATACGCGCGCAGCGAAGCCGCCGTGCGCGAGTTTGGCGCGTCTCCGCGGGGGGCGGAACTCCAGAAGCGGCTCGAGGCACGCGCGGCCGAGCCCGGAACCGTCAACTGGATCGCCGACTGGTGGAACGACGCGGCGTACATGGCCTATCGCGACCCCGTGGTCGTCAACGTGAGCTACTTCTTCGTCCACATGGCGGACCCCACGATCCAAGACGCGCCAAAGCGCGCGGCAACGCTTATCAAGGCCATGCTTCCATTCAGGACGCTTGTGGAAAGGTGCGTGCTTTTGGCTCTCCTCGGTTTCCACTTTCGGTCCCTAACATACACCCCGTGGCGTCATCGTTTAGCGCCCAGCTGGAGCCCGAGAAAGTTCGCGGGGCACCGCTCTGTATGGATTCGTACAAATGGCTGTGAGTCCCACAATGCCCCCCCTCCTCAGGCATGACATGCGTTGCTCACGGTTCGTTCGTCTCGTCCAGATTCCACGCTAGTCGATACCCCAATATTCCCTCCGACATCGCCCATAAATTTGATCCTGCAACACACAATCACGTCGTTTTCGTTCGCAACAACAGGTTCTTTGAGGTGCAGCTCGCCCGCGCAGATGGCACCGAACTAAGCGCGGCGGACTTGGAAACGTACGGCTTTTAGCTTTTAGCTTTTTCGTGAGGTGGGAATTGAGGACATTTACCCCACTAGTGCCATCGCCGAGGTCATTCGCGAAGCAGATACGCACAAAGGCGTTCCCTTTGGCGCCCTTACGAGCGAGAATAGGGATACCTGGACGCATGTGCGTGACTCTCTCCGCTTCATCGCGCCGTGAGATGATATTGAACGTTCATCATAATAGGCACGCAAGCGGCTCATTGAAGCATCGCCAGCCAACGAGGCCGCACTAAAACGTATCGAGTCTGCAATGATTGTCGTGGCACTTGACGGCTCTAGCCCCACGAGTCGTAATGACCTGTCTTGGGGAGCCTGGGTCGGTAACGGTCGTAACCGATGGTACGACAAGCACCAGCGTACGTACTTCCCACGCAAACTTGCAGAGAAGCATTCTTATTCACGACGTGTGCCTTAGTCGTTGTCTGGGACAATGGTCGTTCCGCATTCCTCGGCGAGCACGCGTGTATGGATGGTACTCCGACTCTACGCCTGAACGAGTTCATACTTGGCTCCCTCGCCGCAGACGAGATCGAGCTTGGCTCACCATCACCGAGCTCCTTGCTCACTCCTCCCGCCGAAATCGTCTTGACAGCCAACGCCGCCGTTCTCACCGACGTGAAAGAAGCGGAGAAGAACTTTGACAAGCTCGTCGGCTCGCATGATCTTGAAGTGCTCCACTACGACGGTTACGGCAAGAACTTGATCAAGCAGTTCAAAACATCGCCCGATGCGTGGGCACAGCTCGTGAAGCAGCTGGCGTTCTACAAGTTCAAAGGACGGCCGGCTGTCACGTACGAGAGTGCGCAGACGCGGAAGTTCCAGCGTGGGCGAACGGAAGTCATTCGAGCGGCGAGCGAACAAAGCAAAGCGTGGGTTGATGCCATGGTTGACCCCAAGGCAACAGTGCGTAGCAATTCTTTTTTTGTGCTACATGTTCCGTACTGACGGGTGTCTTTGGACGACAATAGGACGCACAACGCGCGGCGCTCTTCCGCAGTGCTGTTGCACGCCATGCTCAGTACTCTGCTTGGGCTGCAGACGGCCAGGGCGTAGACAGACATATGTTTGGGCTCAAGAAGATGCTCAAGGAGGGCGAAGCGCTTCCTGAGATTTACAAAGATGCGGCGTTCTCGCTCTCGAGCCACTGGGAGCTGTCAACGTCACAGTTGTCATCCAAGTACCTAGATGGATGGGGATACGGAGAAGGTCCGCATCAAGGCACCTCTGATATATGATCACCCCGCACTAACCACCCACCTTTTTGTAGTTGTTCCGGATGGTTATGGCCTGTCTTACTCAATCGGTGACGACTATATCCGGTGGACTATCACGAGCCTCAAGCTTGACTCGGAGGAATTCAAGGCATGTCTCGCGGACGCTGCGACGGAAACACGGCAGATGATGGAGCGTGCGAGACAAACGGAGAGCATCAGGACAAAGTTATAGTTATAGCCTGGTAATAATAGTTGGCCACAAGCATTGTTAAATTTCATTATTATCACTCACATATGTAGCACCAATCACAACACAATAAAACGCTAGAACCCAATGGTCCGCATACCTGCGATGAAACGCTAGCGACGAGATGACTCGAACGGCCTCAGCCGTGCTCGACCTCGGATGTCACTGTGTCCCGCTGGTAAATCCCAGTGAGAAGTCCGTAGTTACTGTAAATCCTGCTTTGACCGCGGCCCCTGCCTCGAATCTAAGTGAGTCACCTCGTGACCAGGACTTAAATAAACAAATAACTGAGGAGACCATGGACGAAATGAATAATACATATCTGTTCGGTAGAACATACTTCGTAAATTTACAAGTGCAATAAATCATAAGGGATGCAGATAAACAAACCGGAACTTGGAAAACGATTGGAGAAGGTATACTTGGAGAGACCAAGTAGGGAGAGATCAAATATATAGGACAGGAAAAGAACCCACATACTTCGAGGAAAGACAGAAGAACGAATGGAGGACTGAATGGATGAATGGAAGTGGAGGTTTGGACAGCTGAGCTGCATTGCCTTGTAGCAGTGTACGGACATGATACATGATGTCCTGTGAGTTCGTAAGGTGGAGAGGATTCCGCAAAGGTAGAAGGGAAGGGCGAGAAGTCAACCAGAAGACGATCCGAGGCCAGAGTCCGATGCGATCGCGTTGACTGTGCCGATGCGAGCACGACGGGCTGAGACGATAGGCAAGGGCGAGAGCGCGATAATGTGAACGCAAGCGGGAGAGAGAGAAGACGAGTTCGATAAGCGAGTTTCCGGGTGCACTTCGAGTGGGTCCGACCTCGAGAATCACACGAATCAAACAAAGAAGAGGGCAACACGGTACTGGTGTATTCGGCAACGAGGAGAGGGTCTATATACACAGGAGCCTGTATCTACGAACGAGCCCGTAAAGGTGAGGAAGGGGACATGGATAGCATAGGGAAAAACGAGACGAGGAGGCGCGGAGGCGCGGAGAAGATCGAAACACGGAGACGAGACGCAGAATCGAGGGCGTAAGGTACGAGTGAAGTAGGTGGCGAGCAAGACAAAGGAAGCCGAAGCCGAGACAAGGAGATATGACGAATAGGGGCCGGCCTCGAAGCCGACGACAGCGCGACAGCGAACAAAGGCGGTACGAGGCGCGCGGAGGCGCGGCCCGTCTCCAAGTGGCCTAGGCATAGGAGCCATGGTCTGGGTGATCGTGTCGGCATCGTCCATAGGCGTGGTGTCGAGCGAAGGAACAAAGGAATGTGTGGTAGAGCGAGTGGCTGGCAGAGATGGTCAGGGTGTAACGGTGCCGTGGGAGCGTTCGTCCGTTTTGGTAACCCAGGTGCGCCACGCGATGCCGGACCGAGACCGGGAAGGCCGGGCAGACGGGCCGCTGAATCCACTGAATACCCTACAAGCCGTGTCTCAGGTCAGTCTCCATTATTCCAATGTCGGCTTCCCCATTTTCGAAAGCATGTCAATGACAATTTCGAGTTGTTCTTCCAACGCAATGTCCACCACCAACATCTTGTTTGGGTAGCGATGTGCAGCCTCAATCCCTGCCATGAACTCCACTACTTGCGCTTCTAGTTTGTGAATGACTCCCTTTGCATCATTGGCATGGCGCATGAGTGTCCCGAGTTGAGAGACTGCCTTCAATGCAGCAGGTCGAATGCGGGTACCGAAGATGCCCCTAAACTGGTCTACCAACTTACTGGTCTCCAAGATATCTTCTTGCTCCTTTGTAGCAATACCAATGGTGATGAATATCTTGTTTGCAAGATCATCGCATGCAACGAGGTTTGAATAGGATTCGGAGGCTTTCCCGTGGAGTCGTCCAAGGTCATGTTGTACGTCTTCAACCAAAATATCGATGCGAGATTGGACGGATTTCAATAGCTTCTGTTTGATATACAACGGCTCTTCCCCTTGAACATCAGAAATGGCTCTGATAATCCTTTGCAGAGTCGTCGAAATATATTCGACAGTTAACTGCACGTTTTATAAGCCACATGGTTACTTATAGCATCCGTTGTACGTACCTTCGTTGACACAGTGAGCCGTATTAAAGAATGAATCGTCTCCCTAGCTTGATCATCATAACGCTGAACAGCCTCCATGACTTCTCGACTTTTATCGGTGTCTATAACACCCAAAGCAACCAGGACTTTGCCGATCTCTGCGCAATATTTATTCAGCGTCAACCAAATTCGAGTAGAGATGGAAAGCTTTCGTACCAAGTCTCTGTTGTGACATCTCGTTTATATCAGGAAGTTGAGCATTGAGCGATAATTGTTCCACCATGGGAGTGAGGAAAACGCGCGGAACCTTCACCGCAGATGCCCTACAGTCGAAGCTGACCCCCACTCTAGCTAACACTGCAGAAAGTCTGGGTGAATTGTCTAAAAGGTAACAAGCATCTGTTTGGAATGGGATGGTATACAGAATGCCTAAGAGGGCAAGGAAAATGACTAGGAAAAGCTGGACTGGAGAAAGCATCGCAAGGGTATAGGGGATATCGCCCGAGAGCTTGCAATATCAAGGCTTTTACAGTAAATGAACTGTTCACACGCTGTTTCCAACGTGTACGTACGCTTTCGGGACCATCACGTACATAATATCCACGCATGTCTCTCAACCATTCTCATGGTATTAGGGTGGCTCGAAGCTGGCCATTGTTCGCTTTCGCGTCTCGCTTCCCAGGTCATACTACCGCTGATTTCAAAAGTATTGGCGTGTTTCCAAAGGGGTGCGATATTTTAAGCGCCCATACGGATGTTAGGGAGGTTACGCTGTTGGACCAAGAGCCCCAAACATCATGCATCATGGTTCATAACCTCTGCACAGTGTTACCGGTCAAACGGGCACAAAATTAAAGGTGGTGAGCAGCGAACCGATGTGGTCGAGAACCTCCGCAAACCCGGAGACGTCCGTCATCTCTGCTGCGGTACCCATCCCACCTTTGTTGGCTCTGACGGTAATCCCATGATGGTCAATGTGGCGAGCGCTGTTAACGAAGTAACAACGGCGTACAACGTCGATGAGCACCAATTGGAACTTACACTGAAAATTCCGAGTGACCGGCCTCTACAGCGAGTTGCAATGAAAGATTCGAAAAAGACAGAGAACCGTTGACAAGGCCGGCTCCTGGGCGTGCAGCAAATCGTTTGGTCCCAGGTACGTGTGTGCGGCTTGCAAGCGGCCATTTGCTAATCAAGGCCAGACTGAGTGCGCGATCTGCTATTCGTAAGGACTTTTCCCTTTTCACTGCAAGCGTTGGGAGAGAGGTCTGACACTCGTCCCGTCACCATGCTTTCTGACGGATCTCTGCCGCGAAAACTGTGCAAAACCTGCAAAAATCGTTTCCACTCTTCCTGTCGGTACAATGCATGTGTTTTCTGACACTCCAAGTTGGGGTTCTAGCTCAGAGACCGACTGATGTACCAGTGGTTCGACACGAGTCATTCTTTAAGTTGTTCCCCTCTGTCGCTCTGAGTTCATGTAGACAAGAACACACGGTGTAGCCCAAGTGCTTGTATTCTTACGATTTTGTGCATTGTTGTGCATTGGGTCCTTCCCCCAGTCTAAGGCCAGAAGGAAGAGCCGCATCGGATCAGCGAGAGTTCGCGACCGATTCCAGCGCAGCGAGCTTGTCCACAAGACCATCCATGACGCGTGACGTCTCGGGGGTGTCCTCCATGACCAGCAGCAGTGGTACTACTGCCCGCACCATCCTCCTTCCGCTACTGCTGGTCCTGCGCTGGGCCCGTCTTCACGAGCACGAGCGGCGCGGCCTCGAACCTGGGGGCGATGCAGCGGAGCGCCTCGCGCTTGCGGCGCTGCTTCTCGTCCTCCCGCGCGCGAAGGAGAGCCTCGCGCCGGGCGGCGTCATAATAGGCACGCAAGCGGCTCATTGAAGCATCGCCAGGCAACGAGGCCGCGCTAAAACGCATCGAATCGGCCATGATTGTCGTGGCACTTGATGGCTCTAGCTACGAGTGGTAATGATCTGTCTTGAAGGGCCTGGGTCGGTGGCGGTCGTAACCGATGGTACGACAAGCACCAGCGTACGTACTTCCCACGCAAACTTGTAGAGAAGCACTCTGTTTCACAACGTGTGCCTTAGTCGTTGTCTGGGACAATGGTCGTTCTGCATTCCTTGGCGAGCACGGGTGTATGGATGGTACTCCAACTCTACGCTTGAACGAGTTCATGGCTCCCTCGCCGTAAACGAGATCGAGCTTGGCTCACCATCACCGAGCTCCTTGATCATTCCTCCCGCAGAAATCGTCTTGACAGCCAACGACGCCGTCGTCGCCGACATGAAAGAAGCGGAGAAGAACTTCGACAAGCTCGTTGGCTCGCATGACCTTGAAGTACTCCACAACGACGCTTACGGCAAGAACTTGATCAAGCAGCTCAAAACATCGCCTGATGCGTGGGCGAACGGAAGTCATTCGAGCGGCGAGCGAGTAGAGCAGAGCGCGAGTTGAGGCCATGGTTGACTCTAGTACAACAGTGCGTAGCATTCTACGGGAAGCTGAAATCGAGAAAAAAGGGAATCAGGGCGCTGGTTCCGGAGGCGGCGGGAGTTGTGTACGAGCACATGACAATTATATAATGTGTATTGACGTGTTGTGCTCGGCCCTCCGACCAGGAGAATGTCATGTGTCCGACTAGGAGCGTTGCCGGTCGCCGAGCGGAAAATCTTTGCCACTCTGCTCTGGCATTGTTAGCAATAAATGGGGGCAGACAGCTCACCAGGATGGACCATCATCTCCCTCGTCACTCGTCACTTGCACTGCTAACCGGCCATAAACCTGGTACGTTATAGTACCTCGTACAGTAAGTCCGCTTCCTCTTCAATCCCGACCTTTTCCCTTCCTGTACCCTCACCCAGAATACAATGCTGAGTCTACGACCTTCTAGATCACTCTCCCACACATCTTGTCTTTCGGTATGTTTCCCCCACATTTCTCACTTTGCCTGCACGCGACTGATCTCCGTGAAACAGCGCTCCATAATGATCGTTCAGCCGCAGTCTGTGTATTCCAGCTCTAGTGGCTCCGGCCTCCCAGAAGGCTACAAAGCCGACCCGAAGCAAGACCCAATGCTCAGATACCAGGCCTCGCTACCCAACCTCCCCGTACCGCCGCTGTCCTCCACCCTTGCCAAATACCTCGAATCCATTCGTCCGCATCTGACCTCCGCCGAATACGCGCGCAGCGAAGCCACCGTGCGCGAGTTTGGCGCGTCTCCACGGGCGGCGGAACTCCAGAAGCGGCTCGAGGCACGCGCGGCCGAGCCCGGAACCGTCAACTGGATCGCCGACTGGTGGAACGACGCGGCGTACATGGCCTATCGCGACCCCGTGGTCGTCAATGTGAGCTACTTCTTCGTCCACATGGCGGACCCCACGATCCAAGACGCGCCAAAGCGCGCGGCAACGCTTATCAAGGCTATGCTTCCATTCAGGACGCTTGTGGAAAGGTGCGTGCTTTTGGTTCTCCTCGGTTTCCACTTTCGGTCCCTAACATACACCCCGTGGCGTCATCGTTTAGCGCCCAGCTGGAGCCCGAGAAAGTTCGCGGCGCACCGCTCTGTATGGATTCGTACAAATGGCTGTGAGTCCCACAATGTCCCCCTCCTCAGGCATGACTTATGTTTCTCACGGTTCGTTCATCTGGTTCAGATTCCACGCTAGTCGATACCCCAATATTCCCTCGGACACCGCCCACAAATTTGATCCTGCCACACACAATCACGTCGTTTTCGTTCGCAACAACAGGTTCTTTGAGGTGCAGCTTGCCCGCGCAGATGGCACCGAACTAAGTGCGGCGGACTTGGAAACGTACGGCTTTTGGCTTTTTCGTGGGGTGGGAACTGAGGACGTTTACCTCTACTAGTGCCATCGCCGAGGTCATTCGCGAAGCAGATACGCACAAAGGGGTTCCATTTGGTGCCCTTACGAGCGAGAATAGGGATACCTGGACCCATGTGCGTGACTCTCTCCGCTTCGTCGCGCCTTGAGATGATATTGAACGTTCTTCGTAATAGGCACGCCAGCGGCTCGTTGAAGCATCACCAGCCAATGAGGCCGCGCTAAAACGTATCGAGTCTGCAATGATTGTCGTGGCACTTGATGGCTCTAGCCCCACGAGTCGTAATGACCTGTCTTGGGGAGCCTGGGTCGGTAACGGTCGTAACCGATGGTACGACAAGCACCAGCGTACGTACTTCCCACGCAAACTTGTAGAGAAACTTTCTTATTCACGACGTGTGCTTTAGTCGTTGTCTGGGATAATGGTCGTTCCGCATTCCTCGGCGAGCACGCGTGTATGGACGGTACTCCGACTCTTCGCTTGAACGAGTTCATACTTGGCTCCCTCGCCGCAGACGAGATCGAGCTTGGCTTACCATCACCGAGCTCCTTGCTCACTCCTCCCGCCGAAATCGTCTTGACAGCCAACGATGCCGTTCTCACCGACGTGAAAGAAGCGGAAAAGAACTTCGATAAACTCGTTGGCTCGCATGACCTTGAAGTACTCCACTACGACGCTTATGGCAAGAACTTGATCAAGCAGTTCAAAACATCGCCCGATGCGTGGGCACAGCTCGTGAAGCAGCTGGCGTTCTACAAGTTCAAAGGACGACCGGCCGTCACGTACGAGAGTGCGCAGACGCGGAAGTTCCAGCGTGGGCGAACGGAAGTCATTCGAGCGGCGAGCGAGCAGAGCAAGGCGTGGGTTGATGCTATGATTGACCCCAAGGCAACAGTGCGTAGCATTCATTTTTGTGCTACATGTCCCGTACTGACGGGTGTTTTTGTACGACAATAGGATGGACAACGCGCGGCGCTGTTCCGCAGTGCCGTTGCACGCCATGCTCAGTACTCTGCATGGGCCGCAGACGGCCAGGGCGTAGACAGACATATGTTTGGGCTCAAGAAGATGCTCAAGGAGGGCGAAGCACTTCCTGAGATTTACAAAGATCCGGCGTTCTCGCACTCGAGTCACTGGGAGCTGTCGACGTCGCAGTTGTCATCCAAGTACCTGGACGGATGGGGATACGGAGAAGGTCCGCATCAAGGCATCTCCGATAAACTATCGCGCACTAACCACCCTTCTGTAGTTGCTCCGGATGGTTATGGCCTGTCTTACTCGATCGGTAATGACTATATCCGGTGGACTATCACGAGCCTTAAGCTTGACTCGGAGGAATTCAAGGCATGTCTCGCGGACGCTGCGAAAGAAACACGGCAGATGATGGAGCGTGCGAGACAAACGGAGAGCATCAAGACAAAGTTATAGCTATAGCCTGTAATAGTTGGCCGCAAGCATTGTTAGACTTCATTATTATCACTCACATATGTAGCACCAATCACAATACAATAAAACGCTAGAACCCAATGGTCCGCATGCCTGCGATGAAACGCTAGCGAGCAAGATGACTCGAACGGCCTCGGCCGTGCTCGACGTCGGATGTCACTGTCCCGCTGGTAAATCTCAGTGAGAAGTCCGTAGTTACTGTAAATCCTGTTTTGACCGCGGCGCCTGCCTCGAATATAAAGTGAGTGACTCACTTCGTGATCAGGACTTAGTAGACGAATAGCTGAGGGGACCATTGACGAAAGGAGTAGGAATACATACTGTAAGTTCAAGTCCGGTAGAACATATTTCGTAAATCTACATTGACCCATGCAGACAGCGCGTGGTCACCTAGACGCTCGAGCCGCACGTTCACTCTAGCTCCCATCACTCTTACCCCCAAAACACTCTTCTATCCAGTATGGCCGCTGCACAAAATGCGGAGCACCAGCAAATGTCCCCGAATTTGTGCGTAGATGGTCTTTGACCAATGATTTCCTTGATAGTGACCTACCGCTCCAGTCCGGGTCCCTCGGCATCGCAAAACTCAGGAAGAGGGTGCGTCGGTCCCTTCTTTTTGTGTAGCGATGCTCGCTCAAGAACCGTCCTTTGACAGCACTCAAATCGCCGAATCGCAGAGAAGCCTATCCCAGCTATGTGTTGAGGTGACCGGTATGTACTTAAATCCTCACTCGCTGATGCCTTGGTAACTGTTTAATCTTTTTGACAGTCCTCCGAGCACACAGTATTCCCCATATCAAGAGACCGTTTGGCCGGAAGAGGCGATTCTTTGTCACTCTGACCAATCCTGTGACAATGAAGACGGAAAGCATTCAGATTGATGGACAGACGGTGCACTGGAACCAGAGGCTTGGTGCCTTGTAGGACTTTCCTTTTTTAATCTTATTTTTCGGCTAAAAGTTTGGTTCAGTTCTACACAACGGTCTTCGCATCTTATACTGTGTCTTTATGAGAAGCGGTTCACACACCGCGATGTCGTTATCGGAAGGCATGAGATGTCGATACCCGTCGCGTCCCAAAATGGTCCGTCCTTGTTTAGATTTCCTGTTCGTTCAACTAACTGAACATCTCGCGCGCAGATGTCCCTTGTGTTCTCAGTAATGGCGATGTGGATGCTGGACAGTCGACGCACCCGGTCACGCTCTACTTGACGATCACTGTGTCAGCGAACATACCCCCTCCGATCAGTCCCAACAACCCCCCCGAAATACCAAAAAAAGGAGATGACACTCCCGCAGAAGAAGCTTCTAAGTCCTCTATGGCACGAGACTCTGGGGGACCCATTCAATCCACTGCCACCGAACGTCCTTTACCCTCGCCAGATCCCCTTTCCATCGAGTCTGGCACTCCTATGCCAGATGGCCAGGCAGAGATGTCGCCTACCGAGAAGGCTCTGATTGCTCTCCGTCGCGCCGATTTGTCTAAGGAGCCAATTGACCGTAAGAATACATGGAAAGGAGCTGTTGGGAGAATCAAGTGGGTGATGGACACTGTAAGCCCAATTGCGGAAGTGCGTGCAATATCCATCTGCCTCTCCTCTACTGAGCCGACTTTCACTCTCAGCTCCACCCGTTTGCAAAGATGGCCTATGACTTGGTTTCAGCCATCCCTGGGGTGCGTCTTTTTGCGTTATTGTCGGAAGGGAAACACTAACGCTATGTTTATTCGGGTGTCAGACACTCCTAGAACAGTATGGACGTGACGAAAACGTCCTAACCCTTCTTGGAGCTATGCACGACGCGTTTGATTTCGCGCACCACGAAGACACTTTGAGATCCATCAAGCCCAACTCCAAGCAAGCCGAAATCCTTACTATGATGCTGCGGGATGTCTGTAGTTGCAGTGACTTTATCCAATCGTATGCAAAGGACTCACAATTCTGTATGTTGTCCTCATCCTCTCCATTGGCCAGTGTAAACGTGTGATTTTTAGGGAAGCGGACGTTGAAGAATGTGGGCGGAGGAGTTGCCAAAGATATTGAGGACTTGTCCGCTGCTCTTGTCGAACATCGAAGGGCTTTCGTGGACCAGGCCACCATCACCACGGAGATAACTGCGTTCCGAATTCTGGACGGCGTGGGAATACTTTCAGCCAAAGTGGACGGGATATCTACTCAGCTTAAGTGGGTGTCAAGCCAAGTTTCAGACGCCGGTACGTACTCTTGATGGCTTGTGGGTTTCTATATAACCGATCTGATAATCGTTATAGAACTAGATAGAAAAATCGGAGAAATCCCATATGGGACAGGCTCGCGATTCACACCCAACAAGGGCTGTCTTACGGGAACACGCACGGCATTCCTGGACTTCATTGTCAATTGGGTGAACGATCCCACTTCGGAGCGTAGTCTCGTTCTTTTCGGGCAAGCAGGCACGGGAAAGTCATCGATTGCGCATGAGATCGCACGTCGCTTCGACAAAATGCATCGCCTTACGTCATCCTTTATCTTTTTGCGGAAGGAGCAATCCAAACGGGAGGCCTATCATCTCTTCACGACTCTTGCTCGCGATCTCTCCGACCGCTATCCTTCGTTTAAAACCGCGCTGGGAAGAGTCGTAAAGGACAACTCCTCTCTTCGAGCAGGAACCCGTGACTATGGTACCCTGTTTGAATCCCTGATCCTGGAACCACTTAAGGATTTGCACATCGTCGGTCCTATTCTTGTCGTAATCGATGCCTTGGACGAGAGTGGGGACGTAACTGGTAGAAACGGGTTACACGAATTCCTCGCTAAAAACCTCTCTAGACTGCCGTCGAACTTCCGCTTGCTCATCACCTCGCGGCCGGAGGATGGCGTTGAGTCTTCATTCGTTGGAGCACCGTCAGTCAGCATCAAGTACATGAATGATCTTAAGCTAGCTGCTAAAACGGATGATGATATTCTCACCTTGCTTCTGAGGTTGCTCCCTCCAGACGAGTTCAGAACGTATGGCGTTTCTCTGACAAAAAAGGCAGAGGGATTATTTCAGTGGGCAGCGGTTGCATGCGGGTATATTCTTAAACCTCCCGGTTCCTTTGGTTTTAGCAAGAAAAAGTGCATAGAACACCTTTTGAGACGTTCCGCAGATTATCATAGGCAAGACCCATTGGACGAGCTGTACAAAGAAGTCCTAGAGGGATATTATATACATCAAGAAGCGCGACTTCTATTCCGCTCTGTCGTGGGGCAGCTCATCACTGCATTTGAACCCCTCTCCATCCGTTCCCTGACCACTCTGCGACACCACATCTCCAATGACGACGATGATTATGATTCGGTTGCTGAAATGCTCCGTCACCTCGGTTCATTGCTGAGTAATGTCAATTCAGCTGATCAAAACCGTCCCATCATTCCCCTCCATACATCATTCCGCGATTTCCTCATAAATAAAGAGAAGAGCGGTGATTTTTGTGTTAGCCTTCAGGATGCTCACCGTCAATTGGCCCATTCCTGTCTCGGTCTACTGCTCAAAGACCTCAAATTTAACATTTGCAATCTCGAGTCATCATATCTTGCCAACAAAGACATCAAAAACCTCCGCTCCCGCGTTGATAAACACATCCCACCTGCTCTGTCGTATGCCTGTCGTTTCTGGGACGATCATTTGGAACATACTGACTTCGAAACTGATCTGTTTGTCCAACTTCGAATTTTCTTTGAGAAAAAACTTCTCTTTTGGTTGGAGGCCCTTAGCTTGACAAGCGATGTGGGTCTTGCTTCAGCAGCGTTGTCGGCTCTGAATGCGTGGCTAGCGTCTGGTCAAGGTGTGAGTAGAATTGTTGATTCGATGAAGAAGGCGAATAACTAATCGCTCTGATCGCGGCAGGTTTCTCAAACAGACCTAGAGAAATTCAGGTCGTTTGTCAATGACGCCTCTGTGTTTGTACGGTATTTCGGGATGGCCATGGCAAAGAGTGCCCCACATGTCTACCTTTCTGCTCTACCATTTGCGCCGACTGGTTCTCTTGTCTCCGCACATTATTCCAGCTCATTTCCTCGAATATTACGCGTGGAACGTGGGCGATTGTCTCATTGGCCATCATCTGAGATGGTGATTTCAAGCGTTGGGGCTAGGGTCTTTTCCATCGCACTCTCACCGGATGGCCAGCGCATCGTCTCAGGCTCGCAGGATGAAACAGTTCGTGTGTGGAACGCCACTACGGGAGAGACAGAGGCAGGCCCATTAACTGGACACACGGGTTGGGTCTTGTCTGTGGCATTCTCACCAGATGGCCAGCGCATCGTCTCAGGCTCGTACGATCAAACAATTCGTGTGTGGAACACCACTACGGGAGAGACAGAGGCAGGCCCATTTACTGGACACACGGATTGGGTTAGGTGTGTGGCATTCTCGCCAGATGGCCAGCGCATCGTCTCAGGCTCTTTCGATCGAACAATTCGTGTATGGAACGCCGCTACGGGAGAGACTGAGGCAGGCCCATTTACTGGACACACGGATCGGGTTAGGTGTGTGGCATTCTCGCCAGATGGCCAGCGCATCGCCTCAGGCTCAGACGACGGAACAATTCGTGTGTGGAATGCCACTACTGGAGAGACAGAGGCAGGCCCATTTACTGGACACAGGGATTCCGTCGAGTCTGTGGCATTCTCGCCAGATGGCCAGCGCATCGTCTCAGGCTCGCAAGATGAAACAATTCGTATGTGGAACGCCACTACGGGAGAGACAGAGGCAGGTCCATTTACTGGACACGCGAGTTGGGTCTGGTCTGTGGCATTCTCGCCAGATGGCCAGCGCATCGTCTCAGGCTCGGAAGATCGAACAATTCGTGTATGGAACGCCACTACTGGAGAGATAGAGGCGGGCCCATTTACTGGACACACGGATCGGGTCTTGTCTGTGGCATTCTCCCCAGATGGCCAGCGCATCGTCTCGGGCTCGGACGATCAAACAATTCGTGTGTGGAACGCCACGACGGGAGAGACAGAGGCAGGC
>WNGR01000090.1_pt1 | contig 84945 bp, 97 predicted proteins | sample 5407581 | NCBI WGS metagenome assembly WNGR01 (sample SAMN13153383, study PRJNA577476) | soil metagenome | isolation source: 80 cm soil or saprolite under Garry oak tree replicate 2 | place: USA:California | collected 2016-06-15
CTATACATACCTCTCACCCTCAAATCTGCTTGTCAATTTCTCGGCAACGACATAAGTTGTCGACGTTTTCTCTTTCCCTCGATATACGAGGAAGTTCCGACATCGAAGTATGAGACGTGGGCGAACGTAACAGAGCGGGAAATAGACTCACCAAGTCGTCCGCTCATCCGGGTTCTAGACTGTTGGACCTTCTGGAGGAGGGAAACGCTGGAGTTATTGAGGATGAGATGTAATATGTAGGCCCTCCTCAAAATTATCATAATGTGCGTTGACTCTGCCGTCGAACCTCCAACTTGCCTTGATAGCGTTCCCAAGACTGAGTTGTCACCCCAACCTCCCGCGCGCGCTCTCCTGGCCGTCACCCCCTTACACGCCGACCTTTGCGCGCTCTCAGAGCTCGGGTTAATCCGCGAGTCGCCGCACATAATACCGCGTCTCCGCCCTCACACCCGGACCCATCGACCGGCTACTGGTACTTCACGGAGCACCGCGTCACGTAGGCCTCTGGACATGGGACGCCGACCACGCGGCGGACAGCGTGGGTTGTGAAGGGGCCTCGACGCGGGAGAGCGGGAGGCCGAGGTTCGCATGCTCTGACAGCCGACGATGCGATGCGTGACGATTCACACTGTCTCCTTTTTTTCCCGGTTCTGATGTGACATAGTCAGAGCTACGACAAGGCCCTGTCTTGTTCTTTTACCTATGTGAGTGTGGGAATGAATGTCGAATATGCGACCAAACTTTGTCGCGATGCGTATCGGCCCTAGCTCGTTGCGAGCATCTCTGGCCCTCTTCCCTTCTTGGCCCATGATCTCTGAGGCCTCGTGTTGTTCCTTTGATTGAAACTGACTTTTTGCTCCACTAGCTGCAGAGCGACAGTTGTACGCGCACTTCCCTCGATGCCCGCTTGTCTTCCGCGGAGCGAGCACTCTACACTGCACTCTCGACTTCGGGCGTGCTGAAATTTGCGTGCCGCACGCACTTTGGACGACGAACTCTATTTTGTGTGAGGCTCCTGTGGGTATTGACGATCCCACGAATTTCAGCTACACATTGTCCTTGACTTCACAGATACGTTGATTGGCGATTTTGCGTCCAGGCTCCTGGACGGTGCGTACGATCACGTCACGAAACCGCTCAGTCCGTCTTCTACCGGATTGTCCCTGCTCACGCAGATGCTAACTCCTCTACCAGATACCCGACGATGACAAGCTTCTTCACACCTGTGCCTGTATCAACAAATGATCTACTGGCCAAATAGATTATCCTCAATCTCTACCTCCAGGTCCTCGAGGCGCACCTTTCCCACATGTCTTACTCCGTCCTGCTTGCCTCTCTGACAGGACGATAGAACGTGATGCAGCGTTCCCTGATCACGACGTACAATGGTGCACGAACGCTCTCTGCACAACTCGCAGAGCGACGCATGGCCTACAAAGTCCGGCAACCGCGTGAACTGTCAGAGACAAACATCCCGTTTTATTATACCGTATGAATCGTATGAATTTATTTCGCTCAGTAGTGAATTCGATTGTGCTAGTACACGTACACGTGGGTATGCCGTGGGATATGCAATTCGTACAGGAAATGACAAATGACAAAAAGACAGCAGCAAAAATTCTAAGAGGGATACATACTGGCTGACAGACGATTAACCTCCTGCTGGGACATACTCAAGAGTTTTCTAACATTGTTTGGGCAGTTTCCTGTAAAAAAAATGAGGTGAATACAAGGATGAATGAGAACACAAAATGTGTGTACCCGCAGCCGACCGAGGTCATGCACGATCGCGACGTTCACCATGGTGCGCAGCGTACGGCGTACATCTGTTCGGTTCATCGTGTTGCGGAACGAGCCTCCACACTCGTGCGTGCGCGCGACGTGGTCCGCGCGCACTTGGCCGCAGCGCGCGCAGCGCAGGTCCTGCTGCGTGGCAGCACGTTCGAGCGCGTACACACGCTCGATGAGCTCGAACTCGACTGCCGTGCGATCGTGTTCCGCACCGCACCGCGTGCACGCCCAGCGTGGGGTGCGTCGTTCTCCCTCTCCGGCGCGGGCGCGGGGGAGCAGGTCCGTGTCGCGACAAAAGTCGAAGTCTCTGAGCGCGTCGCAGTGGCGGCAGGGGACGCCGGCGAGGCGCAGCGGCGCGCAAGGGTTGCGGAACGCGGCGGCCTCCCCGAACGACCGGACGCCGACGAGCTCCAGCGCGTTGCGGGTGAGCAGGCTGACCTCGTTCTCGAAGGATGTCGCGAGCGCGAACACCGCGCAGGCGAACTTTGTGAGCTCGACGGCGGGATCGGTGAGGGTGGTGAGGTGCGAGCCGGGAAGCAGCGGGAAAGAGAGGGCCCGTTCCGCCTCGGGGTCGCCGACGGCGGCACGCATCCGTGCCTGGACGTTGTCGATCGCCCGAAACAGCTTTCTCGTCAGCCGCCGCGAGATAAAGTCCCGGACCGCGTCGCGCTCGCGGGCTTTGTTGGCGTCGCGCTGTGTCGTATCTGGGGCGCCATTTGCGGCGAGAACACGCAACGGCGCACGTTGACCGTCCGTTTGAGCGGCTCTGTACATCTCCAGGAGGAAACAACGGACGAGATCCGAAAACTCGCCCTGGATTGCGGGCGGTAGAAAATGTTCGATGTTCCAGCGCATCTCGACGACGAGTTCCTGTGGTGGTTCAATGGAGAGTGGATCTTCGCACACAATGCCGGCCGCGTTGGCTTGGTCCATGAATAACAGGAAATCGTAGAAACGCTCCGTGTTTAAGTATATATGTTGGAAGAGTTCATTCGATGTCACTGCCGTTGTGATGTATGTTGCGTATGCGTGTGCCGTTCCTGGAGGCTTTGAAGTAACGAGCAGAAGCCGATTGAAGTCCGCGTATACTACCTGCGAACCGAGCCGCTTGAACTCGGCGAGCAGCTGGATGAATGTCTTCCGCATAAGGCCGTGCACGAATCGATGGATGCTGGGGTCGTACATGTGAGAAACCTTCGAGCTGATCCATCTCCAGAAGTGATCGATTGCAAGCGTGGCTGGACTCTCAAAGCCATGCCGGACCTTGTCCAGCAACCACGTCTTTACCATGGACTTGATAATTCCGAATGTTTGTGGAGACACATTACATTCACCAAGCGTGAGATCACGGTGAACTTCCCCATCAGCAAATTCCTCGATTGTATGCGATACCGAGTCGAACGCAGTTGTCCCACCGCTTCCCTCCAGTTCGTTGACTGCCATCGCGTGAAGCACGGAGTTCACGGATAGGTTTCGTACCGTCACCTCGAGACAAACATTGGAGTAGCAACCTGGGGAGACGAATTCAGTACTGGGCAACTCCTCTGCGGGGCGCATGTCGTCTTCCAGACCGCCTAGATCTGGTTGACCACTCGGCGACCACCACAAAACCATATCCTGGCTTACGAGTCGCCTGGCAAAGACAACGTCTGCGAGGAGTAGTGGTTGGTCACCATCGATATGGCCAATGGGAACGTCGTAATACTCAGCCAGTGCTGTCATACGGTCGATCCATGGACCAAGGGAAAGGTAACGCTGACACATCTTTTGTGCGACGTTCGTCTGCCAAGGAAAAACGTCGAGGCTGTGGGGAGCTTTTGCTCTGGACATGGAGAGAACGGGGAATCTGCTAAGTCTAGGGACCGAATGGTTGAAGTACGCTTGGTCCTTCATAGAGGAAAGGATAACGGTGAAGGACTGGTTTTCGAGCAGACCCAGTTCTCGTGAAAGGGCTTTCAAGGCTGTCGAGTCGCTCGAATGGTACGTCGAGCTGAACTCGCGTGACTCTGGATAATGAATCGAGATGCATTTTCCGTACTTCGTGTGTTGTTGTTGCCATAGGTCGCTATAAACTTCTCGGAGCCGGGGAATTGGCTGCCGCCGGGTTGCTGGGTCCACCAAATGCAGTCTCACGTTACCAGTGGGCAAGAAGAGCGCGAAGACATGGATAGGTGCATTAACCGAGCAAGCGTGATAAAGAAAGAGGTATTTTCCTGCTCTTCCTTCATCCAGGTACCGAGAGCGTGGTGAAGGACGCCCCATTTCTATCTGGTGGAGATCCAAACCTGTGATGCCCGCGCGGTTGAGCGTAATACTATTGTCTACAGCTGCGCATGTTTTTCCTAGTTTCAAAACACCCCGAATGGATAGAGGCACCTGCATTGGTTAATATAAGTAATGTCATAAATCTTCGGGCAAGGGTCGGTCGTTACCTGGAGCTCAAAAATCCCATCGACATTTGGGTGATTTACGAGGTCTACGAAATACTCCTGGTTTTCTTGATACACGTCCTCGCGGGCCATAATTTTGTAGAGGTTTGTACAAGGCATGTTGCGAGGCAAGCTACGCGTAACCTTTTCCCATGCGTATACGTCAGGCCGGAAGAGACTGTTCGGTGTATCTATCCGAAGGTGCAGGTAAAACTCGCGCGGGATACGGAGTGGTATCGAGAAGAGCTCCGAGTCCACACTGAGCCAAAGGTCGTACCGTCCAGGTGAGCGCGTGGGACGCAATTGTACGATGTCCCAGCGTGACATAGATTTGTTCTTCGTCACCCCTCGGAACATGGCTGGGACGGCCGTAGAGTGCGCGTTGTCAGTGCGCGTACTACGTCGTTGCTTCCAACGGGGCCGCATAGCCTTGATCCAGGCAGAGTAATCTCGTGAAGGATTTGGTAGAGGTCTGTTTAGGGTTTCGTCCAGTTTCTCGTTCGACGGTACAGAGCGGTTACGTGGTTTGCGGTTGACAACTGCGATGCGGCGGCGAGTGGAGCTCGGGTCGGCGCTTCCAACATCCTCAATATCCGCTGGCTGGGTAGGCTCTGAATCAGCGCTGGCCGAGTTGAAGAAGTCAGTCATCTTTTGCTGGCAAAATTTGTCTTCAAGGGCGGCCACTCGTCTATGTAGCCAGTCTGGGTGATGAATACGGGGCACGGGATTTGCCACCTTTTGCATAGCTGCGGGGATAGTGATCAACTTTTGGATGACGGAGCCCAGTCGTTCAATATAATAGTCCCAGTCGAGGATAGATCGCAGTTCGAAGTTGGTGAGTCCGTTATTTTTTAGCCACTTCCGCAAATATGTTCGTTTTACGCTCTCCTCCGCCGAAAATATGGCCACGGGAACCGCACGGTCGGTGACAGGTGCCCCTGCTGGCTGCGCAGAAATGACGAACTTGCAAGCTAGACCCTTATCCTTGACCATCTGGTTTCCTAGGAATTCCGCAAGTCGCTTAGCAGTGCTGATCGAGGTCGACTTTTGCCCCGCGTACTCAGCCAAGGTTTTTGACATACTCCTATTTTCGGCGATGAGCTCAACAAGTTCTTCGTCTGAAAGGTCTGCAGCCTTGCTGAACAAAACGTCCAACCAACGGTCGGCGACTTCGGCGACCGCTGCATAACATTCCTCTGTTGTTGTTCCAAGCAAGAATTTCTCGAAAATTTGGGACTGGAAGATCTTGATAAGTTGAAGTTCGCCACGGCGTTTTACTTCAAATCCCTTCAACTCCGCCAAAGACCCGTCGTCATTAAAAACAGCGTATCGTTTCTTCAGCAACTTGTCCTCCTCCTTGGACGAAGGCAAGATCATTGCCTTATAGGGACCGTCTAGCTCGAAGAAGATGGAGTTCTCGCTATGGATCTTGTAATCTCCGGTCTCCGGATCAAAATCATGGTATTGATGATTTGTGAACTTGTCGTAGACAAGGTGGTTGAGCATTGTGCATGGGTAGCTAAACCCAATCGATTTTCCGTTCTTTAGTTGAAACTTGAAGTTCTCTGGGAATACGCCCGGGAGTATACACCAAATCCCATCCGTGTCAAGTTCCAAAGGGCGACCGATCTGTTCCACAAGCTGGCGAGCCATCTGGATAATCGTAGCACCCGTCAGACAGGTTACTCCTGCCATCTCCATCGAATGCCAACGTGCACCCTTGCGCATCACGTAGCCATAGAAAGAGTTGAGGATACACTTGTGGGCTAACTGCAACGAGTCGTAAACGACGATAAGCTTCTTTGCTTCGTCGACCTCGGCGAGCGGCTTCCCCTGTGCTAAAATACCATCAAGATTCTTCTTCCATGTTTTATGAAGGCCTTTGTATTCGTAGCGGCGGTCGCGGAACCGGCGTACAGTATCGACGTAGAAAGGATTTTCGCGCTGACAGATGATTGTCTCACGGTTCTCGACCTTGGTGTCCTTGGTCTTCTTGTAAACTTTTCGTGAATAGTCGCCGAGTCGTTTGTGTGTGAGAGCGGTCTGTTCCGCTGGGGTCAGATCAGAAAACCGTCTCGGAGGTCCTTCAGGGCGTTTTGGGGGAAAGGTCTCCTGATTGAGGGCGTGTCGGATCATGTTGAACTCGTCGCGCCGAGCAGGGAAGAATTCGCCCCTCCAGGCCCACGTTAGCCGCCTATCGCAGGTCTTCCCCGGTCGGTTATAGTCGCAGACAGCACAGACAGATTCATCAATCACAGAATCAGGTTGGAGACGATTTGACAACATAATGTTGGGGTACATCGCGGCGACGTCCAAGTGATAAATTAGAGGCTTGTTGGTTCGCAAAGGGTTGTCTCGTAGCTCTTCGAGAGCAGATTGTATTTCGGCCTTCACCGTATCGTAATTGGTGACATCCTCGAGAGGTGTTTTGTACTCCTCAGTGATGCAGAAGGTTAGCGCAGCGTCAATTTCGGCGATCAACTTCTCCGAGAGTCAGCGAGTTGTCGTAATAGAAGAGGGGAAGGTTTAACCTTCTGCGCAGCGGATGGAACAATCTTGAACTGAGTCTCTATGTCACTGCGAAATACTCCCGCTTCCAGAGCTTCGACATGGCCGCCAACGTATGTTTCGGAAGCCAGGAGATGACCTTCGTACATGTTTCCGTACTCTTCTTCATGACGATTTGGCATGATGATACGTCCACGAAAGGCCTCTACCTGAACACGGTGTCAACGGTAGCAACGCCAAAGGGACTATATGGCGCACCATCAGGAGTGTCTCACATAATGTGCCAGAGCCCTTTCTAAGGACTTCATCTGGACACAGTGGGATGATATTACATAGCGAAAAGATGAAGGGGTGGACATATTTCATGTATAGGTAATATGTCGCCACGGCATCTGAGACTGAGTATTGGGCAAGCGTTTGTGGTTGCTCCATGGCATAACTGTTTGAGCGCCTTTCTCGGTATAAGTTCAACACAGCAAGGAGTATATAGCGCACGGTGTCATGAGCTCAGGATCGAGCTCAATTGGATTGTAACCGAGCTTTGCGACAGTAACCGCCTTCAAGCCTTGACTACCTTGTGGTAGATAGGAGTCACGCTTTACCCAGCGGAAGCAGTCCATGTGCACACAGCATCGGCTCTTGAATTCGTCTTCCGAGTCTTTAGCAAAGCCAGTCTCGAGAAACATGTCTATTCCATGGACCTTCGCGCGAGCACACAGAAACGGAAAATCGAAGAAGTCGCCGTTGAACGTAGCCATGACTGTGGGTTTTACCTCCCGAACATGTTGAAAGAAGCGCATAATTGTGGATTCCTGAAATATGAATATGCCGGTAAGTACGAGCTTTTTCCCTGCAAGCTGAGCTGACCTCGTTCGGTTCATTGAACACGATGAAGGGTCCTTCATAGCCCTCCTTAGGTGTATACTCGAAATCCTCGATGTCCTCGCTCACAATTTCGCGATTCGTGATGAGGTACCCTTGCCCGTCGACCATATACGAGATCATCATAACTTGATCGATAGCCTGATCGGGGAACTTTAGAGGCGCCTTTGTTGTCTCGATATCGTATGCCACGACTACTGGGTCGGGACGCTTGACTCGTTCCGTGAGTTGTTTGAGAGTTGGCTGTCCCGCATTGAAAGTGACCGTATACCATAACCCCACGCGTATTTCATTATCCATCGCTACCCGTAGGTAGTACGGTACGTCGAACTCGCGAATGTCAATGATGGCATCACGCGGATCCTTGTCACGCATGAAAGATGTGCTCGCCTCGGCACCCCATGCGCTGTCGACATCCATATGAGAGCTTTCCGTGGCATTGACAACCTCAGCGTATGCGTCGATAGCACTGCGTTTTGCGCCATTGGCCAAGGCAAGGGGCATAACGTCACGCCGCACAGTCAAGAGGTCCGAGACGTTTCGAAAGCACAGTTGAAGGAAAACGCGTCGATGTCCAAGGAGGTGATTAGGCATCTTGAGGTCCTCCTTTTTCTCGCGAACTATGCGATAAATGACACCTTCATACTTTTTGACGAGCCATTCCTCGACGACGGTTTCCATTCCGACCTGATATGGATCAAGGACGGAGAAACGAAACACATTAAGGCAGACGTACGACACACGAAATATAGAAATACGGTTCATAGTTCATCGTACACTTGAACATTCCGCCGTCCTCTTGAATGAAGTAATAATCGACCGCAGCTTTGCCGCCAGGCCAGTCGGGGTCCTTAACAATCGTCTAGCAGAGTGGCCCCGTTAGTACGTGACACGGCAACTTCAAGGATTTTGTTTCATTGAATCTCCACCAAATTCATCAAACGTGCAAGCCGGGTATCTCCTTCACTGGCCGAACGACGTGCCGTGCGCTCCAAGTCTAGATTGAAAAGTTACACTCAACTGGATGCATGTTTACTAACCAACCCTCCTTCTTCGGTCCTTCTTGAATCCGTGAGAAACCAAGCTTTTCGTCAATGTCGTTGTACACCTGAACTTGCTCGAATCTTTCCGCCAGCCGCGTGCCTTCATCGTCTTGATTGGGTACAGCATCCGTCTTCTGGCCCTGTGAGCCGCCTCGACCGCGACCTCGACCTCTGAATGAGCTGTTGCCCCTAAATCCACGGAATGACCCCCGAGATCTGGTGTTAGAGCCGCGTGCCATCGTCAGATAAGACGGTAGAATGGAGACAGAATATTCAAGTGACGCGTTTCTGACTCTGAGAGTCGATTGCACGCGCGGTGACAGTGATTCACGTTTTATGTGACAGGCGCGTCAGTCACGCATCTCCTGCTACCACCAACCGAAAAAAGCCGTTTCTGGATGTGTGTAGTGTACACAATGTTCGTAAAATAAATGACTACACGGCTGTTGCGTTAGTAACCTGCATAAGGAGACGTAGATAATATAAAACAAGGATGAGAGCATAATCAATCAAAGAAGCAATGAGATGAAAAAAATGGGATGGGCGAAAACAGTCTCCACTGGCAGCAAATTCATACGCGAACCATGAGGGAAAACACCAAGCCATACTACGTGTGTCATCTAGGGATGGGCTATAGGGTCATTTAGTCACATGAGCAGAACAAAAACGAAATATCCATATCATTCTTCTCCTTCATCCTCATCCTCTTCTTGAATGGCGTGCCTAAAGGCGGGTCCAGGCCGAGCATTTGGTAGCTGTCTGCGCCCACCACGCGTTTCGGGTACGCCATCCAAACTAATCTCGCCGGGAAGAGGGGACTGTCGCCCAATTGGGGGCGTACCGGGCTTGGTACGGTTGGACGAAACTTTGCCGGCACGCGTGCCCTTTTGGGCACGCGCGGACGTGGGTCCACGGGTAGCAGTGAGCATAATAGGACTCTCCACAAAAGGAGAACCGCCGAAAGTTGAGTCGACAGGTGAAACGCCGCTGCTGGTGCTGAAAAACGATGACGCAGACGCAGGGGTCTGACCAACCCCACCCATGTAACCAGGCTCGTCATCCACATCCACCCATTCGTCGTCATCGTCGGGGCTGAGTGAGCGCCGTCCAGTAAACACGTCACGTAGCACAGTAGAATCGCTTGCAGGAGAGACTGATAATACCTCAATGGGTAACCGCGCGGTTCGTGTCTGCCAACCCGGCGGTTCAAGGCCCCACGACTTCTTCCAGCTAGACCGGCTCGAGGTACTAGTGGACCCTGATAATAAAGGAGGCTGGAATGGCGTTTGACGCTTCTGTGCAACGAACGTGGTGTTGCCGTGAGGTTGGCTACGCCGTGGCGTCTCATCTAATGTGTTGCGCGAGTGGGGGCGGAACGGTGAACCAGTCCGCTGCGCTTCGCTTTCCGACTGCTCGTAAAATGAGCCATGTCTGGAGGAAGGTAACGAATGGACGGAAGACGTAGTAGAGTTAGAGCGCAGGTGCGGTGCTCGTGGCGCGCTTTGAGCGGGTGAGCGCACCACCCGCGTAGACGAACCAGAGCCCGCCCTACGATGATGGTACGGCGAAGTGGCGCGTGCAAGCTGAAGAGAACCTGCTGAACTCGCAGAAGGTGATTTGCGATGCCTATGTTTCCCAACGGTATAACTATGCACAGATGATGGACGGGATGAGTTGTATTCCCCACGCTCCGAGTTAGGCGTCCTGCTACCGAAGGAGCGATGAGAGGGGTCACTTCGTTGCCTTGACATCGCAACCATATGCTCCAAGGTGAACTGTGGTGACTCCACGGCGACTTGTGCCATGGACGCGGTGGACGAACGTCGAGAGTTAACACTGCTGGATCGGCGAGACGATACGGAGGGACCCTTTGCGCGATGGCCCTTGCGAGACGTCCCCCCACTATTACTGGTTCGTCGCTTCGCTTTAACAGAATTGCGACCTGCGCCAGAAGACGGTGGCGTGCGTGCTTCCATTCCGTGCGTATATGGTACGTTGCCGCCTCCCTTAGCAGCAGACTTGCGTTTGCCCCTTCGATCTTCGTTGAACCACATCCGGAACGCAGTAAGTAAACTTGCACGGTTTCGATGTGGACCCCCTTCCTTTGGAGATATTTGAGGCAAGGACGTGAGTGTATCGCCAGGCGACGGTGTAGGCGAAATTTCCGGGGGGGAAGAGCTGCTTAATCTCGCAAGTACCCAAGGTGAACTTGGGACCGCGTTATTCGCAACAACTTCCTGGTCTTGATTCGGGGTACCGGGGACAGGGGTGTCCCGTGACGGAGGTGACTTGACAAGCTTCCCCGATCCACCGTGCAAGTGTCGAGGTTCATCACCAGCCGCGCCACGTTTCTCGCTATCTTTCTCCTTCGACTTTTCATCCTTCACAGCTTCCGCCGATTTCTTCCGAACTAAGCCCGCAGCCTCGAGGGCTGTAGTGGCCCGTTGCATGATGCTGACACTACCAGAACGCATCTTGCCCTCCCGCTTTCCTTTCGAACCCTCCTTATCCCTGTCTTTCTCCTTGACATTCCCTGGAGTTGACGGGTGGGACTTTGGTTGCGAATCAGTACTGGATGGGGTAGGTGATAGGAGAGTATGGCTCGGTGAGGCGACACGGGGAGGTGTCTTTGCAACGGCACGAGAATCACGTGAAGGGGTCGTAGATGTCGGCGTAGGGGGGATAAAAGCCAACTCTGGAGCGGAGCGAGCTGAGAGCAAAGTGGTTCGCTCGGCGCGGATAGTCGAAGGCGTTTCGGGATTGTTTGTCCCACTTCCTGAGGGACGCTTCCCCTCGACACTCCCGCGGGCTTCTGCATCTAGATCTCGAGCCCCATGATTTTGGAGAGAATTTGCCGAGTGAGAGCTGGCCTCCTCCACCGCCTTCCGTTCAGCACGGCGCATGAGCATCCACCACATGGCGCTAGCCGCATCGCAAGCATCGCTCAAGACGGAATGTACGATTTGGCCAGTATCAAACCCGAGGACGCTCAGATTATTGAGTAATTCACGCTCGAGTTTTGTCCCAAATATGATGGGGGCTGGGGCACTTAGAAGCGACGCAAAATCTTGAGGTGGAAATGAAGTCAGAAACTTTTCACCTGTGGGAGATGATGGGTTGGAGAGATTTGAAGATACCGAGCGTCTCTTAGTTCGTACAGGAGTGCGCATGGGGAATGCAGGGGGTTCTTTAGTCTTGGGAGAGTCAGATACAGAGGGCCAAGACGTCGGATGGGGGACTTCCTCTTCCATTACCGTCTCTGGGTGTGGTTGCCTCATCCCTTCGACTTTGGCTGCCTTGCGTATAGTGGCCTGACTCGGATTGCGGTGAATTCGTGGGGTTTCATCGACAGATTCGTGAGAAACGTCATCAGGCGTTGTTGCTGAAGACCCGTCAAGCTCTGATGATGCTGAACGAAACGAAGAGTCCGACGTCGCAGATGACTCCGAGGTCGTAGCGGAGGGTTGGGCTTGAATGGGCTGTGGGACCACAACAGCTGGACTAAGGGGGGTGGCACCGCCAGAATCGGACGAGGGAGATGTAAACCAGGAGTGGGCAAGGATCTGGGGAATTGTAATTCGCTTAATGGGGTCCTTTTGCAGGATTTTGTGGATCAGATCACGTATGTCTAGTAGAAAATCAGAGGAGGGTTGTGATCGAAGAGGTTAACGGACCGTTGGAAAGCCACTCCGGATCCTCAAAGTCCCCCTTGATAACCATTTTCCTCATAACCGATTCGTCGTCGTCGTCGAAGGGTAGTCCTCCTGTTAAAAGGCAATACAGTATGACACCGAGAGACCACACGTCCACCTCTGGCCAGAGGTCAGCGCAGCCGATCGCCGAGGAAGGGACGGATTACCTGGCCCCAGGTACTTCTTCCCCTCCAACATTTCTGGTGCAGCGTAACCTGTCGTACCACAGTATGTTTCCAAATACGTTCCTCTATCAAACTCGCGCGTGAAACCGAAGTCACCGAGCTTAATGCGACAGCGTTCGTCGAGAAGTACGTTCTCCAGCTTCAAGTCACGGTGCACGATGCCCATTTCGTGCAGATAGTTGACCGCCAAACATAATTGGCCAAAAATGCGGCGGGTCTCCTGTTCCGATATCCTGCCTTTCTCCGTAAGGTAATCGAACAGTTCACCTCCCGAACATAGCTCTGTGACGAGCCATATAGAATTTTCCGTGGCAATTACTTCGTACAGTTGAGTAATGTGCGGGTGGTGAAGTTGTCGATGGTGGTGAATTTCTCTAGTCAGAGTGGCAGAGAGGGCTTTGGGTATTTGCTTGACGGCAACACGGGTAGTGGTAAGTCGATGAGTGCCCAGACGCACTTTTCCATACGTCCCTAGGAAGATGAGACGGCTTGAGAAAGAAGAAAGAAGAGGGGGAAATAAATACCTTCACCAATAACCCTGCCAAGTGTGTAGTTTCCTACGACTTTGATCTTTGTGGAGGAGAGTTCCTTGCCGAGTTCATTGTAAGCAGTGGCAAGGTGAGCCTTTTGATTCTGGACAACTGAGGCGGTGTGCTTGTGTGAAGATTTGGACATGATGGCATGTAGAGAAACAGAAAAGAGCGTGATCTGTGGACTATAGGGATGTCAGATAACCAACCGGGACCGGGCAAGGGATGTGTGTGAGGCTAGGGCGCTCGTTGTGTGGTTATAATAAGCTACTAGTTACCTGTCTCAGACTCTGCCTCTGCCTCTGCCTCTGTCTCCGCAAAGAAGCCTACGATAACTCGGGTCCGTCGCTTCACTTCCCCAGAATTAGTTGAATTGGATGTATAACTACTAGTTCATCCACCACCTCCGAGTCAAGCACCAATCTCCTAATTTAGACGCCGATATCGGAGATATCCGGCCGTTGAGTCGACCTCTAACAGGTAACTTAATCGAGGCAAAGTAACCAACGCATCGCTCGCCCTAACCGGCCCCAATCCCTCAAGGTGAGCCTGCCTCTTCACCTTCGGGGTGTAACGAGGACACGTTCCTCTCCTCGTCGTCCTATGGATTTCGTTCTTTCTGCATTCTATGTGGATGGATGCTTCACACCACCTCGGGATGTCGATGTATTGTGAACCAGTGACTGACGGTGTTCTTTGGGCCTGGTATCATCTTTCAGATGGTGCGTTCTTGCATGATCACTCTATTGCATTGCTGATGTCGTTTCGTGCGTGTAGAAAGTCGAAATCGATTCATTCACTGGCTACAAGATATATCCAAGCAAAGGCCGCTTGTTCGTCCGTGGTGACAGCAAAGTCTGTATTGAGTCCTAGACGCCAGTCGATGTGATCTCTGAACCCTACATCTTTGCAGATCTTCCGCTTTGGCGCATCGAAGAATGAATCGTTGTTTTTACAGCGAAAGAACCCACGGAAGATTGCATGGACGGTCCTTTACCGTCGCATGCACAAGAAGGGTATCACTGAGGAGGTGGCGAAGAAACGGTCACGTAAAACCGTAAAGCACCAGCGTGGCATCGTCGGCGCAGACCTCGCGGCCATTTCTGCCAAACGCAATCAAAGCGCACAGGTTCGGACACAGCTGCGACTTGCAGCGATCTCCAAGGCAAAAACCGAGAAGAAGGAGAAAGAAGCGAAAAGGCCCAAGGTCTGTCTACCCAGATCATCATGTTGCCCCTGTTGCTGATTGGGCTTACTGTCGATAGACGCAACGTCCAGCTGCTCCCGCAGCTAACCTTAGGAATATCTCCAAGCAGCAGGCGAAGGGTGGACGAGGGGGTCGTTAAACTCCATTATTACTGCACCTGTGTTGCATGGCACATGTATCATGATTATGCGCGCAATTATTTTTTACAGAAATGCTCGCGTCGTTTCAGTAGATAAATGTACTGCCTTTGTTGTAAATCGCTGAACAGTATCCGTATCCGCGGCAGTGAAGCGACTCGGATGAGACCATCCCTGTTCCGGTGGCATGGGTATCAACCGGCCAAAGCCGGGCTGAACTCCCGCGCTTGGTAACTGCGGCAGTGAGCTCACTCATCCTCCTCCTCAAGCGACCCACCCAAACTTGCACTCACACCCAGAACACGGTGAGCCCGGTGTCCCGCTCATCTCAAATCAACACCCTCTCAAAACCACTACTTCTCTTCTAATTTGACCCTTTTTTCATCTAGAACCATACGACGACCCTATGTGAGCTTACACGTTTCCTCCTTGGTCGTCGTCTCAACTTCTCACGTCTTACACCTCCACACTCGACTGCAACCTAGGTCTGAACCTTATGACCCTTACCTTCCTCGTAGTGGCTCATCAGCCAACCCCTCTACTGCCGAAGGAGGCTCTGGAGCGAACCCCAAGACCGCTCACATTCAGGCGCAAATCGATGACACCGTCAACATTATGCGGGACAATATTACCAAGGTTGTCGAGCGTCAGGAACGACTTGACTCTCTGCAAGACAAAACAGGTTGGTGCTTCTTGCGAGATTTGTCCGCCAGAGAGCCCCCCCCCACACACACACACGCCACCCTCCCTATGTCAGAATGAAATCGTTCTCGAGGCAGATACTCATGAACTCCTCCCTTTCCTTCTCAGACAACCTAGCTGTTTCAGCCCAAGGCTTCCGCCGCAATGCGAATCGAGTCCGGAAGGTATGTTTTAGTTTTCACACTTTCAACGGCCAGAGCTGAATAAACTCCTCAGAACATGTGGTAAGTTTAATTGTAAGATCCCATCTACCAAGGACCTGTCTAATCACAAGCTTTTTAACACTTAAGGTGGAAAGATATGAAGGTATGTACCTTTTTTCCCCCTCTCAATATCGTCAATTGCAACTTTTCCCCCATAGATGCGCATTATTATCGGAGTTGCCATCCTCGTCATCATCGCCATTATTGTTGTGTCGATCGTAAAGGCAACACACTAGTTTTATCCCGTATGCTTAAATCTGTTATCCGTTTAATGCGCCTTACTGTGTCCGACTGTTTGTTGTACGTATGTTGATACTCGCGTCCTCATTTCGATTGTTCATCTTCTCTGGAGAGGCAAATACTGCTCAGTTTGGAAAGGACTTTCGATGATTTTCATGAATGACTAGACTTTCGTTCATGTCCTGGAGTAGCAGCTATTTCTATAAATTCTATTTATGATACGGGACTCTGCTAGTTGGCGCGAAGGTTTCAGATCTCTAGTCTGGTCTTGACTAGCTTGACTAATCAGACTACTCTTCGTTGTTTATTGAGGTTCAAGTTCACCACTTGGTTCACCAAGTTTCTCCATCACCGGGATAGGCATCCATCTAGGCTTTCGTGTTTACATTCAACCCAGACGACGTACCCTGTAAGGAGTACCATGCTCATTCCGATATGCAATGTATCGTCCGCGATTCTGGGTATTGCCGCCTGTATGTATGCCACATAGTCGCATCATACGACTGAACTGGTCTCTGCTAACTTAAGTGGCGTGCTAACGAAAGTAGGCCTTGCACTTCGCAAGTATAGACGTTTTTTTTAAAAACAATTTATATTTCCGGGATACAAGTCAGAGACTAGGACGCAAGTATAGACGTTCTACACCCACTTCGATACTTCCGTGTCTAAGTGGTCTTGCCTGGTGCGTAACTGGGGTTTTCATGGCGAAGCACCGAGCCCATCTGATCGGTCATATAGAACACGACGACCAGACGCAACACTTTGGCAACTTTTCCTTCACAGCTTCCGAAACCGCTGCTGGGTGAGTGTTTCGCTCTTGCTTAACAGCGCCCCCACCAAGAACTCCGCCCACTCTAAAAATCGAGCCAGACTGCCATCTTGTACCGGGCACCCCCTGTGTTCCTCGGCAAGAAAGCCAACTCCCCCATGTTTTCAGGGCGGATAACGACCCATCGATTACTTCTCACGGATGCACTAACCGTCTTACAGGGGTCAAGGGCCCGGCGGCAGCATTCGTCAATCATCATCACTGCACCCTTGTCCCCTGTCTATCACATCATCGTTGCCGAAACTGTTTCTGTCGCTCATCCCCGGAACCCCACATTTGACGTCCACACGTGCCTAGATACGGAGGTGGAGTGCGGAGTACCACGAACCCGAATCGGCCTTCGTTTTTTCCCCACATACTTAGGGAATTCCCAGAAAACATGCCCAACTTCCAAAATGACAACGCACATACCCCAAGGTTGATGCATGGCCATGGTTTCGAGGGTCGATTCGTTCAGTTGGACACACGATGTGCCCACTCATTCTTGGTCGCAGTACACCATGTTCCTTCCACTTAAGAACATTAACGGACCTTGAAGCTTGACGCTCTGCTGTCGCCTGAACTGGTCCTTTCGGCCCCGTGACATATGCTCAATCTGTAATTGCCAATACTCGTCCGGCCATAGCCGTTCGCAATTCTGCCGTGCGCTCATTTTCCCGGAGAGACTCTTTGTCTGGATGTCTAATATCTCAAATACGTCTACACGCGTGGGTAGGATCTCCATAGAGAATTCTAATGACATCCCGCCCAATGCCTTCCCTTCACAGTATGATAACCTCTATTGCGGATAGTCTGTTGCCTTACATCCGCTGTTCCAGTCCACAATCTGAACCGATTTATTACAAAGTAAAGATGGCGAAGTCTGGGTTGTTCCTAACATAACCCCGCTACGTGGGAGTAAGGGAAGCTTCCAGCTAGGCGCAACTGTTGTGCAAGCTATTCCTGGCGGTGTCTGCGCTGCCAGCAAGACGACAGTCCTTGAGATCCCCGTGTTAGAATGGGAGTACCGCCAAACATGCTCAGAGATTACCGGCTAACGTAGTGCTAACGTGCTGTCAACGTAATCGATATGAACAACACAACCACCTCTTCTCCCGTTCTACTTACGGCACTAGGTGGGTGTTTTGTCACGTACTTCTTCGCACAGCGTCCATCCACGGCGATCAATCATCACTTATCATCCGGCATTTAAGTATCTCTGGCTCTGGGTACCTAGCCCTCCTCATCGGACAAAGACACGTTCCGTCCTACTTATTTATAGTAAGTCATTCCCTGCGAACGTTCAAGTTCGTTCACATGTCAATGAGCCACTTTGACGCGGGGTCACCGTCCCGAATCTTCCGCGCTTCCGCGGTCCAAGCAACGCTGTTCTGGCTAGTTTCCTTCACGGACTGCCCATCGAATTCAATTTATCGTTATCGTCGAGGTCGCGGCGTCTCCTCAAGCTCTTACTCAAATGGGTGTACAGCTTTCGGCTCGTTTCCGAATTACGGTATTTTTCATTGTCACCTCTTCCATTTTTGTCCTTTGTCTTGGCACTGTTACAGTATCGTGTGTCAAATGCTTGCATTCATGGCCACTCGGGGAAATGAGGTGTCATTCTCTCACCACTGGTGAGTGTCACGGAGCACGTGCTCCCCATTATACGGGTTTGACAAGGGAAAGCAGTGTGCGGCGATGTGACCCATTTGTCGACCTTTGCGCACGTGTCCCCCCGCCCTAGTACGCCAACACCTATACACTGTTCGATTACGGTTTCATATCTCCGACGTTGCGCCTGATGAACACGTTCGACGTCCAGTTTCTTAAGTTTCCAGCAGGGGATTGCACTGTTTGCAAATAGCGTATGGAGAAGTGGTGTGTTAGATGCCTTCGACACTATCTGCAACAGTGCCCGGGTCATAAGTACAACAAGGTGGGTGGAGTTTGGGCGGAGGTCTCTGTTATGGACGGGCCGGTTCGATGACACTTGTGTTGGGTCCAACATATTTGACACGACATATTTGACAGCGACTCAGAGGAGTGATCCGAGATCCGAGACACTGATCTTGAACAATTCTGTGCGACGCAGGTGATGTACTGTGTCGAAGATATTGAAAGCAGTAAATTCAATACAACTAAATACCAACCACATTCAAGATCATATTTATTACATAGCGGAGCAGTCCTCATTGCCAACCTCAAGCCAATTGCAGAAGACAGTGATAGTGGCGAACATTTCTACCTGGTGGCATGAGCAGCGTCTCTGGGCTGGAAAGGACGGTCGATAAAACAACGTGTCAGTGCTGGACGACTAAAACGATAGAATATGTGATGTGAACACTGACCGGATTGGTGATGCCCAACGTGGAAGCAAGATCATTGAACTCCTTGGTGGTAGGTTGAGCCTTGCCAGTGCAGACTACAGGACATGAACGAGTAATAGCTCAACAAAAACGTCGAACGCACTATCAACGACGCGCTGCTCAGAGGAATTGACTCTCTGGGCGAGCTGGGAATAGGATATACCTAAATAAGATATGACGAAGATCAGCCAGTAATAACGCCTGAGGATCAAGATAAGTGACAACCTTTCCCTTTGATTGCGTTGTTCAGTGCAGAGCATTGGACTGCGGACATGATGGGTGAGTATGAAAGAGATGGGGTCCAATAAACAGATGCGTAGAGTATATATACTATACAAGACCACAGCCACCTAATAAGACTGATAATTGGATAGCTGGTGATCTATGGGAAAATCAGGGTAGTGGCGCAATCAGTCAGTGGATTGACTGGAATGGAAGGGTTCCGAATAATGGTGAGCAATCCGAGTGATTTAGCTGATGGGCGTCCTAAGATCCGGTGACCAGCAAGTGTGGTGTGCTTATCAGGCAGGTCGTTGATATATACCGATTATAACTTAGTATCACACCGAGCTTACACAGTGTACATACTTCATGAAGTAGAGGATGTGCAGGTTACAACTGCGAATACGAGGACTGTGGGGAGGACTTAAACCAGAGTGTCCGATCGAGATGGTTGTGCGTAGTATGATAGTAGTATGATAGTAAAGAGGGTGAAGCAAGGGGTGAAGAGGTATCATGGCCACATCTGCGGTGGGGAAAACAAAACACACGTCTCCACAAGCTCGCGTATGCGCGGGATAGGACCACTATAAGGTGGAAAAGGATGACAAAAGGACATGAGAGGCGAAAGCTGAGACGCAACTCCCACCGAGTCGAAGTATCGAGCATGGCAGGATGCCACATAACCGAAAGTGGCCTATTTGTGTACGCGTGTTTGGAATGCTAGCGCACACCCAAACTCTAATCGCGGGAGTCACAGCTCTCACCTTCCCGAAATCAAGCTCCAGTTTTTCTTTCTCTGAGGCTCCAGAAGATGGTACGTCCCTAACATTTTTGTTACAAGTGGAACTGCATACGCAGTCAAGCTTGAACTTGCCCACGGTTCGGTGGATGGGATTGCTGACACTTGGATATAGCCACCCAAAAAAGCACGTGTTGCACAAGAAACCACTGTCCAGCTCGGTCCCCAGGTCAGCGAGGGCGAGCTCGTATTCGGCGTTGCCCATATCTACGCCTCTTTCAACGACACTTTCGTTCACGTCACCGATCTGTCTGGAAAAGAGACGATTTCCCGCGTGACAGGTGCCAATGATTAATTACCTCCGCAACGGCGTAATTGGACTCATGCGTTGATTAGGTGGAATGAAGGTCAAGGCAGATCGTGACGAATCATCACCTTACGCAGCCATGCTTGCAGCTCAAGATGTCGCAACTCGTTGCCGTGAGGTCGGGATCACCGCACTCCATGTCAAATTACGCGCAACTGGGGGCACCGGCACGAAGACCCCTGGCCCAGGTGCTCAGAGTGCTCTCCGTGCTCTTGCACGGTCTGGCATGCGCATTGGTCGCATTGAGGACGTGACCCCTGTCCCGACCGACTCGACTCGCCGCAAGGTCATTAAATTTGCTATTGACATGTATTCTGGATTTCTGACTCTTTACAGGGTGGTCGCCGTGGTCGCCGTTTATGATCGCGAAAGGGTAGATGTTCCATGTGTTCCCACGTATGTAATAATTTCTGCTCAATGATGGAAAGTGTCGCCGCGCGACGCGCAGCAAGTTCTTGTGTACAAGGACTTGTCCCGCGGTCGCGCATCTTCCACCCGAATTGTAAATCATGAAACAAGAGCGTTCGTTGTCTTTCAATGCAGCGTTACTCACTTTGGTCGGAAGCGTCAACTAAGTGGCGCATGCAGTATAAGGGTCACGAAATTTCCTGTTCGACGTTCGTTCGCGATGTTCGTTTCTCGGATATCTCACCAAAGATACCTACAGTAAGAGGGACTGGCCTGTGCCACTTGTCTTCATCTTGGTAGCTACCAATGAATCGGTCCTATATTCGGTAGGACCAAGTCCTTTCGAGAAGTACGACGGACAGACATAACTTCTGTATCAGAAAAACTTTGGGGGTGGCTTCCCAGTGACCGGTTCGCTCTTCCTCAACAAGTAAGATCGCGAAGTCTCCACGCACTTGACTTTCGATGCCAGCATGTTGTTAAGTTGGTTGATTTCCGTAGAGTCAATGCAGATAAGGTCCTCGAGTTGAGAATCGTGGCCTTAGCGCAGTGATTCCAACAGCCAACAGAGCCCACCCAAGGCCAATTCAGAAATACAGTGCATAGTACCACACACTGCCAGTCTGCAATTGGGTTACAACACGTTCGTCCCTCAGCGCTCAGCCCTCATCATACCTAGCACGCTCAAGTGTACACGGTTGGCATTTGTGCCGCGTCTGTTCATCAGACATGACACGAGGCTGACGGCATCACAGGCGGGACCCCAGAGACAGGAAGCTAGTGGTACGGCAACTCGCGCGTGGCGTCGACGATCCAAGCTTTCTCAGTGAGGTCCTGCCTCTGGATGGAAGTAAAATGATTTGCGTGGGATTCACCTCCCGCGCTCTCCGCACGCGAGCCCGCCGACTTTTGTCGGCAAGCAGCCAGTGCCGTGGCTCGAGATGCCACGCCTCGGACGCGTTGCCCTCTTATCTGCCTAGTCCGCCCTCGCGTTCACAGGATTGTTGGAATAGGAATGGCTATCCGCCTAACGGTCGCGTGGGCCGCTTGCGATAGAGGCGATCTACTCGGGGCATGTTGTCGCTCGGATCGGAGATCGGGACCTTACGCGCCTTACGCGTTACGTTGTTAACGTTTTTAACTCAATTCGTGATTGCAGGTGCCGTACGTTTAACCCGTGCATCGTGCACTGTGATTGTGTGCCGGGGACTTGTGTACGCGCTTTTATCTTTTGGGCTACTTTACAACGCGCCGATACGAGAAACTTGAGGCGGACGTACCTCCGCGATACGCTATCTTTACATACGGAATCACGCGTGTGCGGAGGTACAATTTCAGTCAGCGAACACCACAACGGGAAGTGGATGCTCCTCCAGCCTGCCCCACGCAAACCCCACGCGTGGTGATGATAACCCACGAGAACTGCGTCATTGGCCTCCAAGGTCTGGAAATAGTGGTGCAAATGTATATGTGTGACAAGAGTCTGGGAAGACAGGCAGAGTGCTCGACACGAATGCGTTCGACAAAGGGAGAAGGAGCGGTCATTAGATAGACGATAAAGGTAGGCCTGGCGCCATCCGAGAACGAAGGGAGGATTCTGGTCGTTCGCGCTGTCATTGCACATTTCGCACGAATGCAATAACTTTGTTCTAGCGAACGTAACGTGAAGGCTTCGAGGACGCCATGGCCCTCATGATAACGACGGTTAATTGATCTATTGGCAATAAAGGTGAGATTAGCTGTACTCGCTCCTGGAAAACTGCACCTCGGGAGCGGTTATGGGAAGAAGCGTGCCTCCGGCAACATCGCAACGTGCAGGAGAACGTTGTACGTTAGCCGATTATCGATTGAGAATTCAAGATACCGAGTCTAGCGGGAGTGAGTGTCCGCCGCTACTGTGATGATGGACGCTTTCTACTTTGCGTGGCATGAGATTCGGTGGCGCAGATGTTCGGTGACTTGTCGTCCTCGAGGCACTGTCCGAGAAGCGCCAGAGCGGCTGTTGGGCACCACGGTGCAGGCGCATCCAATTCACTCGAGTGCGTTGTGCGACATGAAACTAACGAGCCATGGAGTCATGGTCTGGAGTGTAGTGCTAGGACCGGCGCTCCTCGCAGTTGTAGTAGGAGTTGTAGTACTCCAGTTGGCCAGCCAGATGGTCACTGTGTTGTATGAGTCACTAGAATGAATGGAACAATCAATAAGCGCTCAGGGCTATGGGCTCGGGAAAATTCATTCATACCATACAATACAATACAAGTAAGGTGCAACCATCGGGGTCCGGGAAGTTGTAAAATGGACAAAACCAGTACATACGAGAGTTCTAGTGGGTTCGAGTTCAAACTTCACAGTTCCAGTTCCAGTTCCAATCCCAGAAGGGATATAACCAAATTGGGGATACGAAGGCAGTGCCACGGAACGTGTTTCAGTGTAATGCGACATCACACGTCAGCATCAACCTGAATAAAGTGTTTGATGACAGAACGATAGCTTCCACCGATTCACAGCCCGAGCGTGGCGCGTTGGGAGATAGCAGCAACAGTCAGCGCTGGCCGCGTGCCGTGGTTCGCGGGAAGGCAATGTCCGGCGTGCTGCGGTGGGCTTCGGTGCGGATTTTTCTGTGTAGACTGGATGGTTCCGTGCCGAAGCCGAGGTTGGACTGTGAGCCGGATCCGATGTTCTTTCCCTTACCCTACTTAAGGCACAGAACTATATTGGGATGAACTGTACAGTTTTATCAGCGGAAGCATTTTCTCGATCTTTCCTCGCGAACGTGAAAGTAGGGTGAATTTGACAAAGAAGAAATCAATAGAAACGTGGTGGGAGTGGTAGATAGTGTATGCGTAGTAAGACGAGACGGGGGAAATCGGTCAAAGAGCCTGAATGAACGAAATGGAGAGGACCCCGGATGAGTCACCCAATCAGGTGAAGCGAATACAAAACTTATTTAGCCTTGGGACCCACCACTAGTGCCTTCGCTTTTTCCCCCTCCTTATGCTCCCCTAGATTTTCTCTCTTCTTTATATGCTACCATGCTAACCCTCGAGCCTGGCTCTCTGTGCGACGTCTGCGCGGACGAGTTTAGTCCTCGTAATTTACCTCACTGTATCCCATGCGGTCTGTTATTTTTTTTCTTTTATTTGTTTTCCTTTGTCCCGGAAATTTTTTCGCTCAACTGACCCTCCCTCCCAGGCCATGTACTGTGCTTGAGTTGCTGCAATAACATCCTCGAAAAAACTACTTCACGTCTCGCACCCGCTTGCCCCTTCTGCCGCGAACAGTTTACCCGTAGCACAGTTCGCCTCATTCGTATTGACTTCAACGGGCCCAGCAGCGGCTGGAGCACCCCAAGAAGAAGCCCTAATAGCCCTCGACCCCCACTTATTGAGGACGACTTTCCCAACGACCTTCTCCTCAAGGCTTCCGCACCACATTACCATGACTTCGGCGAGGCCCGCGCTCGTGAGGGTCGTGTGCTCGAGTCCAAGGTCGCGCGAGTGGCTTCAAAAAAGTGTTCTGTGGAAGAAGTCACTGCCCTCCAGCAGGAGGTTGAGCGCTGGCTCACAGAAGTCACTGCAGCCGACGCTGTCCGTGCACCGTCCTCGTCTGCGCATAGCAGTTCGCTTACTCCTTGGCATGTACAGTCTTCGGCGCTTTACCTGAGCTCTTTGCTCCTCAAGGCTATCCTTGCCAACCACGTTGCATTTTCGGATGCAGCTAAGACAGCCAAACACGCAGAGACGTCCTTGAAACAAAAAGTGGACGAGCTTGAACACGAGAGGAGTAGACTCGAGGTCGAACTCCACAAGTGAGTCATAATCCACATGTTTTCCGGTGCCATTGATCCTGACTGCTCCTCTCCTAGGCAGGTTTGTGGTCCGAACTTCCGGGGATAATCTATGACTAACCTTTTTACAGAAAGTCCAATACAACCAAAAGGTCCAAGAGTGCCACAGTCTCCGTACGGAGCTCGGTCGCTTCGTGGCCACCCCCTCCACCCCCGCCGTGTCAACGGCATCTTCAGCCGCGTCTGCTCACGCTGGTTTGTCGAGCGCGTCGCGGTCATCCACATCTCCCCCTAGCTCACGCGTGGCGTCACCTACTGCCTCTCCATCTTATATTCCCAACATTGCTTCGCCTCTCTCCCGCTTGGGCCACAGCCGCTCAACATCTGTGGCCCCTACACGCTCGGCGTCTGTAGCTCCTACATCCCCCACACGCTCGGCGTCTATCGCCCCTACTCGAATTTCAACTCCTGGTTTCCCCTCTACAGCCCACCGATCTGCGACACCTACCTTAACGTCATTCCGTTCAAGTACTCCCACATCGCCATCACCCATACGCAAATCCCGCACGATGTCGATATCACAGCACCAGCCCCCTCCATTACCATCTAGTGATCGCTGGCCGGCATCGCTCATCGCCGCGGCGTCAAAGCCCTCTGCCCCTGCAGCCGCATCGAGACCGCTTGGTCCCCGTGTCCCTACTAGGGCTTGATACAATGATCGATCTGAACTATTTTTCCCCTTACGCACGGTACCTATACCCAGACCGCATGCCGTATCTTATCACGGAGCTAGTTCTCTCACCCCGCTTTCAGCAGTGACTACATTAGCTTTGATTCATTGTAAATACCGTTTGGTTTAGCGCCATGCGCTGCTCTTACTTATTACCTTTTTGATTTGTTCTGATTCTCAGTTCTTTCCATCTTCCTTCGCTAATACTCCCCCTCCCCTCTTTCCCTTCACTTCGTACTTATTACTTCCATTGTAGCAAACAGCTTACGAACTCTCTTACGCCTTGCATACGTCTTGTTCACGGTTTACGCGTTTACGGTTTGGGATTCTCGTGGGATCACTGGATGCCCACCAGGATAGAATTCTAATACCATGATTTTGCCCTTGATAAAGCACCGATTCGCCAAAGTTAATTTGGCATGGGAGAATGTCCGATGTGGGGGTGACCTAGTTCACGGTACTAGTTGCCCCTACCTTACGGCATGGCGCATACAGCGCTGTATGTTACTCCTCCCTATATGTCACTAAAGGCTCCATGGTCTGGCTCGTTCAAGGTCACAGGCGAACCCCGCTTGGTGAGGGCTGCCGTGCGGCTGTGCACGTAGACGCTGCGACCCCGGAAATAGTCAGGAGTGATGACAATTCGAAGAGAAGAAGCGCGTTGGTAATGGGAGGCATTCCCGGGTCCGGAACCTACTAGTGCAAGTTTGCCCCGAGACCTGTCGCATTTCAAAGGTACACGAGCTTCAGGGTTTTTCTTGTCCCTACCCACCGGTTCTCTATCACGTATCACAAGACGAAAGGAAAAAAGTGTGTAGATTGTATATAATAGGAGATAGCTATGTGCAAGATCCGCCGAGTGAGAAATGCCGGGTTATCTATCTAAACGCTTTCGGCGATACTACCGTATAAATCGATGTAGCGAACGTGCAACCCCCCAAGCACTGCTGCGCAGTGAACAGAAGACAGATGATGATGTCCAGATCCACCCTAGATATCGGTGCTGTGCAGAAGATTTCTGAAACTCCAGAAGGTAGCGTGGGGGGGTCAATGTCGAGCCGGGTTTTTTTGCCCGCAGCCCGTTCACCCCTACAACTTGCCCATCACCCGTTCAATTTCGAGCTGTAATCGCACGCGCGATGCGTGGGCCTCTGGTCCAGAGCCGCCGAGAGGGGGAGGATCTGTCGTCAGGCCCTCGTAAAGCAGAACCATAAGTTTGATCCATTGAGAGCCCCACACATCGCGAGCGTGGGCACCTCCGACCTCTAGAGCGACTGCGTTTCGTTCGTTTAGTCCCCATCGCGTCATTGGCGATAAGCGAAAAAAAAAACGTGTGCACATACCTGATAGGAGCTGTGTTGCGAGTGCGGACCGCAGCAGGGCAGACTGTCCTACGAGTCGAGCGACGAACGTCCAGAAGCGCGACAGGTGAAATTCACGCGGAAGGGGTCGCGACGGCGGTAGAAGCAGCAGGGAGAAGTACACGCGCATGATGCCCGCTACCCGTGTGGTGTGATCTACGCTTGTCTCTTCCTCGCGCAGGCCGGATGCCTTCCTGCACGTAGCGGGAGTAAACGGCGTGCCGTCGACATCTCTAGATGGCACGGGCACGGGCACCGCCCAACCACCTGTCCTCTGACATAACTTTGCCCAAAACACGACGCTGAAGCCGTCGAGTGCGATGATTGAATTGAGCGTCAACTGTGCGATTGGCTTGGCCGATCGTTTCTCAGCCGTCACCTCTGTCTCTGCTTGCAAGAGGATCGCTTTGGCAAGCGAGGACAATGACGCAAGATAGACGTCAGGATGTAATACTGTCGGTGGGCGGAGTGTTTGCACGATCTGTTGCGACTGTGTGCATCATCGTCATCATGATGCCGTAGAGTAATGTGGTTGGTGCTGGCTCACTATGCTGGCGATCACGGCAGGTTCGCTCGTCAGCTGGCCGATCCTTGGTGTGATCTTGCGCCTAATGTCGTTCCAAATCTTCTTCGATTCACGGTCAGCCTTGACGCGCGCGATCGGCCCCGACTTGAGTTGCTGCGTTGTTGGCATCTTGTGAACAAGTGATCGTGATCGGATGCACGCAGAAAACCGCACCTTTAACGCGAGTCTCGCTTCACGCCAGTCCTGATCTGGCGTCGTCATGCCCAACGCGTCGCGTTCCTGGGCTTGAGCCTCCAAGGCTTGTGCTCTGGCTAGTTCCATCTTCTCCGCTTCTTTCCTCGCAGCCTCCTCCCTGTTGGCTCTGGCCTCCGCTTCTTCTGCCTCCTTGGCAGCTTTCGCGGCTTCTTCCCTCTTGCGCTGCTCCTCGGCTGCTGCTTTCGCCTCGGCCTCTTTCCGCAAACGCTCGGCCTCTACCTGTGCCAGACGTTCCTCCGCCTGCCGCGCTCGCACCTTTTCTTCCTCTGATTGGATGATATGTTCGGTGTGTGCCCGCCTCATCTTTTGTTGATCGCTCCAATGATTTCCGAGTCGTTTTTCATCCTCCGCCTGACGTATTGACATCTGGGCTAGTCGTCTCGCAACCTCGTCTGCCTCTCGTTTCAGAGCGGCAGCTTGGCTTTCAGCGTCCCGCGCGCGAGCTGCAGCTTGCATTGACTCGCGCTCGGTCTGTGCCGTTACCACTGCGCGACGTGCAGTGTGCTGAATCGATCAAAAAGACGTGAGCGGCGAGAGAAAGTTCTCAAAAATAAAGGGGCCATACAAGCGCGTCACTTCGCGTCTGCTTTGCCCATTCTTCATACGGGTCGTGATGTCGAGCGCGAAGGCGAATTGCGGCCACTGTATCATCGATTTGGACGCGTCCAGAGGCAGAGAGACTTGCCGCCTGCTGGCGTCTGCCTCGGGCTCAGGTAGAACAAGCGCGCATCCAGGGTAACAACTCACGACGAAGCGGAAGCAGTCGGTCGGTTTCTATTCCTGGCTGGAGACACGGAGAGAGGCGAGCTCCCGCTGTCGTCGCTGCCATATTTGTCGGATTCAGATGACGAGCTTGTCTGGGACTCATCTGACTCTGAGCTTGAGCCTGAATCGGAGGATTGGAGGCCATAGGAAAGACTCCGTCTTCTGTAAGAAAGAAAGGGTTGAGACACCTCAGGAGGCTTGGTTCATTCATACGCACCGCGAGGGCGAGGGCGATGGTGAACGAGCACTGAAGCGCATGGTTGGTGAGGGTGACAGGCAAAGAGAGTTGTTCCCGGTGTTGGCGGCCCGGCACACGACGAGGTTGCCACAAACACGGTCACGGTCGTCGCACTTCGATTCTCTCGGTTATCATGTCTCTGGTGCGTCCCACTAGGCCCAGGCGTTGCCGCAGCTGGGTAACATATCCAAACATGTCCAGATACATGCACTCGTCGCACAGGGCTCGACTATTCTCGCCGAGCACCAGGCGGGCAAACGTGACTTCTCTCAAGGTTAGTTCGGAGCGATGATGAGTGGTTGTCGTATAAGGTTGCACCACAATCTCACCCGTTGTTCTATGATAGCTACGCAGACTATTCTTTCGAAGATACCGCCAAACAATAGCAAGCTCACTTATGTTTGGGAACAGTATCTTTTCCACTACATTTCCGAAGGTGGTTTCACGTATCTAGTCATGGCCGACGATTCGGCCGGCAGGTGCGTCTTTTGTCCGGGCCACAGGGGTGCTTTCTTTGCGCTGATGTGGGGCGTAGGAGGATGCCCTTCACGTTCCTTGGGGAACTCCAGCGCAAGGTACGCCATTTCATATCGCAACGTTCTTTTTTGCCCCTCATCTGTGGCGCAGTTCCTGTCCAGCCCATCGGCGTCCGACTCCTCTTCCTCCTCCCCCTTTCCTCCCCACGCACTCCAGTCAACTTTTGGCCCGGTTATCGCGCAACTCGTGTACGCGTACAACACGTCTCCTCCGACGGATGACCTTTCTCGCGCGCAGTCTGAGCTTGCTCAGGTGAAGGACATCATGGTGCAGAACGTGGAGCAGATCCTCAGCCGTGGGGAGCGCATTGAGCTGCTTGTTGACAAGACAGACAGCATGGCAAGTCAGGCGACGGCCTTCCGCCGCGGTGCACGCACGGTGCGGCGCCAGATGTGGTGGAAGAACAAACGCGTCCTTGGACTCGGCGTCCTCGTCGCTTTGGTGCGGACGCCTTGCTTTTTCCCCACTGGTTTCGTTCCTGAAATGACATGTGCGTTCTCTCAGGTGATTCTCTGGATGATTATGGCCCAGTTCTGTGGGGCGGCGCTGCGGTGTGGAGCAAAGTGAAGAAGTTGCATCTTGCTGCCGCGTGTTGTTGCGATCCGATCTGATTGGCATTCTCGTTTCTCCGATTCGCATGCTCCGAGTTGGTGCTGCGGCCATCTCCTATAACTATATGCACGCCTGTCTCCGGTAACTCCATCCCTACCCGCTTCTTCGCCTCCTTCCTACCAGTGGCGCATCCAGCGCCAACGTATTCTGTCAAAGTGATGGCGGATCTTGTTTTGAATCCAATGACACTGTCACGAGTTCACCAATTTAGAGCGTATCTAGTTTATCTCTCGGAACAAGTTTTTGTATGTTATGCATGTTATGTGTTAAGGCACGAAGATCCGAATCATTGATGCGATCCACAGCGTTCTGGACTGACTGACTTCAAACTCCACTCTCTACCTATAACTGCCACGGATGGTGATACATAGATACAATACAAAGAATGCAACGAGAGGGAGGCGTGGATGCATAAGTACGATAGAGAGGGGTACTAGGCAATGTCCGATGGTCCGCGGGTGATGCAGGATGGTACATGAAACAATTGACTAGCAGTGAAAGAACTGTGACGAAAAAAATGGGGATGAGCACAGCTCATAGGGGTTTCACGCTTCCGTAGGTGACGAACGATGCCACTGGGGCTTCCCTATCGAAGGGCGTCTCTCATTCGCGGAACGCCGCTCAGTGTACGTAGGTCTGCGCTGCATACCGTCCTCGCCTCCATACACATCTTTGAGTGACGGTATCGACGGGCGAGAGTGTGTAAGGCGCTGCGTATGAACCTGGGCTTGGGTCGGCGGTGGTACTGGTAGTGGTGGTGGTGGATTGGTGTGCGGCATTTCTGCAGCGCGACTTTCGCTCGACTGACGGCGACGGCGCTCGCGCTCGCGTTCGATTTCCTGTGCAGCCGCACTGGCATGTGATATCGCAGTGGGACGAGGTGGGGGCGGAGGGGGAGGTGGGGGAGCAGGTGGAGGTGGAGCCGCCAGAATCGGTGCGGGGGTCGGGTGTGGGGTCGGTGCATCCGCCAGGATGGCGTTGAGAAGCTGGCGGCGGGTCGAGCGTGCCCGTTCCGCTTCGTCGCCGGATTCGGGGACCAATTTCTCCTGTAAAGCTCGGATACGGCTCAAAGCCACGCGCCCGGTACCGCCGGAAGAATTGTTCCGAGAAAGCTCTCGCTGCTTCTCTTTCTCCTTTTCGTGCCTCCTATTGTAATATGTTGATGGCGTGGGATGGGGAAGTGACGCGCTCGTTTCAGATGCAGCCATGTCATAGAATCGCGCAATTGTCGCCCCAATAACCATGGGCTTCGATGCCGGGGTAGCCACGAGAGGTGGCGGGTACTCGACCGGAGTGTGATCCCCATCCTCCGTCGGCTGTGGGCGCGGCTTGAAGTAGTGATCCTCTTCTTCCACGGGATCAGGAACACTCTTGAGAAGGGGGCTGACCGCGTTAACCGTCAATTGGACGGGCGAGAGATGGATAGGAAGAGGAGAAAAGTGATCAGCGATGGGTTTAACAGATGTGTCGTCGGCACACTCGTCCTCGACCATAGGCTCGAAAACTCGCTGATTCGTGAGGCGCGCTTCCGAACTTCGGCGGCTTCGTCCCTTAGGAGAACAGAGTGACATGAGCTGATCACGGAGGCTTCGTGTTTCCTCGATCGCCTCCTCATACTAAAATAAAATGATCGATCAATTTGTGATCGGCCGCGGGGGAAGTGTCAAAGTATCCGTACCTTCCTAGAAATCAAGCGTCGATAGTGAGCAATCAATAAACGGAGCCAAATCATCTCACTACTCACTTAGTCAACTGCTTCTCCCGGACGGCCCACCGAACCTCATTTGATTCCATCTTGTCATTGAGGTCCTCTATGTTCTGCTTCAGCCCAGAAATCTCCTGCTGGCGCTTCTCTGCCCTGCGGAGTGCATCTTGATAGAGTTTAGTCTTCTCGAGCAAACTGACTGTAGCAGCTTGTTCATCCTTGTGCATCTGATGGTATCGGATGAGAAGTAGGTATAAAGCCCGAAGGTCCCAGTGCTTAAAGATGTCATCAGTAATGCAATTATCAAGCACCAGGACGAGATCGCTCACTTCCTCGGGAGTTCGCTCCTTTAGCCAAGCACAAGTCTCTTGGATGAGTGCCTGATAATGACCGCCGTCCGCACCATTACGGACAATAGAGATGATACGGTCTTTCAGATCTGCCTTTGAGACCGAAATATCATCGTTGTCGGGGTGACCGACGCGTGCGGGGTGGACGTCGGGAGTCCGAGGGCCGACATCTATGTGGAGGCGCCGAACAGCACGTGGATCAAAATAGCTGCGACACAGAGGGCACGCTAAGCGGGTGAGCGAGTCTATGCAACTACGAAAGTTTGAGTATGGTGGCCTGGTCAAGGGTTAAACGTTGGAGGCTCATGCGTACGTAGAACAGAAAATATGACCACAATCTATTGCGCATGGGGCGCGGACGACGGGGGAAGATTCAGCCCTGAGCTGAAAGGGCTCGAGGCAAACATCGCAAGAGGATGAAGCCTTTACAACTAGCATTGAATAGACAGAGGGATAGTCGAGCGAATGCGCCGGGGTGGGAGACCGGAGGAGCCCTGGAACACGCTCAGCTGGTGCTTTTATGGTCGACCGGGACCGATCGCCTGGCAGGTGAATTGGGTAGGTACTGTAGGCAGGGGAGGCTGGGGAAGACCGTACAACCCTAAAGCGGGCCAGGAATGGGTGACGGCGCCTTCGGTGGCACGAGGTCAGACAGCCGTACCAATAACATTTCACTGTGGCAGTAAACGGTTGCGGTATTTAGAGTATGCATTAGGAAAGACGTCCTTCTCAATCACAAATTACCTGATACTCGTGGCACCTGCCTTTAGCGTGGGCGCTTGATTGGACAAGGGCAACCCCGGGAAAAAGACGGGGGGAGATAAGCATGGAAGTGAATGTGATGTCCTACAGCTAGCTAGGCCGAGAATAAAGTCCGCCGTCGCACCCAATGTACATGGGAGTGGGCGCGCTCTAAACTCGCGTTATCCAGCAGGTTTTCGTTATCGAGGAGAGAGGCGACCGTGCGATTGGCTCGCTGTTACGCCGGGGGTGCGTTATGGTCTCGTGTCATCAACGTGTGTTGGACTATTTATTAGGGATTTTGTGAATAAATGAATGTTCCACAGAAAAGGTGAGGGCGGTTTAGGAATCTCGCCTTCACTAAAAAGAAATGAGGGACTTGAACAAAGTAGTAAGACAGATTGCGCCCGGGAGAACTTTGCGAGCGCGTGGAGATTAAAAACAACGTTCGATGGTGCGGAGAAGTCTTTGTTGGGGCTGGACGCAGGAGAACTTTCTGTGAAGAGATTGGCTAGGCCGGGTCTCTGGGGTGAGTGAGCCCCCGTAACCTGCAAGGGTACCGCGACACACTCTCAGCGCTTAGTCCCTTTCCCCCCGCTCGTTCCCTCCGCTTAAGCTTCATTCAGACCATAACCATCCATGGATCTCCCATCCAGTGCTCACCTCTATCGCTCTCGAAATGTATTGCATAGGGGTGGCTCAGTCTCAGCCAGCGATCCATTCGGCATACATGCTGAACAAAATCTCGCAGACGAGAGAGCATTAATTAGCAGGTTGACCATTGTCCGCGTTGCTTCAGATGACCACGACCAAGTCCACCATTTCGATTCTACACCAACTTCACCAGACTCTCGTAGGATCACTTGGTCCCCAACAGCCTCATCTCTCCATCTTCGTCCGGGCCAGTCCGGACAGGCCAGACGCCTGTCTTTCGCGTCCTCCTCTTTCGCTCAGGAGTCATTTTCGCCCGCAGCACCCAACTCACCACCATCCTACGCAAACAGAAAGCGTCGCCCTTCCTCATCATTATATGCGCAACGCTCCTCTCTTACCCCCGAGCAACTGTGCGACCTTGCACAGTCATCGGTCCAGCCACGTCCTCTTGTCAAGACCGACGCCGTGGAATCACATTCGTCCCACCACAGCCCTATTCACTCTCCCGCCCATTCGTCTATCACTTCACTGTCGAGCACCACCTTCTTCCCACTCCCTGATGGCCAATTTCTACCTTTTCTCGACCGTCCCATTGAGGTCCTGGAATTTATTTCTACTAGCCCAACAAACCGATTAATGGCCCTGCTGGAACAAGCCTTCCCTGCACATCTACGTAGGCGACGTCCCCATCCCGAGGAGGCACAATCCTCCCCGCCAGGCCAGACCGGTGTCCCTAACCCTCGACTTCCCGGGAAACGCAGCTACCGCGATACATTCCCACAGGCATGGTCCTACGAGGCGTTACTTGAGTGGATGTTAACCGTTTCACGTTCAGAAGCGGACGATGCCGTATGGGTACACTCAATTCGTGCCTGTGTGATGGCTCGCAGTGAGCAAATATGTGTCACCTTACTTGCCGCGCTCGGCGTACCCATGGAGGGAGGTGCGGACCTCGACGTGGTGTCTCTGCCAATTGGATTGCCAGATGCCGACTTGGGACTTCCAGAGCTTTCCACAACCTTTGCAGATGGTCTCCTCGCACAGCTACCTACCGTACCAGAGGTACCGACAAACGATGACGAGGACGCATTTCAGCTTGAAATATTGCCCATTTCCTTCGAAAGTACCGATGCGGCCATCAAATCTGACACGCAGTGGCGTTCTCGCTCTGGCTCTGGTAGTACCTCCAGCTGGTCCCCGTCTTCACGATCCAGCTCCCGTCTATCGACTACCATGGAAAGCATTGGCGAATGTGACAATGAACAAGATGTAGAAACAGGCACGGATAGTGTTCCCGTCGAATCAGAATTCCAGGTCTCTGATGAACATCTCCCTGGTGAGGTCACTGCTCGTGCAGGATCACCGGTGGGAATGAACGCTACCAAAACTTCGGAACTAATATCGGACAATGATCCTCTGTCAGCAGTAGCAGAGCAGTGGGAGAATGATCGATTTACCGACGGGGACCGTTGCCGCATGACGTGGGACCAGGTCGAGAATTGCTATGGTCTCAGTATCTCGACCTGTGCACGGCTTGCGGCTGACCCTTCTCTTCCTTCTACTGTTCCAAACAGTGCAATGCCCCATGCTGTTGCGTCTTCTGTGCGGCCCAAGCAGCGCCGGAATACTGTACAGGTTTCGCACGTGTTGTCCGGGGCACCCGGTTATGAGGGATTCACGTGGCGCCCTGGAGGGCCTTTGTTTCCAATGTCGTTCACCGGCTCCACGGGTGGCAGCGAAGGGTCCGGCACAGGCCTGGAGATTGGTGGGAATTCAGATTCGTTCATGACAAGGTTGGCGCTCGTATCTTCGTGCGATATGCTCGTGGGTTGCTCATTTACGCCTTCCCCCCTCACAGTAACCCCGTTTTAAAGCCGCCGCGCTCGCGATCACGGACAAAACGGTCAGCTTCGGCGGGGTCTCGTGCGAAGTCGAACATGAAGTCGCCCCTCACACCTCCGAACAGCCCAGTAACGTTCCTCGTGTGACCTGATGAATTCTTGAATCGTCTACGTCATCGCTGTATTATTTTATGCTAAATGTACATGTGCTGTGCATTGTTTTCATGGCCGGGGTTTTATGCATTCATGGCTGGGGGTGAGGGCGACGATCAGATTAGATTGTTGTATCGGCCTCGTGCCTCGTGTCCTTGTATCGCCACTGCCAAATACAGCGATGTTTCTTCTCCGTCTACTAAGTTACGACCCTTCCCTTTTCCCCGTTCCGACGACAGCTTCCGGTAAAGTCTGCCAGTAGAGATCAAGTTGGGATGTTGCAGGTTCATCCAGACTCAACCTGTGACGTCTGCCTTGACCAGTATTCGTTTTCTAATCCTGCCAAGACCCCACACGCCATCGCTTGCGGTCACATCTTTTGTCTAGAGTACGTGGCGGGGTCCATTTACCAACTGCTAGTGAGCCGTGAGGCTTATTAGACCCTTCCCCATAGATGCCTCGCTCATCTCAATCACCCGACATCTTGCCCGCTATGTCGGAAAGCGTTCGGAATAGATCGCGTCAAGAAGCTACATGTCGACCGACACATTCCTGGAGAGCGCGAAGCAGCCATGCCCGGTGCTTGGAGTTTGGTACAACGTCTCGCCCGATGTGCGCGCAGCGAAGTGGACATACCAACGACAGAAGAGCTTATCAGAGAGGCACAACAATGGCTGGATGCCGACAATCACAAGGAACTGGTACAACCTTTCTCGCCACTCTATACGATAGTACACGACGTTATCTAACATACCGTACAAGTTTCCGGAGGTGGACGCAGTGTTCTCGGCTCTAATCAAGTACAAGTCCCTCCAAGAACGATTTCAAGACCAGCAAAGTCAGATAGGGTCACTTAGTGCCAGATTACACAGGGAAGAGGCAATGAGGGACGAGGAAAGGAAAGGCGCCCTTGTGGAACATGGCCTTATGCGGTGAGTGTCATGTCCTCCGAACATTAATGCTCCTTCGCCCACACTCATTGTCCTACAGGAAGGTGAGCAAGATTGAACGCACTCATAGACGCTTCTGAATCATAATCATATCGCAGATTAAAGAGCTAGAGTCTCAACTTGACTTTTACAAGCACCATTTTCCCGGCGTTCGTGATCTGGCACGCGAACACCGTCCTCCTCAGATCAACACTTCGGTCTCTGAGGACCGAGCCAACGGTGGCCGCATCCCCACACCAGGAAACCCTCTTCCTTCGCCACCAAGACCGATATGGTACCCTTTCACTGCGCGTAACCCGAACTTTGTACCCCCCGGAAACTCACAAGAACCTTATCTGCGAACGAATGTTCCGCCTATACACGCACAACCATATGTATACCAAGTTAGTTATCCGAACCTTCTTGGGGAATAAGCGGTGATGACTTTGGTAACCCAACAGACCGGGGCGGGTGCCGTCTACTATGAAGGCGCACGATATGAGGATCGCGTAGTGCCTCAAGCCGTTCGTGACATGGCCGCTAGGGACCCCGGTTCTGAACGAGAGCGAGCGAGAAGTAGATCCGGGCACAGGGAGCGCGAGCGCAGCGCCGAAAGGAGAAGTCGTCGGCGGGAAGGAGAAAGTGAACGGGATCGGCACAGACGAAAGCGAGACCGGTACAGACGCGATACAGCAGGACGTGACGAGGAAGGCATGGTTGAGCGCACCGCTCCCGCTGGGGGACAACCGCCCATGGGAAATGCTCTCGGTATTCACCCGGGGTCACATTTTCCCAGCCAGGGGCTTTACGCCCCAGCAGCACCTCCCGTCACTTCGACCACCGGGGGTGTCCATAACGACCCATATCCGAGTACCTCGCGTGGTGGTGGAGCACCATCTACCGGATACGGAACTGCTCCGGCAATTGTGACAACGGTCTCGGTTTCCGGGTCGAGGCACCGCGAAGCTCCGCTAAGCGCAGGCCCCGAGCCATCTCGTGCGGCCAGAACAGATTTGAATGCACGTTGGGCCGACCCTGTATCTCGCCCCTCCTCGACGCCAACAGGCCCCTTACTTTCGTCCTGGGAAGCCCCGGATCTTTCGAACCCATCACTGAATAGCCTCGGTCTCTCGGCACCGCCGCAAAATGATGGACGCCCCAATCTGCGCGCTTTCCCGGCAGGATCTGCCTCTATGGGGCCGACGGCTCGCAACAGCGTTTCTTCATGGGGAACTGAGGATTCGGGGCCAACTCAGGGCGACCTATTCTCGACGTTGCGCCCGCTCGCACCGGCGCCGGCGGACGGTGGTCCTCTACCCAGCGATTTCCTCCCCCGGCCAGAGGGTCAGCTGCTTGGAGTTGTGAGTGCAATTTCCATCCTCTCTACAACTCATACTCACGTTCTCCGCAGGGTCGCTCAGGCCAAATCGCGAACCCACGACCTCAGCTTGCACATGCATCGATGCAGCCGCTTTTCGTCGGTCACCCGGACCGAGACGCAGACACACGCCCGCGCTCCCGTCACTCGCACCATTCGCGCTCTCGGACTATCTCGGGCTCGCAGGCATCGGTCGTCTCCAACCGTGACGCTCCACAACAACGTTCGGCACCCCCATCTTTTGCGCCTGAAGATCGCGGATTTCCTTACGCTGCAGTCCCGCCGCCGCCGTCCATCCCATTCCCTTACGGCACCGCCCGGTCATCTACTGGCACCCCTGCTTCCCGACCTCCATCTCATCCCGTGCAAATGGTCCCACCTTTCCCTTACATCCCGGCCCCGCAACCAACTACGGCGATTTCACGCATGCCACAATATACACAACAACCCTTCATCTATGGTAGTTCTTCCTCACTACCACAAAACTTCAGCCATCGCTCACACCACTGAGCATTAATCCTGCTGGGACTTATCTGTGACACTGATCACTTTCTCCCCCGTCATTAACAGAAATTTCTTGACAAATGCTAGCCTCCACTTGACTGTAAAAAACATTCCCAGAACATGTATACCCATTGCTACAGTATAATGTACACATACGAAAAGTGGACACAAGGCATATCAGGGTGGATATCGGAGCTACGTCAAAGGCGTCATACTGTATGTAGACCGTACGCCGAGCTAATTCCTCATGATACGGTGGTCCCTGCGGTATTGCAGGTACTCCACAAATATACGTTCCGTTTGCAAGCGAGCGGATAGGAGTGGGAGTGTGAGCCTGCGCGCGTGTATGGGTTGTGCAAGAAACACCCGATTACTGTACCTGACAAATGGGTTCGGATGGGGCGCGTACGAAGGTAAGGCTCTAGACCGTCTCCAGAAATGGAGCCCCTCTGGAGCCCTAGCGCGACCTCACCTCCAAGGTGAGCACGGGTCTACGACCGGTCTTAGCCTCATGCTTATATCCCGGAATGCAAATTGATTTTCGTTTAAAAAAAGAGATGAGCACTGATGTCAGGTGGCCAGAACTCAACCAGCGATAGAGACGAGCACCACCGTACCAACGAAGCTACGAACGCAACCCCATGACCCCCCGTCCCCCAGCAGAGTCTAAGCACGAGTCCACGATCTGTTGACTCACGAGCGGTCGATGCCACCGAGTGCCACCGAAACGTCCGCATAACGCGATTGCGATCCCAGGCCACCGAATGTGACCTTGGGCTGCGATGCAGTCTCTGGCAACGCAGGAGTTACGAAAAACAAGGTGCGCTGTAGGACTCGCGTCGCAGATATATGTGCCGGCGGGTGCACAGAGAATGCACGGACGGAGGAACCAAAAAAAAGAACTGTAAGTGGAGGACCAACACACACACAAAAAGAATGCGCCTTTCGCTCTGCCTGGCTGACAGAGGTCGATTTCTGGAGAGGAGCTTTCGTGATGAGGGCCAGTGTAATAGGGTAATAGGGGGTGCCAGAATAAGCTAAAAATGAGGTAATGGGCACGGCTGTGCAATTCATCGTCGACGCTTGTACATCGGTGAGAACAGAGTTATGAGACCGCGAAGAGACGTGAAGCGTTCGTTACGGAGTAAGACACGGGAGCACACGTACTAGTGATCGCGGCAAAATCCTTATTGTCCGTCCACAGTATACGTCTAGTAACTTCGACTAGGCGAAGAACCCCCTAGAAACGGAAACGCCTATTAAGATTAGAGAGGAACACTAAGGGCTCGGGAGTATACAGACACATCAGTTCGGAACCATAGCCTATAGCCTTGAAAGTCCCTTCTTCAATTCCTGCAGTGAACTCTGTCGCAACGGCTCGGACCCTTTGGTTATCGTCTATCCATTGCAGAGTTGTATTCGTCTCTGAGGTTTGCTTATACGAGAGGCCCGCCATATTTTTGTAATTGATGAGCGGTGGGGAGAGGGGACCATTTTGACTATATAATGAATGCCCACTGAACATAGATCTGCCAGGTAATTGTCAATGTCCGCTGCTGGGGGTACTAGCCGGTCGAGCATTAATACTCACGTAATTCCGGTGCTGGGTGTAAGTGTAAGCTATACCAACGTAAACCATCTTCATTGGCGGACCATTCAGGCCCCCGTTTTCTCGAATCCACCTTGCTGTACTCGAGAGCTACCCACGCAGCGCCAACTTCCACTTGTAGGATACACGGCTCAGTGTAACTCGTGTCCTCTTGGAAGGCCCCCGACGACACGATCTAGGAACGCACCATTGATTGGAATTGGTACATCAGACCACCTCGGGGGCACAGACGCGCGAGTGCGCGAGTAGCAAGAAAGCTTGAGAGAGACTCGTTCGGAGTGCTACCAGAAATGCCCGTCACAGACGCATCGCGCACATTATGGGTGTTTGCATTCTGATGAGCAAGAACAGCACCAAAAGAGACGAAGGTAGATCGCAGCCTGAGGATGGGATTTTTGAAAAAACTCGCTTCACCCCAGAAACCGATTTGTCGCATCACCAGTGGGGAACCATTGCCGCCAGGCAGATATTGCAAAGTAGAGACTAGCACACACACACGTCAGAGCGAAGAAAAGCCCTCACTGAGGGTAGCAATATCCATAGGCTCATTGTGATGGTTGGCGCAACTTTGGGTAGCAGGCCACTTGACATTACACGGAACGTCCTTTTTCGGCGAGTGTATTACTTATGTTTATACACGTATTGACGTCGACACGTTCACTAACAGTCAGCACAGGGTGAGAGACTGTGTATACGGGTTCGGGTAGTTGTCTGTAAACAACTAGCGCTGATCTAGACTGTTGAATTATCACGACGTAGCAAATATCGTTGCAGTTGTTGGTCTCTGGTGAGCCCCATCCGACCTCTCCAATGAGTGGGCAAAAGAGAAGTCCGAGCCAAATCCATGGGCGAGGACTGCTTCATAATAACGTCCAGGACTCTGGGCACGTTATCAGGCCGTAATTCACCCAACCTATCAAAGGTGAGTCATCCAACGTGAAGGGGAGCAGGGAGATGAAGTCAAAGGCTCACCATTCACCGTATGGGAAGACGAGCATGTTCGCGGCGTACCTGCAATGGGGTGACACACAAACATTCAGCGACCACACAGTATGGAAGTAGGCTCACTGATGGCCACCGACATGCCCGACTTCTCCTACGACAACGCGCGAATACTTGCCCGTAGGCTCCATTTCCTTTCTCTGGTGTACTTCGTTTCTGAGAGCGTCTGCGACCTTGCCGCCCCACTCCCCGCAACGACAGTCTCGCGCACCATGAGTGCAGACATATAGGTATAAGTCATCTGAATCGACCACCCCTGTGGGTGGTCGTTCCATATAATCGTAGAGCCTGGAACAGACCTCATCCAGGTTATCCATGGTCACTGAGGGTATCTGCAACCCCGCACGACCATGTGCAAAAGTCAGAAGGCTGTAGGCTTCGGTGTCTTGGGAGCCGACCGGGGGAGTGGAAAGATGTCTGGTAGAATTTGACGGTGGAACCCAAGCAACGTTAACCAGCGCTGACCAACGTAACGCATATTGCTGTAGCGCTACGAGTAGAGGCGAAGTGACTCGCGAAGGGAATAAGCGAGGAGAATCCCGGCCATGAAGTAGGATGTAAGCTTGATGTAGAGGAACTGTGCCAGCAAGACAATCTGTTCTCGCCGCCGATGACGACAACCTCCTGACAGTTTGTAGCGAGGCCACTCTCATGCGTTCTAGAGACGAACTTGAGCCCAGACAGAATAGAGGACTGAGAGTGGGTACCGACCTAAACAGTTGTTGCCAAGTCCGATGCGGCTCGGTGCCGCGATGGTCCGCGATCAAATCGCCCTGAGATTCCGAGGTTTTACTATAAAGCCGACCCACAAGTATCCCCCCAAATCTGAAGTCGGAACTTTCTCTAACCTTAGCAGCCATGACCCGCCAGTTTTTCGTCGGAGGTAATTTCAAGATGAATCCCGTGTCCCGCGAAGCAAAGCGGGCACTGGTCAAAACACTCAATGATGCCACTCTCGATCCTCAAACTGGTGAGCACACTTTACGCCCGACCTCGCCCGCTCATCCCCATCACGCATATTCGACCACAGAGGTTGTCATCGCCCCCCCTTCCCTGTACTTGCTTCCCGTCCTCGATCTTTTGCGCAAGGACGTCAAAGTCTCGGCGCAAAACTGCCACGCCAAGACCTCCGGTGCCTTCACAGGCGAGGTCAGGTGTGTTGTCCGACCGCCCTAGTTTCTCGCGTAGACACTCACTACTACTAGCCCCGCTCAACTGGCAGATGCAGGGATTCCCTACGTCATTCTCGGTGCGCCGTACCACCTCCAGATCGGGTAGCAGTACGCTGATCTCGGCGATTGGATAGGTCACTCCGAGCGTCGCACTCTCTTCGGTGAGACGTCTGAGGGCGTTGCAGGGAAGACGCGGGCAGCACTTGATGCGGGATTGCGCGTTATCCTCTGCGTGGGCGAAACACTCACGGAGCGAGAGGCCGGACGAACGCAACAGGTCGTCGAAGAACAGCTACAGGCCGTCGTAGCGTTACTCAAACCGGCGGACTGGAGGTTCGTCGTCGCTCTGGGTGCTTGGCGGGGATGGTTCTCTAATTTTCATGCAGTCGCATCGTCGTCGCTTACGAGCCTGTTTGGGCAATCGGCACGGGAAAAGTCGCTACTGCTGCGCAGGCCCAGGAAGTACACGCTAACACGCGAAAGTATCTCGTTTCTGCTGTGTCTCAACAAGTAGCGGAAAGTACTCGCATCATATATGGAGGCAGCGTTACTGCTGCTAACAGCAAAGAGCTGGGTTCGTTCTCATTCAGCCCTCACTATCCTCTAGGAATTGACTGGTTTTTGTGTAGCTACGCAGCCAGACGTTGACGGCTTTTTGGTCGGCGGTGCTTCCCTGAAGCCTGAATTTGTGGACATCGTGAATGCAAGGGCAGCGTAAGAATTGGAAGAGGGAAAGTAACTTGTGTAGGTAGAAGACTGTAAGAGCCGTGGGAATAAGTACGCAGTGACGGTAATTGCCGGAATAGTAAAGTGCACGCTTTTGACTCGATCCATGCATCCATGGCTCTTAGACCGGACGTCCCGCACTCACCTCCTTCACTCGTCGGGCTAGACTCGGTAGCGGATGCTGGCCTTGCGGAAGGTCTTGCTGCGCTAGAGTCATACAAGAAGAAAGATACTGTGAAAGGTCGGCGTCCTCTAAATTCTCCCACAGATCTAGCCAAGCTAAGGTGCAAATCGCTAGTTGTTGTACGCTTCAAGGCAGTTGGGAACGCGCCAATCATGAAGCAGAACTTTTTTAGAGTTACAGTTTCCAACCGCTTTCAGGCCGTCATTCAGTTTCTTCGCAAAGAGCTCGGATGGAAAGCAGGCGAGCCACTGGTGAGTACTTTCCCCCCTGGCATAGGCGCTTCCTGTACGACGTAGATTTTTGTCTAGTTCACGTATATCAATCTGGCCTTTTCCCCCGCCCCCGACGATACGATTTCGAATTTATATCGCGTGAGTCCTTTTACCCACTTATATCTTCGTCCAGCAGCCGACAGACAGAAGTCATTTGCTACGGACGGACACCTTATAGTAAATTATAGGTAATGTCAACTCTTTTTCAAGTCGGGATAGCTGATGAGTCTTGCCCTTGCTAGTACGACCGCGGCGTGGGGTTGAGCATTCACATTATCGTTCTACGAGGAGACGCAGTCCCCAACATGCATCAGATCTAGTACAACATATCATCCCCGGCGTTAGTGGACACGAGGGGTGCCGTCCTTGTTCATTAGTCGTGTTTGGTCACACTCAGCGCGTCGCGCTGTAGTCGACGAAGGTGAGACCCGTTCGACTCGGACGCAATTGGATCTGCTTGCCCGGGGGGAGACGCGGATTCATCTCCCAGTATCACGATGTCTTCTGCTGCCCAACATCGACTTTTCTTCCCTCGTGCTACGGCTCTGAGGCACTACGAGAGTGAAGCGCGAGGTGGCACGGTTCGAACAGTGCCACACTTGAACAAACTTACAAGGCATGGAACCCAGAAATATGCACACCTGAAATCATGATTATGGATGGACCGCTCGCGTCAGGAGTGGCCAGCGGGATGAGCAAGTCCCGATCAGTGGGAGAGCAACTCTCTCACCCAAGGCGCTAGATCAGGCTCGCACTGTCTTCCAGAAAAGCCAGATACACTCGTGTTCATACAACGTTATCCAAGGCGCAGGTGAAGACGCTTAAGCCATTCGAGTCCCTAGAAAGCGTCATCTTCTGAACTCCAAGTTAGTGCCACCATGTCGGTTCGAGGCAAACATACGTCATCATCTGACACTGTGCATTCACAATTCATTTGAATACCGCTCGGAATATGCATGGTACCTGCCATTCGTGCGGAGGGAGTGACGCTGAAGTTTTATTTATTTCCAGCGTACCTCTCGAGGGAAAGAGCATACGGGATTCGTCCTTGCTACCTCGACTGACCTGGCTCAGATGTCTAATTTTTCCTCTCCACTCGGCTGAGAGTCACGCCAGAGGCCACTATAACTGTAGAGATGGCCCTCACTTCGCATCCGTTTTTCACGGGATCGCGCCCGGGGTGGCGCTTTCTCGCTATATAAAGGATAAGCTGGTTAAGGCGGTAGCAGGACAAAAGGATTGGTAAGTTGTTTGTCGCGCAACCATTAGCACACTAGATGATGAAAACTGAATAGGTGGGGCATCCCAATTCGTGACAAGTTGTACTGACCTACTCGTGATTGGGAATTGCCTCCGACCTTTGGGAGCGAGCCATTAAGACTTCTGCTGTACGCGACCGTGGTAATTGTTGGTGGTGTTTCGTAAACAAGGTCGGGACGAGGTCTACCTGTCTGATACATGACGTTCTCGAGAAAGAGGGCAGAGATTGAAGCGGTAATCGTCGAGAGTGATTTGGCACCGAGCTATGGGCGAATCCCAGCGATTAGATGGAGTTGCTACCCTCGATCCCACGAGGGCGAGGACACAGAGACCAGTAAAGGAGAAGGCTATCGTGGTCCATCAGATGTTCGGAGACTGCATTGCCATTACCGTTTATCGGGTCTCCAACACCTTAATTCGATAAGGCCATCCACATAAGCATCGCGACCGCACCTCGACCATGAGGTCGTTGCTAGCGTCGTCGACTCTATTCTGATCCGTTCTAGGTATTCTCAGCCCTCAGCCCTGGCCGTTCTCCAATAGATTCCCTTTCCGAATACACAACTCATGAGTGAGACGCGGTCCACGAAATGCCTCGAACGTGCCTAATGCACGAACACAGTCAGGACGACTCCACCTCAATGCCTCGATGTTGACTACCGCGTGAAGGGCCAGACGCCGTCCTGGGATACTCGAGGTCGAAGAAACTTTCGCATGGAATCAAGCGAACTTCTCCTTCTCTTTCGTCTGCAACTAGTAATCACGCCTTTCCACTGGTAGATTCCCTGCTGAACCTCGGATAGTGAAAAAACAGCATTTCTCACAAGTTCTGCTAGCTTCCACTCCATCACTCCGTCCACGAGGTCATTTTACTGCCACGTTTTCGGCAAGTGTGCAACCATCTTCGCCGACATTGGCTCGACAAAATGCCGTGGTTATTATTAAGTTACAACAGTACAGCGACGACGCCTCGATGAGACTAACGCCCGGTACCGGTTAGGATGGACGTTCCGATAAGCAAAGGGTCAAATGGAAGTCCATGAACACCGGCAGGGGGTGCTCCGACACTTTTTTTTTTGTCTCAATAACGGGCACAGTCCAGAACTATCATAGCCCTTTGATCGGTCCAATCAAGCTCGGACCTGCACACAGATAAGTTCCAAAGATGTAATATATTGCGGCGCTCACCCGTCTACCGCTCTCTTCGTCACAGATGTCAACGACGAAGTAGTAATACTCTTCCTATCTATGCAACGAGCCGTGTCGCATTTTTTTAAAACGTATTCGTCTCTCGGCAACACCATGGGTTCAACCGACGGAACTCTTTATCCGCCACCGGCGGCCGTCCGATCGCGGTCAGACAGTGTATAGCTTTGTCTCGTGCTCGGATGTCGTTTTGTGTTGGAGGGTGACTTCTCTCCATCGCCACCGAAGAAGGCCCCTCATTTTATCTGAGTTTTCTTTTATCTTTTTATCTAGGTTTCTAGTCCTTTGAAATTGAGAATTCAATTGCAGAGTCTAGGCCCTTAATAGAGGGGACCACAAAAGACGCCCAAATACGGGACGAGTCTGGCCTTGTCGATCTTGCGGTCTCGACTTCAGGGCGTGTTGAAGGCTCAAGCTGAGAGGATGGCCGCAACGTTTCAGTATTACGCCGTTACAGGGTAGGTCGACTAGCAGGGCCAGAACCGAGTCAAACCGCCAGACGTGTTTCATGGCCATGGGTTACTGATCACGTTTTTTTCAGACGATCTCCCCCCGCATTCCCTGCATTCTTCCGCGCAACTTCGACCAGGAGATCGAGAGATCGATCTTAATGTTTCTGGACATCCAACAGATAGCCATATCCGTCCTTGCCCTGCAATGCCGACCAGCAAGTAAACTTCTCTCCGCCCTGGGATGTTCCCATTTTCAGGTCCACCACTCAACATCAAGTATTGAGGTAATTTACTAAGTGCAGTACTACCTTTGGGGTTGTCATCGACTGATCCTCCTTCTTATCGCTAACGGGATTAAACTGCTTATGTCAAGAACCTCGTGTAGACGAAACCATTGCGCTAGAAGTTCAAGGTGATATCTGGCGAGATCCTCATTTTCGATGAGGGACTGTTGTACTCGAGCTGTTAGCCAAATGCTTATCTCGACCATCGTACTGCTATCGTGTTGTATTTCTTCCGAGACCATCGGACATGAACCTTAAAATTTTAATTCCTCTCCATTCATTCCCGCACGTACACGTTTGACTGTCACCATCAGTGCCTCCGCGTGTTGACGCGTTGACGACTTAAACCTGAGTTGGTGTGACGTGACGGTGCATCACGTGGCACTGTCACGCACCCCCAGCGGACGGACAATTCCGGAAAGTACGTTTGGAAGAACATTCCGGTACGACGCAATGATTTGGGCTCGAGCACTGGTATGCACCCTTCGTTTGTTTTCGAATAACATTGCTGACACGATGGTAGCCTCGTGTAGGCATCGTCGCGACCTCCAGTGCCGTGGCGGGCATCATCACCGAGGCTCCTCCGCAACGAAAAGTCCGCCAGAACCATCCCCTTAGTTAGTTAGTCGCAGGCGAGCTGATGGCGCTGGCAGCTTGCCATTTATCCAGAACCGGAAGGCGAAATCGTCCTCGTTGACACACCATCCGTTCTGGAGACTCAAATCGGTGCGGCGCGAAGAGCTGTAACCAGCGTGACAAGAGACGTCCACGCACAGGTGCACGGAGTCGTGTCCAAGTGGATTGGGATCGAACATGCCGTCGAACGTACGTGCGTCCTCTTTCGTCCCCCTCATTTTCTCCAAATTGCGCTCTCTCTCGCGAGCGTGAGCGTCGTGTTGTCCGAACGGAACGTCTGACGCGCCCCCCATTCTATCTTAGATCGCGTCAAATCCCTCATCGCCCCCGATGAACCGCTCACGCCGGGTCTCCTGTACGTCGGTGTAGCCTCGCTAACCGGCTCCATCCTTGCACGCAACCGCTCCATCTTCTCTCGTGTCCTGCTTCCGCCCACGTTCCTCTACCTCTCCTTTAAATATTTCCTCCCAAAGACGTCGCAGAATGTGTCGGCCTACGCCGGCTCGCTCGAGGAGAGGCATTTCCCCGCCCTGGCGCAAAAGCATGCAGTTGCGATAGCACACTCTCGTATGACGTGGGAACGCCTTCTCGAGGCGGGCATCGGTGGACGTGACAAACTCCAGGATGGCCTGGGTGGCGCTGTGCGCAAATTCCAGGAGCTGACGAGGTTGAAGGTCGAGGAGGCACTGGGCCACAGAACGGGTGTTGCGAACAAGGTGGTTGAAAGGGTGGAGGAGGCTCTGCAATCAAACAGTGTTCCACCAGCTCAGGCGGGGCAGTCATCCGACAAGGCCATAGAGGAGAAAGCTGAGGATGGAAAGCGGCTTTAGGACGCCATAAGTCTCTCTATTGCGACGGCAACATTAGATTAGAGGTATTAGCCATGTCTAGTTTCCAAACACGGGTGCCCATCGCATTTGCCTACTTCTTTCCCGCAGCAGGGGTCGCTTTTTTGGCTTGTGTGGTCGAGGTCTCCGAGGCACCTTCTGCCTCGCTCATCCAATCAATCTCTTCCACGAACTTCCTATTAAACCTGCCCAGACGACCAGTCACCTCGCTTTCCTCCGCCGCGCCCTCTCCGGTGAGGGCAGAAACGTTCCACAGTGGGTGATTTGTGACATCACGCGTAAGACGTATTAAAGGGCGAGGTGAGGTGGTCCAATGGGTGAAGGAGGATCCGTCTGCTCGGATGACGCGCTGCGGAAACTGGGGTACAAGCGGGTTGGGAAGTTTGTTTGGACGTCGCTTCCAGACGTGAGTGCGACCGTATGGGGAAGACGAGACAGTTCGTGTACAACGAGGGGCGGTGAAGGTCGGGGCAACACTTCGTAGTGGTAGAAGGATGGCTGACATTGTACGTTGAGTGGTGGGGTGAGGTGGAGTCAGGCTGACTCGGCTAAATTAGGGAAAACCACACAGGGCCACCGCCTGGTTGTCCTGCCCCAGAGCCTGCTAGATGAGGCTGCCACTACTTTCCTCTCACTTTCACCCTTACATTATAACATGACGAGCTCAATTTCGGACACAACGCACTCTCCTGCACCATTCAGTCCTTTCACGACGCATTCTGGCGGCAGTGACCTTGCTACCTCCGACGGTGAGTCTAACGCACCACAGAAGGACCTTTTTTAAAACCTAATAACACGTAGAATCCCCCGACCTTGGCGCTTTCACGATTGTTTTTCGCGCTTTAGATGATTTTCAACCAAGAAACTTCATCCCTCATACTGTCGCTATTACTGCGACTACAACGGCTACCTCGGCGCTGTCCCCCACAGGGTCGGAATCAGATCCTCCTAATAACAGAGGCTCTACAGTATGGAACCAACACCCTATCGCGTCTTATTTATCCATTACTTCACGAACTGCAACAACGCGGCACTCTGGGGAATCGCACTCGCCTCCACCTACCGAGCCACCCTCGTCTGATACTGAAGGGGAAATTACGATTGACCGGGAGGTGGATAGCGGCGAGTACGACGATACCAACGACGCAGATGAGGACACGCTGCCCTCGTTAGGATACCTCGACGAAGCACTTCAGTTTATTGCAGCTGAACGCGCCAAACTCACGGCTCCTCGTGAGATTGCTTGGCATCGCGGTCACAGTCCCACCTCGGACGATCCCCCCAGAGGTCGACAGCAACAGCTACAACGACGAAAACAGCAGCAGCAGCAGCAACAACAGCAACACTCTCGTCGCAGACGTCAAAGGGCAAAAGCTAGGTCGCTTGGCCGCACAGTCGGTGTCCGCGGGTCTGCCCCATTGCTTAGACCATCGGGAGCTGTTGACGCAGAGATCTTCGAGGGAGACGATGCTTCCGACTTCTATTCTCCTTCCCCATCACCTGATGTCTCTTCCTCCGAGGTAGCTGGCCGCTTCAAGTCAACTCCTGCTTCTCCTCCGCGTCGTAAAGCCAGGCATCGCAATAGCTTCCGTTCCGCGTCCGCGGATGTCAGACCACGTTTAGGTCATAGCCAATCTACCCCATCTCTCCGCTCTGGTCCTCTTGATCCACGCGTCGTACGCCTCCGAGCTCTTGCGATCAAGCTCAAGTTTCTATTTGCCGCAGAGGCGGAGCTCCTTACCGCCATTCTTTCAAACCAGTCCCTCCAGTCTCCATCACCCGACTTTATCGACCCACGAGGACCCGCTCCAAAGCCCGGACAACCGCTTGTACACGTCTTCGTTGATTAGTACGTCCGTCCTTTCCAGAATTTTCTTCTCTCCTAATCTAAGTTTCCCAGCTCCAACATTCTCATCGGATTCCTCACCTATCTACGAAGGCATCCGCATTACCTTGTCAGCACCAAGGTCAGATGGATGTCCCATGCGGCACTCGCCCTCATCCTCGAACGTGGCCGTTCTGTCACTCGGCGTGTACTTGTGGCTTCTTCCCCATTGTACCAGTCAATGGACCCCGCGGCCCGACTCGGATACGAAGTACATGTGTACGCACGTGTCCCTGATACCGGTGACGGTGCGGACAGGGCACCGTCTCAGCGCCAGCGCCATTTCCGAGGGCGCAGTGCTGGCGGCAGCAACAACGTATGGAATGCCACGGCGAAGGACCACGCGCACCGATCGACGACGTCTGGCATCGCATTTACAACCGACTCGTCTGAGCCGGGGACGTCGAGCGGCAGTGCGCCGTCTGCGACTGCGGCGCGTCCTGGGCAGGTATCTTCAGCTTCCTCCGCTGGCCGCGTCCGCTATCGCGAACAAGGCGTCGACGAGCTGCTACAGTTGAAGTTCCTCCAGGCGGTCGCAAACGAAGACGACGCCCCACCAGCTGGATCCACGATCGTCCTCGCGACGGGGGACGGTAACGTCGGGCAGTTCAACGAGGAGGGCTTTCGTGGTTGCGTGCGTACGGCGTTGAAAAAGGGATGGCGTGTCGAGCTGTACGCTTGGGAGGGCGGACTCAGTCGGACGTGGGTGCGCGAGTTCGCTGAGGGACCTTGGTCGTCGCGATTCCGTATCATACCGATCGACGGCTTTGGGGCCGATTTACTCGACGGCTGAGCGCTGAGGCGTTGAGACCTGAGTGGGGTTCGCGTTCCTTGTTCGTTGCCAACCACTGGAAGGTTTCGAACGGAACCTCGCGAACGAATTCGCCATAATCAAGGAATCTGCCGCGAGCTGATCTCAGATCATTTTAATTCGATATCTTAGTCGCTATCACTGTTGCTATTGTATAGTTGGTTTCAATCTTTCCGTAAAATTCATATGCATATCGACCACGGAAGCTTACGGCTATGCTCCACTAAGGTTTGTTTCTTGCTACTGGCGCAGGGTCGGAAAAAGAAACGCCTCGAGTTTGCTGAATGATAAGGTGCTTGCCGGAACAGCGGATGGAGGTAGACAGCACGAGCCAGGCTACTTATATACACTGACAGAGTCAGGACTGGTAAAATGGAAGAGCCGACATTTACGATTCGAAAAAAAAACCTTTACACCCATCCGGTAAGTCATCAACGCATCGCAGAGCGCGGCGCGGCGCCTTTGCTTATCTATGCTTGGCTGCCGGAAGCGCGAGCGGATGATGATAAGCCGCATGTATAATAAGTTGCCGAAGGTCAAAACCCACATACGCCGTTGGTCGGAGAGGTGACAGTGCGGCGGCAGGGTGAGAGTGCCAGTTGTGCTTCGGAGAACGGGACGAGCGCGGCGAACGCGAGAAGGAAACACGTTCGTTCGAGTGGTGCTCCCCTCCTCCACGAGGCAGATAAAAACGGGCGAATGTGCGCTCGGAGGCTCCCGGGAAGGAGGGGGGAGAGAAAGAAAACACGGCATAATGGAAAAGCAACGTGGGACCCAAGAGTCATTATATTGTACGCGCTGGCCAACCAGCGAATCCCCGTCCGTACAGTACGTGGCATGGAGAGAGGAGGGGCCATGCACATGCGCCGGCTGGGTTCGTGATGGAAACCGTCGTTCGTAAGCTGTTCCATAAGCATAAAAGATAAAGCAGCGCCCGATTGATGAGAGGACAAATTAATGAGCTCGCGTTTTGCGCTTCAGTGTGCTTACGCTGAAGGAACTCAATACAACGCACGGCAATGGGAAGCACTGTTAGTACTACTCTTCCTTTTTTTTTCTTCATTGAAATAGGAATGAAATGAAATAAAACGGCACCAATCGCAGTTTCCCCGTGAAGGAGGGCCAAATGTGCGCGTCGCACGGTAGGAGACGTCCTGCTCCCCTCTTTCGGCAGGACGCTGAGGGCTTTATAGCATAGAGACCAATATCGGCAAGCCTGAGGCAGATTAGCTACGATAAGGGGCAAGAGGAGGAAGAATCGACAAATGGACTAATGGGAAATGCCACCAGGCACACACACGTTTGAGATCGGCGTTCCGAGGTCCAGTTACGGATTTAAGCAGCAAGTTAATGATTCTCCTTAGTGCGGTGCGGTGCAGCGGACGGACACTCATGCACAACCTTGAAAAAATTCTCTGACGAGCCTAGTAGCGAGCGATGTGTTTGGGGGGAAGAAGAGCACCGTTCAGGCTTTTTCAGGGGTGCGAGGGTGTGAATTGGTGCCGTCTTGATAATTTTTTTCGTTGGCTGGCGGCAAGATAAGTGCCATGCCAGCAGTAAGCCTGCTGCTGTAAATCTTGCGGCGGGTCAAAGAAGACCGGTTTACAGTAATGATCGTGCAACGATGCATGGACATTAACAACAAGGTTTACAGTTTGGACGAGAGACGACAACAACAATAGATCCCGAAAGTCTCAGTGAGTTTATCTAAACATGTTGATCTCAGCAGTGTCGCACACGTTCGGACTGATGTGTCGTGCGTTGGTGGGTGACGGCACATTGGCACGGTCGAAAGCCACCGTTCAACGCCAAAACCCAAAAAAAGATAGCAGAGATTGATCGAATTTTTTTTAATCAGCCCACGATATTACTACTATAACCTGCCGTCGTCCGGGTGTGACTTTGCGGTTGGTAGGTACAAGCGGCGGAACTATTTTGTCTCGCCGATGATCGATGGAAAGGATCGATCTGGACGGGGACAAGGCAACAACCGCTATCAGCAAAAAAAGCAAAAGAGCTCTGTTGGTTGGTGGGGTAGAGGGGGGCGGCGGGGGGGGGACACGTTAACTGCTATTGCTAATCCTGGAGGGGGGAAGTTTGAGGAGCCGAACGCCTTAAGGACGACGATGCGACGAGAAGGGAAAAGAAGAGAAGCGGCGAGCAAAGGTGCGAGATGATGGCGTGGGTGTGTGGATGGAACGGCAAGCAAGCGGCGCTGACCAGATTTCCAAATTTAAACTGGACATCCGGAGGTAAAAAAAAAAAAAACGTCAAGCATGGGCAAGGCGAGCATGTATACCGTCCGTACTTCGTAGCCAAATGAGATACGTGGAACACGGTCCGGAATGCGTGGCAAAGCACCGGGGCACCTGTTGCCCCGTACAGTAAAGCGGTGTATTTTATGAGGGCGATCCGCCCGCAGTCGACAAGAACAAGCAGGCTGACTCAGATGCACAGTCCATGGGTATATTAACTGAAACCTCCATTCACGATCTCCATGTCCCTGAAGCAGGCGGCGAACAGATGAGCATGATAGATTGATAAAGAAGAGAGAGTGCTCTGGGCCCACCCTCACCACAAGGGTGTGGTGAACACACACAGTTGGGTTGCTCGTTCAAAGCCAAGGGGACACCTCCCCGCAGATCCAACCAAGATCGGACCTCAACGGTGTCTGTTTGGTGAGACCAAGAAGAGAAAAACACAGGCAGGGAAGTCGTTAATGAAACTGAGGAAGAACGTCTTCGGCCGTACAGCGCGTTCTTGAACCAAGGGATCAAACGGACGATCTGATGTTCGCGATGGGGACACACGATTGCCGCGTGTACGATAGATAGAAAATGGAATCGTTCGCTGCTAGGATCACAAAGAGACGAGAACGGTCCAACGGCGACAGCGTAGACTCATTTGCGTGGCCGCGCTTATCGACATGAAAGAGAGAATGAATCCAGAATTACCAAAAGGCATCTGATACAAGACTGATGGAGAGCGTCAAACATCCCGCTGAGCAATTATGAATATGAAAGCACATTGGCACGTCCGGGACATGTATTGATGAACCCCCGAAATGAAACCTACAGTAGAGAGAACAACGTATTCGCATCTGAGTCATGATCATTACACACATCAGTCGCAGTTGCTCTTACTCTTGACTCGAAACGGGGACAGCCGGCGGACCCAATTGGAAGGAATCCGGACATATGGAACTTGGGTCAAACTAGACGAGAAGCGACGCGGTCTCGATGATATTTTTTTTTCCCTTAAATAAAAAAGGGGGGGAAAGCGTTGTGCGTGGTACACCAGCGCAGCGTAGACCTGCATAGAACCGCGGATACCAAGCGTGGACGGGTAACACAGTAAAGAAAGCCCAGATGATTGTAGGTAGCACTAAAGAAAGTATGTGATGGGGGATGTAGTTGGTATGGTCAATGTGCGTCGGAGGGAGATATAAATGCGAAGAGATGCGACAATGGGGAGGTATTCCAGTGACACCCGTCTATGAGGATATGTGTGCAGAAAACGATATACGAGGAAAGCAAAATTAACCGTATGCGATGACCAAAGTCCCATAGCAAGCAGAAAATCTAGGGTGTATTTGTGACCATCAGGCTTGTAGTTTTGTTCGAACCTGTGAGAGGAGGACGATGAGCAAATACTCCGACACCCATTACGAGAGAAAAAGGACGGACCGGCTTTCTCATCATGAGCGGTTGTGAAGTTTGGTTGTAGTTGGAGGGAGGCGTTGGCTGCATGCGGTTTTTAGTTCGGGGTGTACTGCGGAAAACGAAAGAGTATATCAACTTACGGAGGTCGCGTACGCGAGCGATTGCGCCGACCCAGCATTGTTCGACAATGCCTTTTTAAGCTAGGAACGTCGGCGATTTGAACAGGGTCCAGATTATCAAAGGGAGTAGACGATTACACACCTTGGCTTCACTGTCCGCGGCGTGCTGTCCGGACATTGATGAAGTGTACACCGATACATGTGCAAGGCTCTTGGCTTGCGGTAGCGAGGAGAGCGAATTGGAGAGACTAGGTAACGCGATGAGGTGGGAGGGGGCGGAACCTTTTTGGATGGGTTTGGACGCGTCGGGCATCGTGTAATGAGATATGGGGGTGTGGTGGGTAGGGTGAGGGAGAGAAAAGTGAAAAGATGATTTGATAAAAATACAGGAGAGAGGAGAGGATTGAGACAGAGCACGGAACGCGGGAGGAACGGGTCAAAGGGAGGGTGGTGGAATCGGAATAGGCTTTATAGCTGGGACCCGAGGGTGGCCATGTCCAGAGGAAGGGAGAGAGTGACCGGTGACCAGTGACCAGTTCAGTTTAGGACGACAGCTGGCTTGGTGACCATCTTAAGATCTCACGTTTGGGTCCTTTTCTCGTCATTAACAAGCGTCCAATCGGCCCAATTATCCAATGGGAATCTTTCCTCCTTAGACAGGGAAATAAACGCGCGCGCGCATCTTCCTCCAGGCGAGGCAGACGGACACGCCCTGCGTCAAGCCGTGCCGCGCCGTGTCTGCGCATTCTCCTTCCTAACTGCGGCGACAAGATAAGGGATTTCCCCCTCTTCCCCCCTTTTCCTTACTAAAGTAGATACTGGAGTGGGGGTGTGCCCTAGCCTAGCCACGGCCACGACCACGAGCATGTACACTCAGCTCAGGGACGCCGAGTCCGAGTCCAGCCCTCTTCATGAGGTGTCCCTTGTGGGCATGTGAACTTTTGATCCACGCTCGTCCCTCCGATCTCCCTCATTCTCGACCTCAATCCCAAACTTATCGTTTTCACTCCTCTCGATCTCCATATTTCGTCATCCCCGTTCCCATCATCGCCCTCCATTTTGACGTACTAGCACTTCACCCCCATCTTTACCTCATCCCGTGACCTTGGATCCCCTCCACTGGTAATGCCCATGCCCCCAAATTTTGGATCTTTTATTTGTTTCTTTTTGATTTTAATTTTTGCGTCATCTCTCGCCTTCCTGTTGCCGTACGTACATAAAGCGCCAGGCATGGCTGCTCAACCTGAGATAACTGCCGAAGATATAGATCACCGCTTGTCCTAAAATGGTGAGAGATGCATCGTATGAAATATCATCACGGATGGGTGGCCCGTTTCTGTTCATGCGTTAGGTATCATCCCTTACTATTTCGTGATTCGGCTCGGTTGCAGTACGGCACATGCGCGTTCTTCTCTCTCGCCATGTTAATGTCCTCTCTTAATTCACTCGTTTGCCTTTCTCCCCGCAACCCGACTAACACTTCGTAATTCTCGGCTGCCGTCTTGGTTGTAACGCTACTGTACCCATCGTCGTCTTCTTTCTTTAGACAACTCTCTCTCGGGACTCCCCGAACTAAAATATCATCCCTTGAGGCTTGGCTTCCCAGCGCTCCGCGTCTGTGCACGGGTTGCTCTCCAGCCTACGGGACTTACGGCGATGACCGAACGCCAGCCACCGCCTTCCCCGCAGCGCCTGCGTTACGGGTTCATTTTCGCCGCACATGAGGTCGCGTCATGGCCTGGGCTTGCGCCCATCAACTCTTTGCGTGGCTATTCTCGCACGCCGCTCATTTCGAGCGCCCACATGACCACTTTCCATTATGCGTCCCCTTCAAGCGAAACCACCTGTGCCAACCCCGAGCGTCACCATCCACCCCATCTATGATACATAGGTCTGGCCTTTTGGGTCCTACACTAAGCTATAGCCCCGCCAGACCGGACGATCCGTCCACTCGGCTACAACCCCATCCCACATCCCGCTATGACCTCCCGAGGATCTCGGCAGCGTTTAAATTTACCAAATGGGCAGTGTGAGACTGGTCAGGTGGTTCTTCGCAACACTTGCTTTCCGTCATTGCTACTGTGATATGATGAACCGGGCGTGTTACCCCCTACAGGGACATGGCCCGGACACGTGGAGGTCGTGCGTCGTAATTAATCCCACGCCCACGCCCATAGAGCACACATATGCGGTAACACGGCAGCACAAAGCGAGAGTCATCTCTGGTTAGCACTTAAGCAACTCCTCCGGGTACCCCACCCACGTTGGGTCCCGCAGCGGGTCATCGCCATCCGGTGTGGGATGTTTTCCCACGTTTGCCAGGTGTTCCAGTGTCACTTGAGCCCACGCCCAAGAGGTGGCCCGTACTAAGAACGAGGCACGAATAACAAATCCACCCCGCACCGTCTGCCAGGTCCTTGACCAGAGTACCAAGCATAGTCTTCTGAAGCAAGACCCCAAGAGGCGTGGCATTCGATCCGTGCACGGCGCTGCGTCACTTTCACAACACACACGCTTCCCGCCACACGCCACAAGTTGTTGCTGTCGTTTTTTTCTCCTCACGGGCAGTCACTTGACCTCAACACGGGGTAAGACCGGCTTCACAGATCTTTCACACACCCCACATTTCTTCTAATATAGCTTCTCCTGCTTACATCTATTTCCGCTCGTGAGTCATCGCCGAGATAGATCTGGCACCCCAAATGTCTCTTTGACGGACATCGCTACACCGATTGATTAATCAACCGCCTGAACGCCGTCATATGCGGGGAGCCGGTTGCACGCTTCTGCCCAAGTGGCGTTGCCATTGACGAGGTCAACGAGCACAAATATGACTTGATCAATGCCACCGATCAGCTGACCAGTTGTGTCTCGTTCCCTGGAGAACAGGGAGAGCGAACAGAAGAACCGTCGCGTGGATTAATATAGCCGAGCTGAATTCGCACAAGGGGTTTCCGGGAATTTCACGTACCTCAGTGTCATCGTCCGATTCTGGACCGCTGAGCCGATCCAGCACGTCAGCGTCTGTATGCGCTCGTCATCACTACCTCACTCACAAGCGAAGTCAAGCGTGACGCCGAAGGGCGTGCCAAGTTCGTCATTGCGCGCGTACCGTTTTCCTATAGAAGTGTTTGAATCATCCACCCGTGAGAAGATACCGGCCTTGCGCAGCTTCGAAGCTAGTTAATCGGTGAGAACCCCCCAATGTCTAATCCGCGGCTAAATTGCGAAGCCTGACGTACAGACTTCTTGTACAAGTGGATTGAATTCTTCTTTTGCACTTAGCGGTACGATGAGCACCTTGGTCGGCGCGACGACTGTTGGCAAGGAAAGGACCTAACATTGAAAAATAGAGAGTCGGTCCGAGAAACAGGTGAAAGTGGAGGACAGGACACCCACCCCGCGTTCGACGTCCTGCTCGCGAGCCCAGAAATTGTGTTCAAGGAGGACATAGAGAATGCGACCGAAGCCAAAGGAGGGCTCGATGACGTTTGGGGTGAACTCACGAACTGCAGGGGAAAGCCACTCAGTAACTGGCCCACTTGACGTCCGACAAGGTCAACACACTAGACTGCTTGAAGGTTTTGCGCTCGATCGCGACAACCTCAGGTGTCAGGGTGAGCTCCCTCCCGTCCGGGGTGGTAAGGACGGTGGATCTACGGCCGGCATCTCGTAAGTGGCTAGAATGGGGTTCTTTTGGAAGCCACGCACCCTTGGGCGAGCTCTCCCTGGATTCCGAGCAGGCGCGACTCGCTGAATTCTGCAAAGACGTTCTGTATTACCCCCGCGTCCTTACCAAAGGTCTTTCCCAGAACTTTCTTGTTGAACTCGGGGACTAAACGCTCGGTAACAATGGGCTCTTTGAGCGCCTGACGAACGACCAACGGGTGCCCAGTTTTGTTCGAGTGTACGGTCAAGTCGTAAGCAGCACGGTCCGCACAGCCGACGCACTCGGTCCATCCATACGAGTTGTGGATCTCGGCATCCCAACAGTCTGTAGCGTAGTGTGCCATTTCATTGGCCATGTGCTGGCGGAAGCGCAGGCGGGCGGGGTCAACCCCGATCTTGACCAAAAACTGGTGAATGCGCGCCACGAAATAGCCGAGTGTTTCATTTGCAATGACCCCAGCCGCGACCGCATCACCCACGCTGATCTTCCTGACCTGGGTGCTGCCGCCTGCCTGGACGTTTCGGTCGAGAAGATCGAGAACGACGTCGCGCACTTGATCAAATTGCTCGTGACACTTATCTTCGGGGTCGACGTAATGCTCTATCTCCGCTAAAGTAAATTCGCGCACGCGGAGCAGCCCTGCCCGTGGGGAAATTTCGTTTCGAAAAGCACGCCCAATCTGCGCAGATGCGAACGGCACACGACCATTGTTGAACTCAAGGAGACGTGAGAAATTTAGAAAGTGGCCTTGCGCTGTTTCAGGGCGTAAGTAGCTGGAGCATAAAAAAACGCCATCGATCAGATCAATCAGAAGAACGACAACAACAACAACAAAAAGAACGAGAAAAATAATGGGGGCGAGGTCCTCACCCAGGATGTTGGCCTGTCGGTCCGATACTGCTAGTGAACATGAGGTTGAATTGTTGGGGTTCGGTAACTTCATTATCGGTGTCTGGATTTCGAATGTCATACTTTCGACATAATTCGCCTAACTCTGGGCCTGAGTAATTGTCCAGCTGTGTAATACGGGAGCAAAGCCTCGTGATGGTGACGAAATGTACAGGAACGAGGTGGGGTGGGCGCAGCGTACCTGCGCCAATATGACTTCGTATACCTTTACGGCATCGTCGGGCAGCTGCTGCGCTGCGGCATTATTTTTCACCGCCCCCTTCTTCCTTTTTTTCTTTTCGTCCTCCTTTTGCGGCGGCTGAGCGGCTAGGCCGCGCGCCTCCTTGTCGCCCGTGAGGCGTGCCTCGAGGACGCTCTTGACCAAGTGATCCGCGCGCAAGACGTCACCCGTCTTGGTGTCCTTGACCATCCAGTCCGCGAAACGGGCAACGTGACCCGACGTCTCGAACACAGGTGCCGGCGTCATTATGGTGGAGTCGATCTCGAGCATGTGTTCCTCTATGATGAAGTGCTTGCGCCATTCCGCGATGATGTTCGCCTGGAGAGAAGAGCCGGGGGGCCCGTAATCGTATAGACCCGCGACACCTTTTAAAGAAGAGGGGATAGACAGGTGAATAAAACAGATTTCTGGGGAAAACGCGGCGTCTGTAAACGCACCGCCATAGATTTCGAACGCGGGTGCGTAGAAGAATCTGCGGTTGAGAAGCGCTTCGAAGCGAGTTTTATCGAATGGATGTGCCGCTTTGTTGACGGGAATGTCAGCCATATCAGCCTTGAACCTGCGAGACTGAGCGAAAGGCCTCGAATGAAGAAATGCACGACAACGACAAGAGGATTGCAGCTTCCACATTCACTGACTCGAACAGTTTTGAACTCGTGACTGAAAGCAGCTCAATCGAGTCAACCGTGACGTGATTAAAATAAAATAAAAAACTGTTATTTGTTAAATTATTAACGTATTAATGTATCAACGTTAGCACTGTGTGGTAGATAGCGATAGTCCATAATATTGCAGATGTTAAAGACACGGCTCAATCAAAATGCTAGGTATGTGTCCGATAAGAAAGAAAGGGCCGTTTTAGAGCCCAGCCAGGGCAACCTGCATCTTATCCATTCCGCGATTCACCCACTCCTCGGGACTAACACGCTCAGTGTCGGGATGATACGGATGGAACAGGGAGTCGTTGATCGACGAGAAAGCCCAGTCCTTGGGATCCGGTGTTGGTGTGGCGGAGATCGCCGCAAGCTCATTGCCTTTTCGCGTGTTCTGTTAGCGAGCATTCTAAAGTGCACAGTTGCGAACCAGAACGTACGGATGATGCCATTTGTATAGTGGTCAAGATTCTAGAAGTAGATTAGCAACCCTGGGTGGACGAAGGTGGGTCGATTTCCGTACCAGGTCGTTCTTGTCGTAGCCTACGGACGAGATGAAAGGGATTGGCATCTAAGTCAGCATAGGGTCAGGACTTCGTGAGAATGGTTTCGTACCAAACGGGTCTAGGTGGAGAATGCAGGGTCAGAAGATACCACGAGGCGAATCTGATGCCACTCACTCTCAATTTCCTCGCCGGCAACCAGGAAGCCGAAGAAAACGAAGCTCTTAGGAAGATCAGTCAGAAGAGGAGCGCCTTCGTTCGTGCCACACACGTACCGCGACGATAGTACCTGGAATTGTCACGTACTTTAGTGTTGGCCAAAGCTGGAAAGGCTGCATGACAATATCAGTAAGCGACTGCCATAATGTGAAAACTGTGTCGGCTTGCCAGGAAGAAGCAGTAAACGAGTGTCACGGTCCAAAGGTGAACGGAATATCTGGTAAGGTATTCAGCATACGGCGACGTCTGCAAACGCAACTCCACGCACGAGAAGGGAATAGGTGTGGTAAGGATCCTTTCCAATCCAGTCAAAGCGTCGACCAACTGATTAAGGGCAGCGATCAAGTTGGCTAGGTGACATGAGGAGTTGATTCATTCACATCCTCCAGAGTGAGATAACGCTTACTGGTCGTGGGTGCATCAAGAATTTTGCGGGCCTGAAGCGCGGCAATGTACGAACTCTGGAGCGTCATTGATAAATCAAACAAGACAAAAGTGAGCGTCATCGGGATGAAAAGCATACCATATACAATGAAATTTCCAGCGGCAGGTTATGAGTGCCCGAGTGGTGCTGAAGCTTTGCCCGCAGACGAGCGCCCTTCTTACCTTTCACTTTCTTGCCACGCTTGGTGAGGAACTTCACCAGAAGCGAGAAGGGGAAAAGGTCAAAGTACGAGTACTTGGGGGGATCACGCGATGGAAGCAAGAAGCCGTCGCCTTCAGCCAAAGACTCTTTTGCGTGACGTCCATTGACGCTGGTAGCGCTGTTGGGCGCACGTGGGGGCGGAGGAAGGCCAATGAATTCGACCTTCTCCGATTTTTCTCCAGCCTCTCCGGGAGAAGTGGCAGGAAGGGGGAGGTGGGGAGCAGACTCAGAGACAGGTATTGACGCAGCGCTACGTGCAGCGGGGGGACGGTGATTGAAGCCTCCTGAAAATGATCCGTGACGAGGGCGGGCAACGGAAGAGCGACGTTGCATAGCTGCCTGTTGGTGCTGGAATGTCATAGACTTTGGAGAACCCAACTCGGCCGCAAGATCAACATTGGACGGCATGCCTGCGGGAAGTGCATATGTTGGGAGAAACTTGGTCGTGTGGTACAAATCCTCATAGTGTATGCCTTTAGTGACATGAAGCTGAGTGTCAGAGTGACCTCGTGGATGAGCGCATGTCGTACCTTCTTCAGCGCGTAAGTAGTGTTTCACCGCCACACCGAAGGCGTCAATCAAATTCAAAACAGTCTTCTTTTCAATGAGGACGCGCGCTTTCCTCTCCTTCTCTGGCACCTCGGGGCCCATGTCCATCGTATCTGCCCAGCGTCAGGAGGTGACTTGTGTGTACCTAGCTAGCTATACGCACCCGGGACATGGAACCATATCAACCTGGCAAATGTCCGGGAGGCAAATACGATCTGTGACCAGTACTTTCGGCCCTCGTTGTACCTCTCGAAACTCGAGGTTGTTCGGTAAGAAATGACGAAACCGAGAACGGTACCAATGCTGCAATGTGACGCGATAAGTCAAATGTCGGGCCGAAGCGAAGTGATGTTACTACGAACACAGTGAGCAGGGTACTTGCGATGCCCAAATCTTTTGTGGTGTGGCTGATAACACAGATCGCGGTAGACCAAGCTCCAAAGAAAAGAAGTAGATGCCAGCACCGAAAAAGAGCAGTCGCTAGAAGAGCATGCCAGAAGGTCGGACCAAATGCCCTTTCGCGGCTGAAGGGGTCTGGAAAAGTTGCTACCGGCTCCATAGAGAAATTTAAGGAATGAAAGGGTCCTAAAAGGATGTAAGGGTGGTGGTGGTGGTAAGAGGAAAGGATTTTTTTGTTCGGTTGGTCCCAGGGGCGGCACTTCTTAACTTCGTGCTCGATCCCCTCGCAACCAGTTTTCAATGGTTTCGGGGTGTGGGAAACGTTTTTTTTACAAATGTGCCCTTGCGTATTCGGCGACTTACTACTAAATATAGTACTGTACCTATTGCCAAGCCTATTGCTTGGTCTGTCACGTCATCGTTGTAAACACCTCTCCACTCGCTCTCCACTCGTCTGTGGGAGAGTCTGGGAATTTAGAAGCTCGACAAACCTTTGGAACGGATACACCAAAGTTCCGAGTCGGCCAGAAGAGTGTTCTATTTCTAGTTCCTAGCCAATGCAGCGATACTCCACTGGTCACACTCCAAGTTTGCTTGGCGTTGCCAGACGGTACCCGCCCGTCTAATTGACGGCATCCACGCTATGCCTCATGACCAGCAAAGCATCACTCTAGATTATTGGGGTTTGTCCCGGTGCCACTACGTTATCGTTTTTCGTATTCCTCGACATTCCATGATGTTCCCGGAGCGAGCTCGAGCTCACACGACCAACTTTTGTTGTGATCGCTGTAACGGATCTGCTAGCTACTCCACCTTGACGTCCCCCACATGTTGGGAGGATGGTCATGGGTAACCTGATCTGGCACTGAACGCCGCCCCTCGTGCAGATCGCTAATTAACTCGGGCGCTGTGACGGTGTGTTCATGGCCCGAGTCCGCATGTGATCAACAGATAGCACGACAGAGGGGGTCCGCTTGGGTTGCAAGTACGGCATGGCTGTGATATCACACGCCTCACGAGACCAGCTAGGCAGCCATCCGTGTTGGATCCTACAAGGAGCAGTTTGTTCTATGCACAAAGGGGTTCCTCGTCAGTTCATACGAGTGTCCATCAGGCCAAGTCCTGAGCCTTCTGCGACTGTGGCTGGGGTTTATATATTGCGCGCTCGTATTGCGCCTTGGGGTCAAGCCGTCATCCGCGACTTCCTCACCTCGGAGATCTTTCCTTTTCCATGAAACTTAAAATAGCGGCTTGATGCTTAGCATCATTTCTCAACCAACGTGGTCAATGCAGTACCTGACATATGGGGTTACAAGCCAATTTCACTCATGCTACATAAAACATCCGAGTCACCATCCGGTTCATACTAAGTTAAGGGCTCCTAGACCACCCACCTTCCTCACCTGAGAGCTGAAGTTGTACAAACCTGGACAGGGTGTTCCCGAGGACTGACCTCGCTGACAAACTTCTCAGGGTTGTCACTTGCGTCCACGGGTGTCCATCCATCTCGGGGCGCTGGCCAAGAGTTGGTGGTTCTTTGCTTGGTGTTCGTTGTCTTAGGTTGCAGTTTACTCACTTGGGGAACCAACTCGAAGGATGTTCGTCTAATAATAACTTCTGCGAGTATGAAGGGGAAGGAAGTTTAGGACGGTAAAGGAAAGCAGGATTATTGGCGACACATAATGTGAAGTGCTACAAAGGGTTCTGTACCCCAAGGCGCACGGAAATGGAATAAAAAAAACATTTGCGAGCCTACCCCGCAAAATTTGCTTAGGGCTCTTCAGACTGGCGTATGTAGGACGGCAAATGTAGGACGGCAAATTCGACCCATACCACACGTCAAGCATCAAGGCACATGCAGCAAGACACGTAGCCTGACTAGATCAAGCTGGGAAGGTTCAGTGTGTGTCGCGGGCGTCCGGGACACCCATTGCCAGATTGACCCTTGACTTCACAAATATTATCGGATTAGTGTCAATGGAAATGTTCAGCTACACGCAATTTTTTTAAGTTGCAATAAATTGCCATGTTCCCATTGTCGTTTCAGCACCAAAAAAAATTCAGGAGGTGAAGTAGCATGTATAGATATGAGATCTTCTCAACTACAACAAATTTCGCTGAGTTCTCTAAAGAATAGATTAAGTACACCGTCATAACGATCAAAACGATTAGCATTGTTCACATATACTAAATGAAAGGGATGCCGAAGATATACACAATAAGAAGATACAAGTACCCCGACACACAAAAATCCAAGGAATTGGACCCAGCCGCGATGTACAATCATATTTACCGTATACAGCATGTCTCCAGGCAATCTGACACACATCCACGGCAACCATGGTGACACAACGGTAGGTGAAATCAAACAGAGACAGAGAATCAACGTTTCATCGAATTTCATCGCTTGCGTTTCGCCGCTCTATCAGCCTCATCGCCACCCTGCGCGCTCTCCCCACTCGCGTCCTCGGCGTCTGAGACAGACGCGCTGCGCGCGCCGAGAACTTCACGCTCCGCGGGGAGCGGAGGGAGAGGTGGTGATTGCATCCTTTCGCCTTCAGGGAGAGGAGGCAGCGGCAGCTCATACTCATGGTCGTGCTCGTGGTTGGAAAGGTCCGCCATCTCGGCATCTCTGTCGTCGTCGCTCCCTTCCGCAAGGTCAATAATGCTTGGAGGAACGGGGACGATTCGTCGCAGGCTGCCGCCGATACCCATCTCGGGCTCGACCTCCGTCTCGGCGCCATCCCGTTCTCCGCGTTCCCGGCCCATATTTGGTGATAGCAGGAGCATCTCGGCGTCTTCTGGTGCGGTAGCAGGCGCCGGAGGATCATCTTCGGCGGCGATATCCTCAAGATCGATTGAGGCTGTGTCAACCTCGACGTCTTCCTCGAGGTTCGCGAAGGTACGACAGAGCGGACATGAGAATGAGGGGTGGTGCGTCTCGAGTAGTGGTCGGATACACTTGTAATGGAAAGCGTGCGAGCATGGTGCGATAAAGAGGGCTTGTTGTATCGTCACGGAGAATAAACCTAATGAGAGTCCATCATCAGTACTTAATCTATGAGTTGCTCTTATGGAAGCACAAGGTGAGATACGTACAAATGCAGCAGTCGGAGAAACCGGACTTGGGCGCGGGTTTCTTCTCTATCGGTTTGGAAGCGACAGGAGGGTTGGCAGTTGCTAGTGATTTGAGCTGGCGCAATGCGTTGGTACTGATGGATGAAGTGTCAATCAGAGCGCCTCACTGTCAGGGGGAAAAAAGGGAAAGTTAACGTACTTGAAAGCATTCGCAGAAGCCTGCCACTCGCGACCGATTTCGACGCGGATCCGAACACATTTGTATATGTCTTCTGTTCCACCTTGATAGTCGACGCCAAGCTGAAGGGTGTCGCCATCTTTGAGTTCGAATGGGCGCGAATCCTGGTTGGCGGCCGAAAGGCGGACATGGTTGAGAAAAGTGCCGGAGCTGCTCTTGGTGTCCTTGATGTAAAATTTGCCACCTGGTTCGCACCAGATTTCTGCGTGGGCACGGGAAACGACCTTTGATTTGAAGGCCAGTTTGTTCGAATTGAGGGCGTTCGCCTGGGCTATCCCCAATCCGGAACGCTCAGTGAAGCGGCCGATGCGGAGTGCGGGGTCACCTTCGACGACGTCGCGGGTGATTGGGTCAAAGCGAAGGGAGCGACGACTATCGAGGTGTGGCACGAGTCGGATGCGATGGGATACGGCCGCTGAGGTGATTAGGGGAACATTGGAAAGCGCGGGCATGGCGGGTGGTTGGGGAGTTCCCGGTACGACGGCAGGCACCTGAGGTGTGTTGGAGGTTGCAAGTGCACCGCCGGAGCGGCGTCTACGCAGGATCTGCGTGATGCCTGATGAGATGGGCAGGTTGTGCGACGTGGAGGGTTGTATGCCGGGGGCGGCTGTTGAGCGTCGTCTATGAGGGCCCGGGGAGGGGGGAGAAGCGAGATGGTGAGGGGGAAGGGTAAGCGGAGAGGAGTCGGGGTCGATGAGAGGAGAAGGAAGGGGTTGAGATTGAGATGTACCTCGGGGGCGACCGCGTAAAAAAGATGTCAAAATGTTTTGTCTCGACGGTGGCGAGTCGGAGGCGATGAGTGGGGAGACAGTGTCCATCATGGGTGAGGGCCAAACGTTGTCAGCCTTCCGAGCGCAAAGCACGCTAAGCACAGCCCCTCGACCGGACTATTCTGGGCAAGACTGGGCCAACAAAGAAAAATATATATAAAAGGTACGAGATCATACGGATACGGAGAACAAGGACAGCAATAGCAGCAAGAAAGATGAAATTATAACGTACAGATCAGACACTCTCTCATAACTCCATCTCCATCTCCATCCCATCCCATTCCCCCTCTTCCTCTTCCTCCTCTTTGACACTTACATCTCCTTCGTCCCCAATAAATCTCCCCCGAGCACTGAATCCTCCAGAAGGCGTTGCTTCGGCTTCAACTTCCACAAATTCACTCTCATCACTCGAGGCCGATCGAGACAACGAAAGTGAATGCGACCACCTGTCTGAACTCCCAGATGTCCGCGGATGCGGCACGATAACCCCCGCCGATGATGATTGATATGAACTCGCAAACGTAAAGGACTCGACACCGAGAGAGCCATAACTTGTTGTGTAACTTTGCAGGGCACCACTCTCCTGCTGCGAGTAGGATGCCGGCTCCGTCGGTACGGCGATAATCCCTGGTCGTAGCCGTGTGATACCACTAACGCTAGTGCTAGGTAGCGCGTAGTCATGTATCCGTGGCCCTGAAGGCACAGAGCTAGAAATCGGCTGTCCTGCTGCTGCCTCGGCAGTAGAATCGCTCGCTGGCTGTGGCGGTGGCAGCGTACCGCCTGACAGGAAGGACGGCCACAACGACCGATCGTCTGGGAGGGAGGATCCGCCTGATGCGGATGGCGTCAAGTGCGAAAGAATCGCCGCAGCCTGCACGTGGAGAGCACATCATGTCAGCATTAACCAACTCGAGCACAGTCCAGAAAAGCGCGGAAAGAGGATCTCCTGATGTGGGACTGCGCAAGAAGATGCCAGTAGCCATAGCAACATGATTGATCAGAAGAATGACAGCTACGCACCTCCATGAGCTGCACCTGTTGATGCTTGCTCAGCAAAAACTTGGATGCTTCTCGCCAGTGTGGCGTGTGCTCCCACCGGTGTTTGATCAAGCACGACGGGTGACGGTAAACCTGCGACGCAATGGTGTCAGCTTTGGTGCGCAGCACAAAGGTGACATGGTATCGTACGAACCTTTGAACAGCTTTCACACGTGAAGATCGTTCCGCGCTTCTTCCCGTTTCTAGTCACCACACTCGTCACCCCAGCCTTTGATTCCGTCGAAGCAGGCGGTGAACCAGAAACTCTGAACCCGTCATCTACAGGAACGGAACTACTAACGCCACGTCTGGCAGCGGGAGTGCTGTACGCGGGTATGCTTACGGAACCCGCAGGCGCCTGAGGAGAGGAAGCAGGTGGGGCAGGACCTGGTGGTGACACCGACGAGGATATAGATAGTGAGGCGAGAGAATTGAGGGCTGTAGTTGCAGTATGTAAACCCACAACCCTAGACATCAATGCTAGCATTAACGTAGAGTAAAAGTTCCGATTAATTTATTTACTCACGACGGACGACTTGCGGCATCGCGTGCGTCGCTGAGTCGCCGGCGCGCCTGCCCAGTTGATGAAAGGCGACGATGTTTCGTCCCATTATGAACGGCTACCCCCTGAGTAGGGTTACGCATCAGGGGGGTGCCCTCAACGCTCCCGACACGTAATGGATGATAGTCGTCATTGTCAAAGGTAGTATCTTGGGGCACCTCTATAGGTTCCGCGTTGGCGGCGGCGATGGACAACGAAAGGAGGCTGAGGGAAGCACCAGCATGCTACATAACATGACATTGAAAAATGATCTCGTCTCACGTTCGGAAGGGACGTACGGGTGTAGAGGAGAGTGACAGTTCAGACATGTTTGGGGTATGAGAAAGGGTTATTTGGAAAGAAAGGCGGACAAGAAGGAACCGCTACAAAGTAGAGTACAGAAGATTGGATGTGAGTATGGACATAAAGAGGCATTTCTGGGGGAGGAGCGGGCGCAAGTGCGACACGCAGTCAGTGGGCCATTACGGAGGAGCGCAAGTGTGCTTTTTTTTTTTTTTGCTCGTACTCTATTCAAAGTCCGGATGGGGTTGTTACTATTATTGTCCTTGTCTAATACTACTCTACTCCATTAGCACGCCTCCCTAGTATAAGCGCTAGTGGCCATTCGACTTCGATACCCTCTTCGCTTCCGTTTCCTGGCTCGGACAGAGTCGCCTGACGGAGCCTTTTCCAAAACCGATCTGCAATGTCACCGTCACTGCGCTCTCTATCTTCAGGGAACCGTTCGTGGAACGTGTGAAGCGCACTCGTGGTGTAGAGCCACGCTAAAAAGTCATCCCACAACATACGCTTACGCATAATCACTGGATGCGGGGAAGGCAGTTCAGTGAAATGATCGCCTAGGTGTCAATTGAATAGGGTTCTCGACCCATGGATCCGGAATGGGACCCGTACCCGTGAAGTATACACGTTCAAACTCTGAAAATTTGTCTGGAAGAATGTCCGTAGCGGAGGGCACTTCCAACAAGTGACCATCCAAGATGGAACGCCCTGGTTGCTCCCAGTATGGCCCGATCGAGTTGCGAGGATCAGTGCCATTAAAGTAATCTGTTATGAGCGGCGTGAGGGAGGGAAAGTTGGTCAACCGCATCTCCGAGTAACCCTGTTTCGGGCACATGAGTTCCTGGGCTGTCTACTTCTGAACTCACTGACCCATAGCGCAACGCTGCCACCCGGTCGCAAGAGGCGAGCAACCTCTGGCCAAACTTTGTCAAACCTGAACCAGTGAGCAGCTTGGGCTCGAGTAATATGGCAATTTAGGGGCGGCGCGTGCGATTAGTGGTGAGTAATGAGGCATACCAGCGATGACAAGATCGGCGGTGCCATCTTCTAAGATGGCTACATTCTCCGCTGAGGATTCTTCGAACCGAAACTTAGGCCGGTCTAGCGTCGGGAGCGAAGCCCGCGCGCTTTCAACCATCTTCATGCTCGGGTCGACGCCAATGACGTGTCTGAACGGGGTCAAGCCAGCTGTCGCCTGGCCTGCAACGGTCGGTAAAACGAAACGCAACGATAGAATACTTACCAGTTCCGCAACCTAAATCCACAGCTGTCTCGAATTGCGCGGCAGGGTGTCCTCTGTGATAGTCAAATATGAACTCATAGAGCTGTTTTGGGTAGGTCGGGCGTGCTGCTGCATAGCGAGCTGTATTGAAGGTTACGCTGGCGAAGGTTGCCATTAACGATATTATTGATTACGTGATCGCATGCTTGGCTCTTCCGTTCCAGTTTCGCCGGTTGGCGCGCTGCAAGTTTCTTTTTCCGTACCCCTTCCATGTTGTACTAATCTAGCATGAAATCTCTTCTGCGTAAAAAGTCCCCTCCTGACAGTCGTCCAAAGCCTTCGCCTCCCTCGGTTCAAAATGCTGGGCAACCTTCATCGATGGAGACGCCCTTATATGCTCGCTTCGCTAGCGTTACGCCTGTCTTGCACCCCCAGGCAAAAGCTCGCCCGGTAGTCTCGGGGCCCATGCCTCTTGGCCGACCCAGCCATGCCCCTCTAGAAGCGAATGCAGGTCGGAGGAGAAACGGAGAGCCAGCCTTGTTGCGCCATAGACCAAGCAACAGCCGTCAGGAGATGCCTCCAGCGGCGCAGTTTCCTCCCGGTACTGTCACACGGGATCTCCCGTCGCTCCCGGACAGGACATATCAGGACGCGCGTGTCGGCCTGGCTGAAGCAGCAATACAGCCCAACAAGGCTCAGGTGGACTGTACGTTGTGCTTTTCCTTTGCCTCTGTGCCAAGACGCACTTGGCTATGTCAACATGCTACGTTGACGTGTTGAGAGTATGCGAACTTCCAATGAGGCTGCGGAACTTGCTCCCTAGCGTTCGTTCGCTCTCTTGCGTCGTTTCCCCCATGAGGATATGTTCCCGAGCTGACGCCCTTCCAACATGTAGCCTTCTCGGATGAGCAATTGGCTTCTTCCAAACCGCATCGTACCACAGCCACAGAGAGCGTCCAATATACCCGCGACGTCCTTCCTCCTCGCCCCGTCTCCCCTCGATCGACACCTTACTCTCAGAAAGTGGTGTCCGCTACGCTGTACCAGTCTTCCTTCCCTTCCGTTTCAAAGCCATACGTTACAGTGACCGAGACTCCTATCGCGGCCCGCGCGTACGGGGGATCACAGCAAACGACCACTCCATCCGCTACGGGTGCATCCTTCTCTGACACCACAGAGCTTAGTCCTGCAGAGGTAAGCCTACTCAAATTTCCGCGGTTTCCATGGCTTGGTTGAGGGCGTCGCGTATTGTGTGTTTGTGTTTCACGTGTCTGGGGCCATTCTATGCTGAGTGTGCCCCGGTGTGCCGTTTTCGGGTTTTCTTTCATCACCGCTCGCCCTTACTAATAATCACGAAACACGTTCTTGCAGAGTTCATCTAGGTTCAACGACAATTTATCACCGACGGGACTTCCCAGGCCTCCGAACCAGGCAAGTTTCTCTCACAGTAACATTGTGGTGCCTAAAGGACATAACGGCATCTGCACCTCAAAATGCTTTTTGCACGTTGTTAACGCGCTTCTCTTTCTCTTAATCACCGCAGGCGCCACCGGATCTCGAGCAATTACGGAGCGTGTCAGCTTCGCCCCACCAGGGCGCCGTCTTGACCCCGTCATTCAATGGCCGCATTAATGGCACCGTGCCTTTCGGACCACTTTCTGGGCTGCCGTCGGATGGCCCCGGCCAACAAGGCCACCTCGACCGCGGGACACAGCGAGCCCTAGTAGAGGATGTCCCACCATACCCTGAGGCGACGCATGCTGCTACAGCGACACCCGCACGTCGCGCCAACACGCAGATGCGTGGACGTCCGCTTATTTTCGCGGCCAGAGACGCTGAGACAGAACTAGAACCGGAGCAGATGCGACGTGGGCCGCCCATTCCCACCACCCGGGACCACGAATTGCGTCCTACCCCTTATGACCGTGGAGCTGCCTACGAGGTTGGGCAGAAGGTGCAGCAGCCACAGCTGCAATCGCAAGTCGTCGAAATGCCTTCGCGGAATGGCGTGGCCACGGGTAGCCCAGAGCGTGGCTCTCAGTTGGCACCGCAACGCTCACCCTCGCACTCACAGACATACGGGCAGGAGCGGACCTGGACTTCTCAGGCGGTCTTATCCTACGAGAACGAACCCCCACCCGCCGCGCACCCTGCTGTGCGTAGGCTGAGTAAAGCTTCCGCAAGTAGAACACACGCAACTCAGCCTGTCCTGGAGGAGCGTAGAGCATCCCCTGCTGAGCATTCGAGGAAGTCAAGTCATGGGAAGCTTCTGCCCAAGAAACCTTCATCGCCTAGTCCGTCGTCAGTGACGAAGCCAGAACCCACGTCAGTAACCGCACAACTCTCGCCACAGGCTCGTCCAGACGCAAATCTACCTGTCCCATCTTCGTCTCGACCGCTACCTGAACCCAACTCACTTCCTCCCACACCCCCTGAAAAGTCGCCATCGTATGATTTTCGAAGTGAATGGTCGCGTCACATAGAGTCCCGTTCTCCCCCACCTCTTGCATCGACTGGTGAATTCGAAATTGAAACACGTCGAGATGTACGCAAGAGCTGGGCGGTCCCTATTCCCGCAGCGGCGGAATTGGAGGAAGACTATCTACCACAACTGCACGTAGAAAGTGCCCAGGTGAATGTCTCGGACACTTCTGTACTCGACAGCTTCGCGACACGTGAGCTACCTAGCTGCCCTTCCAGCTTAATCAGTACAGACTCTATCCAAATGCCCGAGGGAGGTGACCAACCACAGAATGATTCCCCTGATAATGCCATCGCCTCCTCGCCTTCCCTTGCAGATGACCTTGATGAACCTTTAATCCCCCATGACTCTCAGAGTAAATTTCAGCAGCCGTTGGCATCCGATGGTACCTCGTCGGCGGCAGACTCCGCAGCTGATCTTGAGCCCATAGCTCGACCCCGTCCACGGGCATTACCCACACCGCCGTCGCCAGAGGAATATTCTCGTGCCCGCGCACGTCGACGTGGTACGTGGTTAGAGAAGACAGTCCCAGCCGACATTACGGAACTTGCGGAGGAAACAATACCCAAATTTTATCCTTTGTTAGACCACCTGCAGAACCCAGAATTGTTGACACAGCTCCTAGTGCACCTCTCATTCTACGAGTGGCTCATCCTTTGGGGTGGCGTAAGCAAAGTTATACGACAGACCCTGGACTCCGACCCAGCAATTTGCGATATGGCTCTCGAGCGCTACCTTGGCACTGTTGGTTACACCCGCTGGTCATGGCCTAGCCCTGAACCCATACGTATCACTCTTGCGGAAATGCATGCGTACATGCGTGGCGTGAGTGTGCCTGTGCATGTCTACTCGCAATCCGCCTTCTCCATACTCTTCTCACCACCCTCGGAGGAAAACGCCTCGCTGGTTCGTGCGATGAAGAAGCAGACACGTGCCTTCAATCGAGTCGTCATTCGCCTCCGCGCCCAGGCCGAAGCAGACGCAGAACAGGGTGCAGCCATCCGGCGGGGACAGGGTATTGCGCAACCACAGCCACAAAGACAGCATAATGGGCCGCCCCTGTCATGGAGCGCCGGCGCAGCTCACGGTCAGAACGGCAAGCACCGCTCAGTGTCGCGGCCGTCGAGCCGTGCCCCATCCCCAACGAACTCGGCCTGGTCCCATGGGGCTGGTTCCCAGTCGCATCTTCCACTAGGAAATACGCCCGCGCCCGCGCCAGCTGGATTTAGGTCACCGTTGTTCCGCTTGCGGCGTGCTCCCTTGCTACGTGTGTTCGTACCGTCCCCGGAGGGAGACTGGCTATCGGACGCTGGCGTGCTCGAATGCGAGACAGAACTACGCAGAGCTGGCGTCTTGCCACTGCTTCGCGTTGGCGATATCGTCTGGGATACTGCGCTTGGTGATGAGGGTAATACTGGGCGACTTGTATGGGACGGTCGGTACCTCATTGTGGGTCTTGCCTTTTCATGTGGTCTGATCCCTTCTCACATGCGCATGATAATCACCACCCCAGGATCTTGACTATTCATTCTCACAGATTGGGGATGTGCCGCCGTCCCTGCCAGCGCTTGCATTCCCGCCATCATATTTTCATCGCGTCATCCGGGTGGCTGGCGACCGTAACCCCATCGCTCATCTTGATATTCGTTTCTGGGGTGAGGAGATCACCGCCAATTTGCAATTACTGCAGGACCGCGTACGGACAGAAACGTGAGCTTTACCACATCAAGTGCGTTTTTGTGCCCTCACCGACCGCGATCGTATTGCAGCCCGCAAGGCGCTTATCACACCGTCGTACGATGGGTCCATCGCTCTTCGTTCACGATCCGCCCACCCCCAGGTGGCGCTCCTGTGATCATCCTTCCTAACAAAGAACGGCGTGTTGTAGACTCCGGCTGGCGTGGTACGGTCGTCGTGGAGGCCGAGGGGACGAATGAAGGCCTTGCTGATCTTCGTGCTCGCTGTCGAGGAGTGTTCCAGCCTAGAGCAGGTGATGTTGCTCCTCCACCCGGGGAGAGGGAGCGAATGGTATGGCGCGTGCTTCGCGAACGCAGGTGAGTACGGAATCGGTAAACACTGGCTGTTTACTAAGGGCGTTTCATTAGTCGTCCAGGGGAGATATGGATACGGGCGGTGAGCTTTAAGGAGAGACTGATCCCATAAGTATTATAGTATCGGCTGGCCCGGACCCACGTTGGCTACTGTTGTTGTTTGGAGCTAAGTTTGTTGTGCAGGTACCTTTTCTGTGTCCAATGCATGTACTAGATTGACAGAGGGACTTTCAATTGCACTTGATGGCATTTCACATGAGCCACAATACGATGTCCATGACCAGCTCCTAGCTGGTAATTTCCAAGTCTTTATGACGCATACAGGAAAGAGAATGCCTCGCTCGGAAGAAAATCGGGTCCGACCCGAGCAATGTCGTCCACATAGCGCCCTGGGAAGGGTCATCGGACCCTACGATTTCCTTTGTTACTTCCAGGGCGTGGATTTGAGAACGGTATTTATCACCTCTCCATCATGTCTTGACCGTCACCGATCTAACAGACCCCCCTTCTCTTGTCATGGCCCTCGCGACGACCAAAGTAGCCCTCGTCACTGGTGCGGCACGCGGAATCGGCCGTGCGATTGCCCTTCGCCTTGCCGACGATGGTCTAGATGTCGCAGTCAACGACAGATCAAGTAGTCCTGAATTGGATGGGCTTGTACGAGAGATAGAAAGCAAAGGGCGGCGCTCGCTTGCCGTCCCTGCGGACATCTCTCTAGAACCAGAAGTAGAGAAGAGCATTCGGAAAGTCGTGCAGGACCTAGGAAGCCTTGACGCGGTAGGTATCCTTCAGCTGGCGCTAGTGACCAACCTAGTCCTCACAGCTTTTTCATATTCTAGATGGTGGCGAATGTGGGAATAGTCAGTTTTGAATCAATTCTGGATAGTAAGTTGAGGAAGAAGACTTTACCGAGACCGGTCCGCTAAAGAGTGACGATGGTACCGTCGAGAACTTCGACCGCGCGATGGCGGTCAACGCTCGTGGAACAATGTTGTGTTACAAGCACGCTGGGAAGCAAATGATTGCTCAGGGCCGTGGCGGACGTATTATCGGTGCTTTCTCCCCCTTTTCTTTTAATTCGCACTGACGAGTACTTTCAGGGGCTTCTTCAGTAGCAGGAAAACAGGATCATCTCTTCCCTTTGCGTTGTTCCGCGACGGGGCTCACCTCGTACGAACAGGCCATAACATTGGCTCGTCGTATAGCGCAAGCAAGTTTGCAATTCGTGGTCTCACACAAGCTGCTGGCACGCTCTTTACCGAATTAAATACTCCACAGTACTCATCAGCTGAGGGGTGATGTTCATAGCTCGTGAGCTTGGCAAATACGGCATCACTGTCAATGCGTATGCCCCCGGCGCAGTGAAGACTGCCATGAGTCAGTTCCTCTGCTTAAATGTTTCTCACCCACGTAAAAAGTCTTTCTTTCAACAGCTGACGAGATGAAAGCCATTTTTGGCCCGGACGCGCTTTCTGGTGTGAGTGTTCTTTGGAACTGCATGATAGGCTTAATCCAAGAGGGGTTCTTAGGTAGTGGCGAGGTCAGCGATTAATCGCATAGGAACCCAGAGGAAATAGCTAGTCTCGTATCTTACCTTACCTCTGACGGCGCTAGCTTTGTCACGGGTACGTAGGCAGGCATTTTGCTGCATGGCCCCCCACCTGTTAACGTTACTCCGTTATTCTCGCATCGTCTGCGAAGGCCAAAGCGTAAGCTCTCAGGCTTATACCAATGCTTATCACTACTCTTATCCAACGTCACAACAGATCTCCATAAACGGTGGCACCTTTTTCGATTAAACTCAGTCGAAAGGCGAAGAAGGGGTGGTGAGGGAATCTACATCCATCGGTACTCTCGACAACCTATGGTTGTAATCTAGGAGTGGAATTATGAGCACACCGGACGCAATTAAGTCCTCGATGTAAGATCATTCACTGGCAGGTCGTTCAGTTCTGCATCTGAGTTCATGATCATATGCACTTGATGGCATTTCAAATGAGCCACAATACGAAGTCCATGACCAGCTCCTAGCCGGTATTGTCCAAGGCGTTATGCATTATGACTCGTACAGAAAAGGACTCGTAATAAGTCGGGTCCGGACCTGGGCCCGAGCATTGTTGTTCACACAGCACTATGGGAATGGTCATCGGACCCTCCACGGTTTCCGACTTGGTTTCCGTTGTCGCTTCAAGGGCGTGGACATGAGAACAGTATTTATCATATCAACACCTCTCCGTCTTGACCGTCACCGATCAACAGACCCACGTTCTCTAGCATGGCCCTCGGCGCGACGACCAAAGTAGCCCTCGTCACCGGCGCAGCACGTGGAATCGGCCGTGCGATTGCCCTCCGCCAGGTGGGCCCCCATCAAAACTTGCCAAATTTGGAAGAAGAAAAAAAACCCCCGCCCGTGGTGTTCCGCAACTTGAAACTGCTGTAACGACCAGACGTGTAATCACAAACTAGTGGTGAGTTCATGAGCATGACGATCAATAATATTGTTTACGAAGAAGGAATAAAAGCTGTCCAATGCGTCATGATGGGAAAAAACATTGGGAATCCTGGTGCTACATGTCATTGGTAGTAAGCAAGGTAGCAAGATTGGTAGCTCTTACACTGGCATTTGATCGAATTTGATCATTTGCCCTTCCACATAGATTCTACGACACCTTCGTGTCTAATCCCCATTACTGTAGATATTGTACTATAGTATCCATACATAAATCCGAAGTTACGTAGGTTCCAGGTTTTCTCGGTTCCGCATCCCGGACCGGCGTCCAGAAGGGTTTCCGGAAAATGGACCTACATTTCCAAGTGCCCGAGTTTCTGGGTTTTAGCTGGTTTTCAGTGGTTGCTCAAGTTGAGCAACCTCTGAAAACTGAGACGCACGATTACTGATGCAACTTAGAGAAATTGTAGTGCGACAAGACAGTAACATAGCAAAAGCACGCTGCAAATTCAAAGCTAATAAAAGTTTTTCAACCAGAATGAACAGAATGATCAAGCTGGTCCTGTACTATTCAATCCCCACACAATCGTTTCTAACTCCGTGTCTCTCACCGGGATTCTAACCGGGAGTCAGGACCCGAGCGATTTCGTACGCACAGCGCCCACTGCCAGTAGGAAAGACCACAAGCGGACCCTCCATGACTTCCTTTTTTACTTCCAGGGCATTGTCCTGTGTGGACATGAGAACGGTATATATATCAACACCTCTCCATCAGGTCTTGACCGTCACCGATCTAACAAACCCCCTTCTCTAGGCATCATGGCCCTCGCGACGACCAAAGTAGCCCTCGTCACCGGCGCAGCACGCGGAATCGGCCGTGCGATTGCCCTCCGCCTTGCCGACGATGGTCTAGATGTCGCAGTCAACGACAGATCAAGCAGTCCTGAATTGGATGGGGTTGTACGAGAGATAGAAAGCAAAGGGCGGCGCTCGATTGCCGTCCCTGGGGACATCTCTCTGGAACCGGAAGTGGAGAAGAGCATTCAGAAAGTCGTGCAAGACCTAGGAGGCCTTGACGTGGTGAGGTCCTTCAGCTGGCGCTAGCGACCATTCTAGTCCTCACACAGTTTTTCATACGAGATGGTGGCGAATGCGGGAATACTCTGTTTTGAAACGCCCCTGAATAGTAAGTTGATTGAGAAGAAGACTTTACCGAGACAGGTCCGCTGAAGGGTGACGAAGCTACCGTCGAGAACTTCGACCGCGCGATGGCGGTCAACGCTCGTGGAGCAATGTTGTGTTACAAGCATGCTGGGAAGCAAATGATTGCTCAGGGCCGTGGCGGACGCATTATCGGTGCCTTCCTACCCCCCTCTTTTTAAAAAAATTTGAACTGACGAGTATTTTCAGGGGCTTGTTCAGTAGCAGGAAAACAGGGTCACCTTTTCCCTTTGCGTTGTGCCGCGACGAGGCTCACCTCGCACGAACAGGCTTTGTCATCGACTTGCCGTATAGCGCAAGCAAGTTTGCTATTCGCGGTATCACACAAGCTGCTGGCACGCCCTTTACCGAAATAATTTCTCCACAGTACTCATCAGCTGACGGGTGAAATTCATAGCTCGTGAGTTTGGCAAACACGGCATCACTGTCAATGCGTATGCCCCCGGCGCAGTGGATTCTCCCATGAGTCAGTTCCTCTACTTAGATGCTTCTCACCCACGTAAAAAATCTTTCTTTCAACAGCTGACGAGGCGGCAGTCCGTTTTGGCCCTGATACGCTTTCCTCTGTGGGTGTTCTCTGGCCCGGAATTACGCGATAGGCTTAATACAAGAGGGGTTCTTAGATAATTGCGAGCACGGCGGTTAATCGCATAGGAACCCCAGAGGATATAGCTGGTCTCGTGTCTTACCTTGCCTCTGACGGCTCTAGCTTTGTCACGGGTACGTAGGCAGGCATTTTGTTGCATGGACCTCCACCTGTTAACGTTACTCCATTATTCCCGCACCGTCTATGAAGGCCAAAGTGTACGCTCGGTTTTTCTCAGGCTCATACCAATGCTTATCACTACTCTTATCCAACGTCACAACAGATCTCCATAAACGGTGGCACCTTTTTCGATTAAACGCAGTTGAAAGGCGAAGAAGGGGTGGTGAGGGAATCTGCATCCATTGGTGCTCTTGACAACCTATGGTTGTAATCTAGGAGCGGAATTATGATGAGCACACCGGACGCAGTTAAGTCTTCGGTGCAAGATCGTTCAGGGCGTTCTGTTCTTCGTCTGAGTACTGAGTTCATGATCATATGCACTTGATGGCATTTGACACGAGTCACAATACGGTGTCCATGACCAGCTCCTTGCCGGTAATGTCAAGTCTTTATGCCGGGCGAAAAATGCGTTGAATAGAACCAGAAGATGATCTAACAAATCTTATTGAACCGTAATCTCGAAACTAACGCGAATTATCTAATACATTCTAAATAATCAAATGAGATATTGCTTGAGAAGGTTTTTAGCGAATCTCATGAAATCGCAAGATGCTGGGTCCCTGACATGTTTGAGCTCAACTCGTGGTTTGAACACTATGGTGTGCCATCCTCCTCCGTCTTGACGACACACAGCAGCGGCTGGCCGACAGTCACTGGCGTGCCCGTGTCCCAAGCCAATGCACTCCTGGGGGCGTCACATGCCGACACGCTGGGACGAACGACACCGCCAACCTTCCCATGGTCAGCTATGCCATCCCCACAGCGCTGTACACAAATGTGCAAACTGTGGCGCCAACAATGTACTTCATCTCCACATGCACGCTGCCGCAAACACCCTGGACGCGTTCCATCGGAGTGGCATCGAAAGAGCTCATGACCGAGCCCTCGAGCTGTGATGAGATGACCACGCCGTCGCACCTGCGCTGGCTGTACAAAACTTTCGCCTACACGCCCGCCATGACCGACCAGAATGTGCCCGGAATTGTGGGATACCTGAATGAGTACCGAGCCAGGCAGATCTTACGATGTTCATGAAGGTATATCACACTGACTGTGGCTGACGTGAAAACCGTGAACTTCACCGTACGGCGGTGGGTACAACCCAAGCTACCCTGGTTTTCGAGGCGAACCTCAACATCTGAGAACTGAGTGCGAGCAGCGTGGGGCGCGACCAAAACTCACAACTGCCACCACACCTTCCACCACCTCACCGCCTGTCCAGACCAACGCGTATAAGGTGCTGAGTCTGCCGACACCCCTATCGCCCTTGACCCAGTCTCACAATCGTCAACCTCATTGGCTTCGGCAGGCGCGGAAGGTGACGACGAAGCTGACTTGGTGCGGCCACACGCCCGACGTGAGCTCGCAAGCCATTGTGCACCCTCCGCGATTTACTGGAGGGTGTGGGCATGTCATCCGTGCGCCGTGTTGACCCACGTTTCACTCTCGGGTTACATCCCGCAAACCGCACGCAGCTTGTCCGCATCACTCACCCAGGGGATCAGCCAACTCAGTCGAAACCACATCAGTCATGGATCTTCACCGCCGAATGGGACACATCGCTCCTCGCCAGCGCGCGCGCTCTCGTCGAGAAGGGTTTAGTCACAGGGACCAAGCTGGATCCCGACTCACAAGAGGCGCAGTGCAACATGTGTATCTTTGCGTGCACAACCCGCAACCCAGGCCTGAAGGCTCGTGTCGGCCCTCAAGCGTAACGCTTTGGCGAAGAGGTGCACAGCAACGCCTGGGGACCCTCGCCCTTCGCCAGCAAGCGCGGGTGAAGCTACTTCATCACATTCACCGCCGATGTTACCTGCTACACGGCCACGTATATATTGCACACCAAAGCCAAAGCGGAGGCTTTCGGCGCATATGAGGCTTTCGAGGCATAGGCACTGGCGCAGCAGCATTGCGCTGCCGTCAAAGTTCTCAGGTATGACAGCGGGGGCTAGTACCTCAGTGATGCCTTCGACCGGCATCTCAAGTCAGCTGGCACTGCGCAGCGTTTGACTGTGCACGACACACCGCAACTCAATGGTGGCCGAGCGGCTGAACGCACTCTGGTGGAATGTATCCATGTTTTCACTCACTTGAGCGGCCTGCCCAAGTTCTTCTGAGGCTCGTCTCTGCGGCACGCAATGTGGTTGAAGAACCGCACGGCGACCTGGGTACTTGATGGCCCGACGTCTTACCAGGCTTTGTTCAGACGCGTGCTCGACTTGTCGGGTCTGGAGAGATGGGATGCAACAGTGTGTGTGCACAACACCGACGGCACGAAGCTGGACGCGCGCGCGCAGGACGGTCACTGGTCTTGTTTTGACATGTAGGCCACTCGCTCCAAGGCCACGCGCCTTAGCGCCAGGCTTGTGCCTCCTTTGTCCATCCACTTTGTCCTCGTTGCATCATCCTTATCACCAACTCCTTTGAATTGTTATCCCGCTCCACTCGTCAATCACTTTGGGCACTAGCCGTGCCACCACTTTGTCTATGGCAGAGGCGCAGTCTCCTTTTATCTGAGTGTTCCTAATCTTTGTATAATAGTGCGCACGCCGTCACTCCTGCCTTAGCTTCAGTCTCGATTCTTTCATGTCTTTGTGTCCCTTGCCACGCATCTTGCCACTCATATGGCGGGGGCGTTCTGCCCAACAAAGCTGCCCCAAGCGTCCAGCAACCCAACCACGGCAGTGGCAAATGCGGCAACCCCACTACAGCGTGGACCATGTGCTCACATCAAGGCTCACATTGTAGCTACTTTGTGTGTACATGGTAGAGTCTCGTAGCAATCTAGAATTGTTAGAACTTTGTAGTGCTCACACCGCCCCGACTTTGTCTGCATACCATGTATTACTGTAAGTGTAATTAGTGTAGGTGTAGGACTAAACAAATATTACACTAAACATTAATATTTATGTTCGACAACCGTTTATGTTGTGCTTATTATCAATAAACGAGAACTCCGAATTTCAAATGAATTAATTTGAAAAAAAATCCTGTTTGGATGATCCAAATCTCGATTTAGCACAGATTCAGAAACATTCAAAGCGGTCAAAACTGTTTGGCTCGCTTAGGGCCCCACTCCCGTTTTACAGATGTTTACGTTCAATAAACTAGAAAACGAGGTCTGAGACCAAGTCTGAGACACTTACACAAGGATGGGCAAGATCTCGAGGAGCCCAGTGATATCTTTGACGAGGCCATAGACAATCTTCAAAGCCCCAAAAACTACAGCTAAGACGTCGTAGACGAGGTCCACGAGTGGTGCATTTGCAAGAATTGGAGTTATTCTGGTGCCCAAAGGGGCAACATGGACTTATGCTTGTGGTCAGAGCATTGTATGCGAACCAGATGGGCCTAAAGATACCAGGGCCCATCAGTAAGTTGGAAAATGAGATACCGGGTTTTCGCAGGTTTTTACAGGTCAAATTGCAGGTTTCCAAGTTTCCGAGAACTTGAAACCGAGAACTTGAAAACCAGAAACTAGTAGGAAACTCCAAGTACTCTACTCAGCTTCAGTTGCTACTCAGACCATCAAAACATTAACGTTGCATTAACTGCCAGACATGTAATTACGAACTGTGATGAGTTCATGGGCATAACGATCAATAAAATGGTTTACAAAGAAGGAATAAAAGCTGTCCGATGCTTGGTCCGATGCGTCGTATTGGGGGAAAAAATCAAGAAAAAAAATTGGGAATCCTAGTCACGGTGCTTGTCCTAGTGCCACTGGCAAGCCTAGTGCTACCACGTCGTTCAGTTGGTAGCTCCGAGTCCGAGTCTCTCATTTGATCGGATTTGATCATTTGCCCTCCCACATAGATTCTCCTTCGTGTCTAATCCCCATTACTATAGATATTGTACTAGTATCCATACATAAATCCGAAGTTACGTTGGTTCCAGAGTGGTTCCAGTAGGTTTTCTGGGTTCCGCATCCCGGACCGGCGTCCAGAAGGGTTTCCGGAAAAATGGACCCACATTTCCAAGTGCCCGAGTTTCCGGGTTTTAGCCTTGGTTTTAGCTGGTTTTCAGTGGTTGCTCAACCTGAGCAACCTCTGAAAACTGAGATGCACGACTACTGATGCAACTTAGAGAAAGTGTAGTGCGACAGGACAGTAACATAGCAAAAGCACGCTGCTAATTCAGAGCTAATCAAAGGTTTTCAACCAGAATGAACAGAATGATCAAGCTAGTCCTGTACTATTCAATCCCCACACAATCGTTTCTAACTCCGTGTCTCTCACCGGGATTCTAACCGGGAGTCAGGACCCGAGCGATTTCGTACACACAGCGCCCCCTGCCAGTAGGAAAGACCACAAGCGGACCCTCCATGACTTCCTCTTTTACTCCCAGGGCGTCGTCCTGTGTGGACATGAGAACGGTATATATATCAACACCTCTCCATCAAGTCTTGACCGTCACCGATCTAACAACCCCCCCTTCTCTAGACATCATGGCCCTCGCGACGACCAAAGTAGCCCTCGTCACCGGCGCAGCACGCGGAATCGGCCGTGCGATTGCCCTCCGCCTTGCCGACGACGGTCTAGATGTCGTAGTCAACGACAGATCAAGCAGTCCTGAATTGAATGGGCTTGTACGAGAGATAGAAAGCAAAGGGCGGCGCTCGCTTGCCGTCCATGCGGACATCTCTCTGGAACCGGAAGTGGAGAAGAGCGTTCAGAAAGTCGTGCAGGACCTAGGAAGCCTTGACGTGGTAGGTATCCTTTAGTTGGCGCTAGCGACCATTCTAGTCCTCACAGTTTTTCATACTAGATGGTGGCGAATGCGGGAATAAGCTGTTTTGAATCGCTCCTGAATAGTAAGTTGATTGAGAAGAAGACTTTACCGAGACAGGTCCGCTAAAGGGCGACGAAGCTACCGTCGAGAACTTCGACCGCTTGATGGCGATCAACGCTCGTGGAACAATGTTGTGTTACAAGCATGCTGGGAAGCAAATGATTGCTCAGGGCCGTGGCGGACGTATTATCGGTACCTTCCCACTTGGTCCCCCCTTTTGAAAAAATTTGCACTGACGAGTATTTTCAGGGGCTTGTTCACTATTCGGAAAACAAGGTCATCTGTTCCATTTATGTTGTGCTGCCACGAGGCTCACCTCGCACGAACAGGCTATGAGATTGACTTACCGTATTGCGCAAGCAAGTTTGCTGTTCGCGGTATCACACAAGCTGCTGGCACGTAATAAATGCTCCACAGTACCCATCAGCTGACGGGTGATGTTCATAGCTCGTGAGCTTGGCAAACACGGCATCACTGTCAATGCGTATGCCCCCGGCGCAGTGAAGACTGCCATGAGTCAGTTTCTCTGCTTAAATGCTTCTCACCCACGTAAAAAATCTTTTTTTTTTCAACAGCTGACGCGGCGGCAGCCCGTTTTGGCCCTGATACGCTTTCTACTGTAAGTGTTCTCTGGCCCGGAATTGTGCGATAGGCTTCATCCAAGAGGTGTTCTTAGATAATTGCGAGCTCGGCGGTTAATCGCATAGGAATTCCAGAGGATATAGCTGCTCTCGTATCTTTCCTTGCCTCTGACGGCTCTAGCTTTATCACGGGTACGTAGGCAGGCATTTTGTTGCATTGCCCCCCATCTGTTAACGTTACTCCGTTATTCCCGCATCGTCTGTGAAGGCCAAAGTGTACGCTCGGTTTTTCTCAGGCTCATACCAATGCTTATCACTACTCTTATCCGACGTCACAACAGATCTCCATAAACGGTGGCACCTTTTTCGATTAAACTCCGTCGAAAGGCGAAGAAGGGGTGGTAATGGAATCTGCATCCATTGATACTCTCGATAACCTATGGTTGTAATCTAGGAGCGGAATTAAAGCACACCGGATGTAGTTAAGTCCTCGGTGTAAGATCGTTCAGGTCGTTCAGTTCTGCGTCTGAGTTCATGATCATACTGGTGTGCCTCTTCGTCACGGGCCTTTCGTATGGAGCCAGATGTTGGTAAGTCAATCGCTGCTCGCCCCGTTGCAACCTAATCGAATTGGAGTGCCGGTAAGACACCGGGGTCTCTTTTCGGTGAACATAGTATGGGATGGATAGCCCATTAGAGAACCCCAATGCGAGGCGAGACAACTGAGGTCGAGCATAATTAGGACACAGCGGCATGACCAGTCGATGCCCCTCTGGTGGGTCTGACAAAGAACTAGCTAGGCGAGGCCCGCAACTTGAAGAAGTTCAGTCATGGCCAATCACTCGCAAGATCACTCGCATCAGGACCTCGGCATCAGGAAAAACCCAATCCGGGAATAGGAAAATTCGCCCGAAATCGTATACGATAAGTGCGGTTCCTACCGATAAGTGGCAATTGTAAAATAAGACCGGTCCTTATCTTCTATACAATATATAAAAGACGGACGTGCACTTTTTGCTGACACATAGAATGACACAACAGCGCAGTTCAAATTTGTTTCAAATGTCTTTCAAATTCCTTCGTGCTCATACAACCGCCTCCCTATCAGAATACAGCTCACTCTGTCACGGGATCTCAGTTGCTGGATGCTGACACACTGTCTGACACTTTGATGTTGCCTTAATCACAACAGCGTGATGTTCTTGATCTGTTGTCCTGTGCAGTTTTGCTACCACTTACGCTCGCATTCGTTTTGCCTTTCAGCCCCCTCAAACCTCTCTTGCCTACTGTTCTTATTGTGGACTGAATGTACACATGTGAAATCCACCACTTCGTGTCCATTTCGATCAGGCAGGTAGGACCACTGAACTACGGCCCTCAATACGTCGTGCGCTTTCTTCCTCTTTTCTTCTCTGCACGTCCCTTCCGATCCCTTCCGATTCCCTATCTCTATATTTATGCTTTATACACATATTGTATGTGTTCTCTTTCCTTTTCCGACACACTTCACCTAACGCTACTATCACATTTTTGTTCTTTGAACAGGACCGGTATTCCTGAACGTTACGGTGTAGCATGTCTTTGACATGCTCTTCGGGTACATTATTATCTCCCTGTGGGAGAATACCTCTCTTGTGGGAATATGATGCATGTATCATGCCATAGGGCTTTATAAGCCTGCGTGTTGTCATCGTGGACTATACGCGCCACCCGTATTCAGGTACGTCTTTGTCTCCCTGTGGGAGAATGGGTTGGTATCTCGTTTAGAGGGAGCAGTCACTCTCAGTAAAAAAGAAAGTCGCACAAAAGTCGCTAAAAACTGCATGAAGTCCTTATACAGTCAAGTGTCAGTCGAGATTTTTGACAAAGTCAAGCAAAGTCATTTGTCAGTCAGTCAAAGTCAATTGAAACTTGGGGAAAAATCACCAAAAAAAAAGCCTTGACTGGGATATTGTCTGACAACATGATCTAGTCAGGCAAGGTCAATTGCCAG
>WNGR01000316.1_pt1 | contig 84500 bp, 72 predicted proteins | sample 5407581 | NCBI WGS metagenome assembly WNGR01 (sample SAMN13153383, study PRJNA577476) | soil metagenome | isolation source: 80 cm soil or saprolite under Garry oak tree replicate 2 | place: USA:California | collected 2016-06-15
AAAGGGTAAGCGTGTACGACGACACCGATGACACGATAACGGCCGTGGTTGCGCGCGTGGAACTCGACAGGGGAACGTATCCGGTGATTATCGTTGTGCCTAAGCAATATGTGCAGTGCGAGGAGTGAATGCGGCAAACGAGTTGTTCCGCTCGGTCTCACTCGCCGGCGTTAAGGCAATGCCGAATGCCAAAGAAGAATCGACAAGCAGGCCAAGGAGGAAAATCCGTGTCCAGGACTCCCGCATCGGCACCGTTTCTTACGTTGACCGAGTATTCTCGGATTCAAAAAAAACGCCAGGGAGAATCGAGACAACTCCCAACCCTTGTTTTTAAACAGGTCAGCGCTCCCCTTGGATAACAAATCCGTAATTCGCTCGACGGTCGCCTGTCATCACCGTTTCGACACAATCGACTCATGGCATCGCATCACCGGATGCCTGTTCGAGGGATATAGGGAAGATCATGGTGACCGGTTCATGTTTTACCAGCATTCTGCACAACGGCTTGCGTTCGTCTTTGGTTGTGACGCTTCTCGGTTTCATAAGCGTCTGTCATGCACAATCCGCAGTGAATGCGCAGCAGACTGCCGCGGGGGCGCACGCGCTGCCGATCGCAACCTGTGCCGCGTGCCACGGCGCATTGGGCGCCGGCACCGCAAGCGGCGGACCGCGGCTTGCTGGCAAAGATCCAGAATATCTCGCGCATGCATTGTCAATGTTCAAAGCGGGCACGCGTGAAAGCGCTGTCATGCAGACGGTCGCACGCAATCTTTCCGATAGCGAAATACGCGAGTTCGCCACGTATTTTTCAAAGCTGGACCCGCCGCTTGCCAAAGCGGCGACGCCGCCATCTCAGACTCTGGTCATAGCTGGAAAGCAACTCGCCGAAATGGGCGCTGGATCAGGCGTGCCCGCCTGTTTCAGCTGTCATGCGGCCGGCGGCAAAGGCAACGGCGCGCGCTTTCCGGGCATTGCCGGCGAACCGGCGGCGTTTGTCGTCGCTCGGCTGCACGAATTCCAGGCGCGCGCGAAGGGTAAAACGCCGGCACCGGGAACGATGACAGCCGTTGCCGCAACGTTGAACGACGCGCAAATTGAAGAGGCTGCGGCCTACCTTTCGGTGACCGCACCCTGACGACCGGCAGCGTGCGGCCTGCGCGTCGCGCATCGATTCTCCTTTTATGTCGAGCGCAAATGCGATTTCTCGTGTGGAGTAGCGTCGTCCTCATATCGGGTCTGGTCGTGATGCTTGCGGGCTGCGTGAGTAGCGACAACTCCAATCTGAGTGCGGCGCAAAGCCCGCAGTTAGCTAAAACTTATCCTTGCCAGAGCATGCATGTGAAGATGCCGATCTGCCCGCCCGGATAGATCATGAGGGTTAGAAAGCTCGGGTACCTCGATAGACTCGAAGCGGTTAAAACGGAGCCGTCCACCGCCCGCAATCGCGCTGTTCCATGTGACCACGTTCATTCCTGAATGTGAGCAACTGAAGCCCGTGCGATGACCGCCCATGGGCCAACCGGCGGCCTTGTGCGGGTTTCACGACCAGTCCGCGTGTGCTCTCAATGCGAGTTGTTGAATGTGAGCTTTCACTTATATTCTGACGTCCTCGGGCGATGGCATAGGGCCGCCGCCACTGTACGAGAGACCGATGATGACTGCCTTTATCAACAGCATGAAGCTCAATCACCTGAGCTTTCCCTCAGCCGATACGCCCGCGACTGCCAGGTTCTTTGAACAGTACCTGGGTTTCACTATCGCGGGAACCTGGGAGAAGTCTTACATTCTCAAGCGCCCTGGCTTCGACGTGGTAATCGATCACGCCAACGGCGATTTGCCGGCATGGCCCAAGGCTTTCCACGTCGGATTTGAACTGCCGAACCTTGATGCCGTTCACGAGTTGTATGAGCGCTTCAAGGCAGAGGGTGTCGAGATGGAGACCGACGTCTTCAACAATGGCCGCGGTTCGCGCTTCTTTTGCCGTGCACCGGGCGGAGTGATGTTTGAAATTAACACTCGCCGCGACGCCGCGCCGGAATATCGCGGCACATTCGACGACTGAAGTAAGCCACGCGTAGCTAAAGCGAGATCTTTTTGCTGCTGGTCGGCCAGCGTCGCGCGGCCGTTGATCACGACTGGAAAGCGTCTTCATTTCAGGGAATACTAGCGATCGCAGCGGCCAGAGCGTCCACGGGACTCTTGCCGCTTGCGTCTCGTTGAATAACGTAGTCGGTACATTATTATCGTGGCCGCATGAAATACGGCCGGAATTCGAGGCATAAAGAACCATGAATCCATCGGAACGTATTGACCAATTGATCGCGGAACTCACGGACTGGCGTGGCAAAACCTTTGCCGGCATCCGCAAGAGCATCCTTGAGGCCGACCCGGAGATAATCGAGGAATGGAAGTGGATGGGAAGTCCGGTGTGGTCTCGCGGCGGAATGATCGCGGTTGCCAACGCCCACAAAGGCAAGGTGAAGCTTACCTTTGCCCACGGGGCGAGCCTCCCGGATCCTGATCAACTCTTCAACGCGGGCCTCGAAGGCAACGCGAGACGCGCAATCGATTTTTTCGAGGGCGACAAGATCAATGCGCGCGCGCTGAAAAATCTCGTCCGTGCCGCGATTGAGTTCAATCAGACCAGGTTGAAGAAGAACGCGCCTGCGGGTACTCGGGCGAAAAGTACGCAAAAGTGAAAAGGCGTGAGGCTATGGCGGATTGAACCGGTCGTTGCAACACTCAACGTTTCCGCCAGTTTATATGGCCTTTCGCCGCTACCGCGCAAAGCGGTTAATTCGCCGGCTCGGCTCAGACCCAATCCGCCGCAGGCCCCGGCGCATAACCGTCATTATTCAGTCACAAACCTCACGCAATATTACCGCCAGCCTTCAACGGCCCACCGAGCTGCGCGCTGGCCTTCCCTTACTACCCTCAAACATCCACGCGAGCCACGCACGCATGGACGACGCTTAGCGCCAGACACGTCGACAACAAGCATTCCATTCAAGGAAAAAACATCGTGTCTCGTTCAAGACTCCTTGCTCTGACGGCGATCGCCTCGTCGCTCCTGTTCGCCACCGCGGCGCACGCCGGCGTGGATCTCATTGCGGTCGGCCAGTTGAGCGGCCTGACCGGCGATTTGTCGAAGGAAACGGCGGCGCCGCTGGAGAACGGCGCGGAGGGCAATCTGCTGGGTGGTCTGGGTTCGGGCATCGCCTACGCGGGATGCCATACGTTCGTTGCGGTGCCGGACCGCGGTCCGAATGCCGTGCCGTACAACGCGGCCATCGACGACACCGCGTCCTACATCAACCGCTTTCAGACTTTGCGCCTGCGCCTGAAACCCGGCACGGCGGGCGCCGCGCTGCCGTACACGCTGACGCCGAAACTCATCGGCACGACGCTGCTTCACGCGTCCGAAACGCTGGTCTACGGAACGGGCGCCGCAGCCGGCGTGCCCAACGGTGCACCCGCGCTGAATCGCCGCAACCACACCCACTACTTCACCGGCCGCTCTGACAACTTCGATCCCACACGCCTGTCGACCAACAACCTCGACGCACGCTTCGATCCCGAAAGCGTGCGCGTGAGCAGCGATGGTGAAAGCGTCTTTATCTCGGACGAATACGGTCCCTACGTCTATCGTTTCGATCGCCGCAGCGGCCGTCGCACTGACACCTACAAGCTCCCCGATACGTTCGCCGTATCGACGCTGAGCGCCGTCGGCAACGACGAAATCTCGCAGAACACCTCGGGCCGCGTGGCGAACAAGGGCATGGAAGGTCTCGCGATTTCGCCGGACGGAAAGACGCTCTTCGGCGCGATGCAAAGTCCGCTGATTCAGGATGGCGGCACCAACGGCGCGTACACGCGCATCGTCAGGATCGATTTGCGCAGCGGCAAGACCACCCAGTTTGCGTATCCGCTGACGAACATCGGTACGGCGGCCAAGCCGAAGTATCCGACCATCAGCGACGTCGTGGCCGTCAACGATCACGAACTGCTGGTGGACGAGCGTGACGGGAAGGGACTGGGCGACGATTCGACGGCCGCGTTCAAGAAGGTGTTCCACATCGACCTGACGGGCGCGCAGGACGTGAGCAACGCGAGCAGCGAGGCTGGTCTCGCGCCGTACGCGGTGCGGAAAACCTTGTTCCTCGACGTGGTCGCGTCGTTGACCACGCACGGCTATAACGCAAACGACATTCCGGCGAAACTCGAGGGCCTGGCGTTCGGCCCCGACGTGCTGGTCGGCGGCGTGAAGAAGCACACACTGTTCATCGCCAACGACAACGACTTCCTCGGCACCGTCACCGATACCCATCATCCGGCCGGCATCGCGAACCCGAACCGGTTCTTCGTATTCGCGTGGGATCCGAGCGAGTTGCCCGCGTACGTCGCGCAGACGCTGCCGGGCGCGGATGACGATCGTCGCGGCAACGGTCATAGCCAGCTGGCCCAGACCTGTGGTCCGGATCGCGACGACGATCATTGAGCCAGGGCGCGCATTGCGCGTCATTCGACGCGTCTTCGCTTCCGGCGATGCCTGCGGAATGACGGGAGCCGAGATTGTCGTCGATGGCGGCACGACCGGCGCCCCACGGGGCGCACCCGTTTTCCGCAAGGGTCGAGCCCGCGCCACGGATCGTTGGTGAGCGGATCCGTCACCATATTGGCGGATTCGTTCTGCATAACAGCCGTGGTAGAAGTCTTTTTTGTTCTACGCTATAAGCGCGACCCGCAGCGCGTCCCGACGTTCGTCCCGCATCACGGCCGGTTCAGTAGAGCCGCCGCACTCGCTGCGCCCGCCGATGGGCCTCCCGCGCAATACGGTTCGACGAGCCGGAGGCCGATCGTCAGTCAAGCGCCTCGCCTGACTGCAACCCAGAAAGCCGGGGCCGTCGCCGGCGGCATGATGGCTGGTGCACCTTGGCATGCACGCTCCATGGAGGATGAGATGTCGATTCGACTAGGCGAAGAAGCGCCGGATTTCACGGCGGAAACCACCGAAGGGCCGATCCATTTTCACGAATGGATCGGCGACCATTGGGTGATCCTGTTTTCTCATCCGAAGGATTTCACACCCGTTTGCACCACCGAGCTCGGATACATGGCCGGCCTGAAGCCGGAATTCGATAAGCGCAACACCAGGATTATCGGTCTTAGCATCGATCCCGTCAGTGACCACCAGAAGTGGATGAAGGATATCGAGGAGACGCAGGGACACGCGATCAACTACCCGCTGATCGGCGACGCCGACCTGACTGTCGCGAAGCTCTACGACATGATCCACCCGAGCGCGAGCGGCGGCCAGCGCACCGCCGTGGATAACGCAACGGTACGCTCAGTGTTTCTCATCGGACCCGACAAGAAGGTCAAGGCGATGCTCGTGTATCCGATGAGCGCGGGCCGCAATTTCGACGAAGTGCTGCGTCTGCTCGATTCGCTGCAGCTCAACGCGAAACACACGGTGGCGACGCCTGTGAACTGGAAACCGGGGGAAGACGTCATCATCCCGACGTCCGTTTCCAACGACGACGCGATGAAGAAATATCCGCAGGGCTTCAAAACGGTGAAGCCGTACCTGCGCTACGTGACCCAGCCGAAGTGAAACCAGCGCTGAGTTGGCGTACATTGCAGTCAATGCGACGCGCCGTTCTCTACTGCGGCGGCGCGGCAGCCATCGGCGCTAGGCCTCCCGGCTTAGCGCCCTGAAACGGCCGGGACTATGCCCGGTCGAGCGCTTGAAGGCGATGCTGAACGCGGTGTCGGACAGATAGCCGATGCGCGAGGCGATGCCGCGTCGGCGACGACGAACTTCGAATGCGTTGTCACCGATCACGAGGAGTGAAGGGACGGGTGGTCGAATTCTACGAAGCGCACGTTTGCGGCATCAAACGCTAAATAGCGGTTCGAGATAACGTTATCGGAATCGAATCATTCTCAAGGCCCATTTCGATCGCTACGCTTGCGAATCTATTGCAAGCGAGGGCATATGGCCGCTTCTGTTCCGACATCGTTTTTCACGCGACGACGCACGCTGAAACTGCTCGGCGCAGTGCCCGCGCTGACCACGTTCGCCGCGACCGGCGTCTTTCGCTCGCACGGCGCGCAGGCCGCCGAACCTGCATCCACCACGCTCGTTCTCGGTGACCAGGCCGGCGGCACGCGCGCGCTGGTCGAAGCGGCGAAGGTGCTCGACGGCGCGCCGTACGCCTTTCGCTGGGCCAACTTCCAGGGCGCGGCGCCGCTCTTCGAAGCGCAACGCGCGGGCGCCGTCGATCTCGCTCCGGCGGGCGACTTGCCGGTGCTCGCGGCGGCGGTCGGCGATCCAACGTTGAAGATCGTCGCGACGCGCGTGGGCTCCGGCGCGCAACTCGGCATTCTCGTCGCGGCGGATTCGACGATTCGCACGGTCGCGGATATGAAGGGGCGCACAGTGTTCGTCTCGTCGGCGCGCGGCAGCATTTCGCAGTTCCAGTTGTACGGCGCGCTCGCCGAAGCGGGGCTCTCGAAAGAAGATGTCAGCGTGCGTTTCATTTTGCCTGTCGATGCATTTGCCGCGTTCGCATCCGGCTCGATCGAAGTATGGGCGACGTTCGATCCGTACTACGGCATCGCCGTGCAACGCGGCGCGCGCATTTTGCGCGACGGCACCGGCATCAATAGCGGCCTCGGTTTCATCACCGCATCGGGCGCCGCGCTCGCGGATACGCGCAAACGCGTGGCGATCGCGGACGTTCTGCTCCGGCTGCAGCGCGCGGGCGACTGGGCGCTGGCGAACCCCGACGCCTACGCGCAGATCTACGCGACGCTGACGCGCTCGCCGCTCGATGCGGCAAAACGGATCACGCAACGCGCGTCGCTGAAACAGCACTTCGTCACCGAGGCGGATATCGCCGCGCTGCAGAAGGTTGCCGACAGCGCAAATCGGGACGCGATCCTGCCGCGCCGCATCGACGTGCGCGCGATTTCCGAAACGCGCATCGGGAACGTTTGAACTATCTTCGTATCTAGCCGATGCACTCACAGGACCCGCTAAACCAGCGCGCGTCGCGCGGCGGCATGTCGAACACCGCTCGCCGAAGCGGCTTGCCCGGCCGTGACCGCAGCGCCCTGATCGCCTCGAACAACGCATGAACATCAGCGGTGCCGGATGACGCTTCGAAATACAGCGCGATTCGCTCCAGCAGTTCAAGGGCCGCCTCGGTTCGGCCTTCGTCGCGCAGCAGCGCGGCCAGCGCCATCGAGGCCCGCAGTTCCCGCATCCTCGCGGCCTGCTCGCGGGACAGTTCGGCCGGCTTCGAAACGGCTCCGCGAACATAGGGCAATGCCCAGGCCAACGCCGCGCGCACGCGCATTTCGCTGACGGAGTCCACGGTTGCGGCAGGGAGCTTGTCGAGCGCATCGACCGCTTGCGCGGCACGCGTGCAGCACTCCGCGATCATGCCGGCATCGAGCAGCGCGCCGGCCAGATTCGACGCCAGTTCGACGCCGAGCCGCACGTCGCCCGCGGGCGAGAACGCCCAATCGAAGGCGCTGCGCGCGTCGTCGAGCATATGTTGGAGAATCGCTGCGCTGCCGGCATCGCCGGGTGTCGTCCGCGCCGGGCGCGCTTGCAAGCAGGTGGCGAGATAACGCGCATGACGCGAAGCCAATTCCTGCCGCTCGCCTTCCGCCTGGAGTTTTTCCAGCGCATATGCCCGCGTCGATTCGGATAAACGATACCTCGCCACCGGACCGTCGAATTCGACATTCACGAGCGATTTGGCGAGCAGATCGCTGATCCCGTTGATCGCGCTCGCGACCGTCAACGTGGAGTCGCACACGACCGCGCAAGTGGCCTCGAAAGTGAACACGCCGCCGAATATCGCGATCCGTCTGAAGAGCGACTGCGCACCGGCGTCGAGCAGCGCGAAGCTCCAGTCGAAGGTCGCGCGCAAGGTTTGATGGCGCGGCAGCGCGGTCCGATAGCCGCCGGCGAGAATCGCCATGCGGTCGTCCAGCCGCTGATACACGCCTTCCACGCCGAGCGCCACGACGCGAGCCGCGGCCAGTTCGAGCGCGAGCGGAATGCCGTCGAGCCGCCGGCATATCTCGCCGACGAGCCGCAATTCCGCACTGTCGGCGCCCACCTTCCGCTGCAACGAGTTGGCGCGCAACAAAAACAGATTCACGGCCGGTTGCCGCAGGATCTCCGCGTCGCAGGAATGCGGTCGCGGCACATCGAGCGGGTCCACTCGAAAAACCGCTTCGGGCATGATGCGCAGCGGCTCTCTGCTCGTGACGAGCACGCGCAGCGAATCGCTTTTCGCAATCAACGCTTCGACGATTTCCGCCACATGGCCCACCACCTGCTCGGCGTTGTCGAGCACCAGCAGCCGGCGTTCTTGTGCGAGCGCCGCGGCGATCCGCGCGACGCCGGGCGCCGCGTCTGCCGCGGCCAGTCCACAGCCGTCGGCGATGGCGGCGAGCACGCCGTCGTGAGTGGTGAGCGCGGCGAGTTCCACAAAGCAGGCCCCGGCGAAGTCCGCGGCGGCGTGGTGGGCCGCTTCGATCGCGAGACTGGTTTTGCCGATGCCGCCGGCGCCCACCAGCGTCAGCACGTGCGCGTGCTCGAGCATCGCGCGGATTTGTCTGACCGCCGCGTCGCGGCCCACCAGGTGCGTCTTGGGCGGCGGCAAGGGGCGCACGGCAGGCGCAGGTGTGACGGAATCTTCAGACGCTGACTTTTTCGGCCGGCGCACAAGCTGATAACCCCGGCCGGGCACGGTGAGAATCAGATCGCGGTCCTGGCCGAGTATTTTCCGTAGCGCGGAGAGATGCACCTGAATGTTGTTCTCTTCGACCACGGTGTTGGGCCAGACTGCGTTCATCAACTCGTCTTTCGTGACGAGGCGCCCACCAGCCGATGCGATCACGGCGAGGATATCGAACGCACGGGAGCCGAGATGCACCGGTTCACCGTCTTGCTGCAACGTGCGCATCTCCAGATCGATTTGAAAGCGGCCTAATTCAATCATGTCGTTTTCATGTTCCGGGACAATGAGCGTGATAGGGAAACGGTGCCGCCCGACCGTGGCTTCAAACGCCTTGTATGCATTTCCTGCGCGACGCACGTTCGAACGGCCAGCGTCGACGTGGTCGAAAGTACCTTGGCAAATCGCGTGCGTCTTGTTGGTTAGTGCGATGTTTTGTATGAAAGTCCATTGGCATGAAACGACGGCGGCGCTCGATCATTCGACCGGCGCCGGATCAAGACATGCGTTGCAGGCTGTTCAGTTGCCGGCTTGCCGACGCCAGATGCCGGGCGGCATGCCGACCAGTTGCGAGAAGATTCGCGTGAAGTGGCTCTGATCGGAGAAGCCGCAGACCATGGCGATTTCCGACAGGGAATAGTCCGAATGCTTCAGCAGGTCGCGGGCTCGATCGATACGCCGCTCGAGCAGCCATTGATGTGGCGTGCGATGCGTGGTTTCGCGAAACGCGCGAATGAAGTAGCTGCGTGACAGATTGCACGCGCTTGCGATCTCTTCGATCGAGACGTTGCCTTGCGACTTCGCGAGCAGCATGTCCTTGGCGCGCGCTTCCTGCAAGCTCGACAGGCGCCGGCTTTTCTTATCCGATTGCGGCGGCGCGTTGCCGTATTGATCGAGCAGATGGGTTCCGATGGTGACGCCCAACTGCTCGACAAAGAGCGGGCTGGCCTCGCTCTGCCGATCCAGCGTGAGCGACAGTACCTGGGCGAGATGGCCGAGCACCGGGTCCTTGTGCCCGGCCACCGACGAAAGGCCCGGCAGGCTCGATCCGTTTCGCTCGTAGCAGGCGTTCGTCATGAAAGCGCGCGACAGTTCGATCAACACGAAATCGAATCCGCTTTGCAAGTCGGCCTTGTAGTCGTCCGCGAAGTCGCGAATGTAGACGCTGTCCCGTTCGAAGTCGTGCGAGGTCCAACGGTGGCCCGAAAAAATACGCCGGCGATGCCCCGTTTTCAGCGATACGCCGATCAGGAAGCCGCGATCCGAGCCGTGCATGGCAACGGCGCTTGCGTTGTCGTCGCGCGTGCACTTGCGATAGAACTTGAACTCGCCGGTGTCGAGCTCGAGGTCCCGGTATAGCCGGCTCGACAGGCATCCGAGCGAGTCCTTCGGGCGTGCGGCCGTGGCGGCGGATGTCTGTGTATCGTTGAACATGGATCGTCACCTCGATTCGTCGCGCAGCGGTCCCACTGCATGGGTAATTTACCTGAAAATAATGAAATGTAAGTATTCGCCATTATGGCTGAATGCACCGTAATCGGGCGAATTGCGAGTTAAGTATTCTCTGTAATATGAATATGCAGAAAAAACGTTTGTGTCGGCTTCGAGTGACAGCACCCACGCGCGAAGATATTGCCGGATACGATTGGCGATGAGGCCGCGCCAGTCGACGAACGGTTTGCCGAGATCATCAATGCATTCACGGATCTAGCCGCGAGTATCGGTCGAGGCAACTGCTTGTGATGTGCGCCGCGCAGAGCGGGTTCTCCGCGCCATGGGATGACGGTATCGGGCTTGGTATAGGAGAGTGGCCGACGCGTTATTTCGTGCGACAACGAAGGCGTCGTGGAGGGGCCAAAGATTTTCGGCCCGCGTCGCGTGGACTGGATGCGTGTTTCTGGCGAGACAAGTTCGCCAGAAACACGCGCCGCGCATTCGGAGCGAGCGTTGCTTCAATTCATCCGGACATCAGCGCTCGACGGTCAGCATCAGCTCTGCAGAAACTCCAGCAGATCGGCGTTGACCTTATCCGCCAGCGTCGTGCACATGCCGTGCGGCGCGCCCGGATAAACCTTCAGCGTGGCGTTCTTCATCAGCTTCGCCGACAGGCGCGCCGAGTCGTCGATCGGCACGATCTGGTCGTCGTCGCCGTGAAGGATCAGCGTGGGTACGTCGATCTTCTTCAGGTCCGCGGTGTAGTCCACCTCGGAGAACTGCTTGACGCATTCGTACTGGCCCAGGATCGAGCCGAGCATGCCTTCACGCCAGAACTCGTCGATCGTGCCTTGCGAAATTTTCGCGTTGGGCCGGTTGAAGCCGTAGAACGGCACGGCGAGATCCTTGTAGAACTGCGAGCGGTTCGCCGCCACATTCGCGCGAATGCCGTCGAACACGGACATCGGCAGGCCGTTCGGATTGCTTTCGGTCTTGACCATGATCGGCGGCACGGCGCCGATCAGCACGGCCCTGGCGACCCGCGAGGTGCCGTGGCGGCCGATGTAATGCGCGACTTCACCGCCGCCGGTCGAGTGACCGACGAGCGTCGCGCCCTTCAGGTCGAGCGCATTGATCACCGCGGCCAGGTCGTCGGCGTAGGTGTCCATGTCGTTGCCGTGGGACGGCTGATCGGAGCGGCCATGGCCGCGGCGGTCGTGTGCGATGACCCGATAGCCCTTCTGCACGAGGAACAGCATCTGCGCGTCCCACGCGTCGGCGTCGAGCGGCCAGCCGTGCGAGAAGACCACCGGCTTGCCGGTGCCCCAGTCCTTGAAAAAGATTCGCGTGCCGTCTTTTGTCGTTACCGTGTTCATCGTATGACGCTCTCCATGCTGTGAGTGGGATGCATTGCCCGCGTGCGCGTTGCCGCCGGCCGCCGCGGCGGCCATCGCGACGCTCGGCGCCGCCATTGCGGCAACGGCCGCGCCGGCACCCGCAACAAGCAGTTGCCGGCGATTCGCCGATGGGATTCCGGATGGGTTAGCCAAATTTTCTCTCCAGTCTTGACGTTGATGGACCTCTGTTCTTGACGATGCATGACGCGACATCGCAGGTTTCAATCGTAAGGCTGAGAGGCCTGTATTGAACTTCAGATTGCTTAAATCTTCTTAACGCGCATGCCGCTATGCGTCGATCCGGCGGCGCAGGCTGTCACCCCCCAGCGGCATGTCGCGCAAGCGCTTGCCGGTGGCATCGAACAACGCATTGCCGAGCGCGCCGGCGGTCGGCCCCATCGACGCCTCGGCCGCGCCGAGAAACGGCGCGCCGGGACGATTGATCAGATGCACGTTCAAACTGCGTGGCACGGCGGAGAATCGCAGGATCGGATAACTGCTCCAGTCGAAGCTGCGGATTCTCTGCGTGTCGAACTTCAATTCTTCATATAGCGTCCAGCTCGCCGACTGAATCACGCCGCCCTCGATCTGATTGCGGATGCCATCGGGATTGACGATTTGCCCGGAGTCCACCGCGACTTCCGCGTGTTCGAGAATCACCTGACCGGTCTCGCGCACGACGGAAACCTCGACGGCGATCGCCACATACGCCATCAGGTTCTTGTACTTGCCGAACGCGAAGCCGACGCCGTGATTGGCCTTGCGCGGCGCGCGCGGCCAACCGAATTTTTCGGCGGCAACGCGAATCACGTCGCGTGCGCGCGGGTCATGCAGATGCTTCAGGCGGAACACGACGGGATCGGCGCCGGCGGCGGCGCTGAGTTCGTCCATGAAAGACTCGATCGTGAACACGTTCATGTGCGCGCCGAGCGAGCGCATTGCCGAGGTGTGCAGCGGCATGGTCGGGGAGAAATTGTTCACCACGTGCAAGTTCGGAAACGCGTACAGCGGAATCGCGTTTCGGTCGCCGCCGCCTTCGGGCTGCACCATCGGCACCGACGGCGCGGGCACGAACGGCTTTTCCAGCATCTGTGCGGGAATCAGCCGGCCGGCATTGACGATCCGCTCGTTGTGCGAGCTGCTCCACAGCGCGTAATCCCAATCGACGATGCCGCCGCCTGCGTCGAGCGAGGCCTTTACTTCAGTGACCATCGCGGGCGTGTAGTGGTCCCACGTATGTTCCTGTTCGCGCATCCATTGCACGCGAACCGGGCGTCCCGCCATTTCACGCGCGATCAACGCGGCGTGCGCGGCGACGTCGTCCGCGCCGTTGTGGCCGTAGCAACCCGAGCCTTCGACGTGAACGCAGCGCACGTTCTCTTTCGGCAGGGAGAGCATTTCGGCCAGCGCGTCGCGCAGCGGATAGACGCCTTGCGAGTGCGTCCAGACGGTCATGTGGCCGTCCTTGAACTGCGCGACCGAACAGGATGGTCCGATCGAGCCGTGCAGCATGTAGCGCCTGGTGTATGTCGCGCTCAGCGTTTTGAGCGGAGCGCCTGGCGCATTGTGCGTGTTCGCGATCTCAATGTGCTGAGTGGAAATCTGCTTCAAATCGCGATGGACGGTGGCGGGATCGGGCAGCGCGTGCCCCGCGCTCCACTGGCTGCCCGCCGCGAGTGCCCGCTGCGCCTGCACCGCCTGCCATTCGCCCTTGGCGACCACAGCCAGCATGCTGCCGTTGCGGACCACGTTGATCACGCCCGCCATCTTCAGGATATCGGGGGTGTTGGTGCGCAGCAGTTGCGCGCCGTAAACCGGCGGCAGCACCACGCGCGCATGCAGCATGTCCGGCATGGACATGTCCTGCACATAGCTCGGACCGCCCGTCACCTTGCCCGGTATGTCCAATCGCGGCAATGAGGCGCCGATCACGGTGAACGTCGCCGGGTCTTTCAGCGGCGACACGGGCGTCGCCATGCGATGCAGGTCGACCAGGCCGACGGCTTCGCCGTAGGTCATCGATCTTCCGTCGGGCGCCTTGATGACCGCGTTATGCGCGCTCAACACGCTGCCGCTCACGCCGAAGTGTTTAGCCGCCGCGTCGACGAGCAGCCCTCGGACCTGCGCCGCCGCGTTCAGCAATGCGCTGCCGCTGTCGGCGATGGTGTGGCTGCCCGCCGTGAGTCCTTCGTCCGGTGACGCGCCGGTGTCCGCGGTCAGGAACGTGATCAGCGACGGCGCCATGTCCAGCTCCTCGGCCGCGACCTGGAGCAGCGCGGTGCGCACGCCCGTGCCGAGTTCGACCTTGCCGGTGTAAACGGTCACCTTGCCGGCAGGATCGATCTTGATCCACGCGTCGAGATAAGGGTTGGTTTTCAGGCTGCCCGCGAGCGTCTCGGTGGCTTTCGCGATGTGCACGGCGGCGCCTTCGTCCGCGATCACTTCCTGCGCGAGCGCCTTCGCGCCGGGGAACAGGCTGAAGCTCACCACCAGCGCGCCGGACATCATGAAGCGGCGGCGTCCTTCGTCGATGTCGTCGTGAACGCTCATTGCGTGCCTCCGTTGCTCGCCGCGCGTTGTTGCGTCGTGGCGGATGCGCCGTTGCCGGCCGGCAGATGCGCGACCTCGCGGATCGCGGCGAGAATGCGCATATGCGTGCCGCAACGGCAAAGATTCGGCTCCATGTGCTCGCGCAATTCGCTTTCTGTCGGATGTGGATTACGGTCGAGCAGCGCCTGCGCGCGCATGATCATGCCGGCGATGCAATAACCGCACTGCGCGGCCTGATGCTCGATGAACGACTTCTGCAGCGGACCGGGATGCTCCGCTGTGCCGAGGCTTTCCACCGTGCGCACAGCCCGCGCGCCGATCGACGAAACGGGCACGAGGCACGAGAAGACCGCTTCGCCGCCGACGATCACGGTGCACGCGCCGCATTGTCCGAGGCCGCAGCCGAACTTCGCGCCGTGCAGCTGCAGATCGTTGCGCAACGCGTAAAGCAGCGGCGTCGACGGGTCGATATCGAGGGCGTGCCGCACGCCATTGACGGTGAGAGTGATCATCGCGCGTTGTTCTCCTTTCTGACTTTCGCCACGGTTGCTTCGACGTCGCTCCAGGGGCCGCGCTGTGAATACGCGGCGCGAATGTAGGACGCGAGATCGGCGATCTGCTGGTCGCTATAGATTTCGCTGAAGGCCGGCATGTAGTTCATCGTGTCTTCGCCGTGCCAGCCGATGCCGCCGAGCATCATCTGAATCGCGTTGCGCGGCGTCGTTGCATTGACCGCGGTGCTGAACGCGAGGGTGGGGCGCTCGCCGATTGTTTGCATCGGCGAAGCGGGGCCGTGGCATTGCGCGCATGAAGCGCTGAACAGGATCGCGCCGCGTTGCGCTGCCGCGGACGTTTCGCCTTGATTCACGGCCGCCGCCGATGCATTCGCGATAGCGGGCTGCGGCTTCTGAATCGACAGGATGTACGTTGCAATTGCCTGCACGTCTTCCTCGGGCACGGTAGCGAGATCGCGCGTGACGGGCAGCATCGGGCCCGCCGCGGCGCCGTGTTCGCTCGCGCGGCCGCTGCGCAGATAGGCGACGAGCTGCTCCCTGGTCCACGGTTTCGGCGCCGCGCCGAGCGCATTGAGCGCGGGCGCTTCCCAACCGTCGACGATCCCGCCGTCGAACGCATGGCCCGACTTTTCGCCGCCGATCAGGTTGAGCGGCGAATGGCACGATGCACAGTGACCGAGGCCATCCACCAGCAGCTTGCCGCGGTTCCACTCGGCGTCCTTCGACGTATCCGCCGCGCGCTCGCCAGGATGCAGGAACAGCACGTTCCAGAAGGCCAGCACAGGGCGGAAGTTCAGCGGAAAAATGAGGCCGTTCGCAGGCGCGCTCGCGCTGACCGGCTCGCGCGTCATCAGATACGCGTAGGCTGCCGAAATGTCGCGATCGGACATGCGCGTGAAGTGGATATAAGGAAACGCGGGATACAACAGATGCCCGTCGCGCGCAACGCCGTACCGTACCGCTCGCGTAAACGCTTCAAGCGACCAGTTGCCGATGCCGGTCTGCACGTCCGGTGTGATGTTGGTCGCGTAGATCGTGCCGAACGGCGTGGCGAGCGGCAGGCCGCCGGCGAACGGCTTGCCGCCCTTGGCCGTGTGGCACACGGTGCAGTCGCCCAGCGCGACGACACGCGCGCCCGCGAGCTTCGTCTGCGAATCGAACGACGAAGCCGGCGGAGGACTGACCGGCGCGATCGCGGGCTGCCACATCAACCACACGGCGACGATCAGCGCGGCCACGATCACCGCGCCGGTTGCCGCCAGCAAGATAGGCTTGCGAGTCATCAAGCACCTGTCAATGAAATCGTTGGTTCAACGGGGAACCGTGGCCGCGCGCCACGCGGCGCGCACGGCCAACGGCATGCATCACGCCTGTGCGACGTCCTGTTGCACGTTCTGACCGGCGTCGCCGTGGAACGGATAGTCGATATAGCCGGACCGGTCGCCGCCATACCAACCCGTGTGCTTCGGCGCGGCCAGCGGCGCGTGGCTCGCAATCCGTTCGACCAGATCGGGATTCGCGATATAGGCGCGGGCAAACGCGACGAGATCGGCGTCGCCGTCGCGGATCAGCGCGTTGGCCTGGTCGATGGAAATGCCGCCGTTGACCATCAAGGTCCCCGCAAACACCTTGCGCGTGCGCTCGATGATGCGCGGCAAGTCGGGGTTTCCGCTCCAGCCGTTGGTGTCCGCCGCATGAACGTAGGCGACGCCGAATTCGTCGAGCATCTTGCCGACGTAATCGTAGGTGCCGTCGGGATCGGCGTCGCGCACGTTGTTGTAGTGCGCATACGGCGAGATGCGCACGCCGACCCGATTGAGCGGAACCGCCGCGCCGATTTCCGTGAGAATGTCGCGCAGAAAGTTGGCGCGCTTCGAAATCGAGCCGCCGTATCGGTCGTCGCGCGTGTTGGTGGTCGACGAGAGGAATTGATGCAGCAAGTAGCCGTTCGCCGCGTGAACTTCCACGCCGTCGAAGCCGGCTTCGATCGCATTGATCGCGCCTTGCCTGAACTGCGCGATGGCCTGCTTCACTTCGTCGAGCGACATGGCGCGCGAGGGCGTTGCGTGAATCCGGGTGTACCTGCCGTTTTGCAACTGGCCCCATACCTGCAGTTGCTCGAGGTCGTCGTTGACGCCGGAAGGCGAGAGCGGCGCCTCGCCGTCGAGCAATGCAAACGAACTGACGCGCCCGCCGTGCCACAGTTGCATGAAGATACGGCCGCCCGCGGCATGCACCTGGCTTGTGACGTTGCGCCAGCCGGCAATCTGCTCGTTCGTGATGATGCCGGGCGTGAGTTCGAAGGATGCCGACGCGGCGCTGACGTTGGTCGCTTCCGTGATGATCAGTCCCGCCGAAGCGCGTTGCACATAGTAGTGCGCCATCATCTCAGTCGGATTGCCGTGCAACGGAGCCCGCGAACGGGTCATCGGCGCCATGACGACGCGATTCGGCAGACGCAGCCCGTGCAGATCGTAACCGCCAAGAAGAGGTGACATGGTGATTCCTTTGCGAATGATTGAACGTCGGTTCAGATGCGTGACGATGTCGAGCAGCGTATCGCCGCCGTCACAGGATTTCCTGAAACCGCGCTTAAATGTTGTGAAGCCGTACAGTGACCGGTCCTGATTACACGCCGTGCTTTGCCGCATGCGGACGGCCGATCGCCAGATAGTGAAGCAGCGCGACGAGCGGGAAAGCCGTAGCGACGCCGGCGACCAGCGTCCATCCCCCGTGTTCATAGAGCGGACTGGCGAGCGCCGAGCCGAATGCGCCGCCGACGAAAATGCTGGTCATGTACAGCGCATTCAGCCGGTTTCTGCTCGCGGCATCCAACGCATAGATTTCGCGCTGGCCCAGCACCATGTTCATCTGCACGGCGAAATCGAGCACGATGCCGGTCGCGACAAGCCCGGCCACGCCCCACGCCGGGTGAATCAAAGCAGGCGTGTAAGCGAGCGCGCCCACCACCAGTGCGATCAACGTGGCGCGCACCGTGTGACCCGCGTCGGCGAGACGTCCCGCGACCGGCGCGGAGGTCGCGCCGATCGCGCCGACCAGCGCGAAGATGCCGATCGCGGTTTGCGAGAGCCCGAACTGGCGGGTCAACTCAATTGGGATCGCGGTCCAGAAGAGGCTGAACGAAGCGAACATCAACGCCTGATATAACGAGCGATGGCGCAGCACCGGCATCGTGCGGATCAGATGACCGAGCGAGCCGATCAACTGGAAGTAGGTGGCCTGGTGATCCGGCTGGCGGCGCGGAATAGTGAGCGCGAGCACGCTGGTGACGATCGCCATCAGCACGGCTGCGGAGCCGAACACCGCGCGCCAGCCGAAGTGCCCGGCCACCACGCTGGAGATTGGGCGCGCCAGCAGAATGCCGAGCAGCAGTCCGCTCATGATGGTGCCGACCACCTTGCCGCGGGACTCGTCCGGCGCGAGGTGGGCGGCGAGCGGAATCAGGATCTGCACGGCCACGGAACTGAAGCCGACCAGCAGCGAGATCACGAGCAACCAGCCGGGCTGATGCACGAACGCCGCGGCGCCCAGACTCACGATCGACACCAGGGCGGTGGTGATCATCAGCTTGCGGTTTTCCAGCAGGTCGCCGAGCGGCACGAGAAAGAACAGCCCGAACGCGTAGCCGATTTGCGTGAGCGAGACGATCAGGCTCGCCGTGCCGCCGGACATGTGAATGTCCGGTGCGATCAGTTCGGTGATCGGCTGCGCGTAGTAGAGATTTGCGACGATCGCGCCGCAGCAGAAGGCGAACAGCGCGATCAGGCCGCGTGTCAGTTTGGTCTGGCCTGTGCTTCCGGCGGTGATGGATGCGTCGGTTGACATGAGCAACTCCTGAAATGAGAAAGCGGAAAAGCGGAAAAGCTTCGGATCTAGCCGGCGATATTCATCAAACGGTCGCCGAGTGAAATGCCCAGATCGGTCATGCGCTTGCCGCGCTGCAGCTGTTGGCTCTCCCAACGCTTGAGCACCGAATCGATAGTCGTGTCGGCCCGCGAGGCGCCCGACAGCGCAAGCGCGAGAGCATGTGCGTTGGCTGCGGCCTTGGCGGTGCTGCCGGCCGTGTGCGGACGCGGCACCGATGCGGCGTCGCCGATCAGCACGACTCGGCCGAACACCATCTTCGGTGTGCGCAGGTCGACGATCGGCTGCATGAACGGATCGTCGGTCGCATCGACCAGCGCGCGAAACGTCGGGCCGAGCAAGGCTTTTGCATCGAGCCGAAGCTGCTCGACGTCGACGCTCCTGGCCGTGCCCGGCGGCAATGAAAAAGCGCGCGCCGCGCCGCGACGGCCGACCAGAAGCTCATTGAGCTGATCGCGGTTGTATTTGCGGTACCACACCCAATTCCAGCGACGCTCGCCGGCCACGGTCGAGTCGCCTTCGCCGGGAATCAGATAGGCGAGCGCCGAGTGTTCGTCGCCCTGCTGAAACGTAAAGCGCTCGCGCAACGTGTTGGCCGCGAAGAGCGGCAAATCGGGTTCCGCGACGAGTCCGCGCCATGCCACATAGCCCGCATAGGCCGGCACGATTTCGGGCAACAGGCGGCGCCTGAGCGTCGAGCGGATGCCGTCCGCGCCGATCAGCAGGTCGGCGCGCTCGCTGCGGCCGCTTTCGAACCGCGCGACGATTTGCTCGCCGTCCATCCCGAAGTCGCTAAAGGTCTCGCCGGCATGCAGGTGCGCCGCGGGCAGCGCATGCTTCATGGCGCTGTACAGCAGGCTCCACGAAGTTTGCATTTGCGGCATGAACAGTTGCTCGATGCGCTTGTCTTCACGATCAAGATAGATGCGTTCGACCGATGCCACGCCCGGCGGATTCGGCAAGGCGACGCCCGCGAAATGCAGCGCGTCGAGCACGTCCGGTTGCAGCACGATGCCGCCGCCGCGGCTATCGAGCTGGTTCGGCGAGGTTTCGAACACGTCCACGTCCCAGCCGGCCGCGCGCAAGGTGGTGGCGGAGAACAGTCCGCCGAGCGAGCCGCCGATCACGACGGCACGCGATTTGTCGAGTGCTCTCATGCCGCGCTCCGTTGCATCGCGGCGCGCAGCGCGTTCGCGAATACGGCGGGCGGTTGCGCGCCGCTGATCAACTCGCCGGCAATGGCAATCGTGGGCACGGAATGAATGCCGAGGCGATCCGCCTGGTCGCGTGCCGCGTCGATTTCCTGAATGCCGGAAGCGGAGAGCAGATAAGCGCGGACTTCACCGGCATCGAAAGCGTGTTCAGCGGCGATCTCCGCCAGCGTGTCCAGCGAACCGATGTCGCGGCCTTCCGAAAAGTAGGCGGCGTAGATGGCTTGATACAGCGCGGCGGTCTGCTGCGGTTGATGGCGCGCTTGCGCGAACTGCATCAGACGATGCGCGAGACGCGTGTTCGGCGTGCGCAGCACCTTGTCGTAGTTGAACCGCGCGCCTGCCGCGAGACCGGCCGCCGCGACCTGCGCGTCCATGCCTTGCGAGCGCGCCCAACTGCCGAACTTGCGGGTGCGATAGCTGCGCCGGTCCATGCCTTCGACAGGCATCGCCGGATTCAATTCGAACGGCACGTAGCGGATCGAAACGGCCGCATTGGCGCCGGATTCCGCGAGCGCCGCGGCGAGATTCCGTTGGCCGATCCAGCACCACGGACAAATGAAGTCGTAATGGACCTCGACCTGAATGGTTTGCATGTTGCACCCTCGCTAAGTAACGAAGACAGCTTATTCGTTGCGTGTCGTTCGCGGAATACGGCTAAAATGCAATCCCACGTTGCGTGTGACGCAATCAAACACGTGTTGAGGCCGTACATGGACAAACTCCTCGCCTTGAATACGTTGCTCGAAGTGGCCGACGCCGGCGGCTTTTCGAAGGCCGCGCAGCGCCTGGGCGTCGCCACTTCGTCGGTCACGCGTCTGATGGACGCGCTCGAGGCCTCGCTCGGTACGGCGCTGCTGACCCGCACGCCGAGAAAGGTCAGCCTCACCGACGCCGGCATTGCGTATGTCGAACAGGTCGGCAAGGTGCTCGACGATCTGGCCGAGGCGGACGAGAGCGTGTTCGACAGCGGCGCGTCGCCGGTCGGCGCGCTGCGCATCGCGGTGCCGTCCGCCTTCAGCCGTCTGCGGCTCGCGCCGCATCTCGCCGCTTTTCTCGCCGGGCATCCGCGCGTGTTTCTAGACGTCGTGGTTGCCGATCACTACGCCGATCTCGCACTCGACAGAATCGACGTCGCGATCCGAATCGGCCTGCCCAATCGCGATGCGAATCTGGTCGTCAGAAAGCTGGCGGACAATCCGCGCTATGTCGTGGCGAGTCACGACTATCTCGAACGCAGCGGCACACCGCCCGCGCCGCAAGCACTCGATACGCACGAATGCCTGCGCGTGGCGTATGGCGGCGGCTACCGCACACGCCAGGTCTGGACCTTCCGCCGCGAGGGCGTGGAAGAGCGAGTCGAAGTGCGCGGGCATCTGCTGTCGAACAATATCGACATCCTGCTGGAAGGTGTCATCGCCGGACGCGGCATTGCGTTGCTGCCGGAATGGCTCGTTGCCGCCGAGATTCGCGCGGGACGCCTGATGCGGCTGTTCGAGCAGTTTGAGGCGAGTCCGCACAATGGCGACGCGGTGGTCTATGCGGCGTATCTGCCCAATCGCCGCCATTCCAGCAAGGTGCGCGCGTTTCTGCAGTTTCTCGAAGCGCGGCTTCGCTCTTCGCTGGAAGGCTGAAGCGCCGCGCGCGGCGTTACGAATGGCGTCCCGATTCGAACAGGAACCACACGCGCTGCTCCGCTTCGTCGATCCAGTTTTCCAGCAGGCTTGCCGTGGCGACGTCGCCGTACTCGCCGCACAGCGAATGCGTTTCGCGCATGTAGCCCGCCAGCGCCAGATTGTCCTCGCGCAATTCCGCAAGCATGTCGCTGGGCGTCACGAAGTCCGCATCGTTATCGAGAATGCGCTGCAGTTTCGTGATCTGACCCACGGAGCGCAGCGTTTTGCCGCCGATTTTGCGCGCGCGTTCGGCGATCGGATCCGTGGTCGCGTAGATCTGCTCGGACTGCTCGTCGAGCAGCAGGTGATAGTCGCGGAAGTACGGCCCCGACATATGCCAGTGGAAGTTCTTGGTCTTCAGATAGAGCGCGAACACGTCGGCAAGCAGAGCGGTCAACGCGGCGGCGATGTCGCGCGTCGCGTCTTCGCTCAGGCGTGTCGGTGTCTTGAGCGGCGCGGCGCGATGCGCGGCTGCGTTCAGTGCGTCTTTCATGGCGGTTCCTTTTGAGGTGTCGATCGATTCGACGGAAGGTCCTGAATCCGGCAACTGAAGTGTGAAATGGCACGCACATAAAGTCCTGCAGAAAATATGAAATGTTCTGAACCGGCAATAAAGATGGACCGCGTCGCGGTTAGTCTCGACGCTCTTTCCAAAAAAAATTTTATTTAAGAACTATTAAGGGATTTGCCAAGGACTTGGTGACAAGGCGTCGATAGACTGGGCCTCAGTTTTTAGCGCACTTCAAGTGAGTGCGGCATGTCTTTCCATGTTCACTAAACCTTCAGGATGTACAACGCCATGGCAAATCCGAAACTCGAAGTTCTGACGCCTGCAAACTCGCAGATCATCTTCATCGACCACCAGCCGCAAATGGCCTTTGGAGTCCAGTCCATCGACCGTCAGGTACTTAAGAACAACGTGGTGGGACTCGCGAAGGCAGCGCGGGTGTTTAACATTCCTACCACTATTACGACGGTGGAATCCGAAAGTTTCTCGGGATATACGTACCCTGAGTTGTTGGACGTGTTTCCGGAGCACAAAGTGCTCGAACGCACGTCGATGAATTCGTGGGACGACCAGAAGGTTCGTGACTCGCTTGCTGCAAATGGCCGGAAAAAAGTGGTGGTGGCAGGTCTGTGGACAGAGGTTTGCAACAACACGTTTTCGTTGTGCGCCATGAACGAAGGTGACTACGAAATCTATATGGTCGCCGACGCGTCGGGCGGCACCTCGAAGGAGGCGCATGAGTATTCGATGCAGCGCATGATTCAGGCCGGCGTGGTTCCGGTGACCTGGCAACAGGTGCTGCTCGAATGGCAACGCGATTGGGCGCACAAAGAGACTTACGACGCCGTCATGGCAATTGCCAAAGAGCATTCGGGTGCGTACGGGATGGGTGTGGACTATGCCTACACCATGGTGCACAAGGCGCCCCAGCGCGCGGCGGGGTCGCACGAGGTCCTGGCGCCGGTGCCTGCAAAGAAGTAACCAGCCGCATTACGTCGTCCGGCGGGGCGGCTCGAACACTGCGCGGGTTTCGTCTATCTCGGATCGATTGAGCATCCGTCGGCACCAACGTGCCGGTGGATGCGGCGGGATTCGAGGGCCGTATACCGGCGTCTTTAATTCCGTATGCCGGTTGCAACCGGTTTCTGAATGCTTCATGGAAGCAACCGCGACGAGCGCCCGCTTCCCATGAATGGCTCCGCGCGTGAAAAGCGGAGTGCTCCCTAAGAGGATCGCCATGACTACCACCACTTCCGCGCCGACGCAGGCCGAAGTCGTCTTCTTCAACGGCAAGATCGCCACGCAGGACGACAAGCGCTCCTTCGCCGATGCGCTCGCCGTCGCGAACGGCCGCATCATCGTTTCGGGCTCGCGCGATGCCGTGATGCGCCACGTGAACGACAACACGCGGCACGTCGACCTGAAAGGCCGCACGGTCATTCCCGGTCTCAACGATTCGCACCTGCATATCATTCGCGGCGGCTTGAACTTCAATATGGAACTGCGCTGGGACGGCGTGCCCTCGCTCGCGGACGCGCTCGACATGCTGCGCAAGCAGGTGGCTCGCACGCCGGCGCCGCAGTGGGTCCGCGTGGTGGGCGGCTGGAACGAATTTCAGTTCGCCGAGCGGCGCGGACCGACGCTCGAAGAGATCAACGCGATTGCACCGGATACGCCGGTGTTTATCCTGCATCTGTACGACAGCGCGCTATTGAATGCCGCGGCGCTGCGCGCGGTCGGTTATACGAAAGACACCCCCAATCCGCCCGGCGGCGAGATTCAGCGCGACAAGCGCGGCAATCCGACGGGCATGCTGATCGCGCGGCCGAACGCGGGCCTTCTATACGCCACGCTGGCAAAAGGTCCGAAGCTCGCGCTGGACGATCAGCGCAATTCCACGCGCCATTTCATGCGTGAGCTGAACCGGCTCGGCGTGACGAGCGCGATCGACGCGGGCGGCGGCTACCAGGCCTATCCCGACGACTACGCCGTGATCATGGACATGGCGAAGCACAATGAACTGACCGTGCGTATCGCGTACAACCTGTTCACGCAAAACGCCAGGAAGGAAATCGAAGACTTCGCCAGGTGGGTGAAGATGACGAAGCCCGGCGAGGGCGACGATTTTCTGCGCGTCAATGGCGCGGGCGAAATGCTGGTGTTCTCCGCCGCCGACTTCGAAGACTTTCTCGAGCCGCGCCCCGATTTGCCGGATACGCTCGAGACGGAACTCGAAGCCGTCGTCAGGCTGCTGGTGGCGAACCGCTGGCCGTTCCGTCTGCATGCAACGTATAACGAATCGATCGAGCGCTTCCTGAACGTATTCGAACGCGTGAACGCGGACATTCCGTTCAATGGGTTGCGCTGGTTCTTCGACCATTGCGAAACCATCACGCAGAAGAATATCGACCGCGTGCGCGCGCTCGGCGGCGGCATTGCGATTCAGCACCGCATGGCTTATCAGGGCGAGTACTTCATTCAGCAATACGGTGAAGAGGCCGTGAAGCGCACGCCGCCGATCCGTCACATGCTCGACGCCGGCCTGCCTGTGGGCGCGGGCACGGACGCGACGCGCGTCGCGAGTTTCAACCCGTTTGTGTCGCTGTACTGGATGGTGTCGGGCAAGACGGTAGGCGGCACGGCGATGTATTCGAGCGAGAACAAGCTTGACCGGATGGAAGCGCTGCGTCGCTACACCGTGGGCAGCGCGTGGTTCTCGAATGAAGAAGACCGTAAAGGCGCGCTCGTGCCGGGCCAATTCGCCGACTTCGCGGTGCTCAGCGACGATTACTTCACGGTCGACGAGAGCCGCATCAAGTTCCTCGAATCGGTGATGACGGTGGTGGGCGGCAAGGTCGTCTATGCGGCCGATGACTTCGCGCCGCTCGCGCCGCCCGATTTGCCGGTGAGCCCGTCGTGGTCGCCGGTCGCGGAATTCGGCGGCTACAGCCGTTACAAGCCGACCGCGGTAGCGTGCGCGGACGGCTGCGTGAATCTGTGCGGCGTGCATGCGCATGCGCACGGCTGGGCGTGGCGCAAGAACGTGCCGGTCAGCGATTCGAACGGCTTCTGGGGCGCGTTGGGATGTAGCTGCTTCGCGTTCTGATATCCACGGCTTCGTGCTGCAAGGCGAGCGAGAACCATCATGCCGACCCTGACCGACGGAGTGCTGTACGGGCTAGGCATCCTGGTCCTCGATTTCCTCGCCTGGCGTTTCGTGGACCTCAAGAGCGAGCAGGCGCGTCTCGCGTTGCGCGCGCTGATGTTCGGTCTGTCGACGTACGTGCTGTTCAGTTCGGGCATGAATCCGCTGCGCGCCGCGCCGTGGGCGGATCAGCCGCTGCGCCACCTGCTCGCGCAGGCGCTGGAGGTGGTGTGGTGGCTGCAAGGCGCGCGCCTCGTGACGATCGTGCTGGATCGCACCGTGTTGCCCGAGGCGTGGCACAAGGAGCGTCTGTTTCAGGACGTGTTCGGCGCGCTCGTGTTTCTCGCGGCAGCGGTGGGCGCGATCGCATTCGTGTTGCAACTGCCGGTGCGAGGCTTGCTCGCGACGTCCGGCGCGCTTGCGGTCGTGCTCGGCCTTGCGATTCAGAGCACGCTCAACGACGTCTTTTCCGGGGTCGTGCTGAACGCCACGCAGCCGTTTCGTATCGGCGACTGGGTGACGATCGGCGACGTGGAAGGCAAGGTGGTGGAGAGTAACTGGCGCGCGACCAGTCTACTCAACGGTCAGGGCAATATCGTCGTGATCCCCAACAGCGTGGCGGCGCGCACCAACATCGTCAACGCGAACCAGCCCTTGCACACGCACGGCATCAGTGTCGTGCTGCCGGTCAAGCCGTCGATCAGGCCGGCCACGGTATTGCAGGCGCTCGCCAATGCCGCCGCCAGTTCCGACGCAGTGCTCGACGATCCCAAGCCGATCGTCAGTGTGCGCCGGGCGACCAACGACGCGATCGAGTACGAGATCGTCTGCTACGTCGACACATTGAGCAAGAAGATCGACGTGCGCAACGATCTGTTCGATCTTGCACACCGGCATTTGCTGTCGCGCGGCGTCGTGTTGCGTCCGTTGTCCGTGCCCGAGCCCGCGGCCGAGTCCACGAATGAAAAGGACCGGCTGCTGCGCAACGTGCTGATCTTCCAGACGCTCGACGACAGCGAAATAGCCGAGCTCGCGGCGAAGCTGACGAAACACGAGTTCGATGCCGCCGACACGATCTACGCCGCCGCCGACGAAAACGGCCACGAGCTGCATATTCTCGCGCGCGGCGTTGCGAAAGTCACCGTGCCGAAGGGCGACGGCGAGATCGAACTGCGAAGACTCGCGCCGGGTGATTCGATCGGCCAGTCGGGCATCCTGGCGGGCGTCAGATCCGGCGTGATCGTGCGTGCGCTGACTCGCGCCACGGCATTCCGCCTCGACAAGAGCGCATTGACGCCGATCCTCGCGCGGCGGCCCGAGGTGGCGAGAGAAATGTGCCGGCTGCTCACGGAGCACCATGAAACCGAGAAGATGCTGCTCGCGTCGCCGGTGAACGCCGAGCAGCACGCAGGCGGCTTGCTGCAATGGATACGCGACGGCGTACGGCGCTTTCATGAACTCGCGATTTGAGCGGACCGGCAAAAACGCCGCGCGAATTAAGTCTTTTTAAGAAACCGCCAAAGTTTTTATTGAATTAATTCGCTACGCTGCATCGCACAGTCGGCAAGAGATTAGCCGAGCCTATCCGACGCAATCAACCATGGAGTTTCACGTGAGCACTTTCACTACCTCCGACGGCACGGAGCTTTACTACAAGGATTGGGGCACCGGTCAACCGATCATCTTGACCCATGGCTGGCCGTTGAACGCCGACATGTGGGAATACCAGATGACGTTTCTCGCCGACAACGGCTTTCGCGTCATCGCGCATGATCGCCGCGGTTTCGGCCGCTCCGCCCAGCCGTGGGCCGGCTACGACTACGACACGTTCGCCGGCGACCTCAACGAGCTGATCGAGGCGCTCGAACTCCGGGACGTGATTCTCGGCGGCTTTTCGATGGGCGGCGGCGAGGTCGCGCGTTATATCGGCCGCTTCGGCACGCGGCGCATCGCCAAGGCGATGCTGATCAGCGCCGTCACGCCTTTGATGATCCGCCGCGACGATCATCCCGAGGGCATGGACCCGGCGATCTTCACCGGTATTCGTGCGGGCGTCCTGAGCGACCGCCCGAAGTTTCTCGACGAGTTCGGCCCGCTCTTCACGGGCAGCAATCGGGAAGGCTCGAACGTCACGAAACAGATGCTCGACTGGACCTTGTCGCTGGGATTGCAGGCGAGCCTGAAGGGGACTTACGACTGCGTGGCGGCATTCTCCGAAACCGACTTCAGGCCGGATCTTGCCCGGTTCGATGTGCCGACGCTGGTGGTGCACGGCGACGCGGATACGGTGGTGAGCTTCGACGTGACCGGCAAGGCCGCCGCCGCGCTGATCAAGGACGCGAAGCTGCTGGTCTACGAAGACGCACCGCATGCCCTCTACTTCACGCATAAGGAACGGCTCAACCAGGACCTGCTGGAATTCGCACGCTCCTAGACGTCGCGGCAGAGAGCACCCAGCCGGTAGGCGGGTCGATGCGCAAGCGGAAGGATGGGCGACACGGAGGAGGTGACATGAAGAAAATCATTGCGGGAGTCGAGATTCCCGACAGTGCGATGGCCCGGGCGGCAACCGATCAGATCCGGGCCACGGAGTCCGAGTTGATGTTCCGTCATGCGCTTCGGGTTTTTCTGTTCGGCGCGCTGACCGGTTATCGCAAGAGCCTGACTTTCGACGCGGAATTGCTTTACGTCGGTGCGATGTTTCACAACACCGGTTTGAATGTGCAGTACCAACGTTCGCCGTACAGGTTCGAAGTGGATGGCGCAAATGCGGCACGTGTTTTTATGCGGCAGCACGGAGCGGCGGAAAGCGATATCCAGGAGGTATGGACGGCGATCGCATTGCACACCACGCCGGGCATTACGGAGCATATGTCGCCGCTCGTCGCGCTGATCTGCGCCGGCGTGCAGATGGACGTTTGCGGCACCCTTTACGGCGAATTCACCGCGCAGCAGCGTGACGAAATCGTGCAGGCGTGTCCGCGCGAATCCGGTTTCAAGAAGAAGATCATCGAAGCCTACGCGCGCGGTATGGAACATCGTCCCGGGACGACGTTCGGCACGGTGAATGCCGACGTACTGGACCGATGGGACCCGAACTATCGCCGCCTGAATTTCTGCGGTCTGGTGCTGGGTTCGGACTGGCCGAATTAATGCGGCGTGCCGCGAATGAGTACCGCCTGGTGGTGTGTCGAATGCGCGTCGATTGCGCGTTGAAAACAGGTGGCGCGAATACCAATGATGCCAATGGCAAGTATCGAAAGGAAAGCAGAATGGGCTACATCATTTCATTGGGAGTCGGCTTCGGAGTCGGACTTCTCTATTGGCTGCTCAAGGTGCAGTCGCCGGCGCCGCCGCTGATCGCTCTGGCAGGCCTGCTCGGCATGGTGCTCGGCGAGCACGCGATACCGGTCGTCAAGGCGCAGCTTTTTGCGCAGACGCCGATGGTTCAGGTTGCGGAGCCGGCGACGGCGGCCTCGGCGGTGAAAAAACCGAAGGCGCCCGGCGCCGCGAAAGAAGGCAACTGATGCCGCCGGTACGCGTCGCTTCTTATCGAGGAATCGTTCGTGAATAAGCACGAAGACACGATTCTCGCGATGATCGCCGGCTATGTGGACACCGTTGGCTTCATCGCGTTGTTCGGTTTGTTTACCGCACATGTAACCGGCAACTTCGTGCTGCTCGGCGCGGAAGTGGCCGGCGTGGGCCAGGGCGCGCTGCTCAAGCTGCTGGCGTTTCCGTCCTTCATTGCGGGCATTGCGTTGAGCAGCGTGATTTTCAAGTTCACGGAGCGGCATGATTCGACGAATGCCGCGAGCGTGCTCTATCTGCTGCAGGCTGTGCTGCTCGTTTCGTTCCTGGTAACAGGGACGTTGACGACGCCCGCAATGGATTCGAATGCTTCGATGGTGCTGGTTTGCGGCGTGCTCGGAACCATGGCGATGGGCGTACAGAACGCACGCGGCAAGCTGTTGCAGGTGAGCGGCCTGCCGAATACGGTAATGACCGGCAACGTCACGCAGATCGTGCTGGATGTGATCGAACTGATCCACCGGGGCGCGGCGGGCGGACACGGGCAGCAGGTTAGCGAACGCCTCAAATGGACATTGGCGGCCATGTGCGGATTCGCGGCCGGCGCCATCTTCGGCGCGCTCGCTTATTTGAAGTTTTCGTTCGTCGCGATTGCATTGCCCGTGGCCGTATTGCTTGTCCTCGCATGGAATAGAAGGGCGACGCAAGTGAGCCATTAGGTTACGGCGATACGTCGCTTAGGCGCGCTCGGTTTCGACAGATAACACGCGGCCTCGCGGAGAGGCCGGCTATTCAATCATTGCCAACACAAGTGGGTTACATCACATGTTCACTTCGCTTCAACGCTTTCGTCCCGTCGCGGTTCTTTGCGCCGCGCTGCTGATCGGCTTGACGCCGGTCACGTCCGCATTCGCCGATGCGGGGCCGCCCGAGGTATCGAACGGCAAGACCGCGCTCGCCGCGAAACATGCTGACGTTTCTGTCGGCCCGCAGTACGACACCACGCACGTGTATGTGGCCTCCACCGATCTCGACGCGTTCGTCACGAGCTTTCTCGCGACGTTCGGCGGCAAGGCTTCGCCGCGCGCCGTCTTCACGGTGACGCCGACGCCGAGCAAGACGGCGTCGCAGTATGTGCAGACGCCGGTCGGCATGCTTTCGGTGTTCGGCTTCGAAACGCCGATTCCCTATCCGTTCGGCAATGAGCGAACCGGCTATCTGGTGACGAATATCGATCAGGCGGTGAAGGCCGCGCGCGCGGCGGGCGCCGACGTCCTCGTCGATACCTTCGACGACCCGATCGGCAAGGACGCGATCATTCAATGGCCGGGCGGCCTGACGATGCAGCTCTATTGGCACACCAAGGCGCCCAACTACGCGCCGTTGCACAGCGTGCCGGATAACCGCGTGTACGTGTCGCGAGATGAAGCCAACAACTTCGTGCGCCGCTGGCTGCACTTTTCGCACGGCAAAGTGGTGTCGGACAATCCGCGCGCCGATGCCGGCGTAATTGGCCGGCCGGGAGAGACGATCCGCGAGATTCGTATCGATTCGGGCTTCGGCCGCATGGTGGTGTTCGTCACGGACGGCAAGCTGCCGTTCCCGTTCGGGCGCGAAACGACCGGCTATGCCGTCGGCGATCTGGCGCAGACGCTGCAGCGCGCGCAAGCGGCCGGCGCGAAGCTGCTGTACCCGCCATACAGCGGCGGATCGGGCAAGACGGCAGTGCTGGAATTCCCGGGCGGATACATCGCTGAAGTGCACGATGGCCGGTAAAGCGACCGCGATGAAGGCGCTGAACGTGCGCAGGCGCGCGGCGCTGCGCGCCGCGCGCGCGTTGCTGATCAGCACGGGATTGGCGGCGGCGTTGCCGGCGTCGGCGGCGGATACCGCGCTCGGCGGCGCCGACGACACCACGAAGACCAGCACCACCGCGGCGGCGGCAAGCACATCGTGCGCGCGTCCGGTCGTCATGTTCAATCGCTGGCAGGAAAACTGGTCGGCGCTCGCCAATCCGTGCGTGCCGAAACGGCCTTTCGATTCGCTCAAGTACATTCCGCTGTTCGGCAATCCCGACGCGTATATCTCGCTCGGCGTGGTATTGCGCGAGCGGCTTGAGGTCAACGACGCGCCGCTCTTCGGCCTCGGCTCGGGGGGGCACGACGACACGTACCTGCTGCAACGTCTGGAAGTTCACGCGGACGTGCGCCTCGGCCCTCACGTGCAGGTCTTCACGCAATTCGAGGACGCACATCCCTACGGCAAGGACAACGTTTCGCCGGTCGATAAAAACCCGCTCGACTTGCGCCAGGCGTTCGTCGCGATCACCGAGCCGCTCGGCCCAGGCACCGTGAAGTTCCGCGTCGGGCGGCAGGAAATGGCGTTCGACTTGCAGCGGTTCATCTCGGTGCGCGACGGCCCGAATGTGCGCCAGGCCTTCGACGCGATCTGGGCCGACTATGAAACCGGTCCATGGCGCTGGATCGCCTATGCGACGCAGCCGGTGCAGTACCGCGACAACTCGGATTTCGACGACGTGTCCAATCGCCATCTGACGTTCAGCGGCGTGCGCGTGGAGCGCCAGAGCGTCGGCCCGGGCGATGTGTCCGCCTACTACTCGCGCTACAACCGCGGCAATGCGCGCTTTCTCGATGCGACAGGCGACGAGCACCGCGACGTATTCGACGCGCGCTACGCCGGCAAGGTCGGTCACATCGACTGGGACGTGGAAGCGATGTATCAGTCGGGACACGTCGGCAACAAGACGATCGGCGCGTGGGCGGTGGGGTCGCTCGCGGGCTACACGCTGGCTTCGGTGCCGTGGACGCCGCGCGTCGGCATTCAGATCGACGCCGCTTCCGGCGACAGTCATCCAGGAGACGGCCGCGTCAGCACGTTCAATCCGCTGTTCCCGAACGGCTACTACTTTGCGCTCGCGGGCTACACCGGCTACACGAACCTGATTCACGTCAAGCCGTCGCTGATCGTCAAGCCGAACAGCAAGCTCACGCTGCTGGCGGGCGTGGGCCTGCAATGGCGTCAGACCACCGCGGACGCCGTGTATGGGCAAGGCTCGGCGGTGGTGCCGGGCACGGCGGGACACGGCGGACCCTGGACCGGTTTCTATACGCAGCTGCGCGCCGACTGGGCCGTCACCGCGAATCTCGCCGCCGCGCTCGAAGCCGTGCACTTTCAGGTCGGACCGTCGCTGCGCGAATTGGGCGCGCGCAATGCCGACTACGTAGGGGCCGAACTCAAGTTCGGCTGGTGACCGCAACTCAGTAATTCCGCATCTCCGTCATTCCGCAAGACGTCACCAGTTCGACGCGCCAGAAGAGGTCATTGTCATGAGCACCCCCGATTTACCGATCGAAGCGGCCCCACCGTCGGAACTCGAGATTCCGTATTCCTCGCTGGAATACCGGCAACATCAGATGTTTCCGCGTCTTTCGCCGGCGGAGATTCGAAGCCTGCGGCGCTTCGCCAGGCCGATGTCGTTCAAGGCCGGCGAACTGATCTTCGAAACCGGGCACGTTGCGCTCGGCCTCTTCGTGCTGTTGCACGGGCGCGTGCGGATCTATTCACGCGACAGCTTCGGGCGCTCGACGCTCGTCACCGAGCACGACGACGGCCATTTCATGGCGGAGATGGCGCAGCTCTCCGGCAAGCCCGCGTTGATCGACGGCGTCGCGTTGACGGATGTCGACACGCTCGTGATCGACCCCGACCGCTTGCGGGCGCTGATCGTCGCCGATGCGCAACTGGGCGAGCACATCATGCGCGCGCTGATTCTGCGGCGGCTCGGACTCATCGAGCAGGGGCTGGGGCCGATCATTGTCGGCAACGGCGACGACGCGCGGCTGATCCGCCTGCAAGGATTTCTGCGCCGCAATGCCTACCCCGCGACGGTGATCGACGCGCGCAGCGATCCCGAAGCCGCCACGTTGCTGGGCGGCATGACGACCGGACCCGGCGATTTCCCGCTGGTGTTCTGCCCGAACGGCAACGTGCTGCGTGCGCCGGATGAAGCGCAACTCGCGTCATGCCTCGGCCTCGTGCCGACCTTCGAACAGTCGCATGTGTACGACGTCGCGATCGTCGGCGCGGGTCCGGCGGGACTCGCGGCGTCCGTCTATGCCGCGACGGAAGGTCTGTCGGTCGCCGTCTTCGATCAGCGCGCGCCCGGCGGCCAGGCCGGCNNAGAACTATCTCGGCTTTCCCACCGGCATTTCCGGCCAGGCGCTCGCCGCGCGAGCATTCCAGCAGGCGCTGAAGTTCGGCGCGCATCTGGCGATTCCCGGCAAGGTCGTCGACGTGAGCCGCAACGAGGGCATCTTTCTGCTGACGCTGCTCGACGGTCAGCGCATCAGCGCGCGCACGGTGGTGGTCGCAAGCGGCGCCGCCTATCGGAAGCCGACGGTGCCCGGCTTCGAGCGCTTCGAGGGACGCGGCACGTATTACTGGGCATCGACGATCGAGGCGAAGCTGGTGAAAGGCCAGGACATCGTGCTGATCGGCGGCGGAAATTCAGCAGGACAAGCGGTCGTCTTCCTCGCCAACTTCGCGCGCAGCATCCGCGTGCTGATTCGCGGCAAGGACCTGAATGCGAGCATGTCGAAGTATCTGATCGACCGCATCGGCTCGCTGCCGAACGTCTCGCTGTGCACCGGCTGTACGCTGCGCTCGCTCGAAGGCGACGAAGCGGGGCTCACGCATCTTCACGTACGTCATGAAGACGACGGCACGGACGAAGTGCTGGCCTCGCGCCATCTGTTCCTCTTCATCGGCGCGGACCCGAAAACGGATTGGCTCGGATCGAGCGGCATGGAGCTCGATAACCGCGGCTTCGCCGTGACAGGCTTTGCGCGCAGCGAGCATGGCTTGTCTGAAGCCAGTGCGCGCTATCCGCTCGAAACGAGCGTGCCGGGCATGTTCGCGGTCGGCGACGTGCGCTCGGAATCCGCGAAACGGGTGGCCGCGGCGGTGGGCGACGGCGCGGCGGTCGTCGCGCAGATTCACGCGTACTTGAGCCAACGGACGGCGGCGCCCGTTCAGCACGTTTAATAAAAATTAGCGACTGCGCCGAATGCGTGATCGCTATGCTTTTTCTTGTGTTCGCGGCAAAAAAGGATTGGATGATGAAGTGGCTTCAGCGCGGTTGGGCGATGCATGCCGGCACCTGGTGCGTGCTTATGTTGAGCGTCGTCGCGAGCGGTACGGCCTTCGCCGCCGCGCCCCAGATCAAAGCCCAGGGTCCGGGCTTCTACCGGATCATGCTCGGCACGTTCGAAGTGACCGCGCTGCTCGACGGCACGCATCCGTTTCCGATCGACACGGTAGTGGAGGGCGTGCCGAAGAGCGAAATCGCCCGCGACCTGGCGCGCGATTTTCTGCAGGCGCCGGTTCAAGGGTCGATCAACGCGTTTCTGATCAACACCGGTTCGAAGCTCGTTCTGATCGATTCCGGCGCGGGCGTGCTGTACGGCGATTGCTGCGGCAAGCTGCTCGCCAACCTGCGCGCGGCCGGCTATCAACCCGGGCAGGTCGACGAGGTGTTGCTGACGCATCTGCATAAGGACCACGTCGGCGGCGTCGTGTCGAACGGCGCGATGGCGTTTCCGAACGCGGTCGTACGGGTGAGCCAGAGCGAAGCCGACTATTGGCTGAATCCGGCCAACAAGTCGAAAGCGCCGGCTTTTCTCAGCACGTTCTTCGACGCCGCGAGCGCCTCTGTCGCGCCCTATGTGGCAGCCGGGCGCTTCAAGCCGTTCAGCGGCGACGTTGAACTCGACTCGGGCATCCGCGCGATCGCGTTGCCGGGACACACGCCGGGCCACAGCGGCTATCTCGTGCAAAGTGATTCGAAGGATCTGCTCGTGTGGGGCGACATCATCCACGTCGCGTCGATCCAGTTGCAGAACCCGGCGGCTTCTGTCGAATACGACACCGACGCGGCCGACGCGCGGCGCTCGCGCCGCTCGGTGCTCGAACTCGCCGCGCGCAAACGCTATCTGATCGGCGCCGCGCATGTTGCTTTCCCTGGCCTCGGGCACGTCAGGAAGAACGGACGCACGTATGACTGGGTGCCGGTCAATTACGAGGCGGCGCCGGGTCAATAAGACCAACGCCCGGCGCGCTCATTACTTCGAGGAACACGAGATGGAAACCGAAACGGTCCAGGTCACGCATCACACGCTTCGTGCAAACGGTATCCGGCAGCATTACCTCGATGCCGGTAGCGGTCCGGCGGTCGTGCTGTTGCACGGCTTTCCCGAAACGAGCTTTGCGTGGCGCCATCAGATTCCGGTGCTGGCTCGCCAATACCGCGTCATCGCGCCGGATCTGCGAGGTTATGGCGAAACCGACAAACCCGGCTCGGGCTATGACAAACGGAACATGGCGCTCGATATCGTCCGTCTGCTCGACGAACTGGGCATCGGCAAGGTGGCGCTCGTCGGGCATGACCGCGGCGCACGCGTGGCGACGCGCTTGACCAAGGATCACCCTGAGCGAGTCGACCGGCTCGTCGTGATGGATAACGTGCCGACACGGGTCGTCGCGCAAAACATGAATCCGCAGACGGCGCGCGCCTACTGGTTCTTCCTGTTCCATCTGGTGGCGGACTTGCCGGAAACGCTGATCGCGGGCAAGGAAGCGGAGTGGCTGCATCACTTCTTCGCGGACTGGTGCTACAACCCGCACACCATCGAAGGCGCGGATTTCGAGACCTATGTGAAGGCATATAAGCGGCCCGGCGCCGTGCGCGGCGCGATGGCCGATTACCGCGCGAATGCGGAGGACGTCGCACAGGATCTCGTCGACGCGGACACCAAAATCGCGTGTCCGACCATGGCGTTGTGGGGCGAAGACTTCTACGCGGTGGGCGGCATGTTCGACATGAAGGCGGTGTGGGAAAGCATGGCGACCCATCTGCGCGCGGAGCCGATTGCGCGTTGCGGACACTTGCCTCAGGAGGAGCAGCCGGAACGGGTCAACGAACTGCTGGTGGATTTCTTGCGCGGCTGGACGGGTGGTTGATTGTGCGGCGAGCGGGCGGGAGCGTGCTGAAGGTGACAACTGCGCTTATCAAGCCGGCAATCCAGCATGAGCGAAGGCCGCAACTCGATGGAAAGAAGCGAGTAAGAAGCTTGGGAGAAGCGCGATGCATATCGAAAGCCCCTTGAAGCAATGCACGGAGGTGGCTCAACTGGAAGCGAGCATCTTCCGCGAAGCCTGTTGCGCACCTGGCGAGAACACGGCGGCTTTATGCGACGATGCTCGCGCTCCGGTGTGGGATCACGTGATCAGCAAGCTTCTGGCCGGCTATCGCAGTGAAGCCGAAGGCGAGGCGTACCTCAAGCCGCCGATCGATCGTGCAGCCGCGAACGCGCCGTCGCGACACGTCCAGGTCGAGGTGATCGAGCGCTTGTCCCAAACGTCGATTGCGGTGCTCTGGCAAGACGCAACCCGCTGCCGTTACGCGGACCAGGTGTGGATCAGCTGCCGCGCGCGGCTCAAGGGACGCTGCGCGCTGAGCGGCGCGATGATCCGCCGTAACGATCCGATCTACAAGCCGAGGGTGCGTAGTGCGATCCCGGTTAATGCGGGTGCGATGATTCTGGCTTCGGTGATTGCGGACATGCCTTGTATGGTTGTGAAGGGGGACTCGCGCTAGTTGTATTCGTACCCGGGCTCTGCCTTGTCCTTCACGAGCGCGGTTCGCGAGCTGTCCGCTGCGACACGCCACACACTCGTGTACCTGGCGGATTCAACCGTTCCCGGCGGCCCGCTTGCGCCGGCGGTCGACGGATGAATCAATCGCGAGACGCTCCGTGCGAAGCGTTTCCTCACTACAAAAAATTTGAACGATAGGTTCATTTTTTTCCGCGCATGGGCACTCGTCGTTAGTCTAGACTTCGGGGACACAACGCCGACCGGTCTGCCGCCGGTTGTTTTTTTCGTGCGTCCTGGATACCCCTGCAATGATTCGCATCGGCCCGCTTCAGGTGGACCTCGCCAGTCGGGAACTGTTTCTCGACGGACAGCCTGTGCGCCTCGGCAGCCGTGCGTTCGACATACTCGCCGTGTTGATCGCCGCCAATGGCGCGCTCGTATCGAAGAACGATATTCTCAAGCAGGTATGGCCCGACACGATCGTTGAAGAGAACAATCTTCAAGTGCATATGTCCGCGCTGCGCAAGGTGCTGGGCGAGAGCCGCGGCCTGATACAGACCGTCTCCGGGCGAGGCTACCGGCTGGTGCCGAGGGATCCGTCGGCGGTGCATGCCGGCAAGCCCGGCCATGACGACGAGCGTGACGCCGCGGATCGCGCCGTGCCCAGCCTCGGCGTGCCCAACAATCTGCCCGCCAGTTTCTCGGCGCTGATCGGCCGCGAGAAGGCGATCCACGACGTCGCGCTGGCGCTCGCTTCAGCGCGCACCGTCACGCTTGTCGGCTCGGGCGGCATCGGCAAGACGCGGCTCGCGACCGAGGTCGCGCGCGGCCTGCTGGAACGCTTTGCCGACGGTGTCTATCTGGTATCGCTCGCGTCCACATCGGATTCGAACAGCGTGCTCACCATGTTCGCCAACAGCATGGGCGTGAACGCGGCAGCCGGCCCGCTCACGCTCGCGCGGGTCAGCAAGGAGCTCGGCGAACGGCGCGTGCTGTTCGTGCTCGACAATTGCGAGCACGTGCTCGGCCCCGCGGCCGAGCTTGCCGAGGCGATGCTGAACGTGAGTCCGGCCATACGCATTCTCGCGACGAGCCGCGAGCCGTTGCGCATCGTCGACGAACATTTGTATTGGGTCGCGCCGCTCGAGGTGCCCGCCCAGGACGATCAAAGCCAGGACGTCCTGCAGCGCAGCGCCGTGAAGCTGTTCCTCTCGCGCGCACGCGCGATCGACGCGCGCTTTTCGTCCGACGAGAGAAGCATCCATTTGACCGGCACGGTATGCCGCCGGCTCGACGGCATACCGCTCGCGATCGAACTGGCGGCGGCGCGCGCCGCGATACTCGGCATCGAAACGCTCGCGGACCACCTCGACGACCGCTTCAACATGCTGACGGGCGGCAACCGCACGGCGTTGCCGCGGCATCAGACCTTGAAGGCGACGCTCGACTGGAGCCACGCCTTGCTCGACGAAACCGAGCGCGCCACGCTGCGCCGGCTCAGTATCTTCGTCAACAGCTTCACGATGGAGGCGGCGATCGCCGTCGTGGGAGACGGCGCATTGGGTGAAGCCGAGGTGATCGCCGCGCTATCCGGGCTGGTCGAAAAATCGCTGGTGGTGACATGCGTGGCGCGCGACAAAACCTGCTATCGCCTGCTGGAAACCACGCGCGCCTATGCGCTGCAAAAGCTCGAGGACAACGGCGAGCGGCGTCTCGTCACGCTGCATCACGCGCGCTATTTCGCAAACCTGCTCGAACGCGAATCGTCGAACGGCAAGAATCCGGCGAGCGCTTATCCGGACATGTGGCAGCACCGAATGCGCGACCTGCTCGACGATCTGCGCGCCGCGCTGGCCTGGGCGCTCTCGTCGAAGGGCGACCAGGCGCTGGGCGAAGCGCTCGCGGTGAAGGTCGTTTCGTTGCTCTACGAGCTTTCGCTGGTTGACGAATGCTGCGCCTGGGCGCGGCGCGCGCTCAATACCGTGGCCGCCACCCATCAGAGCTCGCGCTCGAGCCGGCATCTGCGCGTGCGCATGCAACTGCTGGCCGCGCTCGGCGCGGCGCTCGTCTACGTCAGCGGACCGAACCGCGAGACGCTCGGCATCTGGGCCGAGGTGCTGGCGCTCGCGATCGCGCTGGGTGAGCAGACCTTCGAAGCGCGCGCGTTGTGGGGCATGTGGAACGCGAGTCAGTCGTCCGGCGCGGCGCGCAACGCGTTCGCGTTCGCGCAGCGCTTCGCGTCGCTCGCCTCCGAAACGGGCGATGCGAACAACGCGATTCTCGCGTACCGGCTGCTCGGCATCGCTTCGCATTACGCGGGCGATCAGCAGCAGGCGCGGGCATCGCTGGAGCAGTTTCTGCAGCACACCGGCAGCTTGCGGCATCGGCTGCCACTCGGGCAGTCCGTCGATCAGCGCGTGGTCGGCCGCGCGACGCTTGCACGTATCCTGTGGTTGCAGGGCTCGCGCGATCAGGCGCTCAGCATGGCTGCGGAGTGCGTGGCCGATGCATGCAGGCAGGAACAGTCCATCGTCACATGTTACGTGCTGGTCGAGGCAGAGGTGCCGCTGTCGCTGCTGTCGGGCCAGCGGGAGCGGGCAGCCCACGCGATAGCGTTATTGCAGGACGTGTCGGCGCGCGCGGGCCTGAGCGTGTCGCAAGTGTGCTGCCGCTGTTTCGAGGAATACCTGCGCTCGCTGGATGAAGACGCGCCGCAGCGTTTGCAGGCTTTCCGCTCGGCGTTGAACGATATGGAAGCGCTCGAGTACGGTGCGCCGCGCGCGATGCTCGCCGCGCGATACAGCCTCGCGCTTGGCCGCGGGGGGCAGCGTGAGGAGGGCATCGCCGTCGTGGTGAAGGCGCTCGCGCAATGCGACGAAACCGGCGATCACTGGTACACGGCCGAACTCAGGCGCGCGCACGGCGAGCTGCTGCTGATGGAGTATGCGGGCGAGCCGCCATGCGGCGACATGGCGACGGACGCCGAAGCGTGCCTGACCGCGGCGCTCGATGAGTCGTTGGCGCAAGGCTGCCGCTCGCTGCAATTGCGGGCGGCGACGAGCCTCGGCCGGCTTTGGCATGCTCAAGGCCGCAACGGCGAAGCCGCGCAGTTGTTGAAGTCCGCCCGCGCGAGGCTCACGGAAGGGCTCGATCACGAGGACTTCAAGGCCGCGACCCAATTGCTGCGGCTTGCTAACGAAGCGAGCGGCGAGCGCGGCGCTTCGGCAGGAGCGGACACAGACGCCGCAGCCCGCCCGTTCGACGAACCGCCGTCAGGCGAGATCGGCGAACGCGGCTAGACCTCGCTCACCCGTGCAACATTCGTTGTTGCGCCACTTCGTCGATCAGATTCGGCCGGTCCAGCTGATCGACCCACCAGCGCAGCGCCTTGCCGCTTTCATCGTCGCGCCATGCAAGATAGAAATGCGTGGCGTCGCGCATGCCGAGCACTTCCTTCTTCACCAGTTCGCCCCGGCTCAGCGGCCCGACGGCAAGGCATTCCGGAATCGTGCCCGCGGCCAGCCCCTTGATCTGCGCGGCCAGTTTGGCTTCGAGCGTCGGTACCGTCAGAACCTCCTGATTGGCGGCGAGCGCGATCGTGCGCGGCGCGAGCTTGCGTGACGTATCGCCGATGGCGACCGCGCGATGGCGCGCGACGAGGTCCAGTGTGAGCGGCCCCGGTATCGATGCAAGCGGATGATCGGGCGCCACCACGAACACATGCCGCAGCGAGCCGATCGGTTTCGCGACCAGATGGGGAATCGGCGGCGGATCGCCCGCGGCGCCGACGATCAGGTCCGCGCGGCGCGTCAACAGCGCGTCCCACGAACCGCCCAGCACTTCCGTCGACAGATGCAGCCGCGTGTCCAGCTCCAGCTTGTAAAACTCGCTGACGTGAGGCCATATCAACTTGAACGGAATGATCTCGTCGACGGCGATGCGCAGCTCGGATTCCCAGCCGTGCTGAATTCTCCTCGCCTTGCGTTCGAGATCTTCCGCCGCTTCCAGCAGACGCCGCCCTTCTTCGACCACCACCCGCCCCGCATGCGTGAGCGTCGCGCGCCGGCCGGTGCGGTCGAACAGCTTGACGCCGAGATCGAGTTCGAGCTTCTGGACCAGATACGTCAGCGACGAGGGAACCCTGTGAAGCGTTTCCGCCGCGTTTGCAAAGGTGCCGGTTCGATCGATTGCATCGAGCACCTGCAGGACTTCAAAGGATAGGTTCATGACGATAGGCCGATGTGTCGGGGGCAGAGGGACGCTCAGGATACTGGATTTCAGCGTATCTGCGATGGCCGGCCACGCGCGGCGCGCCGGTCGATCGCGATCTGCAAGTCGATCATCGAAGCGCATGGCGGCACGTTGACCGCCACGCCGGGCGTGCCAACGGGGACGGTGTTCGGGTTTACGCCGCCGGTGGCTGAGCAGCCGGCTTTGCCTCAGGGCATTTTTAACCAAGACAGCCTCCCAAAAGACTGAGTATGCTAGGCGCAATCAGTCATTCGACGGGAGGATGCCAAGGTGCCGCACTATCTTTGCCACGAGCAGCCGGACTTGCTGGCGTTCGAAACCACGGTGACCGCGTCGCGGCCCGGCGCGGTCGTGCTGAGCCGCTCCGCGCTGCATCCGGGCGGCGGCGGCCAGGTCTCCGACGCGGCCACGCTGACGCACGCGCATGGCGCGGTGCGTATCACCGGCGTCGCGGCGGAAGGCAACGTGCTCTGGCATCTGCTCGACGAACCGCTCGAACTGAGCGGCGACGTGCATGTGGCCGTCGACGCAACCCGGCGCGCCGCCGTCGCCCAACTTCATACCGGTACGCATATTCTCAACGCGCTGGTGTATCAGCGCTTTGCCGGCGCGCTCGTGACCGGCGCGCAGATCAACGCCGACGGCACCGCCCGCATGGACTTCGATCTGCCCGACGCGGATAACGACGCCCTGCGCTCGCTGGAGGAACCCGTCAACGAGGTGATCCGCGGCGCGATGGACGTGCGTGTCTATTACGTCAGCGAAACAGAAGCGAAGTCGACGCAAGGCCTGATTCGCAGCCTCTCCGTGGCGCCGCCGCCGACACCGGACGGCACGGTGCGGATCGTCGAAATCGGCGACCTGGACCGGCAGGCCTGCGGCGGCACGCATCTGACGAACACCGCACAATCGAGACCGATCCGCATCGCGAAGATAGAGAACAAGGGCCGCCGCAATCGCCGGGTCAGGATCGAGCTGGTTTGAAGGGCATTCGGGAGCGCGACGCATGGCGACATCGCATGAAAACGAGCCGGAAGTCGTTTGCTGGCGAGACGACGCACTCGACGGCGCCTGTCTCGCCAGCGCTCGCTATGGCAAGCACAAGTTCGATCGGCACCTGCACGACGAACTCGTCATCGTCATGACTCAGGCAGGCGCGGGCCAGTGCCATACACGCGCCGGCAGCGAGATCGCGGGACCCGGCAGCGTGCTGGTGTTCGGTCCCGGCGAGTACCACAGCGGCGAGGTGTGGGAAGGCCGCGAATGGATTTATCGCGCCATCTATCTCGACATGGAAGGCCTCGGTGCGCTTGGCGCCGTCTTCTCCGCCGATTCGCGCATCGACAAACCGTTTCTGATTCCACCGGGGCTCTATCAGGACGCGCACCTTGCCGGTCTGCTGGTCAAGGCGCATGCGAGTCTCCACGAAGAGGGCGCGGTTTCGTTGATGGAGCGTCAGGCGAACTGGTGGGCCGCGATGGGCATGCTGGTCGGACGCTACGGTCAATCCGGTCGATCCAGCCATTCGCCCGGCGAAACGCGGCGCGAAGCCCGCAAGATGGCGCAAGTGCGCGACTACGTTGCCGCCAACTATGAGCGCGACATCTCCGTCGATGAACTGGCGCAACGGGTGGGGCTGAGCCGCTACTATCTCACGCGTGCCTTCTGCAAGGAATTCGGGCTGCCGCCGCACGCTTACGCGACGCAGTTACGGCTACTCGCGGCAAAGCGGATGCTCGCGGCGGGGCACAACGCGGCAACGGCCGCCGCGGCCGCGGGCTTTTACGATCAAAGCCATCTCAACCGGCTTTTCAAGCGCGCGTATGGCATTACGCCGGGCGCTTATGCGGCGCTGAAGCCGGGGCGCTAGCTCGCTAGTTTTCTTTACAGCGGTGCGACGAGCGTCACGGCGGCAGGGGAACGTCCTGGATCAGCGCCGCCTGCACGGCACGGATTCTGCGATCGACAAAGTACCCGCCGCCTTCGGTGTAACGCAGATAAAGACGCCCGCACAACGAGCATTGCCAGACCGCACACCGGTTGTAGGGGAAGTAACGCGGCGCGATGGGCGCGTCCGCCGACCAGTAAGTCGTTTTGCCGGGCAGATACTCGCTGAACGTGGGCTCGGGATCGTCCTCCGGCGCGAGCGTGCCGATTTCCTCGAACTGCGTTTCGTCGAGAGAAAGCGGCTGCGATTGCCAGCCGTCCAGCGGCGTTCTGGTGCACGTGCACGGCGCGGTGGCGCGAGTTTGCGCGTTGCGCGCGAGTTCAAGAAGCGTTGCAGCGTTCAGATATTCCGCCATGAGGCATTCGATTCCTGCGAGGTTGTTGTGACGACGATGCGGCCTGACCCACATTATGCGGCGCATCGCCGCCATCACGCACGCGCTCGGGCTTCGCGGAAATCAGTTGTTCATCATCCGGTCGCGGTGTGGAAGAACCCATGAACGGTCGAAGCGGCCGCTCGCGATCGACTCCAACGCCGCCGCTTCTCTCGCATGCTGGCGCCGGGCGCCTTCGATCACCGCGTCCACGTCGGCGGGAGAGATCGCGAGCAAGCCGTCCTCATCGCCGACGATAACGTCCCCCGGATGCACCACCATTCCGCCGACCGTCACCGGCACGTTGATCTCGCCCGGCCCGTTCTTGTAGGGCCCGCGATGCGTGACGCCGCGCGCGTACACCGGGAAATCGCGTTGCCGCAGCGCGCCGACGTCGCGGATCGCGCCGTCGATCACGAGGCCCCGCACACCGAGACTCTCGGCGAAGTTCGACATGATCTCGCCCATCAGCGCTTGCGTGAGGTCGCCGGCACCGTCGATCACCAGCACGTCGCCGGGCCTGCAAAAATCGAACGCGCGATGAATCGCGAGGTTGTCGCCGGGGCGCGTATGGACGGTGACCGCGGTGCCGGCCATCGGCTTCGGTTGATGATACGGCCGCAAGCCGACCATTCCGCTCGCGCGCGCCATGTTGTCGCTGAGCAGGGACACGGCCAGTTCACGCAAGGCATCGAGTGTCGCCGGTTTTGCCTGGGGGGCGGATTCGTATTCGCGCCATCCGATGGGATTCATGCCGTTGCTCCTTGTGCGGCGAATTGCTGATCGAGCTGGCGCGACAGCCGCGCATACACGGTGCGCGCGTTGTCTTCGTAGATACGTTGGCGGTCCGCGGCGCTCAGCCATTCGATCGCGTCGATGTAGCGGCGCGTGTCGTCGTAGTAGTGGCCGGTTTCCGGATCGATGCCCTGTACCGCGCCGATGGTTTCCGAGGCGAACAGAATGTTCTCGACCGGAATGACCCTGGCGAGCAGTTCGGCGCCCGGCTGGTGATAGACGCAGGTGTCGAAGAACACGTTCTTCATCAGGTATTCGCTCAGCAGCGGCCGCTTCATGTCCTGCGCGAGCCCGCGATAGCGTCCCCAGTGATACGGCACCGCGCCGCCGCCGTGCGGAATGATGAAGCGCAGCGTCGGGAAGTCGGCGAAAAGATCGCCTTGCAGCAACTGCATGAACGCGGAGGTGTCGCCGTTGATGTAATGCGCGCCCGTTGCATGAAAATTCGGATTGCACGACGACGACACATGAATCATCGCCGGCACGTCGAGCTCCGCCATCGCTTCATAGAGCGGATACCAGGAGCGGTCCGTGAGCGGCAAACCGGACCAGTGGCCGCCGGACGGATCGGGATTCAGATTGCAGCCGATGAACCCCAGTTCCTCGACACAGCGCCGCAATTCGGGAATGCAATTGGCGGGCGCGACGCCTGGCGCCTGCGGCAACTGGCACACACCGGCGAAGTTGCGCGGAAAGAGTTCGCATACGCGGTGCACGAGGTCGTTGCATTCGCTCGACCAGACGGCGTTGGCTTCGGCGGTGGCGAGGTGATGCCCCATGCCGGCGGCGCGCGGCGAAAAGATCGTGAGATCGGTGCCGCGTTCGCGCTGGATGCGAATCTGGCCGGTCTCGATGCTCTCGCGGATTTCGTCGTCGGAGATGGCGGGGCGCGGCGGCGGCGCGCCGCCGTCTTTCAGCGCGGCGATCTGCTGCGCGCGCCAGGCTTCGTGCTGTGGCGGCGAGGTCGTGTAGTGGCCGTGGCAATCGATGATCATGATGTGCGATACCTGTTGGTTGTCTTTGCGTTGTCTTTGCGTTATTCCTGCGCGTTCGCGTGTTGCGTTCGCTGTTTCGATCCTGTTGGCTGTTATCAAGCTCGCGGCGCGGCGTCGCCCGTCGCGAGGGAGGCAGCTTCGTCCTCGGCGGGCGTGACACGCATCACGAGCGCGATGATCGTCGCGACCACCAGAAACGCCGCGATGGTCAGCAACGCCAGCTTGAAGCTGCCGGTGGCGCCGCGCACCAGTCCGATGCTCCAGGGCCCGACCAGTCCGCCGAACTGCGCGATGGTGTTGATCAGCGCGATCGTCGCGGCGCCCGCCGCGCCGGTTCTGAACGACGATGCGAGGCTCCAGAACAGCGGGTTGCCCGCATAGATGAACAAGCCGGTCACGCACAGCAGCACGTAGGCGATCACGGGATTCGGGGTGTACGCGCTGCCGGCGATGGCGAGCGCGCTCATGCCGTACACGAACGCCAGATGCTTCTTGCGGTCGCCGGTGCGGTCGGAGCTGCGGCTGATCAGGAACGTGCCCAATACACCGAGCAGCGGCGGCGCGGCCGACAGAAAGCCGACTTCGATATTGCTCAGATGACCGAGGCTCTTGACGATTTGCGGCAGCCACAGGAACAGGCCGTAAATGCCGACGAGCGCGCAGCCGAACAGGCACGCGAGACTCCAGACGCGAATGTCGCCCGCCACGCGCAGCAGCGGAAAATGCGTGTTGCCGCCGAGCGCCTCGCGTTCGGCGGCAAGCGTCGATTCCAGCCATCGTTTTTCTTCGACGGAGAGCCAGTTCGCGTCGGCGGGGCGCTCGGTCATGATGCGCAGCGTCAGGAGACCGAGCAGCATCGCCGGAACGCCTTCGAGGATGAACATCCACTGCCATCCCTGCAAACCGAGAATGCCGTTGGCGTAGGTCATCAGCGTGGTCGAGATAGGACCGCCCAGCACCGCTGAAAACGACCCGGCGATGATGTAGCCGCCCACCGCGCGCGCCCGGTAGCGCACCGGAAACCATTTGGTCAGATAGATCGCGACGCCCGGCAGAAACCCCGCTTCCATCACGCCCAGCAGAAAGCGCAGCACATAGAAGCTCGAATCGTTGAATACGAATGCCGTGGCGGCCGCCACCGCGCCCCACGTCAGAAGAATGCGCGCGATCCAGCGGCGCGCGCCGACGCGATGCAGCAGAAGATTGCTCGGCACTTCCAGCAGCATGTAGCCGACGAAGAAGATGCTGCCCGCGAAACCGAACACGGCCGGACTGAAGCCCAGCGCCTTGTTCATGTCGAGCGCCGCGAAACCGATGTTGATCCGGTCGAGGTAGTTAAAGAACATCATCGCGAAGAGCAGGGGCATCAAACGCCCGTACACCTTGCGCATGGTTACGGCTTCGTCGAACGAGGTCATGCTGTCTCCTACCTTGCGGCGACGGCCATGGCCGAAGCCGCGTTCTTGTCATGTGTGAGACTCATGATAAGAACGCGCGAACGGGGAGTCCAAGACCGCTTGCTTATGCTTGTATAGGGTTTTGCTTATAGTGCAGCGTCGGCGAGCGGCGCGGGAAGGCAGGCGAGGAACGCGCGCAGATGAGGCGACGCGTCGTTGGTGCGAAAGGTGGCTGCAAGGGTCGAGCGATACGCCGAGCCTGGACCCGTGAGATGGCGGAACGCGACGTCGGTGCGGCCGTGCCGTGCCACCGATTCGCCGATGAACGTAACGCCCAGACCCGCGGCCACGAGTGCGATCGCGGTCTGGATTTCATAGGCCTGGTGAGCGACGACGGGCGTCACGCCCGCGTCGCGGTAGAGCGACTGCACCGAGCGTTTGAACTGCGCATTCTGATGCTTCGGGTACAGAATCAACGGCGTATCCGCGAGATCGGTAATCCTCACTTTCTTGTGCGCGGCAAGCGGATGGCCGGGTTCGAGCGCGACCATCACGCGCTCGCGCAGCAACGGATAGGACGTGCAGCCTTCAACCGCGAGCGGCTGCCGGCCGATGCCGATGTGAATGCGCATGTCGCGCAGCGCATCCGTCTGCTCCTCGGTGAGCATTTCGAAGAGCTTGAGTTCGACTTGCGGATAAGCATGATGAAACGCCTTGAGCGCGGGCGGCAGAATGCTGTACATCGCCGAGCGCGTGAAGCCGATGCTGAGCCAGCCGCGCCGGCCCACGCCGATTTCCTGCGCGACGAGCGTCGCCTGTTCCAGCGAGCCCAGTATCTGACGCGCTTCGGCGCAGAGGTAATGGCCGGCCTCGGTCAGACACAGCGGGCGCCTCGCGCGATCCACCAGTTGCGTGCCGAGCCGCTCCTCGAGCGAGCGGATCTGCTGGCTCAGCGCGGGCTGCGCGATATGCAGGCGTTCGGCGGCGCGGCTGAAATTGAGCTCTTCTGAAAGAATCACGAAGCACTGTAGAGCCCTGAGATTCATGTCGGTTTTCCTTGGTCTTCGGTAGACAGAGGATAGCCGGTTGTCCGCTTCACCAGGGCAGGCTGATACGATCTTCGTGCGGGCGCGCTACCAGAAGGCTTTTGACATCGTCACGCAAACGGCGCTGGAACGCGCGGTCCGAACGTCATGCCGAGCGCTGCCGATGCAATGCGTGAACGATTTCTCGCGAGCGGCGATCGCTGGCGCAGCGGCTATGCGTCGCTCGCTACACTGTGTTTTCAATCTGCGAACAACTGAGGGAACTGGCATGCAACTGACCGACTTCGATACGCTGACGTTCGACTGCTACGGCACTTTGATCGATTGGGAGACGGGCATTTTCGAGGGCTTGCGGCCGCTACTGGAACGCGTCGAGCACCCGCTGACGCGTGACCAGGTACTCGAAGCGCACGCACGGCATGAGTCGTCGCAACAGAAGTACACGCCTGCGCGGCGTTATCAGGAACTGCTGCCGATCGTCTACAAGCGTCTCGCGGAAGAATGGCGGGTGCCGTTCACGCTCGCGGACTGCATGGCGTACGGCGAGTCCATCCGAAACTGGCCGGCGTTCGAGGATTCGGCACAAGCGCTGCAGTATTTGAAAAAGCACTACAGGCTCGTGATCCTGTCGAATGTGGACAACGAAAGCTTTGCGTATAGCAACGCGAAATTGCAGGTGGAGTTCGACGCGATCATCACGGCGGAGGACGTCGGGTCATACAAACCGTCGCCGCGTAATTTCGAGTACATGCTGGAAAAGCTCGGCGACCGTGGTATCAGGAAAGAGAAGATTCTTCACACGGCCGAAAGCCTGTTTCACGACCATAAGCCGGCGAACGAGTTCGGTCTTGCGTCGTGCTGGATTTATCGCCGTCATGCGAAGCAGGGCTTCGGCGCGACGATGGATCCGGGTTCACAGCCGAAGATCGACTTCCGCTTCAACAGCATGGCCGATCTTGCGAAAGCGCATCAGGAAGCTTTACAGCAAGGATAGGGCTTGAATCACGGCTGCCGCCTTGACGCATCGTCTCTATAGCGTTTCGGCGGCAGCAGATTCAAAAAGCCACAGCGGCGTATTAATCGAGCCCGCCCTGGCACAGATACTTGATCGACAGATAATCGTCCAGCCCGTACTTCGAGCCTTCGCGGCCATAGCCCGATTCCTTCACGCCGCCGAACGGCGCCGCTTCGCTCGACACCGCGCCCTCGTTGATGCCGATCACGCCTGCTTCGAGCTGACCGGCCACGCGGTTGATGCGCCGCACGTCTTGCGTATAGAAGTAAGCGGCGAGGCCGAACGGTGTGTCGTTGGCGAGGCGGATCGCTTCGGCTTCGTCGTCGAAGCGAAAGAGCGGCGCCACCGGGCCAAAGGTTTCTTCGCAACAAACGAGCATGCTGTCTTGCGCATCGGTCAGCACGGTCGGCGCATAGTAGTTCGGGCCGAGTTCGGTGAGGCGCTTGCCGCCCGTGAGTATGTTTGCCCCTTGTTTTACGGCATCTTCCACGTGACGGGCGATCTTGTCGATCGCGCGCGCGTTGATCATCGGGCCGATCTGCGCCTGCGGATCGGTTGCGGGCGCAACCTTCAAGGCGGCGACGCGTTTCGCGAGCAGATCGGCGAAACGCGCGTAAACGCCGGCTTGCACATAGACGCGGTTCGGGCACACGCAGGTCTGGCCGCCGTTGCGGAACTTGGCCGCCATCAGACCGGTGACGGCCGCGTCGAGATCGGCGTCGTCGAACACGATGAAGGGCGCGTTGCCGCCCAATTCCAGCGAAAGTTTTTTCAGCGTGGCCGCGGATTCGCGAGCGAGATGCTTGCCGACCGGCGTCGACCCGGTGAAGGTGATCTTGCGCACGCGTGCGTCGGCGAGCCAATCGGCGACCGCCGCGATACCGTTTTCACGCGAAGCCGACAGCATGTTCAGCACGCCGTTCGGCAAGCCGGCTTCCTGGGCGAGCGTGGCCAACGCGAGCGCGGTGAGCGGCGTATCTTCGGCGGGCTTGGCGACGACGGTGCAACCGGCCGCGAGCGCGGGCGCGATCTTGCGCGCGATCATCGCCAGCGGGAAATTCCACGGCGTGATCGCCGCGACCACGCCGACCGGCTCCTTCACCGCGCTCATGCGCTTGCCGCGCTGCTGCTGCGGGATCAGATCGCCGTAGATGCGGGTCGCTTCATCCGCGAACCAGGCAACGTACGACGCACCATACGCGACTTCGCCACGGCTTTCGGCGAGCGGCTTGCCTTGTTCCATCGACATCAGCTTCGCGAGATCGTCGGTATTGGCGACGATCAACGCGTGCCAGCGGCGCAGGATCTCGGCGCGCTCGCGCGGCAGCTTATCGCGCCATGCGGGAAAAGCGCGGGCGGCGGCGTCGGTGGCGGCGCGGGCATCCGCTGCGCTGCTGTTCGCGACCTCGACGATTGTTTCGCCGGTGGCCGGGTTGGTGACGGCAAAGCGGGCGCCGTCCTGGGCGGCGGTCCATGTGCCGTCGATCAGATTCTGCGGGCGGATCAGTTCATTGCGCGTCAATGCGAGAGACATTCGGTTGCTCCTTCAATGCGGCAGCGCGGCCGCTTATCTTGGGTCGAGTGATGGATCGATGCTACGCGTGCGGCGCAGTCAATGAAATCGTCCGGGTGGGCGTTCACGGTGTGCGCGACGTTTTTTTCGAGCCGCCGCAGCATTTTCTGCTGTGACAGCGGGAAGGGTGGTGTGGGCCGGTGAAAGGCATCGGAAGTTGAAACGCTTCACGGAGGGCGGTGGGTTGGAGCGAGTCCGCATGCCGGACGCCTGGACAGCCACGACGAAAAGCGCCGGCCCAATTTGTTGCTTATGAGCAGTATTCCATAGAACGCCTGCAGCGCGAGGTCGATAAACCTCGGGATGATACAAGAAATCGATGTGATGAAAGCTCAACGTCCTACGCGCGCTCGGACTTGCCTCACGTAGTTTCCAAACTTTACCGATGGCCATTTCCTTCTGAAAAGGCCAGTCTCGACGGCCGTAGCTGCATGATCATCGATGATAGCGGCGGTCTCGGCAACGGAGCCCGCGGCGGATTCATTCCGTACCTCGCCCGCCATGCCTGTAAATTTCGATGAACCGGTCCTTGGCAAGACAAGAAGGCATCTGATAGTGCCAAACAGGAAAGCCGTAGTTAGAACGAACTCAACACCCGGTTCCGTCAAGGAGGTTTACTTGAAGGTGCTGACCTTCCAGGAGCTTCGATTCACCCCCTTCTCCGCGGTCCCGTCGACGCGCGCACGACGAGTTCCGGCGGCGCGGCCAGCACCATCGACGGCTGCCGTTCAGGCGCATGGATCAGACGAATCAAACTCTCGATCGACAACTCCGCAATCGCCGCGGTTTGAATCGCTACCGTTGTCAACGCGGGGTGAACCTGGTGCGCCAGTTGAATGTCGGTAATGCCGATCACCGAGACATCGTCCGGCACCGCGCGGCCAAGCGTGATCAATGCCTGCGCGGCGCCGATCGCGAGCAGATCGTTGGTCGCGAAAATCGCGGTCAAATGCGGCCGGTTCGCCATCAACTGCATGCAGGCGGCGTAGCCGGCGTCGATCGAGTCGCGAATCTGCAGCACGGCGGCGGCATCGGTTTCGATGCCGGCTTCGTGCATCACCGCGCGAAAGCCGTTGGAGCGCGCATCCTGCAAGCCGCCGCAGCCGTCGCCGATCAGCAGTCCGATCTCGCGATGGCCCAGTTCCAGCAGATGCCGCGCGGCAAGTTCCCCGGCGCGCGCGAAATCGACGGCGATGCAGGGCAGCGCGGGCGGTGTCTCGGGGTGCTCCCACATGGCGAGCAGAATCGGCGCGCTGTGCCTCGCCGATGCGCACAGATCGTTGATCGCGATATCCGTGTTCATGACGAGCACGCCGTCGGCCAGCGTGCCCGCGATCTGGTTCAGATATGCACGGCCGATCTCGGCGTCATCGTCAGTATTGCAAACCATCAGGAAGTGGCCGGCTTTGCGCGCCGCGCGCTCGGCGGCCAGCACGAACTCGGGATAGAACGGGTTCGAGATATTCGACAGCATCAATGCAAGCGTCGACGAGCGGCCCTCGGCCAGCGCGCGTGCGTTCAGATTGGGCCGGTAGCCGAGATCGGCGATCGCCTTCAGCACGCGCTCCGCGGTTTCAGGGCGGACTTTCTCGCGATTGCGCAGCACGTTGGAAACCGTGGCGGCGGTGACGTGCGCGCGCTTTGCCACTTCGGACAGGGTGACCATAGTCTCTTTATCCCAAATTCAGGGAATACGATTCAAATGTTGCAAGCGGTGGGCGAGGTTGATAAGTTTCTGGAAAACACAGCGGAGACACCCATCATGACTTTTTCTCTCGACCTCGAATTTAAGCGATTAAATGCCTGCCGCACAAGGGCTGCCGACTTATTTTTCAACAGAATTTAAGCGGTTAAATCCTCGGAGGCAGCATGGCAACGATCCGTCTGACGAATGTGCAGAAGTCGTACGGCGACCATTCGCCGGTGATCCGGCGAGTGAATCTCGACATCGCGCAGCACGAGTTCTGCGTGTTCCTGGGGCCCTCGGGTTGCGGCAAGTCGACCCTGCTGCGAATGATCGCCGGTCTCGAGGACCTGAGCGAAGGCGAGCTGCACATCGGCGGCCGTCTGATGAACGACGTTCCTTCCGCAGGGCGCGGCGTGGCGATGGTGTTCCAGAGCTACGCGCTGTTTCCGCACATGACCGTGTTCGACAACATGGCGTTCGGCCTGAAACTCGCGAAGCAACCGAAGGATGTGATCGACGGCAAGGTGCGCGAAGCCGCGCGCATTCTGCAACTCGACGATTTTCTGCAGCGCTATCCGAAAGCGCTCTCGGGCGGACAGCGGCAGCGCGTGGCGATCGGCCGGGCCATTGTGCGCGAACCCGGCGTGTTCCTGTTCGACGAACCGCTGTCGAATCTCGACGCCGCGCTGCGCGGCCAGACGCGTGTCGAAATCGCGCGGCTGCATCAACGGTTTGCGAATGCGAGCGTGGTCTACGTGACCCACGATCAGGTCGAAGCCATGACGCTCGCCGACAGAATCGTGCTGCTGCACGCCGGCGCGGACGCGGAGCGCTTCGGCAGCATCGCGCAGACCGGCGCGCCGCTCGATCTTTATCACCATCCGAAGTCGCGCTTCGTGGCGGGCTTCATCGGTTCGCCGCGAATGAATTTTGTCGATGCCGTCGTCGAGTCGATCGAGCCGGGCAGGGTGGCGGTCACGCTTGCTCAAAGCGGCGAGCGGCTGATCGCGCATGTCGACGGTCAGCGCTTGCAACGCGGCCAGACGGTCACGCTCGGCGTGCGGCCGGAACATCTGCGGCTCGATGGCGATGAGCAATTCATTCAGTGCGTGACCGTGCTGTCGGAACGGCTCGGCGAGCACAGCTACATTCACGCGGATCACGCGGCCGGCTCGCTCGTCGCGAAGGCGCCGGGCGATACGCCGATCGAGTCCGGCGAGCGCATTCGCGTTCACGTGCCGCCTTCCGCATGTCATCTGTTCGACGCGGATGGCGCGGCTCTGCGGCGCGGCACGTTCGAGCCTGAGTGCGTGGCCGCTTAAGGCGCAACGTCAGGCTCGATAAAACATCACCCACCCGAATTCCGCCACAGAGCGGGTTACACCGTCTGCCAGCCACTCGCTGTCAGCCAACAAGGTAGTCAAGGAGACAAAAGATGATTGCTCTTCGCCTTCGCCGTCTTGCACACGCGTCGATTGCAGCCGCTCTGGTTGCCGGCTCGCTGTGCCATGCCGCGGCCGATGCCGCCACGCTCACCGTCAACGTATCGGCGCGCGGCAATCAGCGTTCGACGTGGCAGGACGCGTTCGACAAGTTCAGACAAGCCAATCCCGACGTCGACCTCAAGGTGACCTACATCACTGAAGAGGCGTACAAGGTGCAAATGGGCGGCTGGCTCGCCACCGATCCGCCCGATGTCGTGTCCTGGCACGACGGCGAGCGGATGGCGTACTACGCGCAACGCGGCCTGCTCGAGGACCTTTCGCCGGACTGGAGCAAGAACGGCTGGTCGCAGCAGTACGCATCAGTGAAGGAAGCATCGACGTATAAGGGCAAGCAGTACGCGGCGCCGCTCGGCTACGACGCGTACGGATTCTTCTATCGCAAGGATCTGTTCGAGAAGGCGGGCATCAAGGCCGAGCCGAAAACGTGGGATGAATTTCTCGACGCCTGCAAGAAGCTCAAGGCAAGCGGCGTTGCGCCGATCGCCGTCGCCGCGCGCGATAGCTGGACACTGGCTGCATGGTTCGACTATCTCGACCTTCGCATCAACGGCAACGCTTTTCATCAGCAATTGATGGCGGGCGAAATTCCATACACCGATGCACGCGTGAAGAAGGTCTACACCGCTTGGAAAACGCTGATCGACGATCACTACTACATCGACAACGCGCTCTCGTACGACCTCGATTCGATCGCACCGTTTCTCGTGAACGGCAAGGCTTCGATGATGCTGATGGGCACGTTCTTCTCGGCGAGCATTCCGGCGTCGATCAAACCGCAAACGGGTTTCTTCCGCTTCCCCGTGATCGACGCGAACGTGCCGATGGCCGAAGACGGTCCGGTCAACGTGCTGCTGATTCCGGCGAAGGCGAAGAACAAGACCGACGCCCGCAAGCTGCTCGCTTTCATGGAGCAGCCGCAGATCAACGCCGATCTCGCCAAGGGTTGGGGACAGTTGCCGTCGAACAGCCAGGCGGCCGAACCTGACGATCCGATTTCGAAGGTCGGTTTCCAGACGCTCGCGAGCACCAAGGGCGGCATCGCGCAGTTTTACGATCGCGACATGCAGAAGGAAATGGCCGACGAAGGCATGAAAGCGATGCAGCAGTTCTACAGCGATCCGTAGCAACTCGACGCCGTGCTCGTGCGCCTCGAAGCGACGCGCAAGCGCATCTACAAGAAGTAAGTCCCGGAGCGCCGGCGGCGTGCAACGGCCGGCGCTCGCCTTCGATTTTCGACGAGGCCCGATCCATGTCTCATTCCGCAGCGCGCCGCTTACCCGCGGCCCAGCACCGTCACGTCTCGACGACGCGCCGTCATCAGCACCGCGCCGCGTTTTTCTTCCTGTTGCCGGGTTGTGCGTTGTTTTGCCTGTGCGTGGTTTATCCGATCATCAGCAGCATCTCGCTCAGCTTCTATCACTGGGACGGCATGACGCCGAAGACGTTCGCGGGCCTGGATAACTACATCGAGCTGTTTCATGCGGACACGTTCTATACGGCGCTCAAGAACAACCTGATCTGGCTCGCGCTGTTCCTGCTGGCGCCGCCGCTCGGCCTGCTGTTCGCGTTGTATCTGAACCAGCATATTCGTGGCATGCGCGTGGTGAAGTCGCTGTTCTTCGCGCCGTTCGTGCTCTCCGGCGTGGTGGTCGGTCTCGTGTTCAGCTGGTTTTACGATCCCGGTTTCGGCTTGCTGCGCCTGATCGTCGGCCATGGCATTCCCGTGCTCGGCGATCCGCACACGGCGACGTTCGGCATCATCTTCGCCGCGCTCTGGCCGCAAACGCCGTTCTGCATGGTGCTGTATCTCACCGGTCTCACGGGCATCAACCCGGAGGTGGTCGAGGCGGCGCGCATGGAGGGCGCGAAGGGTTTGCGTCTCTTATGGCACGTGATTCTTCCGCAACTGCGGCCCGCCACGTTCATGGCCGTCGTGCTGACCGTGATCGGCGCGCTGCGCAGCTTCGATCTGATTGCGGTGATGAGCGGCGGTGGTCCGTTCGACAGCTCCACCGTGCTCGCCTATTACATGTACGACCAGGCCATCAAGTACTACCGCGAAGGCTATTCCGCGGCGATTGCCGTCGTGCTGTTCGCCATCATGCTCGTCTACATCGTGTTCCATCTGCGCCGCATGCTGCGCGAGGAACGCTGATTTCCAGGAGTGATGTGTCATGTACCCGCTTCCCGTTGAACGCTGGAAACCGCTTAATCGCACGTTGTACAAAGCGTCGCTGCCGATCGCGCTGCTCGTGTGGCTGCTGCCGATGCTGGCCGTGCTCGTCACGTCGATCCGTTCTTCGGATGAGCTTTCTCAGGGCGATTACTGGGGTTGGCCCAAGCATTTCGCGCTGATCGAAAACTACGGCACGGCGCTCACGCAAACGCCAATGCTGCATTACTTCGCCAATAGCGTGCTGATCACGGTGCCGTCTGTGCTTGGTGCGATCGTGCTCGCGTCGATGGCGGGCTTTGCGTTGGCGACCTATCGGTTTCCCGGCAATACGGCAGTGCTGTTCGCCTTCGTCGCCGGCAATTTCGTGCCGATCCAGATTCTGATGATCCCCGTGCGCGACATGGCGCTGAAAGTAGGGCTCTTCAATACCGTGTGGGCGCTGGTGATTTTTCACGTCTCGTTTCAGACCGGCTTTTGCACATTGTTTCTGCGCAATTTCATCAAGCAGTTGCCGTTCGAGTTGATCGAAGCCGCGCGCGTGGAAGGCGCGAGCGAATGGACGATCTACTGGCGCATCGTGCTGCCGTTGATCCGGCCGGCGCTCGCCGCGCTCGGCATTCTGGTGTTCACGTTCGTCTGGAACGACTACTTCTGGGCGTTGTGTCTTACGCAAGGTGACGAGGCCGCGCCGATCACGGTAGGCGTCGCGGCGCTCAAGGGCCAATGGACGACCGCATGGAACCTGGTTGCGGCGGGCTCGGTGCTGGCCGCGTTGCCTTCGGTGCTGATGTTCTTCGCGATGCAAAAGCATTTCGTCGCCGGCCTGACATTTGGTGCAAGCAAGGGCTGAGCGCCCGTTCGACGTTTTCTTCCAACGAGACTCTCTCATGCAACTAGGTGTGTGTTACTACCCTGAACAATGGCCGCGATCGATGTGGGCCGACGACGCGAAGCGTATGGTCGAACTCGGCATCACGCATGTACGGATCGCGGAATTCGCGTGGAGCCGGATGGAGCCGCGTGCCGGCGAATTCGTATGGGAATGGCTCGATGAAGCCGTCGCGACGCTCGCGGATGCGGGGCTGAAGCTCGTGATGGGCACGCCGACCGCGTCGCCGCCGAAGTGGCTGATCGACGCGCATCCGGACGTATTGCCGGTGCGCGCCGACGGCACGCGCTGGAACTTCGGCTCGCGCCGTCACTACGATATTTCCAGCGAAACCTATCGCCGCGCATGTCTGCGCGTCGTCACCGCGATGGCGGAGCGTTATGGACGGCATCCGTCTATCGTCGCGTGGCAGACGGATAACGAACTCGGTTGCCACGATACTGTGCCGAGCTATTCGAGTGCGGCGCTCACGCGCTTTCAGACATGGCTGCGGCATCGTTACGAGAGTGTCGATGCGCTGAACGAAACGTGGGGCAACGTGTTCTGGAGCATGGAGTATCCGTCATTCGACGCAATCGGCTTGCCGAACCTCACGCCCACCGACGCCAATCCGATCCATCTGCTCGATTTCCGCCGCTTCATGTCGGACGAAGTGGCGAGCTTTCATCGCGAGCAGATCGGAGTGTTGCGGCAGCATGCGCCGACGGCGGATCTGCTGCACAACTTCATGGGCTTTTTCACGACCTTCGACCACTACCGCTTTGCCGACGACAACGCGCTCGACGTGGCCGCGTGGGACAGCTATCCGATCGCGCGCACCGAATCGATCGCGCTTCCGGAAGAGCAGAAGGCGCGTTACGCGCGCACCGCGCATCCCGATGTCTCGGCGTTCGATCACGACCGCTATCGGGCGATCGGCCGCGGGCGTTTCTGGGTGATGGAGCAGCAAGCCGGACCGGTGAACTGGGCGTCCTGGAATCCGGTGCCGGCCAGGGGCATGGTGAGGCTGTGGGCTTACGAGGCGTTCGCGCACGGCGCGGAGCTGGTGTCGTATTTCCGCTGGCGTCAGTGTCCGTATGCGCAGGAGCAGATGCATTCCGGGCTCAATCTGCCGAACAACGAACTGTCGCCGGGTGGCCTGGAAGTACGGCAGGCGGCGCGTGAGATTGCGCAGTCACCGGCGTTGACGGGACTCGGCGCGCCCGCGCGTGCGCCGGTTGCGGTCGTGTTCGACTACGAGACGCAATGGATGTTCGAGATTCAGCGTCACGGCAAGAGCTTCGATTATCAGACGCTGGTGTTCGACTATTACGAGTCGCTGCGCGAACTCGGGCTCGACGTCGATATCGTTTCGAACAAGGCCGATCTTTCCGCATACCGGCTGGTGGCGGTGCCGAGCATCGCCGTGATCGATGATGCACTGGTCGGCCAGATCGAGCGGAGTACCGCGCAATGGGTTTTCGGTCCGCGAAGCGGCTCGAAAACCACCACGTTCGCGATTCCCTCCAGCCTGCCGCCCGGCGCGTTGCAACGCGTTTTGCCGATGCAGGTACTTGAAGTCGAAACGCTGCGCCCGACGCTTATGCCCGCGATTTCCATCGACGGCACGCAGGGTATGGCGATCCATTGGCGCGAGCACGTGCGAGCCAATGGCGAGACACGCGTCGATGCGCAATTCGACGACGCATGGCCCGCGATCCTTTCGCACGGCAGGGTTCGTTACGTCGCCGTGTGGTTGTCGCATGCGTTGCATCGCACGGTTTTGCAGCAAGCGGCGAACGAGGCCGGCATCGAAACGCAACGGCTTGCCGATGGTTTGCGCATTCGCCGGCGAGGCGGTTTGACCTTCGCGTTCAATTTCGGCGCGGAGCAGGTGCATGCTCCCGCGCCGGCCAATGCGGATTTCGTGCTCGGAGATTCGCTGCTGAAAACCGGCGACGTCTGCGCGTGGAAAGACGCCTGAACCTGCAGTCGCTCGAAGCGGATCACGTCGGAAGAAGGCATTGCAGGAGGTGAAATAACAAGCGCTTCAACCCCGAACAGGCGGCCTTCCAAAAAGCCGCCATTCAAAATGGAGGATGACAGATGAACCGAAGAGAAATGCTGGGATGGCTGGCTTCCGCCGCAGCCGCGGCTGGTGTCGGCGCGACGGTCGGCACGCCGGCTCTCGCCGCCGAACTGACATCGGCCGGCCATGGCAACCGGTTTGCAATGGGCGCGGACGTCTCGACGCTGCTGGAACTGGAGGCGAACGGCGCGAAATTCTACGAGCATGGTGTGCCGCTCGACTGTCTGCTGCTTCTGAAGAAGCACGGCGTCGACTCGATTCGGATCAAGGTCTGGAATGATCCTGGCAATCCGAACTTTTTTCCCGCCGACCAAAGCCCCGCAGCCGGCTACAACAACGCCGAACATGTGCGCGTGCTGGCGCGCCGGGCTGCCGCGCTCGGCATGCGCGTGCTGATCGACTTCCACTACAGCGACTGGTGGGCCGATCCGGGCAAGCAGTATCCGCCGCATGACTGGGCCGGCAAGGACATCGCGCAAACCTGCACGCTGTTGTTCGAGTACACCTCGAACGTTCTCAAGATGCTCGAGCGCGACGGCGTGCGTCCCGAGTGGGTTCAGGTCGGCAACGAAATCACCGGCGGCATGCTGTGGCCGCTCGGCAAGTACGATCAGTGGGACAACCTCGCGCAATTGCTGAAGGCGGGGCACGACGCGGTCAAATCCGTCGACGAGCGGATCAAGATCATGCTGCATATCGACAGCGGCGGCAACAATGCGACGAGCCGCTGGTGGTATGACAGCGCGATACAACGCGGCGTCACGTTCGATGTGATCGGCCTGTCGTATTACCCGCAATGGCAAGGTTCGCTAAGTGATCTGCAAAACAACGCGAACGATCTGGCGACGCGCTACGGCAAGGATGTGATGGTCGTCGAGACCGCCTATCCGTGGACCACCGGCGACGGCGATTCGGAACCCAACGCGATGACCAACACGGGGTCCACCGCTTTCCCGCAGACGCCTGCCGGCCAAGCGCAGTTTCTGGGCGCGGTGACGGATATCGTGAAGGCGATTCCCGACGGCCACGGCAAGGGCGTGTTCTGGTGGGAGCCCGAGTGGATACCGACGCCGAACGTCGGATGGAAAGTCGGCGCCGGAGATCAGTGGGACAACAACACGTTGTTCGATTTTCACGGCAATGCGCTGACCTCGCTGGATGCGTTTCGCAAGCGTTAGGGCGGCGAATACTTCGTGCGGATAGCGGGCGCTACTGCCTGGGCGCCTGCTGTTTCCGCTGATCCGCGCAGTCCGACGTGAACGCCATGCTGGCCTGGTCGGGTGTCATGTGCGGCGCGTCCGGGCTGTAGATTTTCTCGATGATGCCGTTGACCGCTTGCCGGTCGGCTTCATCCTTGTAGTAGCTGGCCGCCTGAGCGAGCGCTTGCGCTTTGGTCTTTTTGTGCGCACGCCACGACGCCACCTGGCCGGCGATGTCGCCGATTGCAAAGCATTGATCGCTGACTGTCTGTGCAACGGCGTGGGAGGCCGGTTGCGCGAGGCACACCGCAAGCATCGCGGAAACGGCTACGCGTTTCATTACTGGAACCTTGTTGTTTAAATGAATGTCGGTGCGAACGCGGTGGCGATTCACCAGCGCGGCGGCGGCATGGATAAAGAACGGCGTAGTTTATCGGGAAGTGACGGGTTGTGTTTTTTACGGGCGCTGGCGCAGCGCTGCTCGTGACGCAAATAAAAAAGCCGCCTATGTAGGCGGCCTCAAAGAATCAACAGCTTATTCAGCGTACCCGCTTGCGAGGCCACATCGGCGCCCCGCCCGCATCAATGCCCAAACGACTCCGCCTTCGGCGCATTCGCCGCAGTTGTATGCGGCCGCGCCGCCTGCTTGATCAGCAGCGCCACGCACGAGATCACGCCAGCCACCGCGATCGTCGCGAAGATACCGGCAAACGTGAAATGCCGGCGCGCCAGTTCGGCCACCAGAAACGACCCCGCAATCCCGCCGAAGCGTCCGATCCCGAGCATCCACGCCACGCCCGTGCCGCGGCCTTCGGTCGGATAGAACGCGGCGGCGAGCGCGGGCATCGACGACTGCGCGGTATTCATCAACACGCCCGCGACGAACACGATGAACACCAGCGCGCCCACGTTGCCGACTGCCTGGCCGATGAAGTACACGCTGATCGCGGTGAGCGCGTAGCAGGCCGCGATGATCCGGTTCGCGTTGAAGCGGTCCATCAGCACGCCGCACAGCACCGCACCCACGCCGCCGAGCGGGAACAGCGCGGAGATCAGCGTCGCGCGTTGCGGCGTGAGTCCGGCGTCCTTCAGCAGGATCGGCATCCAGTTGATCGACGCGTAGAAGATCACGAGGCCCATGAAGTAAGTGATCCAAAGCATCACCGAGCCGATGATGTACGAGCGCGACAGCACCACGGCGAGACCTTTGCCGCCGGTTTGCGGCGCGGTTTCGGTCATCACGAAGGTGCCGGCTTGCGCCGCTTCGCTCGAAATGCGCGAGAGCGCCGCGCGAATCCGTTCAACCGGCTTGTTGCTGGCCACCATGTATCGGACCGACTCCGGCATCTTCAGCGCCAGCACGATCAGCAGCACGAGCGGCGCGGTGCCGCCGAGCAGCAGCACGCTGCGCCAGCCGAACTGCGGAATCATCCATGCGGCGAGAAAACCGCCGAATGCGGCGCCGAGTGGAAAGCCGCAAAACATCAGATTGATCAAGGTCGCGCGGCGGCGGTCGGGGCAGTACTCGCCCATCATCGTCACGGCGTTCGGCATGGCCGCGCCAAGACCGACGCCGGTGATGAAGCGCAGAACGGTCAGTTGCTCGATGCTGTTGGAGAACGCCGAGCCGAGGCAGGCCACGCCGAACAGCAGCACCGAGCCGAGCAGCATCGAGCGCCGTCCGAGCCGGTCCGACAGCGGTCCCGAGCCGAGCGCGCCGCACGCGAGGCCGAACAGCGCCGCGCTCAGCACGGGCGCGAGCGCCGGTTTCGTGATGCCCCATTGGGCGATCAGCGAAGGCGCAATGAAGCCGATCGCGGCCGTGTCGAAACCGTCCAGCAGGACGATGATGAAACACATGAAAAAGATCAGCCATTGGAACGGCGAGAACGGCTGTTCGTTGAGGAAGGTTTGAACGTTCACAGCGCTGCTGCGGTTCATGATGCGTCTCCTGACTGCGAAAAGGCTCGTTCATGGCGAGCCTCTTCTTATTTTACGACCGCGCGCCGTTTAGAAGCGGTGCACGATACCTACGCCCGCGACGAACTGACTGCGTGACGACGACTGCGCGCTCTGGAAGCCGTCGCCGATCGTTGCCGTGATGATGTGGCCCGAGCCCGCCGTGCCGGGCGTGTTGCCGTTGGTGCGTGGAAATCTGCGTGACCCGGTCGTCGATATTCGTTGTCTGATTTTGTTCGCATATGGAACTGTGATTCTTTATGTGAACAAACGCGACTGTAATGAACTTGACAATAAGGGGTCAACGCGGGATTACCCGGCACTGTTGCGGATGTGCGTCGATCTGGCGAATGGACTGAACAGCGCGAACGGCTGTGGATGCCGCGGCGCGCGTTAGTGCGCCGGGATGAGACGGGATGCGGGCTGTGGGTTGTAAGCGCCGCCTTCACAGGTTGAACGCGGCGCTTCAAGAAAGGGTTTAGAAAATTACATAAACTTTCCGCATGGTTTCCTCGACTTCCCAAAGCCCTTCCGTATTGGCCTCGAAAAAGAGCGTGTCGCCGCTCGCGAAATGAATCGTCTCTTCGTTGTCGGGCGTGAAGCGTCCGCGTCCCGCGAGGAAGTGCATCACTTCAGCCTGTTTGACCGAGCGCCGGTACGTGCCCGCCGTGCATTCGAAAATGCCGGTGTCGATGGATTCGCTGCCCTTGATGGCGCGCTGCACGCCCGACACCTGAATCGGCGTCGTGCCGGGTAGCCCTGCGGTGCCCCAATCCTCGAGATTCTGCAGATTCACGCTCTGCTTGATGTGTTGAACCTTCATCTTCACGTTACCTTTTGAATGTGCATGAGCCGGATCATCGGCCCGTGTCCGTGATGGTTTGCTCGATCTTGCCGAGCCGCACGACGGTGACGCCGGGGCGCAGTTGCCGCAGCGAGGGCATGACGAGCATGCAGTTGTCGTACGGCGTGGCGACCGCTTCACCGTTCGACCAGCCGATCACCGCGCCGGCCTTTTCAAATATCTCCAACCCGGTGTACGGTGCCGCGAAGCGAAAATCCATACTGCTTGCCACCACCGGCTGCGTCACACGGACGATGTGCTGAGTGGGCGGCAAAGGCGCCAGCCAGTCAGGCGGCAAATCCTTTTCGTCGACCACGCCGGCCAGCAACAGGAAGCGAGCGGTGGTATCGCGCGCCACGGCGACCGCGCTATGTTCCCAATGTTGTCCGCATTCGATCAGCAACGCGTTCTTCGGACTGTCCGCCGTGCCGAAGCCTTCGTAATCGCGCATGCGGCGGCCCTCGGGATGCCCTTCGTCGCAGATCACCGTGGCGGGCGTGCCGAGTTGCACAGCGAGGTCGATGCCTTTTTGCAGCGGTCCCGCCACGATCAGCGGCTTGCTCTTTTCATGCATCGAATGCAGATCGAGCAACGCGTCGACCGTGTCGATCACCGGCCGCATCGCGCGCGCGCGGGCCAATTCGCTGGACGTGCGCGACGTATCGTCGAGCACCGCGGCGGTCCATACGCGGTTGAAATCCTGATCGACGAAGCGTGCCGCGTCGGGCTTGGCGGGATCGAAGCGCCGATACGCCGCGACGTTCGCAAACGCCAGCGTGAGGCGCCCGCGCCGCGGCCGCAACGCGCGGCGCAGCAGGTCGTCCACGACGATCGCCCCACACACTTCGTTGCCGTGCGTGAGCGCGTTGATCATTATGTGCGGCCCCGGCACGCCCGAGTCGAACGTATGGACGTAGGCGATGCCGGACGGCGATTGTTCGTGTTCCGAAATATCGGGAAATTCCACTTCGATGGGATAGGCTTCCATGCTCATGCGCGAATGTCCTGGCGAAAGTGTGTGATCGAAACGAAAGACTCAGGCGAGTTTTGCCGCGATCGCCTGGCCGACTTCGGTGGTGTTCGCCTTGCCGCCCAGGTCGCCGGTATGCGGGCCTTCGACCAGCGTCGCCTCGATCGCCGCGAGAATCGCGTCGTGCGCCTCGCGTTCCTTGCCCGCGTGATTGCCGAGGAAGTCGAGCATCATCGCCGCCGACCAGATCATCGCGATCGGATTGGCGATGTTCTTGCCGGCGATATCGGGCGCCGAGCCGTGCACCGGTTCGAACAGCGAGGGAAACTTGCGGTCGGGGTTCAGGTTGCCCGACGGCGCGAGGCCGATCGTGCCGGTGCAGGCCGGGCCGAGATCGGAGAGGATGTCGCCGAACAGATTGGTGGCGACCACCACGTCGAAGCGATCCGGGTTCAGCACGAAGCGCGCGCAGAGAATGTCGATGTGCTGCTTGTCCCACGTCACGTCCGGATACTGCGCCGCGATGCCGGCCGCGCATTTGTCCCACCACGGCATGCTGATCGCGATGCCGTTGCTCTTCGTTGCAACCGTGATCTTCTTGCGCTCGCGCCGTTGCGCGAGGTCGAACGCGAACTTCAGCACGCGCTCGCTGCCGTGCCGCGTGAACACCGATTCCTGCAGCACGAATTCGCGCTCCGTGCCTTCGAACATCACGCCGCCCACCGACGAATATTCGCCCTCGGTGTTTTCACGCACGATCCAGAAATCGATGTCGCCGGCCTTGCGGCCCGCGAGTGGCGAAGGCACGCCGGCGAACAGCCGGGCCGGGCGCAGGTTGATGTATTGATCGAACTCACGGCGGAATTTCAGCAGCGAGCCCCACAGGGAAACGTGGTCGGGCACCGTGTCGGGCCAGCCCACCGCGCCGAACAGAATCGCGTCCGCCGATTGCAGCTGCGCTTTCCAGTCGTCCGGCATCATCTTGCCGTGCTTCGCGTAGTAGTCGCAGCTCGCCCATTCGATGTGCTGATACTCCAGCTCGATGCCGAAGCGCGCTTTCACCGCCTCCAGCACGCGAATGGCTTCCGGCATGACTTCGACACCGATGCCGTCGCCGGGAATGACTGCGATCCGATATTTGTTCGACATGTTGTGCTCCTCCGTTTGGGCTTTCGACGATTCAACTATTCAACGATTCGATAGCGGTTATTTTATTCCTGCTGTTTAAGCCTAAAATGGTCGCTTTAGTTAAGCCACTGTGCACGATTCGTGTACAAACTCACGTGCCTTTAAACGACCTATGAATGCCATCCCGTCACCCGATCTTGGCGATTTGCGCGTGTTTTGCGAAGTGGCGCGCAAATCCAGTTTCAGCGCGGCGGCGGAGGCCTTGTCGGTGTCCGCGGCGTACGTCAGCAAGCGGATCAACGTGCTCGAGACTACGCTCGGCACGCGTTTATTGCACCGCTCAACGCGGCGAGTCGCGATTACGGAAGCCGGCGAGCGCGTCTATACGTGGGCTGAAAAGATTCTCGACGACGTCGAGCAACTGGTGGAAGACGTCTCCACCACGCGCCGTATTCCGGGCGGCAAGCTGCGCATTTCCAGCAGCTTCGGCTTTGGCCGCCGCTTCGTCGCGCCCGCGCTGGCAAGTTTCTCGGAGCGTTATCCGCAACTGAGCGTGCGGCTCGATCTGTTCGACCGGCTCGTCGATGTGGCAGGCGAGGGCTTCGACCTCGATATCCGCATCGGCGACGAGATCGCGCCGCATCTGATCGCGCGGCGACTCGCGTCGAATCATCGCGTGCTGTGCGCGTCGCCCGGCTATCTCGCGCGGCACGGCACGCCGCGGCAAGTCGCCGATCTGTCCTCGCATGCGTGTCTCGCGATCAAGGAGCGCGACCATCCGTTCGGCCTCTGGCGCTTGACGGTGCGCGGCGAAACGGCCTCGATCAAGGTCACCGGACCGTTGTCGACGAATCACGGCGAAGTGGCGGTGCAATGGGCACTGGCCGGGCGCGGCATCGTGCTGCGTTCGATGTGGGACGTGCGGCCGCTGCTCGAGAGCGGCCAGTTGCAGCAGGTGCTGCCCGAGGTCACGCAACCGGCGAACCTGTGGGCGGTGTATCCGGCGCGGCTCGCGCAGTCGGCGAAGGTGCGGGTGTGCGTGGACTTTCTGAGCGAGGAGTTCGCGCAATGGAGTCCGCCGGTTGAAGGGGCGGCTGACCTGGGCCTATCCGAACCTGCCGAACGATAATCGGCAAGGCCCGGCAAACCACGCCACCGGTCTAACTGTGATTCTGCGAGAACAACGTTTCGAGCGGATAGTGACTCTTCACGAACGGCGACTTGATGATCACATAGCTGAAGTACTTTTCGATGCCGATATCGCGTTCGAGCAAGCCTTCCACGATGCTCTGATAATGGCTCACGCTGCGCGTGACGAACTTCAGCAAGTAATCATAGCCGCCGCTCGCCAGATGGCATTCGACGATCTCGTCCACGTCGCGAATCGCATTGACGAACTTGATGAAATCTTCACGCCGATGATCGGCGAGCGTGACTTCGGTGAACACGATCTGCACGTCGCCGAGCTTTTCGAGCTGAATCTGCGCACCGTAGCCGATGATGTAGCCGGCTTTCTCCAGACGCTTGACCCGGATCAGGCAAGGACTGGGCGAAAGGCCGACCGCATCGGCAAGCTCGACGTTGGTTATGCGGCCTTTCTTCTGCAACTGTGAAAGTATGCGCAGATCAATCCGGTCCAGCTTGCAGTCGCTGCTCATCGTAACGTTATCGCTCCGGCGATGGAGTAAAGGGAGTAGGAGGGCTTAAGGCGCCCTCTACTCTAGCATGCAGTGGCATGAATTTTGACCTTCAGCGCGGCCCGCACGTCGGCTTGTGCGAGAACGTCGTCCAGGGTTTTTTCGAGCCGCTCGAACATCAGGTCGAACTCCGCCTCGGTGTACGAGAGCGCCGGCGCAAAGCCGAGAATGTTGTCGCCGAACGCGCGGAAAATCAGACGGTTTTCATACGCGGCCGCGGCGATCCGCTCGGACAGTTTCAGCGCCGGGTCGAAGCCCGCCTTGCTGTCCTTGTCCGCGACGAGTTCGAGCGCGCCGAGCAGGCCGCGATGGCGCGAGTCGCCCACCAGCGGATGCGCGAGCAGCGCATCGAGCCCTTGCGCGAAACGCGGCCCGCGCGCCACGCCGTTCGCGAGCAGTCCGCCCTCGTGATAGAGGCGCAGCACTTCGAGGCCGATCGCTGCGCTGACCGGATGCGCCGAGTACGTGTGACCATGGCCGACGATCGCCTCGGCGTCGCCGTCGGCAATGCCCTGATAGATTTCGTCAGACATGAGCACGGCGCCCATCGGCGCGTAACCCGCGGTCAAACCCTTCGCCACGGTCATCAGATCCGGTTCGACGTTTTCGCCCTGGCACGCGAAGAGCGGACCCGTGCGGCCGAATCCGGTGATCACCTCATCGGCGACGAACAGAATGCCGAGCTTGCGGCAACTTTCACGCATGGCCTTGAGCCAGCCTACCGGCGGCACGACCACGCCGCCCGAGCCCTGAATCGGTTCGCAGAAGAACGCGGCGACGTTGTCCGCGCCGAGTTCGGCCACCTTTGCTTCGAGCGCGGCCACCGAGGCGGCGATCAGCGCGGCGTCGTCGGCGAAATCGTTGCGGTACGCGTACGGCGACGGCAGATGATGCTGGTTCGGCAGCGGCAGATCGAAGTTGCGATGGAACGCGGGCAGTGCGGTGAGCCCCGCGCCCATCGTCGACGAGCCGTGGTAGCCGCGCTGCAGCGCGATGATGTGCTTCTTAGTGGGACGGCCCGTCGCATTGAAGTAATGCGTGATGAAGCGAATGGCCGAGTCCACCGCATCGGACCCGCCGAGCGTGAAATACACGTGCTGCAGTGAAGCGGGCGACACCTCGACCAGTTTTTGCGCCAGTTCGATCGCGGGTTCCGAGCCGAAATGGAAATAGGTGGTCGCGTAGGGCAGTTTCTTCATCTGCTCAGTGGCGGCGTCGACGATGCTCTGCTGGCCGTAACCCACGTTCACGCACCACAGGCCCGAGAACGCGTCGAGCAGCTCGTTGCCGGCCGCGTCGCGCAGGAACGCGCCGCTGGCCGACTCGAGGACGGTGACGCCGCGGGCTTCGTGCACGCGGTAGTTGATAACCGGGTGAATCAGGTGTTTGCGGTCGGCTTCAATGAGCGATTGAATCGGCATGATGGTTTCTCGTCGCGGAAAAGGGCTGTTGACCGTTCCATACTACTGATCCGCGACTATCGCCCGCTTGCCTAAACAATTGCCTGAAAAGCGCGCGCGACGCGTTTTGATGCACGGGCTTAGCATTTTCTGCTGCGGACGCTGAAAAGCGGTGGCGCGTCGGCATTCCATACAGCGTGCCGTGCTCAATATCCGCGAGTCCGGTCGACTTGACCGAGCATCGGCAGGCCGTCGCGATGGCGGCGCAGATTGTCGAGCACCACGTCGACGGCCGTTTCGGGCCGCGTCGAGCTGGCGATATGCGGCGTGATGCGCACGCGCGGGTGCGTCCACACCGGATGCCCGGCGGGCAAGGGCTCGGGATCGGTGACGTCGAGAATCGCATTTCGCAGTTGGCCGCTCTCGAGCGCCGCGAGCAGGTCCGGCTGATTCAGATGCGGACCGCGCCCCGTCTGAATCAGCGAGGCGCCGCGCGGCAGCTTCGAGAACAGTTCCGCATCGAGCAGGCCGCGCGTGGCCGGCGTGAGCGGCAACAGGCAGATCAGAATGTCGGTGCGCGCGAGAAACGCATCCAGCGCGCCTTCGCCCGCATAGCAGTCGACGCCCTCGATCTCGCGCGGCGAACGGCTCCAACCCGCGCATGCAAAACCAAAGAGACGCAGCCGTTCCAGCACCGCGGTGCCCAGCACGCCGAGTCCGAGCACGCCGATCCGGCGTTGGCTCGCCGGCCCGAGCGGCAGTTCGCGCCATACCTGTTGCTGTTGCTGCAGACCATAGTCGAACAGATTGCGATGAATCGTCAGCACGGCCTGTGTGACGTATTCGACCATGCCCTCGGCGATTCCCGGCTCGATCATTCGCACTACCGGCACATGCGCTGGCACGCCCGACAGATCGAACTGGTCGATGCCCGCGCCCACCGAGAACACGACTTCGAGGTTAGGGAAGGTGCGCGTGGGGTCTTCAGGCGGCTGCCAGGCGGCGAGGTAGCGAATCGCGGCCGGATCGCCGAGTTCGGGCCAGACGTGAAACGGCAAGTCCGGCGCCTTCTGCGCGAAGAGTTTCGCCCACTGCGCGCCGCGCGCCGGGTCGGCTTTATAAAGGAAGGCCATGTGCGTCAGAAAATCGCCTGATTGATGATGCCGTATTGCAGATAGGGTGCGTCCTTGTCGGCGGGGAGGCTCGCGAGTTCAGCCGGCGTCGCGTTGCGAACCATCCTCACGACCGTATCCACGCGCGGCAGCCCCAACTGTTCCAGCCATTCGGTGAGCCCGCTCTCGCCCGGCGTATCGACGCGCACGAACACGCCTTCGTTGAGCGCCAGCCAGTGACTGATGAGCGCCTTCGCGCGGCTCGAATCCCCGGACGCGGGCGCGACCACCGGGCCAATCGCGAAGCCCCGGCCAAAGCGGCGGAACAGCGCGAAGCCGACCAGTTCGCCGTCGCGGTCGAGCGCGATGCCGTCGGCGGCGCTCAACAGCGCGGGCAAGACTTCGCCGCGATCCATGCCGCTTGCCCGCGAGGCCAGTTCGATCAGCCGCGCGGTATCGCTCGATCCAAGCGGACGCAAGCGCTCGCCCGCCGGCAACGACACAAGCGGCGGCTGGAATGCCGCGCCCTGATGCTGATCGAGCGTGCCGATCGCGCGAAAGCCGAGCTTTTCATACAGCGGCTGACCGGCGGTGGTGGCGTGCAGGAACGTGACGCGGCTGCCGAGTTCCTCCAGCACCAGTTCCATCAACTTTCTGCCGATGCCGCGCCCCTGGTGCGCGGGCGACACGATCACCATGCCGAGCGAGGCGCGGTCGGTGCCGTATTTCCAGCACAACGCGGTGCCGATCACGCCGCTCGCGTCTTCCGCGACGAAGCCCACGCCCAGTTGCGCGACGAATCTCCAGTCGTCCGCGCGATGCGGCCATTTGAGCTCGGCCGTCAGCGCGTGCGCGGCGGCAATGTCGTCGCGGGTGAAGCCTCTGTAGCTAATCGAATCGTTGATCGAAGCGGACACGCGGTACTCCCTGTCGATTGGAGTTAGTGCAAAGCACTTACTCCGATCCCATGCAAGATAGTTGCTGAATGACTGAAGACTTACGCCGTCACTGTGTCATCCAGTGTGCAGCGTGACTAGGACGATCTTTTTATCCGGGCCGTCTGTCAAGGCCGCATCGAAAATCGATGCAAAACGCTCAGTCTGGGCGTGCATTACAAGCGTGTTCTGCTGCGTGGCGATTTTTGTCGGTGACATATGCCAGGGCCGTGGCTCTACGATTTTGTCATCGCGGCGACATTGTGAAGATGCGCCGCACGGGACCACCAGCCAGCCAGACAGGAAACCCTTCTCATGGACAGCTTCAATCCGGACGACGTCGCGATTCACAGCGGGCATTTCATCGGCGGCGAATATGTCGACGCAGACGTGCGTAGCGGCGAGCGCCGCATCGAGGTGGAGCGCCCCTCGGACGGCGTGGTCTACGCGTCGGTGCCGCTAGCCGACGCGGGCATGGTGGACCGCGCGGTCGAGAACGCATGGCACGCGTTCAGAAGCAGCGGCTGGGCGCGCATGGCGCCGCGCGAACGCGCAAAGATCCTGCGCCGTTTCGCCGATCTCGTCGAAGCCGATGCGTCCACGCTGGGCCGCCTGGAGGCGGTCGGCTCGACGCGTCCGATCGCGCAGGCAATCGGCTGGGACGTGCCGTTCACCGCCGAAGGCATCCGTTTCTACGCCGAGTTTGCCGACAAGCTCGGCGGCGACGTGGCGGCCACCGATCACGATCATCTCGGCATGACGATCGCCGAGCCGTATGGCGTGATCGGGGCGATCGCGCCGTGGAATTTCCCGCTGGTGATGGCGTCGTGGAAGATCGCGCCCGCGCTCGCCGCGGGCAACGCGGTGGTGCTCAAGCCCTCGGAGATGACGCCGTTCTCGGTGTTGCGGCTCGCCGAACTGGCCGTGCAGGCGGGTGTGCCCGCGGGCATCTTCAACGTGATTCAAGGCGACGGCCGCGTGACCGGCGACGAACTGGTGCGTCATCCGAAAATCAGCAAGGTGACCTTCACCGGCTCCACGCGCACGGGCGCCTCGATCATGGCGGCTTGCGCGAACAGCGGCACGAAGCCGGTCACGCTCGAACTGGGCGGCAAGAGCCCGCAAATCGTATTCGCCGACGCGCCGCGTCTGGACGACGTCGCGCGGCGAATTGCCGGCGCGATCACCGGCAATGCCGGCCAGGTCTGCGTGGCGGGCTCGCGCCTGCTGGTCGAGCGCTCGCTGGCCGAGCCGCTCGCCGAGCGCATCGGCAGGATCTTCGCCGAGTTGAAACCTGGCGCGACGTGGGCCGCGGGCACGACGCTTTCGCCGATCATTTCGGCGCCGCAGGCAGCGCGCATCGAAGGAATCGTCGGGCGCACGCTCGAAGCGGGCGCGACCTTGCGCTACGGCGGCGTGCGAGCCGACGGCGGCGCGCATGGCGCTTTCTATACACCGACATTGCTGACGGACGTCACGGCCCACTCCGAGGCCGTGCGCGAAGAAGTCTTCGGCCCGGTGCTGACGCTGCAAACCTTCGACACCGAGGAAGAAGCGCTCGCGCTCGCCCAGCATCCCGAGTACGGGCTCGCGGCCGGCGTGCATACCGCCGACCTCGGCCGGGCGCTGCGCTTCGTGCGCGGCCTTGAAGCGGGCACGGTCTGGGTCAACCGTTACGGCCGCACCTCCGACTTCATGATCCCCACGGGCGGCTACAAGCGCTCCGGCATTGGCAAGGACCTCGGCCGCCAGGCCTACGAGGCGAATCTGCGTTTCAAGAGCGTGCTGATCGATCTGCGGGTCTGACGAACGCGGGGCGCCTTGCCCCCGCATTGCGTCGCGTTTCACATCGCCGCGTTTCGGCCGCAAACCCAGCAGCCATGGGGCTTCCAGCGAGACCACGGCAGACTGTGCTGCGCAACGGCCTAAAAACGCATGGTTTGTGTCACAAGCGGCGCTCGAATCAGGAACATCTATGTTTTTGCGCTGATTAAATCTTTTACAGAAATAAGCTTTCCCTGTCGATCGGAGTTGGCGCTTTAGCGCTTACTCCGATCCCATGCAAGATAGTTGCTGTTTTCGCCATTGAGCTCGCTGCGAGTTCACCACAACGAAAGGACTGCACCATGATCGAATTCGAACCGAAATACATCACCTTCGATTGCTACGGCACGCTCACCAAGTTTCACATGGCCGACATGACGCGCGAAATGTACGGCCACCTGCTGAACGCCGAGGATCTGGAGAAGCTCGTCGCGTTCTACGCGGGCTATCGCCGCGACGAAGTGCTCGGCGCATGGAAGCCGTATCGCGACGTAGTCGTGAACGCGCTGCGCCGCGCCTGCAAGCGCATGAACGTCGAGTTCGACGAAGCGGGCGCGGAAAAGATCTATACCGCCGTGCCGACGTGGGGTCCGCATCCGGACGTGCCGGAAGGCGTCGCGCGTCTTGCGAAGAAGTACAAGCTGGTGATTCTGTCGAACGCGTCGAACGACCAGATCCAGAGCAACGTCGACAAGCTCGGCGCACCGTTCCATGCGGTCTTCACGGCTGAGCAGGCGCAATCGTACAAGCCGCGCATGCAAGGCTTCGAATACATGTTCGATCAGCTGAACTGCAATCCGGAAGACGTGCTGCACGTGTCGTCGAGCCTGCGCTATGACCTGATGACCGCGCACGACCTGGGCATCAGGCACAAGGCGTTCGTCAAGCGCGGCCACGAACCGTCCACGCCGTACTACCAGTATTACGAGGTCAACGACATTCCGCATCTGGCTTCGGAACTCGGTCTGTAAGCGGCCTTTGCGCCATCCGAGCCGCCACCACAGTTGCATGACCCACGCCTTGCTCATTGCCCATCTCAAGGACAGTCCGGATGAAGCTCGATTCCTATTGGCTCGACACCGCGCCGCAGCTGCTCTCGGCGCGTGAAGGCCCGGTCGACGGCCACGCCGACGTGGTGGTGATCGGCGCCGGCTTCACCGGGCTCTCGGCGGCGCAGGCGCTGGGCAAGCGCGGCGCGTCGGTGACGGTGCTCGACGCGGGGCGCATCGGCGGCGGCGCGTCCGGGCGCAACGGCGGCCAGGTCAATACCGGCGTCGCGCAGGACTTCGTCGCGCTGGTCGCGCAACTCGGTATCGAGCGGGCGCGTGCCTGCTACCGCGCGTTCTCGGATGCGGTGGACACCGTCGAGCGTCTGATCCGCGAGGAGAACATCGACTGCGATTACATCGCGACCGGCAAGCTGAAGCTGGCGTCGAAACCGCATCACGTTGCGCATCTGGAGAAAACGGCGGAGTTGATTCGCCGCGAAGTCGATACGGATATCGAACTGATCGGGCGTGAACGCATTCGCGGCGAAGTGCAGTCGGAGAGCTTTTACGGCGGCTTGCTGCAACGTCACGGCGGCCAGATGCATATGGGCAAATTCACGGTCGGTCTCGCCGCCGCCGCCGTCCGCCACGGCGCGAAGCTGTATGAGCATGCCGCCGTCTCCGCGATCGCCAAAGACGGCGCAGGCTACAGGATCACCACGGCGCGCGGCGAAGTGCGCGCGAAGCAGGTGCTGATCGCCACCGGCCCGTCGCGGCATGGTCCGTTCGGCTGGTATCGGCGGCGTCTCGCGCCGGTCGGGTCGTTCATCGTCGTGACGGAGCCGCTCGCGCCGGAACTGCTGGCGCAGGTGTTGCCGAACCGGCGCGCATACACCACCACGCGCCTGATGCACAACTACTTCCGCGTGACGCCCGATGCGCGTTTGCTGTTCGGCGGCCGCGCGCGCTTCACGGCCTCGGAGCGTCCTTCGGACGCGAAGAGCGGCCGCATTCTGCAAGAAGGTCTCGCCGCGATGTTCCCGGTGCTTGCGAATGCCCGCATCGACTATTGCTGGGGCGGTCTGGTGGACATGAGCGCCGACCGCCTGCCGCATGCCGGGCAACACGACGGCATCTATTTTTCGATGGGTTATAGCGGCCACGGCACGCAAATGTCGACGCACATGGGCCAGGTGATGGCCGACGTGATGGACGGCCGCGAAGAGCGCAATCCGTGGCGCGAGTCCGAATGGCCCGCGATTCCGGGCCACACCGGCAAACCCTGGTTCCTGCCGCTCGTGGGGACGTATTACCGCATCAAGGACATCTTCTATTGATTTCCCGTAGTTCTATTTCAAATCAAAACCACGCAGCCATCCCTGCCCACCCTCGCGGAGAAGTTCGATGAATAAGGAAAACTCGCAATATGGCGCTTTTGAACTCGACACAGGGTTGGAGCGATTGACGGCCAAGGGCGCCTCGCGGCGCGACGTGCTGCGCGCGATGGCCGCGGCCGGCATGATGTCGGTGACGGGTGCCGGTCTTCTGAGCGCGAGCGGCGCGGCCTTCGCGCAGGCCAAGCCGAAGCAGGGCGGCAAGATTCGCGTGGCGACGCAGTCCGCTTCCGCGGCCGACACGCTCGATCCCGCGAAGGGCGCGCTCGGCACCGACTACGTTCGTTGCAACATGTTCTACAACGGCCTGACCGAACTCGATTCGCATCTCGGCGCGAAGATGGCGCTCGCGACGTCGCTGGATACGAAGGACGCCACCGTGTGGGTCGCGAAGCTGCGCGCCGGGGTGCAGTTCCACGACGGCAAATCGCTCACGCCCGCGGACGTGGTGTACTCGATCATGCGTCACAAGGATCCGGCCACGGCTTCGAAAGCGAAGACGCTCGCCGATCAGATCAAGGAAGTGAAGGCCACCGGCCCGAACGAAGTGACGATCACGCTGGAAGGCCCGAACGCCGATCTGCCGGTGATTCTCGCCACCTCGCATTTCCTGATCATCAAGGACGGCACCAAGGAATTCAAAACGGCGGTCGGCACCGGCCCGTTCAAGGTCAAGGAGTTTTCGCCGGGCGTGCGCACGGTCGGCGTGAAGAACGACAAGTACTGGAAGCCGGGCATGCCGCACCTCGACGAAGTCGAGCTGATCGGCATCGGCGACGAATCGGCGCGCGTGAACGCGCTGCTTTCCGGCGACGTGCAGCTGATCAACGCGGTGAGCCCGCGCTCCACGGCGCAGATCAAGAACGCGGGCGGCTTCTCCGTGCTGGAGACGAAGACCGGCCAATACACTGACCTGATCGTTCGCGACGAAGGCGGCATTACCGGCAACGACGATTTTCGGCGAGGCATGATGTACCTGGTGGACCGCGAGCAGATTCGCCGCGCGATCTTCCAGGGCTACGGCGCGATCGGCAACGATCAGCCGATCGATCCGACCAACAAGTATTACCTGGCGGGCCTGCCGCAGCGCACCGCCGATCTGGACAAGGCGAAGTTTCACTTCCAGAAGGCGAAGGTCGGCAGCGCGCCGCTGCAGATTTTCGCGTCGCCGGCGGCCGAAGGCTCGGTGGAAATGGCGATGCTGCTTCAGCAGGTCGCGCCGCAAGCCGGTCTGAATCTGCAGGTGTCGCGCGTGCCGGCGGACGGCTTCTGGTCGAACCACTGGATGAAGCATCCGCTTGTTTACGGTTCGGTGAATGCGCGGCCGAGCGCCGACGTGTTGTTCACGCAGTTCTTCAAGTCCGACGCGCCGTGGAACGAAGCGAACTGGAAGAGCCCGAAGTTCGACCAGATGCTGGTCGCGGCCCGCGGCGAACCGGACGATGCGAAGCGTAAGAAGATCTACGGCGACATGCAGGTGCTGGTGCATGAAAACGGCGGCGTCGGCATTCCGCTGTTCCAGAGCTCGCTCGATGCGTACACCACGAAACTCAAGGGCCTCGGCTCGATTCCGCTGGCCGGCCTGATGGGTTTCATGTTCGCGGAAAACGTCTGGCTCGATGCCTGACGAAGTTTGAACCGCAGCAAGTTTGGCCGGCCGGTCTGACGAACCGGAAAGCCAGGCTCCGTAATACGCACGCCGCGTTTTCGCGGCGTGCGGCTTCAACCCAGGAGGCGACTCTCGATGAAAGCACACGCGCAACGACTCATCGCCGCGCGCCTCGGCCTCGCGCTGCTTACGCTGCTGCTGGTCTCGGCCGTCGTGTTCGCCATCACCGGACTGCTGCCCGGCGATGCCGCGCAGCAGGCGCTCGGCCAGGCGGCCACCCCCGAAGCCGTCGCGGCATTGCGGCATCAATTCGGCCTCGACCAGCCGGCGCTGCAGCGCTACTTCGAATGGCTCGTTCATATCGTCACCGGCAACTTCGGCACCTCGATGTCGAACAATCTGCCGGTCAGCGAGCTGATCGCCACGCGTCTGCCGAACTCGCTGGTGCTGGCCGGTCTCACGTCGCTCGTCTCGGTGCCGATCGCGTTGCTGATCGGCATTTCGTCGGCGATGTTCCGCGGCTCGCTGCTCGATCGCACGCTCAACGTGCTCACGCTTTCGACGGTGGCGGTGCCGGAATTTCTGGTCGCGACCATCGCGGTGCTGATCTTCGCGGTCAAGCTGCGGTGGCTGCCCGCGCTGTCGTATCTGTCGGAAGTGCACTCGTTCGGCGCGCTGCTGCGCATCTACGCGATGCCCGTCATGACGCTGTGCTGCGTGATCGTCGCGCAGATGGCGCGTATGACGCGCGCCGCGGTGCTCGATCAGCTCAATTCGTCGTACGTCGAAATGGCCGTACTCAAGGGCGCTTCGCCCGTGCGGGTGGTGTGGTGGCACGTGTTGCCGAACACCATCGGCCCGATTGCCAACGCGGTGGCGCTGAGCCTGTCGTATCTGTTCGGCGGGGTGGTGATCGTCGAGTCGATCTTCAACTATCCCGGTCTCGCGAGCCTCATGGTGGATGCCGTCACGAACCGCGACATGCCGCTCGTGCAAGGCTGCGTGATGGTGTTCTGCGCGGCGTATCTCGCGCTCGTGCTGATCGCCGACCTGTGTCAAATCGTCTCCAACCCGAGGCTGCGTCGATGATGAGCCGACCTACCAATCCCCATGTTCCCCACGCCGGCACGGAACTGTACGACGTGAGCCGCGATGAACTCGTCACCGAGCCGGCGCCGCCGGCAGTGCAAGTGGCCGCGCCGAAAACGGGCGTGCTCAAACGCCTCGTGCACCGCTTCTCGGTGCTCGGACTGATCGGCCTGCTGCTGGTGGCGTTCTGGCTGGTGATCGCGTTCGTCGGTCCGCTCGTCGCCCCGTATAAAGGCGGCGCGCTCACGTCGACGGAAATTTTCGGCAGCTATAGCGCGGCGTACCCGCTCGGCACCGACTATCTCGGCCGCGACATGCTGAGCCGCATTCTCTACGGCGCGCGCTACACGGTCGGCCTGGCGCTGGCGGCGGCGATGCTCGCCAGCTTGATCGGCACGTTCTTCGGCTTGCTCGCCGCGGTGTCGGGACGCTGGGTCGATGAGATTTTGAGCCGTCTGTTCGATGCGCTCATTTCGATTCCGAGCAAGGTGCTTGCGCTCGTCGTGATCGCCGCGTTCGGTTCGTCGATCACGATGCTGATGACGGTGGCCGCCGTTGCGTATATCCCCGGCGCGTTCCGCATTTCGCGCTCGCTCGCGATGAACGTGATGAGCCTCGAATACGTGCAGGTGGCCCGCGCGCGCGGCGAGGGCATCTTCTATATCGCGCGGGTCGAAGTGCTGCCGAACATGATTCACCCGATGCTCGCCGATTTCGGCCTGCGCTTCGTGTTCATCGTGCTGCTGCTGAGCGGGTTGAGTTTTCTCGGCCTCGGCGTGCAGCCGCCGAATGCCGACTGGGGCTCGCTCGTGCGCGAGAACATCGGCGGCTTGTCGGAGGGCGCGCCCGCGGTGCTGATGCCGGCCGTCGCGATTGCGACGCTGACCATCGGCATGAACCTGTTGATCGACAACCTGCGGCGTCGCGGCCGTAGCCACGGAGGTGCGTGATGGCTGAACGGGACATGATTGAAGTGAAGGGCCTGCGCGTGGTCGCGGGCGCCGCGCCGGGAGCCGTGACGGAAATCGTCAAGGGCGTCGATTTTTCGGTGAAGAAAGGCGAGGTGCTCGCGCTGATCGGCGAGTCCGGCTCGGGCAAGACGACCATCGCGCTGTCGCTGCTCGGCTATGCTCGCGCGGGCTGCGAGATTAGCGGCGGGTCGGTGCGGATCGGCGACGTGGAGGTGCTGTCGCTCGATGCGAAGGGCCGCCGCGCGTTGCGCTCGCGCACGGTCGCGTATGTGGCGCAGAGCGCGTCGGCCGGTTTCAATCCGGCGCGCACGATCATGGATCAGGTCACCGAGCCGGCGCTGCTGCATCAGTTGATGACGAAAGACGCCGCGCGCACCAAGGCGATCGGTCTGTTCCGCGCGCTCGCGCTGCCCGCGCCGGAAACGATCGGCGAGCGTTATCCGCACCAGGTGTCGGGCGGCCAGTTGCAGCGTTTGATGGCCGCGATGGCGTTGATTACCGATCCGGCCGTCGTCGTGTTCGACGAGCCGACCACCGCGCTCGACGTCACCACGCAGATCGAAGTGCTCGCGGCCTTCAAGAAGGTGATCCGCGAACTCGGCACGACGGCGGTGTACGTGTCGCACGATCTGGCGGTGGTCGCGCAGATGGCCGACCGCATCGTCGTATTGAACGGCGGCGCGGTGAAGGAGAACGGCGCGGTCGCGCAAGTGCTCGACGCGCCCGTCGACGCCTACACGCGCCAGTTGCTGGCCGCCACGCGCCGCCCGGAAGCCGCGCTGGAGACGCCGCCGTATGCCGGAAAACACGTGCCGCCGCTCCTCGAGATTCGCGGACTCGCGGCGGGTTACGGCCGCCTCGACCGCTTCGGCGCGCCGGCCGTGCGCGTGCTCGACGACGTGAGCCTGTCGATCCCGCGCGGCAGCACGCTCGGCGTGATCGGCGAATCCGGTTCCGGCAAGACGACGCTCGCGCGTGTGGTGGCGGGTCTGGTCGACCGGGCGCGCGGCGAGGTGCTGTTCAACGGCCAGCCGTTGCCCGCGCAACTCTCGCGCCGCACGCCGGAGCAATACCGGCAGATCCAGATCGTGTTCCAGAACGCCGATACCGCGCTGAACCCGAGCCATTCGATCGCCGATATCCTCGCCCGGCCGCTTGCGTTCTATCACCATTTGCGCGGCTCGGCGGCGAAGAAGCGCATGCTGGACCTGCTCGATCTGGTCAAGCTGCCGGCCTCGATCGCCACGCGCACGCCTGCCGGACTCTCCGGTGGCCAGAAGCAGCGCGTGAATCTGGCGCGCGCGCTCGCCGCCGAGCCGGCGTTGATTCTCTGCGACGAAGTGACTTCCGCGCTCGACACCGTGGTCGGCGCGGCGATCCTCGATCTGCTCGCCGAATTGCGGCGCGAATTGGGCGTGTCGTACATGTTCATCAGCCACGATATCTCCACCGTGCGCGCGATCTGCGACGAAGTGATCGTGCTGTATGCGGGGCATCGCGTGGAAGCCGGTCAACGCGACGTGCTCGCGGCGCCGCCGTATCACCCGTACACGGGATTGCTGGTGGATTCGGTGCCGGCGTTGAAACCCGGCTGGCTCGACGCGCGCCGCGAGATCAACGCCGCTGCGTTGCCGCTGCTCGGCGAGTGTGCCGATATTCCCGAGTTGTGCTCGTTCCGCGCGCGCTGTCCGGTGCGCATCGACGGCATGTGCAATATGACGCCGCCTTCGCTGAAAAAGCTGCCTTCGGGCGCGGAGATTCTTTGTCATCATTCGGCTTCCGAACTGAATCGCTTGCAGACCCTGGAGGCCATCCCGGCATGAACGGACGATTTGTACGGCTTGCGGAACAGGGCCGCAAGACTTTTGCCATCACGGTGGACAGCGTCGTGCGCGAAGCCGCCGAGGGCGACACGTTGATGGTTGCATTGCTGACCGGCATGAGCACCTTGCGCGATTCCGAATTCGATGACGGCCGCCGCGCCGGTTTCTGTTTGATGGGTGCTTGCCAGGACTGTTGGGTGTGGACGGCGCAAGGCGAGCGCGTGCGCGCGTGCAGCACGCCCGCGGCGCCCGGCATGTCGATCGTGACGAAACTCGCGGAAGCCGGGGAGGGCGTATGGCCCCGCGCGTAGTTATCATCGGGACCGGGCCGGCGGGCGTGCGCGCCGCGCAGGCGCTGGTCGAGGCGGGGCTGCGGCCCACTGTCATCGACGAAGGGCGGCGCGACGGCGGCCAGATCTATCGGCGTCAACCGGAAGGGTTTTCGCGCAGCTATGAAACGCTTTACGGCACCGAGGCCGAACGTGCCGCTTCGTTGCATGACAGTTTCGATGCGCTGAAGGACAAGATCGACTATCTGCCCGAAACGCTGGTGTGGAATATCTCGCCGAACGCCGTGCATCTGGTGAGCGGCACGCGTTACCGGACGCTCGCGTTCGATTCGCTGATCGTCTGCAGCGGCGCGACGGACCGGCTGATGCCGGTCAAGGGCTGGCACCAGGCCGGCACCTATAGTCTCGGCGGCGCGCAGGTCGCGCTGAAATCGCAGGGCTGCGCGATCGGCTCGCGCATCGTGATGATGGGCAGCGGTCCGCTGTTGTATCTCGTCGCGGCGCAGTACGTGAAGGCCGGGGCGCAGGTCGCCGCGGTGCTCGATACGTCGACGTTCATGCAGCGCGTGGCCGCGTTGCCCCGATTGTTGGCGCTGCCCGCGGCCCTGAAGAAGGGAATCGCGCTGACGCGCGTGCTTGCCAAAGCGCGCGTGCCGGTTCATCGCGGCGTGCAGCCTGTCGAGATCAAAGGCTCGCCGCAAGACGGCGTGAGCGGCGTCGAGGTGGCGTTGCCAGGCGGCGAACGGCTCGAGATTGCATGCGACGCCGTCGCGCTCGGTTATCACCTGCGCCCCGAGACGCAGCTCGCGGACCTCGCGGGCTGCCGCTTCCTGTTCGACGCCGGCACGCAGCAGTGGCTCCCGCAAATCGACGACGACGGCCGCAGCAGCATCAAAGGCGTCTATCTGGCGGGCGACGGCGCCAGGGTGCGCGGCGCGGACGCGGCGGAACGCTCGGGCCGCCTGGCGGCGCTGGCGGTCTTGCACGATCACGGCATGCGGGCCGAGGGCATGGAGCGCTTGCGTGCCGAACTCGCGCGCTTCACGCGCTTTGCCGCGGGCTTGCGCGAGGCCTTTCCGTGGCCGGCGAAATTCGCCGCGTCGCTGCCGGACGAAACGATCGTCTGCCGCTGCGAAGCGATCACCGCGGGCGAATTGCGCCGCGTCGTGCGCGCAACCGGCGCGCAGGAAGCCAATCGCGCGAAGGCGTTTTCGCGCGTCGGCATGGGACGCTGCCAGGGACGCTATTGCGGCCACGCGGGCGCTGAAATCATCGCGGCGGCGGCTTCGGTGCCGTTGGCCTCAGTGGGGCGGTTGCGCGGGCAAGCGCCTGTCAAACCGCTGCCTGTCGCGCTGATTGAAGAGGTAAGCGCGGAGTTAAGCGAATGAGCGCGACGACAAGCAACGAAGCCGATGTGATCGTGATCGGCGGCGGCATCATGGGGACGACGACCACCTTCTTTCTGCGTCAGCGCAAGCGGTCGGTGATCCTGCTGGAGCGCGGACTCACCGGGCAGCAGGCAAGCGGCGTGAACTTCGGCGGGATTCGCCGGCAGGGGCGCGCGCTGCCGCAACTGGCGATCGCGAACCGCGCGCTGCGCATATGGCAACGCTCCGGGGAACTGCTCGGCGAGGACGTCGAGTTTCTGCCGTCGGGCCATACGCGCGTGTGCTACCACCAGCAGGACGTCGAGAATTTCGATCAGTACGCGATCGACGCGCGCGCCCATGGTCTCGACCTCGAAGTGCTGCATGGCGAAGCGACGTTCCGGCGCTTTCCGTTTCTCGGCCGCGAGGTGCTGGCCGCATCGATTTCGCCGTTCGACGGTCATGCGAATCCGCGCCTCGCCGCGCCCGCGTTCGGCCGGGCCGCCGCAAGGCTCGGCGCGCGAGTGGTCGAAAATACGGAGATCGTTCGCGTCGAAAAAGAGGGCGGCCGGTTTCGCGTGGAGAGCGCGCGCGGTGACGTGTATTGGGCGGCGCAACTCGTGATCTGCGCCGGCGCCTGGGCGAGCCGCCTGAGCGAGCAGTTCGGCGAAGCGGCGCCGCTCACCACGCACGGGCCGCAAATGTGCGTCACCGAGCCGGTGCCGTATGTATTCAAATCGTCGATGGGCGTGTTCACGTCGATCAAGGAAGAGAGCATCTACTTCCGCCAGATTCCGCGCGGCAACATCATCGTGGGCGGCGGCCCGCCGGGTCCCGCGGACGCCGTGACGTGCCGCGCGTCGGTGCTGCCGATCAACACCGTGCGCCAGCTCGCGCAAATGCGGCGGCTCGTGCCCGCGTTGGCGCCGCTCAATGTGATTCGCGTGTGGAGCGGCGTCGAAAGTTATCTGCCCGACGGCGAACCGGTGATCGGCCCGAGCAGCAAGGTCGACGGCCTGTTTTACGCGTTCGGCTTCAACGGCGCGGGTTTCCAGATCGGCCCGGGTGTCGGTGAGACGATGGCCGAACTGGTCGGCACGGGCAGCACTGCGATTGCCCTCGACGTGTTTTCCGTCGCGCGGTTCGCGAAGCAAGCGGCGGCCCGTTCGGCGCTCGCGACGTCATGAAACAGTCCATCAGCCTCAATGCCGCGCGGGCGTTCATCGAAGCCCATTTCGACGAACCGGTGACGCTCGCGCAACTCGCCGCGCTGTCCGCGCTGAGCGTGTCGCGCTTCGCGACGGTGTTCCGGCAACAATACGGTTCATCGCCGTATCGTTATCTGTGCGGTCTGCGGATTCAGCGTGCGCAGACGCTGTTGCTCGAAGGCGTGCCGGGATCGGTCGTCGCGACGGAGGTCGGCTTCTTCGATCAAAGCCATTTCGGACGGCATTTCAAGAAGTGCTGCGGGATGACGCCCAGCATGTTCATTGCGCGCGCGACGGCCAATGCGACCAGGCACGGCGGCGCGGTTTCTACCGCGTCGCGTTCAGCTTCCGCCATAACGTCGTCTTGCTGATGCCAAGCGCCTCGCAGACCGCGCCGCGATCGCCGTCGTGAACGGCGAGCGCGGCGCGGATTTCGTCGGCTTCCACGTGACGGCTGCGCTCGCGCAGCGTTAGCGCGGTTTTTTTCGCGCGTGCGTGCGGCTCGAAAATTTCTGGCGCGACGGTGCGCAGTATTTCGCGTGTGAGGGTGAGCTCCGTCGGGGCTTGCGCTGCCGCGTGAGTGTCCGCGTCCGCGTCCGCGAGTTCGACCGCGATCCGTTCGATCACGTTCTGCAATTCGCGCACGTTGCCCGGCCACGCGTAACGACGCAATGGCTCGGCGAGATCCGCAAGAATACGTTGAGCGGCATTCGCATCGGGGAGGCGCGCCGCGAGCCTCGGTTCACGCGTCGCGGCTTGCAGCAGCAATTCGACGGCGAGCGGCAGCAGGTCGGTCGGCCGCTCGCGCAGCGGCGGCAGCGCGATACTCAGAATGTTGAGCCGGTAGTAGAGGTCGGCGCGAAAACTGCCCGCTTCGATGCCTTCGGTCAACGCGCGATGCGTCGCCGCGACCACGCGAATGTCGACCCGCGTGGGCTCCGTCGAACCGAGCCGCACGACTTCGCGCTCCTGCAGCACGCGTAACAGCCGGCTTTGCAACGACAACGGCATCTCGCCGATTTCATCGAGAAATAGCGTGCCGCGATGCGCGACTTCGATCAGCCCCGCCTTGCCGCCCTTGCGCGCGCCGGTGAACGCGCCCTCCTCATAGCCGAACAACTCGCTTTCCAGCAACGCCTCCGGAAACGCGCCGCAATTGATCGCGACGAATGCGAAGTCGCGCCGCGCGCTCAGTTGATGCATGCTCTGCGCGACCATTTCCTTGCCCGTGCCGCTTTCGCCGAGAATCAGCACGGTGGCGTCCGATCGCGCATAGCGCCGCACGAGCGAGCGCACCCGTTCGATCGATTCGGATGCGCCGACGATGTCGTCGAGCCGGTAACGCGCGGAGAACTGCTGCACACGCTGCCGCGAGCGCAAGGTACGGTCGAGTTTCTCGACCGCGCGCGATTCCTGAAACGTCAGCACGGTGCCCGCGGCCGCGCCGCTGCTCGCAAGCGGTCCGCGATGCACGACGTAGCTCGCGCCCCGCACGGTGCAGAACGTGTCGCCGTCCGAGTCCGGCAAGCTGCCCGCGAGATCGGACGCAAGCTCGAGCAGCGGGCGGCCCACGGCATTCGCCGCGTCGATGCCCAGCACGCCGGCGAGGCGTTGATTCATCGCTTCGACCCGGCCTTGCGCGTCGAGCGCGACGACGCCGTCACGCAGATGTTGCAGCAGATTGTCGAGCCGCTGACGGCGCACCGTTTCGCGGCGGGTGGCCTGCGCGACTTCGAGCGCGGTATCGAACGCGGCGCGCACCGCCGCGCGCGAATAGAGAAACACCGCGCCCATGCCGGCATTCGCGGCGAGATCGGTCACGAGTCCGGGGCCGACCACCACATCGATTCCGCGGTCGCGCAGGTCGAGCACGACGCTCTCCGCGTCCTGCGCCGACTGATACGAAGCGAACGTCACGTCGAGTTCGTAAGCGGCCGTGAAGCGGCGCACTTCGTCTGGCGTGTTGCCATGCGTGACGAGCGCGACCTTCGCGCCGTCGCGGCGGGCTCGCGCGAGCGCATGCATCACGTCGAAACCGGTCGGGTTGATCAGCACGACGGGAACCGCCACGCGCGTTTTCAGATACGCGCCGTTGGAGCCGCCGGCAATCACGACATCGGGACGGCCCGCGCTTGCGGCGTCGATTTCGCGCACCGCATCTTCGAAGCCATGCGAGACGATGCGCAGGTCTGCGGTTTCGACGTATTCGCCGGCGATGTCGAAAAACAGATCGCGCAAGCGGCTGATGCTGACCGCCCAGATGCGGGGGCGCTGGGGGGATTCGAAATGTGGCGTGCTCAAGGGGCAGCTCATAGCAGGCTTTCGGGGTCCAGCTATTATGCGCGTTTTGGTTTCTGATTTGAAATTTAAATTTCATTTATGAAATACGAGGCGCGCCATGGTGGACTGCTGTCTTTTGTCAAATCAGGTACTTAGTGCGCTTGATAGCGTCTGGCCCGTTCTTTGCGTTTCAGGCTTCGGTCAAAAATTACCCCATGCATCTGGAGACGAAGTTATGAGCGAAGCAGACAACAGCACGCCGAACGCGGGCGCGTTCAAACCGAAAAAATCCGTGGCGCTGTCCGGCGTGACCGCGGGGAATACGGCGCTGTGCACGGTCGGCAAGACCGGCAACGACCTGCATTACCGCGGCTACGACATTCTCGACATCGCCGGCGCCTGCGAA